>ENA-ORNB01000162-ORNB01000162.1-human-gut-metagenome-genome-assembly--contig:-NODE-162-length-82122-cov-19.086027_pt1 | contig 82122 bp, 99 predicted proteins | sample MGYA00242112_ERZ509016 | MGnify/ENA primary metagenome ERZ509016 (study PRJEB26280, sample SAMEA2338705) | human gut metagenome | biome: human gut; feature: human-associated habitat; material: faeces...
TTCATCCTGAGCCAGGATCAAACTCTTCTTTGTATATTTCTTATTCTTCAAGTTCAATCCGGCACTCCTAATTCCTTTAAGAAATTAACGCTCTCGTTCTTTGTGTTTTGGTACTTGCTTCCTTGTACTTAGTCTTTCAATATTTTCAATGAACTACCGTTGTTTCTCAAACGGACTGCAAAGATACGCACATTTTTCTTCTCTCCAAATATTTTCAGACTTTTTTTTGATTTTTTTCATACTTTACCGTTTTAAGAGCAGATTTTTCTCCAAAATCACCGGAACATTGACTCGAAAACCTCCTTGTCATTGACGAAATATTCTCTAATTTTGTGGCGACAATAATCTTCATTGATTCAGATATGGCAGAAGTTTCAGAAAAAGCCGGAGTCTCACTAACGGAATTGTTCATGGTCTTCATGAAAATTGGCGCATTCACCATCGGTGGCGGATACGCCATGATTCCTCTTATAAAAGACGAACTCGACAAGAGGAAATGGATCGGAGAAGATGAACTGCCGGACATAATAGCATTGGCCCAATCCGCACCTGGCATTCTGGCTGTCAACGTCTCGATCTTCACCGGCTATAAGATCCGGGGTGTGAAGGGCAGCATTGCCGCGACCATCGGCTCGGTGCTCCCGTCATTCATGATCATCCTCGCAATCGCCATGGCTTTCACAAGTTTCAAGGACAATCCCGTGGTCATCAGCATTTTCAAGGGAATCAGGCCGGTGGTGGTATCATTGATAGCGGTCCCGACCATCTCGATGGCAAAGAAATCCTGCAAGACATGGTGGGCGTGGGTGATCGCCATAGCCAGTCTTCTGCTGGTATCTTTCCTGGAGGTCTCCCCTATTTATATCATAATGTCGGTCATCGTGCTCGGTTTGGCCGCCGCTAAACTCTCAGAAGGAAGAAAGTCATGACATTGTTACTTATACTCCAGCTTTTCGCGACATTTTTCGTGATCGGGATGTTCACATTCGGAGGCGGCTACGCAATGTTGTCACTTATCCAGGGACAGGTGGTCGTCAGTCACGAATGGATTTCGCAAAGCACATTTACGGATATCGTGGCGATTTCCCAGATGACGCCGGGCCCAATAGGAATCAATTGTGCCACGTATGTCGGCTACGACGTCCTCATGAAAGCCACGGGAAGCCACTTTCTAGGTGTTTTGGGCTCGTTTACTGCCACAAGCGCCATAGTGCTGCCTTCTTTCATAATAGTGCTCGCCCTGGTGAAATTTTACGTAAAATTCCACGGCAACACGATTTTCGAAAGCGTAATGAGCTGGATCCGCCCGTCAGTGGTCGGCCTCATCGGCGCAGCTGCCATAATCCTCATGTTCAATGCCTCTTGGGCAGGCATGCCAATGTTTTCGCGTCTGGACATGAGCATTGTCACGGAAAACTTCCCGGATTGGAAGAGCTGGGTGCTGTTCGGGGCGGCAATGGTCGCGTCAATGTTCTTCAACGTCGGCCCTATACCGATAATCGTGGCCGGCGGAGTGCTGGGATTCCTGATTTATTAGTCTGGTGGCCGGCGCAGCATTTTTCCCTGAGCGCGCCGCATCTCCCGATAGCATTTAGCTTCCATAAAAGTTTACTTTTTTTGGTAAACTTTTTTCAGGACGGCGCATTTTGCCGTGGTGCGTAATCGCTTATTTATCAGCGAAATAATAAAAATCAGAGTCGCCGATACAGCAACTCTGATTTTATTTAATCTATTGATTCATATTAAGTTACGCGGCACACCTCAACTCTCCACATAGCCAGCCACATGGCTATCCACATAACCAGGAGCTCAACCATCCACATCACTCTCCACATCACTCTCCACGTCCACAGCCACATCCACTCTCCACGTCACCAACTCCACACATCCAACCACACAACCATCCGCATCTCTCTCCACACAACCTTCCACGCAACAAAAAAAATCTACTTGCTCTCCGGCATTCCATACACTCCAATCACGTCGCGGCAGTAAGTCAGGCCCATTGCATCGTAAATCTTGAACGTATGGTTGAGAGAAGCCTTGAACCTGTCCAGATTCTTATTCTCAGGCTGGCACCACTGAACCTCGCTGAGCGCTGACATTCTAGGAAGAAGCATGTACTCAAGCTGCTCATTGGTAGGGATATATTCAGTCCACAAGTTTGCCTGTACACCGAGAACATGGTGCTGCGCCTCAGCAGGGATATCAGTATATGGTTCGCACTCGTAAACCTTCTCAACAGGAAGATTTCCACCGATTGCAAGCGGCTCAAGCGTAGTAGAATCTGACTGATAGTAATCGAAATACATATAAGTATTAGGAGTCATGATCACATCGAATCCCTGTTTTGCAGCCTCGATTCCACCCTTGGCGCCTCTCCATGACATGACGGTAGCACCCTCGGCGAGCTTGCCTTCGAGAATCTCATCCCAGCCGATAATCTTGCGGCCATGGTCATTGAGATACTTCTGGACACGGGCTGTAACGTAGCTCTGGAGGTACTCCTCTGCAGAATGCTTGCCGTCAGACTTGAGCCCGAGATCCTTTATTCGTTTCTGGCATGCAGGGCAAGCCTTCCATGCTTTCTTAGGGCACTCGTCACCACCGATGTGGATATACTCTGACGGGAAGAGTTCCATAACCTCATCAAGAACGTCCTCGATGAACTTGAATGTGGTTTCCTTGCCTGGGCAAAGAACCTCGTCTGCGATACCCCATACAGGTCTTACCGTGTAAGGGCCACCGGTACAGCCAAGTTCAGGATATGATGTCAATGCAGCTACCATGTGTCCGGGAAGGTCGATTTCAGGAATTACGGTAATACCGAAATCAGCAGCATAAGCCACTACATCCTTGATTTCTTCCTGTGTATAGAATCCGCCATAGCGGGTGTGGTCAAATTCATTCCAATTCTTGCCGATCATGGTGCTGTCTCTCCACGCGCCCACTTCGGTAAGCTTAGGATATTTCTTGATCTCGATTCTCCATCCCTGATCCTCGGTAAGATGCCAGTGGAAGCGGTTCAATTTATAAGCAGCCATGACATCGAGATATCTCTTCACCTCATTGACATCGAAGAAATGACGTGCCACGTCGAGATGCATTCCGCGGTATGCGAATCTTGGCTTGTCCTTGATGGTAGCGCAAGGGAGCACCCAATTCTCTCCTGCAGCCTTCGCTTTTCCATAATAAGCAGCAGGGAGCATCTGTCCGATGGTCTGCGATGCATTGCGGAAACCGGCAACGGTCGATGCCTGGATCTTGACTCCTTTCTTGGTAATGTCAATGAAGTACTCTTCAGGTGCAAGTTCCTGATCAAGAGCAAATTCAATGCATTTTCCGGTAGCATCTGAAACTACTTCAGATTTCTTTCCGGTCACCAGAGTAAGGTTCTGTGCAAATGAATTGATCCACTGGAGTGATTCACTGTCAAGTGACTGGTCGGCTTTCACCGGAACACCTGCCACACGGAAGATTCCGTCGTGCTGCTCCACGCTTTCAGGGCAAGGTATCACATTGATTTCAGGAGCTTTAGTGCAGCTGGCAAAAGCCAAAAGCATCGAGGCCATCAAAGGCAATACAAAAGTGTTTTTCATATTTTGTTATTAATTAAGCTACTAATTTACGCATTTATTTCGTTCGCGACAAACAGCAAGAGCCCCCGCCAACAGAATCCGCACCTATTCCTCAGCTGCAAGCGCCTGCCGATAACGTCCCTTCAGCACCACCAGACAGCCCGCGCAATACGCCAGCAAAAGGCCCGTGTGCAGCAGGAGTTTCAGTCCTTCGGACAATGCCGATGAAGTTCCAATGTTGACTCCAGGGAATACCAATGCGTCCGAAAGCATTGACAAACAGCAGATTATACCAATGAGCAGGAACAATGCGGATATTCGTTTCCAGCTATATGGAATGGGATAGTAGCGCGCGCCAAGCACGGCACTTATGATGAACATTATCAGGTAGCTTGCCAGATGTCCGAACGCGGCGGCCCAGAACGAGTAGCGCGGCATGAAAATGACATTGACAATGACGGTTACTGCGAGGCCTGCCAACGTTATCCAGATGGCCATGTTGGTCTTGCCGGAAAGTTTGTACCACATCGAGACATTGAAAAGCATACCGAGGAGCATGTAGGAGAGCAGCATTATCGGGACCACTCCCATGCCCGAGCGGAAGTCTTTTCCTATTATCAATGAGAAGACGTCCAGATAGAGGAATACGCCTAGCAGAATAAGTCCGCAGAATGCCGTAAAGTACTCCATCACAATGGCATACAGCTGTTTGGCGCCTTTGTTCTGTGCGCGCTGGAAGAAGAACGGTTCAGCGGCGAACCTGAACATCTGGATAAACAAATTCATTATCACAGAGAGTTTTACGGCTGCCTGGAATATGCCGAGGCTGGAACGCCATGCTTCGGCATTGGTGTCAAGGTAACGGAACAGTATCCTGTCCAGAAAGTCATTGACAATACCCGGCAGGGCAGCGACCATGAGCGGTATCGAGTAGACGAGCATCTGACGCAGGAGTTTCCGGTCGAACTTGAACGTAAAGCGGACAAGGTCCGGTATGAACATGATTCCGCAGACGATACAGCTGACCAGAATCGCGAAAATGACATACGTGAAGTCAGGTGTCGGTGACACGAATCTTCCCATGAACTGGTTCACATGTGACGGATACCAGAAGAACAGGACCATATTGGCAGCTGTCTCCGTCAGGATCTTCACTGTCTTGATTATCGCAAAACGGAATGCCTTGTGCTCTTGCCTGAGTTTTGCAAACAGTATCGCCGTCGTGCTGTCCAATGCCAGGATTCCACCTATATATATTATACAGTTTTCGAAACCGGCATAACCGAGCGCAGAGGCGATTTGCCCCGAGAAGAGCACCATGAAGGCCAAGAAGGAGAAACTGATGCCGAATACCGTGGCAAGTGCATTGGAGTAGACCGCAGCAGGATTCACGCCTTCGCGGTTTGCAAACCGGAAACATCCGGTTTCCAGTCCCAATACGAGAACTACTTGAAGCACAGCAATATATGCCATGAATTCCGTTACGACTCCATAGCTGGCTGTGGTCAGCAGTCGGGTGTAGAACGGTACGAAAAGAAAGTTTATTATCCTGGCCAGGATAGTGCTGAGGCCGTATATCGCGGTTTCGCCAGCAAGTTGTTTCAACGGATTTGCCATATTTTCAATGCCGCCCAACTCATCTCCTGAAGGCGGCGTCGGCAAAATTAATGATTTTCGACGGGGTATAAAAATAAAAGGAATGGATTTAGGGTGAGGGTAACGTGCACATAAAAGATGTATGGTCCGCGATTCACATCGCAGACCATACGCAATTCTAACCTAAAACTTAACCTATGAAAAAACTATTCGACTAGGGAAACAGCAAATTCCATGCCGTTTCTAATTTTCAAATATCCCATAAGTATAAATCATTGTTCTTTTTCGGGACAACTTTATTTCTCCGCTACGGGCGCGGCAGCAGTGCTGTCACACGCAGTTTTCGTGGTATCCGCAGGTTCAGCCGGCATTGACTCCGGATCCACCTTGATAGTGATGATCCTGACATCTGTCACCGGACGGTCGCGTCTGTCAGTCGCCACTGCTGCAATTTTGTCAATGACATTGAACCCGTCCACCGTCTGGCCGAATACCGTATATGCGCCGTCTAGCTGTGCGCATGTCTCCTCGTTCTGCACGATATAGAACTGGGAACCTGAAGACTCCTTGGCCGGATTGGCCTGGTCACCACGTCTTGCAGCCGCCAACGCGCCTTTGATGTGCTTGTACTCAGGCACGAACTCTGCCGGAATAGTATATCCAGGGCCGCCCTGTCCATATTTTTCCACCATCGACGTGTCCCTGGTATAAGGGTCGCCACCCTGAATCATGAATCCATCGATGACCCTGTGGAACAGCAGGCTGTCAAAGTATCCTGAAATCGCCAATTTTTCGAAATTGGCACGGTGCTTCGGCGTCTTGCTGTAAAGTTTCACCTTGATGGTTCCGAGATTGGTCACGATATCGAATATCGGCTCTTCCGGAAGTCTTGCGGCCAAATCTCCCGCCGCTTTCTGTTTCTGAATCATTTCTTCCTGTTTTAATGAATCCAACCTGGCCTGCTCGGCCTTCGCTGCTTCTTCCTTCTTCTTCTGACCGCCGCAGCCGGCAATCATACCCGCCACAGCAAGGCAGGCGAAGGATTTAAGAATCAAATTTGCTCTCATATCTCATGAAAATTTATTGCGCAACAATTTCTCAAAATTAAGAAAGAGTTGGGGAAATTACAATATGCACCGCGCCCCCTACCAGGAAGTGCAACGGCGGGATGCGGCCACGGAGTGTTTTGTAACTGATTGATAATCAGATACCATTTTAACAGTAGCGTGGAAACGCAGGCAGTTTTTGGCCACTTTTCCACGCTTCGTTTTATAACTCATTGAAAATCAACGCCCCCAGAAACAAGGCGTGGCCGCGTCCCGCTGACTTTCCATGGGCAAAAGCATGGAACAGACAAACGTGCATCAAGACGTAACTCCGGAGACGCTTACCGGCGGGCTTGGGGTAACCCTGGAGACGCTTACAGTGATTCTCTCGTGCGTAAAAAGGCCTGATTTACTCACGACACGACGAATTTGGGCCATGACGTGAGCGGAAAACGTTTTATCACGCACGACATTGTGGAACCCATAATGTCTCCACACATAAGAAACGGGGGCAGCCTTCCATGGCTCTCCGAACAGAACGTCGGGCACACGGGGAAGAGCGAGGCACAACAACGAGCCGCATCACGGCTGCCATACACAAAACCCGGGGAACAAATTCCGGAAGCATCACTCCCCCACCTTGAGTTTCATGCGGTTCCAGCCCAGGACCGGGAGAATGAAGGAGAGGAGGCAGGCGGAGAGCCAGAAAATGGCGGCAGGGGTGAAATCGTAGGCCTGGGGAACGGAGGCGGACGAAAATTCGGAACCGCCTTGGATAAGATAGCCGCTGACAATGTCCTGGATGGCAGCTGCAACGTAGCTGGAAACACCCACGATGCCGAGAGCCGCGCCGGTAGCCTTGCGAGGGACTATGTCTACAGCCATGAGACCGGCTACCACGCAATAGAGCACGCCGATGAACAGACTGAAGAACGACACATATATTATATTCATGACGTAGCCGCCCTTCGTGAAAAGGAACAATGCCAATGAAATCAGGCAAAGGATGCCGGAAAGGACCACGGGCTTGACGCGGTTGCCACGGAAGACGGTGTCGGAAAGCCAGCCGGCAAACACGGTACCGGCCACGCCGAACGCCTCTGAAAAGGCAATGATCTGCGTCGCGGCCGGAAGAGAAAAATCTCTGGCCTTCTGAAGGAACAGCACTCCCCAGCCACTTATGGCATATTGAGTTATATATACAAATGCACTGGAGACGGCAATAATCCAGATGCCGGGATGCCTGAGGACGATCTTCTGAAGCTCACGCGTCGGCATGGAATCCACCTTCTTCGGAGTTTCCCCGGAAAGAGTCTGGACAGACGGAAGTCCCTTGCTCTCAGGCGTATCCGAGACGAAAAGCAGCGTAATCACTCCGCCGCAGACACCGGCCGCAGCAGCAAAGATGAAGCCCCACTCCCAGCCGAGGGCACCTACCACCACACCCGTGAGAATGAACGTCAGGAATTTGCCGAGATACGGACTCGCGCTGAAAATACTGTAATAGGTGCCACGTTTGGACAACGGAAACCAGCGGGAAAGATTGATGATTCCCGGAGGCGCCCCCATCGACTGCACCCAGCCGTTCACACCCCAAAGGATAAAAAAGGCAATGAATATCAATGTTCCGGATATTCCGGTCAATGTTCCGAGAAGCCCCAATGCCCCCATCACGAGATTTACGACAGCGGAAACGAAAAGTCCCACAGCCATAAAACGGCGGATATTGCAATAATCCGCTATGAAGCCATTGGTAAATTTGCCGAGCGCATAGATGAACAGCAGGGCGGAGCCGATAAGTCCAAGTTCCCCGGCAGTAAGCAACCCGCTGTCAATCAGCGGCTGCTTGACTACACTCAATGTCATTCTGCATACATAATAGAGGCTGTATGCTGCCGTCGCGCCCCAAAAAGTTCTGGCGCGTAATCTCTTGTAGACCTTATCTACCTCATTTTCAGCCACCTTCGACGCGGATGGCTTGCTTATCCTGAAATAAGTGTATAAGCTCATCAGTAACTGCATTCCTGCACGGAAACATTGATCCGGGCATTTGCGGATACAAAATTACAAAAATCTTTGACGGCAACGAAAAAAGACGCGCCCCACTTTCATCGGACACGGAATTTTTATAAATTTGTGTTTCGCGATTTTCGAAAAACGAAAAACAAAACAATAATAGAATGAAAAACCACATCATGAAAGCGGCCTTGACCGCAATGCTGGTCTGCCTGGCCTCAATGTCACAGGCACAACAAACTCCAAAAAACGTAAAGTACAAGTTTACCGAAGCTTCAGACCTGACTCTCATCGGAAAACTCTTCCCTGACACCCCGAACCCTTACCACAGAATCGACACTGTGAAATACAAGGGCTTCACGAAATCAGAGAACCAGCAGGTCAGAGAATCTTCCGGCATCGCCGTATCTTTCAAGACCAATTCATCAGTAATCTCCATAAAGACCAATTACGCCTATCTGTATTATGGAATCAATACCGGAGGCTTCTCTGCCCGCGGATATGACCTCTATATAAAGAAGGACGGAAAATGGCTGTGGGCCGCCGCCGGCGCTGCTCCTCTCAACAAGGAACAGGACTACAACTATGTGATTCTCAAGAACATGGACAACACGGAGAAGGAATGCCTGCTCTACCTGCCACTTTTCAGCGAGGAGAATTCCATACAAATCGGCGTGCAGGAAGGCGCCACCATTACCAAGGGCGAAGCACCGTTCCGCCACCGCATCGGCATCTTCGGATCAAGCTTCACACATGGAACGAGCACATCACGTCCAGGAATGACATATCCGGCGCAGTTCACCAGAAATACAGGCATACAGATGTTGAGCATCGGATGCAGCGGAAACTGCAAGATGCAGACATATTTCGCTGACGCATTGGCAGATGCAGACGTGGATGCATTCGTATTCGATCCATTCTCAAACCCGGATGCAGCAATGATAAAGGAGCGCCTGTTCCCATTCATCGAAAAACTCCAGGCCGCACATCCGGGGGTTCCTCTCATATTCCAGCAGACAATCTACCGCGAAAAAAGGAACTTCGACCACTGGGCAGAAAATGTCGAAGCAGCCAAGATGGAAATGGCTGACAGCATGATGAAACTGGCCTGCAAACTCTATAAAGACGTATATTTCATCAGCACGAATGCCACCGATGCAGTACATGACAGCAGCGTAGACGGCGTTCATCCGGGAGACCACGGATACACGCTCTGGGCAGAATCCATCCAGAAGCAGATTCTGAAGATTCTGAAGAAATACGGCATAAAGTAATCCCTACAAAATATGAAAATCAACAAAAAGACATCAGTATTGGCCTCGATGAGCATCATACTCGCATCCTGCGGAGCCGGACAGACATCCGGATCCAGCGCCATTCCTGAGGACAAAGCTGTCGAAAACAAAGTCGAAAGCGTCCTGAAGAAAATGACCCTGGAAGAAAAAGTCGGGCAGATGATACAACTCACTGCCGGAGCCTTCTGCACGGACGATTTGGTCGATACTGCGAAAGTAAGACACCTCGTAAAAGAATATAAGATAGGCTCGTTCCTGAACACGTTCGGCCCTACTAGCCGCCCGAGAGCCGTCACGGCAGAGCAGATCAAGAAGATCCAGGACATCACGATGGAAGAACTCGGAATCCCTATGGTCTACGGACTGGACATGATTCACGGCGCATCCTATCTCGATGATGCCACTTTCTATCCGCAGGAAGTGAACCTGGCAGCAACATTCGACAGGTCCTATGCCGAGATGATGGGCAAGGTAATCGCCTATGAATCAAGGGCCGCAATGACCCCGTGGGTATTCTCTCCTGTCATGGACCTGAGCAGAAACCCAAGTTGGCCGAGAGTCTGGGAAAGCTGGGGCGAAGATCCTTACCTCCAGTCAGAAATGTCCGTAGCGGAAGTGATTGGCGCCCAGGGTTCTGACCCGAACCACATTGGAGTGGAAAACGTAGCGGTAAGCATCAAGCATTATCTCGGCTACGGAGCTGCAGCTACCGGTAAAGACAGGACACCGGCATACATTGCACCTGACGACCTGAGGGAAAAATATTTCAGGCCATTCAAGGATTGCATGCAGGCAGGAGCATTGACCATGATGGTCAACTCTGCATCAATCAACAGCGTGCCGGTCCACGCGAGCCATGAGTACCTGACAGAATGGGCGAAAGAGCAGCTCAAGTGGGACGGAATGGCCGTGACCGACTGGGCCGACATCAACAATCTCTACACCCGCGAGCACATCGCCGCCGACAGGAAAGAGGCTGTCGCCCTCGGTATCAATGCCGGTATCGACATGATAATGGATCCGTACGACCCTGAAGTCTGCAAGGACATCATCGCCGCTGTCAATGAAAAGATGATTCCGATGTCACGCATAGATGACGCCGTGCGCCGCGTATTGAGGCTGAAAGTGCGTCTGGGCCTGTTCGAAAACCCGGTTTGGAATGTGGACAATTATGCCAAGTTCGCATGCAAGGAGTTCCAGGACAATTCCTATGATGCAGCGGTAGAATCCATGGTCCTGCTCAAGAACGAGGACAATGTATTGCCGATAAGTGCCGATAAGAAAATCCTCGTCGTAGGTCCTAACGCCAATTCCATGAGAACATTGAACGGCGGATGGTCATACACATGGCAGGGTGACGCCGACAAGTTCGCAAGTCAGTACAACACCATTTTCGAAGCATTGCAGAAAGTCTATGGAGAGAAAAACGTTTCCTATGTAGCCGGAGTCAACTACAACATGGCGTCCAGAAAATGGGATAAAGAAACCGACATTGACATAGACGCTGCGGTACGCGCCGCGAGGAAGGCAGACATCATTGTCGCCTGCATCGGCGAGAACACCTATTGCGAGACACCGGGCAACATCAACGACCTCAACCTGTCTTCGAACCAGAAGGAACTTGTAAGAAGCCTTGCGAAGACCGGAAAACCTATCGTGATGGTATTGAACGAAGGACGTCCGAGAATCATCAACGACATTGAACCGCTCGCAAAGGCAGTCGTGGACATCATGCTGCCGGGCAATTACGGCGGAGATGCATTGGCCTCGCTCATCTCCGGCAAGGAGAACTTCAGCGGAAGACTGCCGTTCACGTACAGCAAATACGTAAACTCCCTTCACACATATGATTACAAGGTCAGCGAGAATGTCCAGACAATGGACGGCCTGTACAATTACGATGCGACAATGGACGTCCAGTGGCCGTTCGGCGCGGGACTCAGCTACACCAGTTTCGAGTACAGCGGGCTCAAGTCGATTTCGCCTGTTCAGTTCAATGCTGATGACATGTTGACCTTCGAAGTTACCGTCAAGAATACCGGCAGCGTGAAAGGCAAGGAAGCGGTGCTGCTGTTCTCAAGCGACATCATCGCAAGCAAAGTGCCTGATGTCAAGAGGTTACGTCAGTTCACCAAGGTAGAGCTCAACCCTGGGGAGAGCAAGATCGTACGCTTGGAAATCCCTGCACATGAACTTGCTTTCGTAGGTCATGACGGAAAGTGGAGACTGGAGAAAGGTCAGTTCAGAATCGCCTGCGGCAGCGAATCCATGATGATTGACTGCACGGAAACGAAAGTCTGGGACACCCCGAACATCGACTGAAAAACTACCTGAAAGGCTCTTCCAAGATACTGCGCCGATAAAGCACAGTTTCATATATAAATCTGATAATCAGATGAATAAGGAAAGCCGCCAAAAGTATATGGACCGCTATCGCCGGGTTGCCGGAGATGGCGGTTCTTGTTATGCCATGAGCAATGAACCACACTGCGAAAAAGCCTGCCATGGCCCAAATGCTGGAATTGCGGATAGGCCTTGAAGCCGTGGCCCCGACATAAATGCCGTCCCAGGTAAATGCCGCACAGCCGACCAGCGGCATCGGAACAAGCCAAGGAATAAACTCCATGGACGCAGACACCACATCATGGTCGGAAGTGAACACATAGAGCATCTGCCGCCCGAAGAGCCCGTACATCACCATGAAAACAGCCGCCACGCACATACTCCAGAAGAAAACGCATTTCACGGTAGAACGCACGGCAGGCAAATCCCTGCGGCCGACGAATTTTCCGGTCATTGCCTCTCCTGCATAAGCGAAGCCATCGACAAAATAAGAGAAAATCATCATCAGCTGTACCAGTATCGAGCTGACAGCCAGCATCATATCGCCATAACGCGTCGAAATCACGGTAATGCCGGCATAAATCGCCATTATACAGAGCGAACGCAGGAACAAATCGGCATTGAGCGTGAAAAATTTCTTCATCTGGCTGTCCACGAATGCTTTACGCGCATCCTGCATCGAGAACTCCGCGAAAACCTTCTTACGGTATTTGAAAAATATCACCGAAAAAGCGAAAAGAAGACCGGAATACTGCGCAATCAACGTTCCGGTGGCAATGCCGTTGAAACCGATGCCGTCGAATCCGACAGCAGCCACGCCCATTGACAGACAAATGCTTCCGACAATGTTCATGGCATTGACTATCAAGTCAGTAATCATCGGACTGATACTGTCCTGCATCCCGATGAACCAGCCCTTCAGGGCCATGAGTGTCAATGTCGCCGGAGCCGCCCAGATACGGATATGGAAATAACTCTCCGCGAGCGTCCGGACTGCAGGCGAACTTTCCACGAACAGGAACACGAAATCCACGAAAATCCATTGTATCAATATACATATCAATGCAATGGACATCGACACCCCGACGGCACGTATCAGCGTTCCCGCCGCGGCTTTCATGTCTCCGCGTCCATAGGCCTGAGCTGTCATCCCGCCGGTTCCGATACGAAGAAAACTGAAATTCCAATATAAAAGGTCGAAAAGCAGCGTTCCGATGGACATTCCGCCGATCAGCACCGGCGCATCACCCTCCAGATGTCCGGCTACCGCAATGCCGACAATTCCCACCAGCGGCACCGTGATATTGGCCAGAATGCTGGGAACGGCAAGTCTAAGGATCTCTTTATGAAGTATGTACATTATACTATTAGTATTGTAATTGAGTGAATGTCAGGCAAGTATCTCACGCGGAAATTTCTGCGTTGTTAAACTATTTGTAAACATTTGTAAAAATTCGGAAAAATCCATGTTTCCCAGCCGTCTCAAACCGGGAGCAAAGATATGTAATTTGTCCGATACTGTCGGCTAGACGTCAAAATATTTTCGTACGGAGAAAACCTTGTCTCTGTCTTCGAGACGTGCGTGCGCAAGTTCCGCGCATACGCGGACTTCCTGGTCCTGCTCGACGTAGTTGTGAAGCACTCCCCACTCGTCGGACCAGACCATGTTCAGGACGGCGAAGAAAGCCCAGCGGTTGAACTCTCCCTCCTCCTCGTAAGTCATGCCAAGGGCCTGAACAGCTCGGAATGCGGCGTCCGGATCTGACCAGTGCGGGCCTTTGGATCCGTCGAAGTTAACGAACTTGCGGACGATGCAGTCAGCCTCGTTTTCCGACAGATAGTTCTGGAACTTGACCATGTCCTCGCACTCGTCGGCGATGATGTTGAGCCTTTCGCTGTCCATCTCCCCGACCATTTTCAGGATGATGGCCTGTCCTGCTTCCGTGTCTATCCTCTCGCGGAGAATAGATATGAACCTTGTTGCTATATCGTTCATGTCGTAGTAGTGTTTGTTTTGACGCATTGCGGACACGCGCCGAACTTCGGCACGGGCATGTACCGGATGGTCTTGACCGCCGGAGCCTGCGGCTTCAGTTCGTCAGTCCGTTGCGTCTGTTGTTTATTCTTTGCCATAGCTTGTCGTATAGTTTTGCGGCCTTAAAAAGAACGAGGCCGAACCAGTCCGAGAGGTACGCCAAAATGATTGCTGCGCCGAAAGCGGTTACGGCGTTGATCTCTTCAATGAGAAGCACGCAGAGGACCGCCCAGAACACGGAGCATCGTGAGCATCCGGCGATTTCCCGCGCCGTTTCGGCCACTTTCTCCACTAGGCCGAGGTGATGCGCCAGGGCGACCGCGAGGGCCGCCAGCAGCGCCGTTGCGACCCAGTTCATGACGCTATGCGACTGCTAGCGCGAGAGGCGTCTCCGAAACGAACACGCGGCCGCATACCTTGCAAGGCTGTGCGGATATTGCGTTCGTCGTCGTTCCGGCGGTGACCGACACGGTTGTCGGCGCTGCCGCCGATGCGAAAGGGATGGTGAAGTTCTGGTTCACCGGCTCCGTCTTCGCGCAGCAGTTCGTTCCGCACGGGTCGTAGGTGATAAGCCCCTGGACGTTGATTGTCGCGACGTACTGCCCTGTTCCGACGGCGGAAATTCCCACGACGGAGAATTTCGGCGCGAATACGGGCGGCGTGGCGGCACAGCACGGAGCGCACAGCGACTTCGTGAGGTTGGCCATGAAGTAGTAAGGCGATGCAGCCGAACCTGCTGCAAGGGTCGTAGTTATGGTTGCGTTCTTTGCCATGGTGTTATTCATTTACTTGGTTGCCGGAAAAAGCCTTGTCCGTTCCGTCCGGTGCGGTTGACGGCAGAATCGCCGCCTTGAGTTCGGCGATGCTCTCAAGCAGAGACGCGATGTCCTTTGAAATCTCGACCACGTTGTTGTTCGTGACCTCAAGGCCGTAGAGTATCTGCTCGAAGATGTTTTTAGGTCCGTCGCTCATTTCAGGAATTGTGTTATGAGCAGGTTATGGCCGAACCTTCTGACAGCCTCCGTGATTTTCGTGGCGGAGACCAGCACGCCTTTGCCGTATTGCGCCGCCGTGAAGTCGTGGAGAGCCTTTTCCAGCTCCCTGACCTCCTGCTCGCTGTCGGCGTAGACGCAGAATTGTGCCTTATAGGGTTTCATCAGATGTCAGGTATTGGAGGGGCAGACGGAGGTGTTGCCGCCGTAGCGCCGCCCCTCATTCCCCTTATCAGTTGGTAGCCCTGCATCAGCTCGTCCTTGTGCTCCTGAACCCATCCGAAGATATCTTCCGCACCCTGCTTTATCATGCCGAACGTTGTCGGCCTTTCAGGGTCGATGTCAGGAAGCGCCATGTCTCCGGCGATGAAGTCGTACAGCTCCGTGGCCGTCTTCACGTCATTGTCGCAGGCGGCCAAACAAGTCAGCTTGAGCGACAACTTTGAAGTCGGACGGAGCACCGACAGGTCGATGCGTGGTTTACTGAAGAACTGGGCCATAACCTCTCGTGTTAATTACCGCAAGAGCATGTGTCGCATCCGCACGGCTGCGGAGCGGAGTACCTCTGCACGCGCAGGAAGCTCTCCTGACCGATTGCGCTGTTGAGCGGGTTGCTGTTGTTGTTCAATGCTGCGGCCAATGCGAGGGCATCAGCTACGGCGTTTGAGACGCTGGTGGATGCAGCGACAGGCGTGTTGCTCACGTCCACATAGTTGCGGATGCTAGGCGCGTTCGCAGCCTGCCAAGCCTCGCGTGACGCGCGCTCGTTGGCGACGTGTCCGTTGAGTGCGGCCAATGCTGTGGCGACGCCTGCAAGTCCATGATTGGTTCCTGCCGCTCTGGCCTCTGAAGCCTTGTTCAGCCCCCAAAGTCCGGCGATCGCGAAGAGCAATGCGCCTCCGCCAAGTCCGGCAGCCAAGCCGATGCCTGTTGCAGCCATTCCCTTTGAGCCTCTGTGGCGACAATCGTCTCTCCTGTCAAGGATATAAGGTAACATGTTATCGTCCATGATTCGATAGTTTTAATGTTATCCGCCTCTTTTGCCTTCGGCGGTCTTGGCACGTGTACATCGTGCTGCAAACATATCACTATATTTGTTGATATTCAGGCAGTTAGCTCCGTGTTTAGTGTCTATTGCTTCCGCGTTGTTTCCTTATTTATGCAAGCCACTTTCGAGACAGCCGCTCGCAGACAAGACGGAGACCCGCCGAGTTCGCAAGGCGCGCCTCGAACCCCGATATTGCGCTCCTGACGGCACGGGCCGACAAGCCCATCCTCTCTGCAATCATTGCAGGATAGAAGCCGTTGCCGAGCAACAGGAAAATGACAAGATAACGCGCGTCCACGACCTCTTCCTTGCGTTCAGAAGAGAGTATCCGGTCGCTGTCTATTTCCACCTCCGAGGAGACGTCTGCAAGTATTCCGGCGAAAATTTCCGATTTTCTCATACGTTTGTAAAATTTTTTGTTTAACTTTCGCCTCAGCCAGACTTGATAAGATACCACATAACCCACAAGCACAAACATGAGGCATTTAACTTTGCCTCTGTAAATGTGCCTGTGGGTTTTCTTATTGAGCTGGTTACTTATTAGAATCTTGCAGTTGCAAGTCAGGGGCATTTTTTTGCCCTTATAGTGTCTATCTCCGCAATATTAAGGCTAAAATCCGCGCCTTATTCTTCCAAGCTATCCAACACGCCATAGCGGCTAATAATGCCCAGAAGCCGCGCATCTTAAACCGCTGCCAAGACGTCAGTTGTTTCTCAACCTTGACCACGCGCTCCTTGTCGACATAGACTGAATCTACCTTGTAGCGGTAGATAGTGTCGCGTAGGAACTTGTACCTGTCGCGGTATCTCTCGACATACTTGTAAATCGTGTCGCCTTTCTCTTTGACGAACACAGAATCGCGCTTGTAGACCGAATCTACCTGCACCTTGCTGATATAGGTAGTATCGCGGACGTATATCGTCTGCGTCTGCACTCTTGCCGCTCCGCATGAGCAGAGCAACAAAACAACAAGGCCTAATAATATTATTCGTTTCATTCCTATACTACAAATTAGACTACAATACTATTTTTCGCCCTTTGGTAAATCGCCCACCTGTCCTCTAGTCCGTTCAGTCCGCCGTTCACGCACTTGGTGATTGCCCCGAAGATCTTGCGCTCTCCTGCTCCCGATAGTCTGTCCGCCAATGCATTCAGGCCCTTCGCCTTCCACCACAGGGCGGCAGAGCGGCAGGCGTCCAAAGGCATGAGAAGCGCGTCAGGCCAGACCGTCAAGTCCTTGCCCATAAGCGCCGACATGGACACGTAGTTGTCGCGTCCTGTAATCTGAATCAGTCCGCGGCCTCTGAACTTCCAGCCGTCACCGCTCTCTTCTCCACCATTGCCCATGCGTCCGGCATAGACGCGGTTGGCTATCCTCTCCGGATGATGCGCGTATGAGCTGGCTTCCTGCGGAGTGCGGAAATACTTGGGAAAGACCTTCCGCAATGCCTGTGCGGAGTAGTTCAAGTTCTCCTCGACGAGATTCAGTTGCGCCGATTCATGGCCCACCTGTGCAAGGAACGCACGCGCCCTTGCAACCGTGTCAATGCCGCATTCCTGCATGGCTTGATGCAGAGCTTCGCAATATCTTGCAATGCTCTTCGACTGCGGATATATCTTCCGCAATGTGTCACTTGTTATTGCTTCCATCGGTCAACTGCTTTTCGTTAGTCCTTTGATTTGCACCGAAAGGCGGCTGCCGCTTGATGCAGCCCACCTCGGTACATTTCACCACCGACAGATACGCGACCTTTGAACTCAACTTGTCCTTGTCGTCCTTAAGGATGCCTATCTGCCCGTACAAGTTGTCAATCTTCCTGTCCTTGCGGTCAATGTCCGCCTGCATAGCCTCTTTCTCGCGCTTGTATTCCTCGACAATAAGCTTCCACTGCTCGATGCTTTTGCTTACATTGTCAAGCACCGCAGATGTCTTTTTGTCGCCCAGAAGGTAGATTGTCGTGAATGCTCCGGAGGATATAAGCGTCATTATGATACCTGTCCAGTCCATATCAGCCCTCCTTGTCCTCTACCTCCTTGAACCACTTCGCGCTCTTTTCCTTCACGATTACTTCAGCGAACACGTCGCCGTTGCGAGTGTCGACTATTCCGTTAGGTGAGGAGAGCCTTACATAGCCCTCCCTCACTCCTTCAATGTTCATCCTGTTCATATTATTCAGTTGTTTCGTTGGTTACTGATTCCGTTGCCTTTGCTTCAAGCGCCCCGACCTTGCCTGCGAGTTCGTTGATTGCGGAAACGAGGTCAGTCTTGCTTGCAGTGTTCAGGCTCGACAATGTGCCGATGTTCGTCTTATTCGCCTTGATTGTGTTGTATGCGTCGATAGGATATACGATGTCAGCACGCAGAGGCGTTGATGTCTTGCCTTCGGTGATTATCGCCTCCTCCGTTCCGCCTTCAGCGACCTGCTCCGTAAGGTTCAGTTCGTCGTAGGCTGTCTCTTCCGGCGTGGCCATCTCGTAGTATAGCATGACACCTTGCAGCGACTGCTTGAATTGCTCAGGCGTGGCTGTTTCGTAGGCGGAATCGTAGATGTAAATCCAGCCTTTTCTGTTTATCGCAATAGTTTTATCTTTTCTTTGATTTTCGACAAACGCTGCTCCGCTTGCCAAGTACTTCACACAAACTATATTAGCCGCAATATCCAGTGATGAAGGAATAACTATATGCCCTTTTACATTAAAGGTATCAGGCACCCAAGATGTCTTCTTGTTAACGCCGCCTTGAATCCAATCCATCTCGCCCAAATTCAATATCCCAATCCTCTTCACCGCCTTCGTCGGCGTAATCTCGTCATACGCTGAACCGGCAGACTTCAGCCCGTCAGGGAAGTACTTCTTCAGGGTTTCGCTCCACTTTCGGAACCTTTCTGTATAAGGTTCATAATTCCCGTTAAATGAAACGTCGGAAACATTGATGCACACATCGTGGTTATACGTAGTTCCGTATGAAGGTCGTAAAACAAATCGAATATAACTTGTACCTTTTGGCAGCTCTAATTCCCCAGAGTTAACATATTGCTTAACGCCATTATATGCCTTATCCTTGTTATAAAACAGAACTTTGTCAAAACTAATATCCGTTGTTTTACTCCCGTTAAACAGGTAAATCTTATTCGCTGAAAGAATTGGCACATACGAACTTCTGATTGTCAAATCAGATGCAACTTCCTCTCCTGTCGAGTTATTCAAATTACCGACATCGAACTTTTCATCCCAGAGATTCTTTCCTGTGGTCTTGATTCCCTCTGCGAATGACGACACGATTTCCCCCTTGTTGTAAGGGATATAAGGCACGTCGTTGATGCTTGAATAGCCGAGGCGCTTTGCGAAGTCGTCGGGTGTCGTTGGCTCGTTGCCGGAGCCGAACATCTGAGTTAGGTCGATGCACTGAAGGTCCTTAACAGTGACGATGCAATCATTGATAGTTATTTTTATATTGCTAGTAGCTTTGTTAATACCGCATATTATTGCCGGCGAGCCAATTTCTACGTCAGTATAGATATTTGTGTTGAAACCTAATAACAACACTGAAGATGGGTTGAAATCATCTATGTCAGCGCGCTTCGCAATTCTCGTATATATTAACCGATAATAATAGACATGCTCTTCGATTATTTTAGCAATATTCAACCATCCGGAAGACCAATTCGTGCTACCTGGCTGCGATGTTTCGCCAATAGGCGTAAGCTGCATCGTAGTGTCGCCACTTTTCTCGACCTTGATATACTGATCGCTCAACGCTCTTTCATCTATCTTAAATGCTTGGTTCATCACCACGCTGTACCCCTTAATGCTTCTGATGCTCGCGCTTCCGTCCTCAATCTGGTTGTTTCCTCCGGCCTTGCGCGACATAATCACTTCCTCCATCGCGTCACCCTTTGATGTGAGGTTGTCAGCCGTGCCGACACGCATTGATTCGTAGTAGCCGTCTGCGAATGACTTGAGGTCGACCTTCTTCCGCAGGTTGTTGATTTGTGTTGCGATGGACGCCTTTGTTCCATAGCGGCGGACAAGCAACGTCGCAGCCTCCGGCACGTCGGCACGATAGCAGACGAGCACTTCCGAGTATGCCTCCATTGCCTCGAAGCAGACATATCCGCTAGTAGGGATGTCAGTGCTCATTGCCGAGAACAGCGGCACGTATTCAATCCTTTCAGTGCCGGATGTCGTCGTTGTCCTGATTCGTGCGACGAAGAGAGCCACGCCCAGCTTCATCTTGGCGGCGCTGCCCATATACAGCTCGTAGGTATTGCCCACCACCACCGCACCGATAGCCGCGATGTTGAAGTCCGCGTCGTCCACGAACTCGCCGTCTGCGTTGATGTACTTGCCTGTCGTCTCCGCAGTCATAGCCACTGACGGAAGCTCCGCGTACTGACCGAGGTCGCGCTCAAGCGCCGCGACGCCGGAGGACACTTCTTTAGCCTCCGCTGCTGCATCGGTGGCGTTCTTGGTTGCCGTCTCTGATTCAGTCTTCAGGCGTGCGAATTCTGTCACACGTGCAGATTCGGCGGCTACCCTTCCTTTTTCCGCTTCCACGCGGCCAGCCTCTGTCGATGTCCTTGCGCTCTCGTTCTTCTTCCGCTGCTCCTCGTTTGCCGCTCTTGTCGCTTCAGCATTTGCTCTTGCGCTTTCCGCCTTCACCCTTGCAGATTCCGCATTGACACGGCCAGTTTCGGCGGTCACACGAGACTGCTCGCCGGCGGCTCTCTGTGCCTCCGCATCCTCCCTTTTGGCTTCCGCGTCGGCGCGTTTGCCCTCGGCCAAAGCTCTTGCCTTCTCCGCGTCCGCACGTGCCAGCTCCGCCTCTTTGCGAGCTGTTTCGGCATTGACGCGCTGCTCTTCTGCCTCTGCGATGCTAGTGTTCGTCGCTCCTGCCGCCTTTGCTGCAGCATTGGCCTTCACCGCCGCCTCGTAGGCTGCCGTGGCTTTCGCGTCCGCATTGCCGGCGGATCTATCAGCTGCCGCTGCCGCATCGTTTGCCGCTTTCGTCGCAACCTCTATCTTGGCGATTGCTTCGGACAATGAATAGAAGCGCATCGTGCCGTCGATGTCCAGGACGACCTCTCCAGTGTCGGCATCCGCTTCTTCGGTTGTCCTGACAATCTCGAATGCCGGAACGTCCAGCGACGAAGAGAACGCCTTGCCGTCCGCGAACTCGACTATAACGCGGAAAGGTCCTGTGTAGTTCTGGTCTTTCGCCGCGTAGGTGCAGCGCAGCGTCTGCCCTTCAGCCTTGTGGGCCATTTCCGCCACAGGCTGCCCCTGGACGTCCGAGAAGGCGTACACGTGACGGATGTCACCCTCGCTCCATGTCACCGGCTTGCCGGATATGTTGACCGACAGGGCAATGATGGCGTCCGTGCCGATTCGTATTTTCTTTAATGCTGTCATGATTATGATAATTAATTAGTTAGTAGTCACTTCTGCAACGGTGGCCGTACCTCCTGCCGCCGCTATCGCTTTCTGGATGCTCTGCGCTTCAGAATGTGTGTAATTATTGCCTACCAGTGCGGGTGGATTGTCCGCCATGGTCTTCGCGTCCTTTAAGGCAATGCCGGCGCTGTCGATTAGGGCATGCACGACTAGTATCTTGTTCGGGCCAACCTCCGTCAGCGTCACGGACCACACTCCGCCCACTTCCGGTGCATCCTCGCTCCAGATGTCGCCGTACTGCTCGAACTCGTGGAGCCGCACTCCGGACATGATGCCCGAAACGAAGTCATAAGTGCCGCCTTGCAACAGGAATTTATGCCCCTTGTATCTGACGACGGCATTGTAGTTCCATAGTCCTGCCGGCGAAGGCATGCAGTCACCCTCCAGCATCTGCATCGGCTCGCGGTGATATTGGAGGATCTGCTTGTGAAGGAATACCGGAAACGGAAACGTCACACCATCCCATGTGACGCGGTACAGGACAGGCGCGACGAGCCCCTCACTATTCGCATAGTACACGGCGTTGCCGTAGTTCTGCGACGTCTGCCAAACCACGTCACGGCTCAGGAACCCTATGTCCGGAGAGCGCGTTTCCGTCACGTTGTAATTGTCGTTGTTGATGGTCGTGGTCGTGTCTGACTCCAGCTTGCCGACAGCTTCAGCCTTCAGGGAAATGCCGGTGACAGCCATGTATATTCCGCAGCCTTGCGGCGTCAATAACACGTTCGGATCTCCGACAGCGAAGCATATCTCCGACAGGACAAGACGCAGGTGGCCGGCCGTGCGCATCAGTGCCTGCCCGATGAGGGTGGACGGATCCTCGAGATTGAAAGATATAGAGCCGGCATTCTGATTTTCGTTATATTCAAGAATCTTGCTGCCCTTCTGCCAGCTCGTTTCAGTCTTGTAATATTCGGTGCCGTCCAAGGTCGTGAAAATCAGCGCATACTTGAGCGAGGACAGGTGCGGAGTGAATTCTTTTCTTTGTGTCGTTCCACCGCTTTCTCCAGTCGTAGAATGTGTCAGCAGCACATATTCAGGTTGTCTCCCACTTTGCCGTGCATATATCGCAGGACTTTCTGCGAATTGCAGTTCCAGCGTGCCGTTCATGCCAGCCAGCAATGTGTCGATATTGTAGACGAACACTTTTGACGCGGTTTTTTCGTTGGCGGCCAATAGCGCTACGTGGTCAAGGTCAAGCACGGACGACGTTCTGCCGCTCAACGGCCCGAAGCCGTTACCTGTTTGCCAGCCTTTAGCGGCAGCATTGGTGTTCCGAGTAACGGCACCCGTTATCTGCGCGTATGTCGCAGGACGCTCCTGAATCATTACGGAGATGTTGGTCGTGTATGTGTCGGTCGCTGCTTCCAATGACAAGCCGGACGCTGCGTCATATTGCGAATCTTCGTTGAAGTCATACTTCACATTCTCGACTATCCGCTTATACGCCGGCTTGTAGGTGCGGGTGCCGCCGCCGAGGAAAATGACATCCTGCTCGTCCGTGCTCTGCTGCGTCGGATTCCCGAGCCACGGCAAGTAACGTAGATGGCTCACAACGTAGTGGTTGTTTCCTGTGTAACGGATAAACAGGCCCAACGAGGACAATACTGATTCCACGACATCGTACCAGTTCTTGCCTTCGAACTGCGACACATTCACGCGGAAGTCAGCCAATTCCGAATTGTCGTATAATATCCACTTGTGAGCTGACTGATACTCCCACTCGCCGAGAAGGTAATATATAGCCATTTGGAAGTCTATCTTGTCGATTGCCGCCTTCAGCAGGTTGGCAATCGTTGCCGTGCCGGCATTGTCTCCCTGAAGGTCGAAATCGAAGTCCTGGAGATGGCCGATGTTGTCGCGCGCGGTAATGGTCACCGCTCCGCGATAGTCCAGCGATTCCTGCCAGTTGTCGGGCGTTATGAATCCGCTCCACAAGTATTGCTGCCCTTGCTTGATGATAACCTTATACATTGTGCTGTCAGGCGTGAAGAACTCCTGCCAGTCTCCAGACTTCTCCGTCGCCGCGTCCGCAATCTCCGGCGCGTCCACGAGCGTAAAATTCACGATGGTCTTCTGAACAGGAGAGACAGGGTCGTCGTCTCCGTCGACCTCAAGCGTCAGCCCTCGCCATGCGCGGATAGTCTTCGCCTCGAATGATTGCGGCAGATCCTTCTGCCATATCTCCAAGGTGAAGGCGTTTGCGCCGGCCTCCTTGCGGCTGTCAAAATTCGCCACATATTTAAGTCTATATTCCGCCATGTTACCTCCCGTAATAACTGCGGGCATTGTCGCCCGATATGAGTATGTCCTTGCCGGAAATCTTGCCTTTCACATAGACTGTCATTTCCGTGGAAATATTCTCGTTTGTTGTAGATGCCGAGCTTCCGGTGCTGCTGGACATCGCGCTCGAACCCCCTGACTTGCCCAATGCCTGGATACCGCTCGACAGGGCCGCGCCCAGGGCCACGAGAGCTGCGCCGGCGGCTATTGCCACAGCCGGGTTTAGCGACTTCATCGATTCCTTGAATGCGGCAATGCCCATTCCCTCGACAATGAGCATCTCGCCGAGCTGTTTCGCCATGTTCGCGAACGGCTGGAGCAGAGCTCCGAGAACCGCCGAGGCGTCCGCATCGTCCAGCCCGAAAAGCATGTCCGAAAACGCCTGCATGCTGTCAGAGATGCTGCTGGCGATAGAATCGGACAGCATGTTGTTCAATTCTTCCGCCTTTTGCATTCTATCTTCCAGATTAGCCATTGCCGTGTCGGCTGCATCTTGGGCGGCATCCATTGACTCTTGCTCCTGTTGCGCATAATCATACGCTGCGCGTGCTGCCTTCTCGTATGATTCCTGTGCGAGCTCCGCGAATGTCCGCTGCTTCTCCGTCATGTTGCTCAACGCCTCGTCATGTGTCCGCTCGAACTCTTCCAGCGGGTCGGACATTTTCTGGAACTCCTCGTCGGCGGCCATTACTTCCGCTTCTTCCGCTACCTGGGCGCGGAAGTCCGCCATGCCGTCCTTTGCGGCGCCCAGCTTCTTGATGATGTCGTCAAGTCCTGTTTTCTCCATCGACTGCGCCGTGCGGTCGGCACGCTTCAGGATGTCGTTCATCTCGTTGGTGGCATTATAGTATGCCTCCATGGTGTTCACGAGGTTGCCGGAGATGTCGTCGCCTATGCTCTGATAGCCTGCGAAGAAATCACTATATTCGCGCTCGACCTTGGCCGGATCCGAACCCATCATCTTGATGAGGTCAACGACCTTTTCCGAGCTGTACTTATTCGGAGACATGCCGCCGATAACAAGGTATTGCTGGACTGTCTTGTCCAAGATCTCCTTAATCCCTTTCACGCGCGGCGCATAGATTCCCTCTATTTCCTGCCGATAGGCTTTAGCTGCCGCCTCCCTGTCCGACGCGGAAAGCGCGGAGTTCATCATTTTGAGATAAAGTTCGTGAAGTTTCGGGCCTGTTTGTGCCATGTTCAGCTTGAAGGCATACTCTATCTCCGTCATTGCGTCCTTGGCTTGTGATAGAGCCTTGCCGGCATCCATCGCGTCGACTTCCGTCGTGTCGGAGAATAATGCCTTGAAAAAACCTTTAACTCCACCTTCAGCGATGCCTCTGTTCAGTTCCGCGCGCATCTGCTGCCAGCGAGTGGAGAACTGGGTCATCAAAATATCCCATTGGTCTCCAACCGTCTGAGAGGACTTGACAAAGTCAAGCGCCATCTTGGTCGCTGCTGCGCCAATAGCTCCCCACACAGCAACTGCTGCGGCAGAAAGACCCTTTATCTTGTCCGCAAAAGACCGCGTCTTGCCTTGTGCATCGTCAAGCCCTTTCTTGTATTCGTCCGATTTGAGTTTCAACTTGACCCAGAGGTCACCTATCTTTCCCATGTTCTTTTGATGTTATGAAATCTTCCAGCATTCTGTCCAATTCTAGTTGTTCGTTCCGTGATACTTGCCAGTCTCCATCCTGAGCCCTTGCAGCCTCCGCGTCCTTCTCCCAAGCAAACGGCACCCACAGCGCCGGCGTGGACGGCTTCTGCTTCACGTAAGGGTTCATTTGCAAGGCTAGGAACATCTGCCACCTTGCGCGCTCCCATTTCCGCCGCTCGTCCTGTTCCGCCGCCTCACGCAGGAGGATGTACTGCCGCATGCTGACCCATCCCGCTTCTTCCTCACTCTTGCCGCACCTCCCCACCAGAAACGCCTCAATATCCGCGTAATCCAGCCACACAGAGATTTTTTTTTTGCGTCCTGCTTCTTCTTTGCCTCGTCCGTCAGCTCCGCAAGGCTCTTTCCTGACAGCAGCCGCACGGCCTTTGCGACTATGCGCCCGAACTCGTCCGGATGCTCGGCAGCCCAGACATGGAAGTCCATGCGCGTGTATTCGAACTCGTCCGCATCCTTGCCGGAAAGTTCCCACCAGTTCAGCGCGGCGCAATACAGCACGTCCGCATACAGCGACATGACGGCAGGGATGTTTTCCCCGTCAGCCTCCAAGGTGACGCCCTGGCGCCCCTTGTAAACAAAAAGGCGCGGCGTAATCAGAACATTAACCGCCACACCTTTCTTCAGTTCAATGACCAGAACCGCCGCCATGCTACTCCTCCGTTATTGCCGGATAGTGTGTCGGCGCTCCTGTAATTGTCAGGTCCATCGAACGAGACGAGACCGCGCCGTAGTCGTTGGTGTCCGAAATTCCGGTGATGATAGCCTCGAAGAGGTCGCCCTCCGTCGGTGTCGTCGCGCCGTCTCCTGACAGCTCGCCGATGAAGCCGTACACCGGCTTCCCATTGTGGAGAGAACTAATCATCTTGTGCTGGGGCTCTGACCCCGTGTCGTCCGTGAAGACTATCACCGAAGCGGTCGCGCCCTTCTTTCCCGAAATGAATTGTGCCCAGTCGTTGGACTTGTCACTCACCTCGATAGCTTCTGCCGAGCGGTTTAAGCTGTTGTTCTGCTCGCCCTTCAGCCATGTGAAGGTGCCGCCCGTCTTTCCTGTCGTGAGATAGAATTTCCTCACATTTCCTAATTTTGGCATATTTATTTAGCTGCTATATAAAAAGTTAAACTATTAATCACGCGATAGAGGACGGCTTGTGTTTCCGTCATGTCTTCCATCGTCTGTGCGGTGCTTTCTGTCACGCCCAGAATGCGGAAGTTGTCAGTAGTGTCTTCTGCCTCCTTGATGAGGTCCAGATTCCTCTGACTGATTGACAGCGCCTCGCCGAGGCTCCTGCTCGACATCGAATCAATGGACACGAGTATCTGACGCACTTCACCGCCTTTGTCGATGCCGCTCTGCTCGTTGATAGACGCAATCTCCGCGCGCGGATAGCCGGCGGTGCTGCCGACAAATACGCCCTTGCGCTGCATCGCTCTTGTCAGGTGACGGAAAAGCTCGTCACATGCCTGTATGCTCTTGTTGATGTATATCATTTGCCCCTATTGATTATCTTCATTAATGCCGTCTTTATTTCGTTGTATATGACCTTCTGCTGTGATGCGACTGCCGGACCGAAGAACGGCTGCGCCTTCGTTCCCTTCTTCGCGATTTTCCTCGCTATCAAGAAAGCGACGGTGGCCGCCTGTTTCTCCTTGGGGATCCGGAGCTTCTTCCGCACCCATGCCGTCAGTATCTTCGGCGGCGGCATCTTGCCTGCCTTGCGCCCGTTCTCCACGTACTCGGCATAGCCTCTGCCCTGTTCCTCGGAGAAGAAGCCCGCCTGATAGTCACAACTGCCCATCTTCTCCGCGCGTCCGCTGTTGGAAAGCAGTCCTGTGGTGTTCGTGCCGTTCATCCGCAGGTTATGCTGAGCCTCGGATATGATGGACATCGCGCCCTTTGACAGAGCCTCGTCGCACACCCTCCTGACTTCAGCCGTGTGCTTCCCGAAGGCCTTTTTCAGCTCCGGAAAATTCTCGACAATGAATCCGTCCTGCTCCATGGCTCCTCCGCGTCAGGGGTTGTCGACTTGGTAATATCCTGATATGCGCATTATCCGGTTGCGCATGCCTACGTTTTCCGGCTGCGAGAACACGATGTCGTGGCCTTGCCAGCGTATGCCGTTGAACTTTGTCGCGGTCCACCGCATCTCGATGTCCACGCCCACGACGTCTGCCTGCTGGAACGTCATCATCGACTTCGTTGCGCTCATCTGTTCGACCGACGCGAAAACGCGGAGCACCACGCGCGGCTCGCCGAGGCTGGCATGCCCGTATTCGTCCGTGTGCGGTTCAGCAAACAGCAGCTCTATCGGCTGCCTGTATGTCCTCGCGTTTCTCGGTTGTCTTAACATTGCGCTATGATCTTGATTAGTTCGTCAGTCTGCCCGTCGTACAGTGCGGTCGCATATTGGAACACAAGCGGCAAAAGGCGCCCGTATTCGGCCTCTCTCGGCTCGGTGGTGTAATTGACCACGAGAGACGGCAAAACGCCCGCAGTGCGCACGTATCTGCCGTCCGTGGTGTAATCTACGCCTGCTCCGTCAGCGGAAGTCACGGACAACACCTCCGCAGGGGTCTGATAAAGCCGGATGTCGCGTGACGTGTTCCTGTCCACGTGCAGCTCCAGCTCGCACGGCAGGATGCTGACGTCCGCGTGCTCCTGAATCTCCAGGGCAGCAGTAGTAAGCATCCGCTGCAATATTGCATCCTGCGTATCGTCAACTGCTCCCGCATACTTCTTGAGTTGCGGAAGCAGATATGAGCGTCTGTCGTCTATTACTTTCTTGACTATGAGCATGTGATTTATCCAATTATCTTCCAGAAGCCTTCCTTGATCATATACTTCACGACCGCGTCCACGCGGACCTTTCGCCGTTCTCCGGAAGGAATGCCGTCGTGCGATTTTACCACCTCACACACGACGACCTCTCCTATCTTCGGAACGTGCGGCTTTTCCGGCCGTTTGATTTCAGCAGGCATTAGGCTGCTGGTGCAATCGCTGCAATCGCGGTGGTTGCGTTAGCAACGTAGATGATGCCCTTCTTCTCCGGTCCGGGAACCTTAACCTGGAAGGACTTGCGCAGCCAGACTCTCCATCCGTCCTTGCCTGCGACCCTTTCGAGTTCCATCTCGTAGTCTCCGCGGTCGATAACCTCGACGCATGAGGTGTCGGCCACGAGAATCTCGGTTGCTGCGAGCTGATCTGAAGTAATGACGCGGACCTGTCCGAACATGCCGGTCACCTGATTGAAGAGGTAGTTTCCGTTCTTGTCCTTCAGGCCGCGAATCTGGGCCTCGATTGCTGTCGGCACGATTGCCACGTTGGCAGAGTAGCCGTTGGCCTTTGCTTGAGCGATGGCGTCGAGAATGACGTCCGCAATGGTCGCATTCTCATACTTTGCGCCGGTAGCGGCGAATGCTGTGCTGCCGGAAGTCTTGAGACCGTAGACGTGCAACGGCTTGGTTGCGTCCTCTCCGTCTCCCTTCCAGATGAGCTCGTCCGCCTTGCGGAGGATGCGTGCGATTCCGCGAGTACGCGCCCACTGATAGACGGCGTTGAACCAGTCCGCAACCTCGGACGATACCTCGATGAACGATCCGATCTTGGCGAACTTGCGCGTCTTTCCGGACACGGCGTAGCTGTTTGCTTTTGTCGCCTCCTCGAACTCTCCCACGTAGTCGGTCTGGTCAGTGTCAGAACCCTCAAGCCATTCGATGGAGTTGCCGGTTCTGGTGATTCTCGGGAAGGTGGTGAGGAACGCATTGGCGGCCAGCTTGTCAGCGTGGATGTTCGGGTCCAGCTGGACGGCAAGCGATGTGTTGGTGATGTTTGCGGTCGCAAGTTTGAACGAAAGACCGCCGTAAGTTTTGCTCTTGACGAATGTCTCCATTTCCTCCTTGTGCTCATCCATGAACTCACGGAGAACGACGTCGAAGGACTTTTCGCCCCTCTCCTTCAGTTTCTTGCCGAGGTCCTCGATAGCCTTCTGCTGCTCCTGGATGGTCTTGTCGAGGTTCTCTGCCTCCTTCTTGCGCTCTTCAAGCGCCTCTTCTGCCTTTGCCAGCTTGGACTCGGTCTCCTCGGTCTTCGCCTTTGCAGCGGCAGCCTCCTTGACTGCATTCTCAGCCTTTGTCTCCGCAGCCTCCATCTTGCCCTGGAGTTCCTGCGCTTTCTTTTCGATTTCTGTCATGTTAGTAGGGTTTAATTATAGTTTTGAGATTATTCTCTTTGCGATTTCCTCCTCGACCGCATCGTGGAGTGAAGACAGCTGCGCCTCCGGCATTGCCGCCAGCGAGCCAGCCATGTCTTCAGCCTTCATGTCCGTGAGGGTGGCCAGCGGATTGGCCGCACGTGTCACCGGCGATACCTCGACGATGCTGATTTCCTCCAGATAGCGCACGTCTTGGCCGTCTTCCTTGCCGTATGTGTAGGTGTCCGCATAGTAGCCGATTGAGAATTCCTTGATGGCTCCGGCCTGCATCAGGATCTGGACGTCCTTGCCCTGCTGTGTCGGCAGGATGTCTGCTTCTATCCAGAGCCCCTTGTCGTCGACGCCCTTCTCGGTGATTACGCCGATTACGTTGCGAATGTCGTGTTGATAACAGAGTGCGCAGCGCTTGCTGTCCTCGGACCTGAGCCACTTGTCGCATGAGCCTGTCTTGATGATGTCGCCGTAGCTGTCGATATTGCCGAACGCAAGGGCGTAGGCACGGATGGAAAGCGTGCCGTCGTCCTTTTTCGATTTCACCTCGATGCCGCCAGCGTGTGATTTATACTGCAATGCCATTGTTAATTGAGATTTACGCATGAATTTAACCGCGTGAATGGCAGGCGCTTAAATGTGCATATAGTCACGTTTGCGGCACAAGAAAAGGGAATCCCGAAAAAACGGAATCCCCAAAAACTAAAAACAAAGTTATGGAATCACATCGGCACGCGCATCACTGCGCATGCGCAATTAATTATTTCTCCAGCTTCGGCGCCCATACTCGTATCGTGCGGGTACATGAGGTAGCTTCGGCCGACCTTGAACGGCTCGTCCTGTCCTACGATCACGCCGTCCACCTCGATGTGCGTCTCCCTGGAATTTCCCAGGCCGCTGACGCTCCACTGCTTGGTGTACTTAACGTCGAGGGTGCGCGCGGCCACGTCTCCGGCCTTGCCGAGCCCTATCATGGCCTCCGTCTGAATTATCCGCCGGACTTGCCACAATGCCAGCTCGTTGTATTCCTTGTACACCTCAAGCGTCACTTTCTCTATGCCGGTGACGCCATCGGCCATCTTGGCCTGCAGAATCTTGATGAGGTTCTCCTTCAGCGTGCCGGACACGGACACTATCAGGTCACCGACGCGCTCGTTGGCGTACTGCTCCAGCGAGGACATCCACATGCTCTTCAGCACCTCGCTGTCCTCCGCCTTTTTCCTGTTCATGTCGCGCACCACGCTCTGCGCGTGCGGCAGCCCCACGGAAAGTATCAGGCCTCGCTCGATCTGCTGCAGGTACGGCTCCGAAAGGTTCGTGTCAATGACGCCCGCCCACTCGCTAGGGTCGTAGTCCTTGCACAAGCCGAGGACGCGCCGAACCTCCGCGCGCCGCAGACGCTTGAGGCGCGACTCATAGGCCTGTGCGATACGCAAGGCCTTCAGTCGCAGATAGTCAAGATGTCTGCGCATTGCTGGACTTATCCGCCTACGCATTACCCGCCAGCTCGTTTATGTCAATGTCCGCAGCCTCGTTGCCGAACTGCATGCCCATCGGTATCATCGGTTTGTCGGCCCAGTCCTCGGGTATCGGTTCGTAGCCCATCACCTCACGTTTCTCGTTCACCGATGCGTTCATCTTGTCCAGTGCGTCCAGCGCGTCCGCCGGCTTCTCCTGAAGAACGTCTATCCTCTGCGTGTCCACCTCCAGCGATAATTCCTTGGATAGTCCGCAATAGTTCAACAGATCCTCGGCGAACTCGTTGGCCATCGGCACCGCGTTCATCTCGAAGATGGTCTTCTTTGCCTCCTTTGCGTTCTCGTACTTGCTCTGCCCGTAGTAGAGGTCAACCGGAATGTTGTACGCGAAACACAGCGCCGTGACGGCTTCCTTGTGGCTCTCCAGAATGGCCAAGTCCACAGGAGCGTTTCCCAGCGTCTTCACGTCGATAGGGAAGCGCAGCACCTTCGTCTTGCCGAAGTTGTCTTTTGAGTTGAAGTCTCGTTCCAGCTGGTCTCCTTCAGCCGGTCGCGTGATGCCGGTCAGCTTGTCCTGCGGAGGTGTCACTATGTTGGTGACGCCTCCGTTCTTCAGCGCGATGTCCTCGCGCAAGATGCCGCTCTGCATCATTGACAGGTACTGATACGCGGACGCAAGGCGTGACGTGCCGAATGCGCTCTGGTCGTCAAGGTTGTAGTCGAAGCTCTCGAATACATCCGAGAAACGGATGGTCTGGTCACCGGCCAAGCCTTGCAGCCTCACACCTTCCAGGACAGAATCCTGTCCCCATTGCGCTCCGATGCGCCAGGACGGGATAACATACATTTCCTTGATTGTGCCCAGATTGCGTCCGACGGCTTTCGGTGCATAGACCCAAGCGTCGCCGTACAGCAGTTTGTTGACAGCCCACGCAGTGCCGAACTTGCGGAGGGTGAAGCGGTCGTTAGGCCGCGCCAGCAGGTCAACGAGCCAATGCTTCTCGACTGGAGTGTCGTCGGATTTCCTCGTCAGAAGCAGGTACTGCATCACTTCGCCGACATTGCGGGCGATGTAGTTCACCACGCCCTGCACCGGAGCGCTCTGCTGATAGAATTTCTTAATTGTCATGCGGTCCATCTCCGTGATAGGCGGCAGCTCCAGGCCGCGCGTGCAGTTGGCGATTGCCTGAAGATAGACATTGGCGGCATTCTCGCCGACCTCTCCGTAAAAGCCCTTTATTTCGTTTCGCAGAGCCTGTATTTCCTTGGTTGATATGAGACTTAGACCGAACATATATAATTCAATTTTGGCCGAAAATAACCCCGTCGGGGTTATTTGTTAATACGTGCATATATGCACGTTTGCGCACTAACGCGTTGAAACGCGCTAAAACACGTTGAAACGTACTGAAACGTACGGAAAACGTGCTAAAACGCGCTAAAACACGTTGAAACGTGCTAAAACGTACTGAAAACGCGTTGAAACCTGGGGATTGGAGCGCATTCCGTTACCCCTCGCCGATGACGTTCGTCTGCCCGAGGTATCGGAGCTTCGTGACGCATGCATAGTTGATGGCATCCATGAGATGGTCGTTGCCGTCCTGTGGAATGCTCAAATAGCGGCTCCGGTCCTTCGGGTCCGGCTTCCAGGAGTAGCGGTCACTCTCCCACTTGATGTGCTCGCCGACATACTTGACGGAGAAATATTGCAAGTATGATATTCTCCCTTCCTTGTTCCTGTTGTCCGCCGGCATGGCGCAGAGGTCGTTCATGCGGAGCTCGCCGATGTGCTCCGGTCGTGCAGGGTCGCAGTAGATGTCAGCCTCGCGATCCACGCCAAACGCCTCCATATCCTCGTAGATGATCCGGGCGATATGCCCAGCAAGCAATTTCGGCTGGTAGCAGACCTCGCGCAGGTAGATGGTCTTCGTGTCAATGTCATAGGCACAGCAGACGACCGCCGTCGGGTCGTTGGCGTAGCCCCAGTCGATGCCGTAGAAGCAAGGCAGATTTTTAGGGAAGTCGTTCAGGCTAATCTCCTTCCAGCGCTTGTATATGATGCCTTCTGACAGCGTGGCCCATTCTCCAAGCCAGATGTTGCGGTACTTTTCCGGCGCTTCCGCTTCCATCTTGCGCGCCTGCTTGATGATTGAAGGATTAAGATTGTGGATATTGTCTAGATATGTCGTGGAGATGTAGCAGACGTCTCCGATGATGCCATTGAAGCCTTCCGGCACATTCCGGTAGAATCGCTCGTAAATCCAGGAGTGCACGTCCGTAGGGTTGAACGACAGCGCCACGGTATTCGGCACGTCTGGAATTCTGACAGAAAAGTCTATCGTGTCGAAGAGGTCAGGGTCTGTCAACTCTTGAGCCTCGTCCAGCACGAATGTCTTGATGCCCTGCAATGATTTCAATTTCGCGACCTGATTGCCGGAGCTTGCGAGCAGACCCCTGAACAGAATCTTAGCTCCGGTCGATAGATTGACGATGTCAGCAGCCTTCACGCGGAAGTGGTTTTCAAGCTCAAGCGCCAAGACCTTGTCGCGGAACTCCGGAATTACTGATACCTCCGCAGATGTCATGGTATATCGTGCGAATAGGATATTATAGGGGTCGCGGTAGGTGCTCACGCATTGGGATGTGTTCACGGCATAGGACTTGCCGGATGCGCGCCCTCCCTTAACAAGGAAGTAACGCACCTCCGGCATGACTTTGAAAAGCGGCTTGTATTTCGGCGAAAATAGCATTAATCCTCTTTGTCGTTTTCTTCTTGTTCTTGTTCTTCTTCCTCTCCGAAATAGATGGCTGGCGGTTGCGCATCTCGAAGTGTCGCGTCTGCCTCGACCTTCTGCGTGGCCTTGCCGTCCAGCCTGTCGACGATGCTGTCCAAGGTTATGCTGCTGCCTTTCTTTATGTCCTTGATGAGGGCGGATAGATAACCAACCAGCAACAGCGGAAGCTCCGGATCCTGGAGCATCTCGGACGCCTTGTTCTTGTCCGCCATCAGGATGTTCTCCAGTATCGTGCGGATGTCGTCGTGGCTCAAGCCGATTGCCTTCAGCTTCGTCAGGATGTTCGGACGGCGGCCCTTCTTCTTCGGTTGGTTCGTGCTGCTGAACCGCGTCTCCCTGCCGATGTTGGCGATGTTCTTGTTTCCTGGTCTCCCCATGTCCAATCCTCCCCGATTAATTGCCGATAGCGGTTGATGCGTTCTGCTGCATGACGAAGCGGATGCGCTCCGCCGTGTCGAACCTCACGGGGATGCCGTCGGTCACCTTCTTGACTGTCCGCCATGTCAGCCCTGACTGCTTCGCTATCTGATACACAGACAAGCCGCAGCCACGCACTTCACGCGCCAGCTGTCGCAAGCTCTCGTCGCAGTGCTCCATAAACTGCTCTTCAGTTATTGTCCTCTGATTGTCCATATCTCACTCCTTTGCAACAGTTATTATTCCGTCAAAATATTCTTTGTAAAAGTCATAAATCCCTCGGTCGATGGTTATGCATGCCTGCTCGGTCCTTGGATTCGTGTTGATGTTTGCGCTCGACTGAATCCCGAAGGCGAACTTGTCTCCTATGCCCGCATAAATCTTCGAGTGGTTGCGTAACACGACATATCTGCCAAGCCCTTCATGCCTTGAATACATGCTCTTCAGCATCTCCCACTCTATGATGTAGCTGGTAGGGAAGATTTCGCCGACGTACATGTCCAGATGCTTAATCTTTCCTTCGTTGACCCATTCCTCAATCTGGAGCAAGTCCTCGCCTGCAAGACACCATGTTGACGCTAGGCAGTGCTCCAAGTTCTGCTGCCGCAATACGCACTTCAAAAAGGAAAGGCTGTCAATGTCTCCTCCTGTCAGGAAGTTGTACGAGTGCCCTTCCGTGAACTTGAACTCTCCGCACAGGTCAAGCAGTTTCATCTCGCTGAAGGCTCGCCGGTATTCGTACTTCTGTGATAATTCCAGCAGGGCGGTCCTCCGCCTGTGCGACGTGGATGCCGGCAAGGCTTCCTGCTCTGCCTCCTTTTTCTCTTCTACCCCCCCAAGAGGAAAAATCCAAATCCCATAAATTGTCAGCCATGTCTTTTCTTCTATTCAATTTTCACGGCATGTTTGCCTGTGAGTTTTTCCCATCTCGCAAGTATGACGTCGCAATAGTGCGGGTCAAACTCCATCGTATAATTCTTCCGCCCGAGCTGCTCGCAAGCCATCATCGTGCTTCCGGAATCGCCGAACAAGTCAAGGACTATCTGCCCCGGTCGTGTGCTGTTGTGGATGAGTTGTCCGCAAAGCTCCAGAGGCTTCATCGTCGGATGCAGGTCATTCTTTAGCGGCTTGTCAGCATCTATGACATCTGTCGACACCGGTGATGCAAGCATGTTCTTCAGCATTTCCTTCAGCTCATCCTTCTTCAGTTTGTCGATGTCAACATTATCTTCAATGACTGTCGGATGGTTGAACTCGTCTCTGAACCAATGCCCGGCACCTTGCTTCCACCCATACAGGCAAGGCTCGTGCTTCCACTTGTAGTCCTGCCTGCCGAAAGTAAAACTATTCTTGTTCCAGATCAGCGTCTGCTTGACTTCGAGACTTCCTGTCTTGGCAACCGCTTCCCGGAAGTTAAGTTCTTCGCTATGCGAATACCAGATGTAGAAGGCACCGCCAGGCTTGAGAGCATTGGCGGCATTGTTCATTGCGCCTGAAAGGAATTTCCTGAAGTCCTCCTTGGCCATGTTGTCATTCTGAATGGTCATTCCCTGCGAATTGGAGACATTGACATTATACGGCGGGTCAGTGAGCATCAGATCAGCCTTTATTCCACCCTCCCCCATTAACTTTCTGACATCTTCTTCGGATGTCGAATCTCCGCACATGAGTGTATGCTCGCCGAGCTGCCACAGATCGCATTTTGCGCATCTTGCTGGTATGATTTCCTTCTCCTCGTCGAAGTTGTCCTCTTACGCTTTCTCTTCTGCCTCTTTCAGGTTGTCCTCCCACTCCGGAGGTATCGGCACACCCCAGCCTTTCAAGTCCATGTCGCTCCACTCGTTAGCCAGCGCGTCAAAATCCCACTCACCCATGGAGACGTTGTCTTTCGCCACAATCTCCTTCTTCTTCAGCACCGAGGTTCCCTCCGGCACGACATAGCACGGCACCTCGGACATGCCCAGAGCCTTGCATGCCGCATAGCGCATGTTTCCTCCTAGGCAGACATACTTCCCCTCGTGGTAGTCGACGATGCAGCCGCGCGCCTCCAGCAGCTCCGGAGTCTCCTCGATTGATGCCTTCAGCTCGTCCAACTGCGCCTTGGTCCACTGCCTAGGGTTGGACGGCAGTCCGGCAATCTGTCCTGTGTTCATCTCTATCAGATCAATGGCTATTCTTTGGTGTCCTGTTTTCATTTTCTGGTTTATTTTTTACAAAGTTAACAAAAAGTAAGTAAAGTAAGTTAATTGAAACTTAACCGCTTACGAGGAGATATTCCTTTATTGTATCGCGGAACTGGTCGAACGAACGAATGATCACGTACCTGTACCCTTGCTCCTCGACGCGCTTCTGGTAGTCCTTCTGACTGTCCTGCTGCCGCCCTGTGCGTGTCTTCAGATCCAGCAGCAGCGCATGGTAGCCTTTCGCCGCGACCAGCAGTATCAGGTCGGGGAAGCCTGCCTGCGTACCCATCTGCTTGAATCTTGCGCCCTCGCGTGCGTCACGCCGTCCTCCGTTGGGGGAGTGGTGCAGAAGCCGCGACAGCTGGGGGAACTGCAACCGGAACCACGCGACGCACTGCATCTGCAAGTCGTCCTCCGCGTGCCCCTGCCGTTTGCGAGTCTTGCCGGTGACACCTTGCTGCCACGCTGCAAGCGCTTTCAAAGCTTCGTCATAGCCCATACTTCTCCATTTTTTATATTTCAAAAAGCACTTCTTCCTTCTTGCAGATGCCGTTTGTGCGTACATAACGAATCGCGCTGAGTATGTCATGATACCTTCTCGACTGGTCCATGTCGCGCCAAATCAGAAACCTCCTGTATTGCGGAACGTAGATTGTTCCTCCGTAGCCGTTGACGGCCTTTATAACTCTGTATTTTGACATATTTAATCATTCAAGTAGTTCAATAATTCTTTAGCACGGCTGTATGATTCAAATCCTTTTACATTCACATACTCGCACGTGAACCTCTTATCAACACGGACCTGTACCCAATATACCGTGATAGGAATACAGCCTTTATAGCTGCTGCCGCTTACAATCCGGTATCGTTTCATTGCCACCTCCTTTCATAAAACATATCCAATGAGTATTTGACCGTTTCCCGGATATATGTCCGAATATGGGTTTCTCCGGAGTTAGTTTGAGGACTTCAGATACCTTTATGTCTGTTTCGTTCCATTTGAATATGAGAAATCCACCTTTTTTCAAAACTCTGAAGCACTCCGAGAATCCTTTAGACAGCATATCTCTCCAGTCAGAATAAAGTGCGCCATATTTTATTTGCTGATAGCCGGTTGGTCTGGCTTTCTCATTAAGACTTCCATATATTTCTGTAAACTTTGAGTTTCCAACATTCCTTAAAAGACGTGGTGGGTCGAAAACAACCATTTGAAAACTTTCATCTTCGTATGGCATGTTTGTAAAGTCTGCCTGAATATCAGGCTTTATTTCAAATTTTCGTCCGTCACACAGTGTCGTTTCAAAACTGCGAATGTCTTGAAATAACACTCTGTCATCGTTCTTGTCGAAGTAGAACATTTTCCCTCCACAACAAGCATCGAGTATAAGTTTGTCTGTTTTCATTTGAGTGTTCTATTTGTCATCTTCCAATGCTTTTTTGAAGGCAGCAAGGCTGCCGCCCACTGATATTAAATCACCACCTGTTCCGTCTTTAGAAACGACATTGAGCATTTTCTTGAACTGCCGCAGTTCTCGCTCGTAGAGAGCAAGCGCACGCTCATTGGCTATCCTCTTGCCCTTGTTGAAGAGCCTGGCGCTTTCGCATAAGTTTTTGTTTGCGAGATTCTGCCCAGCAAAACACATAGTTTCGCCTCGATACATGCAAAAATCACAAGCCGTTATCTTCAGGATTTTCTGTGATTGGTTATTCAGATGATTCATCGCCTCTATGTTTTTAAGCGTTTCATCATTGAAGCTCGAATCTCTTTCCTCTATTATTGGGTGTTTGAGATTGACGGATAAATTCTTCATATTTTCTATTTTAAGGCAAGGCAAGCGCCCCGACGTTGTTAGTAAAGAATGACCGGAACAGCCAGAAATGAGCACCAAACGTCGCATCTGTATAAATCGCCATAGTAGCCATTAACGAACCAACCCTGTGCCCTACCAGAACGCGAACAAGACCACACGTCGGAGTTAGTGTCTCGGAGCAAGTCCGCCCCATCTATAATCTCCGCCAATTCGTCGATGTCTGACTTCTGATCTTGGATTTCCATCGCCGCCAACAGTGTCGGCAATGCGAAGATGCTGTGTTTGTCAGAATGGAAATTGCTGACAAATTCGGCCGCAGGACTTCCGTGCTTCAAGAGAACACCAGTTGCCCAGAGATTTTCATCTTTCTTTAGAGCTTCAATCTCGCTGGCAATCTTTGCATCCCAAGACTCTACATTCTTTTCCGTCAGCAGCGGCAGTTGCGCATACTTCGGATAGATGAGCGCCTTCTGGCCGTTAAGCAGTTCTATTTCGATTCCTTCAATGCTTTCGAGGGTGTTCTGGCCCTCGCAGCCTTCCTTGTAAATTATTCTTGCCATAATTCTTTATTTGTCGTTATTTGTCGTTATTTGTCGTTATTTGTCGTTATTCGACAATTTTCACGTTGTTTGCAAGTTCAGTATATCCGCCAAGCCGCAAGAGCTGCTGCAACTCGTGCACATAGTGTACTTTTGCGGTCCGGGCAGATAACATGTCTCCCAGTCTAACACCGACATCGTAGCCGTTGTTTCCAATTATCTTGGCGAGGATATTGCCCCTATACAAATAGAGGATATTCTTGTCGAAGTTATTTTTCTCGAAGAACTCATCCGTCAGGGCTATGTGATAAGGCTTGTAGTCCTTATCGTCAAATTCCACCACGTCGCCCTCATTGCCTTCGAAATCGGCATAGAGGTAGTCCTTGCCGACGGCCGTGACCTGCATAGGGAACCCGTGCTTATCGGCAATCCAGTCGCCGACCATTAGTTCATTGCATTTCATATTTTTTCAAAATAAAATTTACCATCCCATTCCATTTCTGTCAGCATTCCATACTTGAGCGCCAGCCGTGTTGCAAATGTTCGCTTGTAGTCAAGTTCCTTTGCAAGTCTCATTCGGAACTGCTCAATCGTATACATCCCCTTGTAGAAGTTGCACATGCGACAAGAAGGGTTGAAGTTCTCGATGCTGTCCTCTCCCACACCACCCAAGCGCTTCTCCGCCGTTGTCTCGTTGTTCCGGCACTTGGGCTTGATGTGGTCAACCTGCATATCCTTGTAGTCAATCTCGCAGCCGCAATAGGCGCAATGCCCGTTGTACTTCGCATAGACCGCGTGGCGGATAAAACTGTTACTAACTTTCATTGTGTTCTTCGAATAATGTTAATTGATCAGGGTCATACATGTCGATATAATGCTGAACCTTTTTAAGGAAAGAGCGCACGCCAGGGCGCTTCGTTTCCGCCCCTTCCACATCTGAATCTTTCAAGCGATCCAAGTCGTCCAATACCATACGTTCGCATTCCCGAAGCGCCGTATATACTGCTTCTCTCTCCGTGTATGCACAAGCTCGTGCATAGCAGAAAAGTATGCCGTAAGTCTTGGACGATGTATACAGATCGTATATCATTCCATGCCCCCAAACACCTGAAGGCATCTCCGCTGTCATTATCGACACCTTACATCCCCCATATTCAATCTTTACGGGGATATGAGGGTTAAAGCAAATATCGTAAATGTTGTATTCGTAGCCTTTGAATTGAAACACCGGCTCGGAATACGCGTCTGGATGCTGATATAAGTATTCGTGCCATTCATCGGAAGTGAAATTCCTACCGAGGCACTTGCAAGAGAGCTGTATATCGGACATGATTATTCCTCCCATTCTATCTTTATGGTAGTAACATAGGCAGCAACATACCTTTCATAATCTTTAGCCAAAGTTTCTGCGTCTTCTTTTGAATTATAGATTTCACCGACTTGATTACCAAACGAAGTTCTGTATATGTTTACCCAACCACTCTTCTTTTCTGGAGCAAAGAACAAATCGCTTGGACTTGGGGTGTAATCAAGCCATGAACCGCCTTCTCTATAACTATATATTTTTTCACCCCCGTCGTTTTGCACAAGAGCGATTATTGGGCGAGTAGAGTGATTTCTATCCGTACAAACAATCCTTACACTCCTGCCGTCCCTCGTGACAATCGGTCTGGTGGGATTCTTGAGGTATTCTGCCAAACTGAATTGTTCCATAACTATTCCTCCCTCTCAAATTTCTCACAAGCAGGGTCTGTTACCTTGATTTTACGGAATCCCATCTGTGTTCTGCCTTTCTTTAATTCACAAACCTGTGTGACCTTTGGAGAAAAATCATTCATCCATCTCTGCCTATGTTTGCAAGTTCTACAAGTTTTCATAACTATTCCTCCTCCTTGTATTCGTCCGTCGTACCCAAAAGCTTCCATGTGTGCTCGTTGAGAGGAATGCACTGCTCGTATTCGCTGCCAAGACATTCATACGAATAACATGCATTTTCTTCATAATTTTGAAATACGTCAAACTACCAAGAAGTATCCGAATCTCTCACTAACACCTTGTCCCCTTCCTTGAACGGGCACTCTTTCTTCTTTTCCTGTTCCGCGTGTATAAGTTCCTGCTCGTAGTCCGTGAGGACGAGAGTGTAATACTTCGTCAGCCTGGCAGTACATGTTGACGTAACTGCGTTATTATCGTTCAATAGAAACACTATATCGCCCAGTTTTGCAGCGATTGTGGAAATACCTCCAGTATCTTTGTCCATGACGCGGTCTCCAACCTTCCAGTCGGTGTAAGTCTCCGGATCGCGCGGAACTATTTCCAGATAGTGCTTCTCCGCCCATTCGCTAAACTCTTCTATGATTTCGCAACGCTCGTAGTTTCTTGTTACAATTTGGAGACTGCTATCTAAAGATTCACTTTCTTTCCAATCAGAGAAGACATACCCCACACATTCTTCTCCTTCTTTCGCAACTTTTAGATAGCCTGTTATTACTTTTTCCTCATCCCATTTCGCCTTGAATTGCAAATTGTTGCATTCTGAAAAATCGTATTTCATAATTTTCTAATCTTTTTCGTTGATTTCCTTAATTGTAAACCAGTCAATGTCGTGTTCGCGCAACCCGAACCACTCACTCACGTCCTCTTTGGTTGCGTCCAACTTGTCGTAGGTCCTGGTCATAACCCTGCCGTGTTCCGAGAATGTAGCTTCAAACTTCATCACTACCTCCCCGTTGAACCATAGCCGCCTGTTCCCCTGTCGCTCTCGGAAAGGCTGTCAGCCTCCTCGAACTCAATCTCCGGATAAGGAATGATTATCATCTGCGCGATTCGGTCACCCTCCTGATAATGGGAAAAAGCGCTCTGCCGTGTGTCCGTAATGTTAAATTTCGCGGTCACTTCACCTCTGTAGCAGCTGTCCACGACACCGACCGAGTTGGCCATCATGAGGGGCTTGTTGCTCACTGAACTGCGTGGGAATATAAGCCCCACATGGCCTTCAGGAATCTCGAACGCCAGTCCCGTATGGCAGACTATCTGCCGCTTCGTCCAGTCAATTTCCTTGCTTGTGCAGTACAGGTCGAAGCCTGCATCTGTCGCGTGTGCCTTTGACGGCATCACCGCGTTGTTATTTAGTTTCTTTATTCTTACTTTCATTTTGTCAATTAATTCTAAAAACTTTAGCACCTCGCTGAAGGCTTTGGCCTTGCCCCTGTAATAAGAAAGTGCTGGCTCATGGTTTAGAAGATTCTCTGCCGCATCCTCGCAGCTTTTCTTTCCGCGCTGGACATAATCCACGGCGCGAAGCAGCATTTCTCTGTCCATTATATTCTACTCCTTAAAATCAAACTTCGCAATGTCCTCGTCGGAGAACCGAGTTCCCTTCTTCAGGCGTTGCAGCGAACGGAAGACCTTTTCCATGCCGCCGTCAACTTCTCCCCTGTCTACGCACAGCATCAGAAGCTGTATGACCTCCGCAGAGCTGTGGTTGAAGTCGTCGTATGCCTTCACGCCGTAGCTGCCGAACGTGCAGTCCTCGATATAGGGCTTCAGGTCGCGCTCGAACCAATACTCCGCAGCCTTTGTCTTCTCTGCGTAGTTCTTCATGCCGCAGATTATGTCTCCCTCTCCGCCGCTCGTTTTTGCGTTCACGCCCTCTGCCTTGAGCTCCGCGCGAATCATCTCGTCAATCTGCGCCGTCAGCAGAGACAGGGCATTGGACATCAGAAGGCCGACCTTGACCAAGTCGGGAATCTTCGAGCCGGCGACGCGCTTCCATGCCCTGTCCTTGAGTTCCTTGCGGAAGGCCTTGAGGTTCTCCTTTGCCTGTTCCTTTGTGATTTTCTTTTTCATTGGCGATTTCCTTGAAGGCTAGATTTAAGTTCATCTAATCTTTTTTTCTTAGCTTCACACGATAAAAATTGCGCGACAGGAAAGGTCATCATGAGAATCATCTTTTCGCTGTTAGTATAACTTTCAATGTCCTTTAGAATATCCACGTCAGCAGTTAACAACTTCTCACATGATGACAGCAACTTGTCGTGCTTGTCAATGGTCAGCAAACTCTTGACATTGTTGATAATCGTTCCGTCCCTCAGGACCGCATAAAAAATCTCATCGGATAAAATTATCTTCGTTTCTTTGTTATTTTCCATAATTTGAATTGTTATTTTCTATTTCTTCTGCTGTATTCGGCCAACCGTACCACTTCGGTCGTTTCGTTTCACTGTGGCGGACTTCTCCGCCCTTCTCGCGCCTTTCTTCAAGGTCACCGACATGCGGTCTACGAGATTCGTCAGCCTGTTGTCTCTGATACCAAGGCGCCGGAGCCTCTCGATGCACCTCCGCATCTCTTGGTGTTCCCTTGCCGTCAGCACCGCCGGCGGCAAAGTGTCAGAACGGCAAGTCATCTTTCGGATCGTCATATACCGGAGCCACAGGCATTGTCATGCCGTATGCCGGAACCTGTGGAGCAGCCGGCTGGTATGCGGGCTTCGGCGATACCCATTGTCCGGCAGCCGGAGCCGCCTGTTTCTCGCCATCTGACTTGTTGCCCAGCATCTGGATGTTGTCCGCAACTATCTCCGTGCGGTAGGCCGTCTTGCCGTTCGATTCCCAGCTTCTGGTGCGAAGCCTCCCCTCGACATAGAGCGGCATGCCTTTGCGTATGTACTTTTCCGTCACGTCCGCCAGACCGCGCCACGCCACGATGTTGTGCCATTCGGTCAATTCCTTGACCTCCCCGTCCTTTGACTTCATCCGCTCGGTCGTGGCCAGCGAGAACTGCGCCACCTTCGGATGCTCCGGAGTTTCCAGATACCTCACGTCCGGCTCTTTGCCTACATAGCCGATGAGTGTCACCTTGTTTAGTGTTGCCATAATTTTGTTTTTTAATGTTTTAATTGTCAATCATATACAGGGAATTGCACCGGCTTGTTTTTGTTGCCGCGTAGCCATTTCCCGAGAATTAGCTCCCTGGCCGCCGCGTTGGACGAATCTATGAGCCACTGCTTCACCTCCCTCGTCACCTCGATGGAGGTGCAGACGCTCCTGCTCTCCATGTGCACGGCCACGCCGTCCTCGTACATCTGCCGTCGGATGTTGTCAGGCGCCTGTTCCGCGAGCTCTGACCAGATCTCGGCGAACCTCGGCGGGAATCTCGCCCCCTCCTTTTTCGGTTTCCAGATCCTGGCCTTCGCTAGCCGCTTCGCGTCGCTGTCCAGAAGGTCTCCCTTCTCCAGCGCCCATCCTGAAGCCTCGTAGTAGTCGATGAACCGCTGCGTCTCTGCTGCCGGCTGGAAAATATTCGCTTTCCAAAAAGTCGGGAAGAAATAATCGAAATCTGTGTGTGGTGCTGGTGGTGTGCTCGCGCGCGCCTGCGCGCTATTAACACACACACTATGTGTTACATAATCATAATCATTATCATAATCAGTTGCTTTTGTTGCCTCTTGTTTAGCACAAGCAACACTTGTTGATTTTGCTGCTTCTCTCGCTGCTGCGCTTTTCTTGCCGCTCTCGCTTCGACTTGCAACCATGTCCTGATAGCGCTGGAAATCCCTGTCCAGGTCTCTCTTCACAAACGCGAAGGCTACTTTTGCCAAAGGTTTCAGTTCAGGGGCGACCCCCGTGCGAGCATACCCAATAATGCCGCCGCGCACCTCCTCCCTGACCTCCTCTGGCAAATTGTCCATTACTTCCTCCCAGCTGAGATGGTAGACGAATGAATCTCTCTTGCTTGATGTCATGATCTAGCGAATTGTCAGCGTGTCCGTCGTCGTCCTGGTGATACCCAGCGGCAGCACGTCGTTGCCCTTGATTGCCTCTGCTATGCCGGTCTTGCTGACTTTCAGCTCGACAGAAACGTAATCCGGCAATGCCTCGGAAAGCCTCATCACCTTCTCCCTGTAAGGTGCAAGGATCTCCTCCTCGTTCACCTCGATGCCGTCTCGTTCCGTCAGCGTGGCCGTGTAGACGTCGCCCTTGATTTTCCGCAGGCCAAAGGCGCCCATCGTGTCCTTCACATACTTCCTCACCCTCTCGCCGGCATTCTCGACAGCCTTCTTCTTGCTCTGAAGCGACTTGATAGTCTGCTGGAGCTGGTCTGCGCGCGCCTTCAGGAAATCCAGATAGCCCTTGTACGCGTCCACCTTGCGCGGAATCTCGACCTCGGTCGTGGCCAAGGCCTGCTCAATTTCCGGCGTGAGTTCTCCGCCGCTGTCTTCCAGCTCAAGCTCCGTCCTGAAGGCTAAAGCCTGAAGGTCATAAAGAGACATGCTCTTTGTTGTTGTGTCTTGTGTCATAATGCTTTTATTTTGAAATTGGTTTGAAATCTCGTTGTGCCTGCTCCAGCATTGCCAGCGCCTCGCCGGAAAAGACCATACCGCTTTTGAGCGCCTTGTCGATAGTGTCGAGCTGCCCCTTGTTGATTCGAGCGATCAGCTTCATGTAGGTGTCGTCGCCAGCTTGTACCACTTTCACTTGTATCGGTTGCTGTTTGCCCCGCGCCGGAGCCGGAACTGGTGCTGGTGCCTGTGGAATGGCCGGAGCCGGCTGCGGCCGTGGTGCCGGTCCTGGTGTCGGCGGCATCTGAACGTTCGCCGGCATGGCATCCTCGATAGGCAAAGCGTCGACATCGTCCTCGTCCGTAGCGATGTGGAAGAACTTGAGCAGGAAATACCTTTCGCCGTATGTCAGCGCGCTTCCCAGGCCCTTATCCCATCCGTTCTGCCCGAAGGCGATAAATTCGTTCTCGTCACGCTCGCCAGTTTCGACATCTATCCACGTGAAGCGCATCTTCAGCGCTGTGAACATCTCTGACTTGTGGCCGTAGGCCGTGGCGTAATCTATCCGCTCGTGCGACTCCTCCACGAGCTCCTGCTTCAGGATGATTCCCAGATTGTCCATTTTCGGGCGCAGATACCCCAGCAGTTTAGCTCCAGAAACGTACTTATATGAGTTTCTGTCGCCTCCTCCGTTGGCGTTGGGAAGCAGGGCCCTGACTGTCCTCTGAAGCTCCAGAATCTTCCGGTAGACTCCACTTTGCGTCCTTGAGTTTGTTTTGTTTTCCATACTTGTTTTTTCGTTTGAAATTAGAGCCCCTGAAAGGTGTCACCCCCGCAAGGGCTTGACGGAACCGCCGGCTGAAAACTGATGCTAAAACCATTACAACCACAATATTACACACTTGCCCAGCGTCTCCGTGCCCGCGCATCGCTGCGAAGGACTTTGTTATTATGTCAACAATGATAATTTCCCGTTGTCGCGTCATCGCAGGCCGTAGCGCTGCATTCGTTCACGAGCATCCTTCTGCTGTTAGGCAGCGCTACTATCATGTAGCCGAGCCCCAGCGTGTCGTAACATACGACCCTGCCGCTCGCCGTGCCGTTTGCTGTTTTCCAGACGACCTTGTCGTTAATCTCGAACTTGTGCATGTAACCTCCTTTATTGTAGCCCTGCCCTGGACATTTCGCGGTGGTATTGGTGCCGCATCATGCCGCCGGCGATGTCTCGCGCCTCCTCGGTGTCGAAAGAGGTCAAAAATGCCTCGTTGAAATCCGCCACCTGCATGTGCCTTGCTTCTGCAAGTTTGAGTGCGTCCGCCGCTGTTATCTTCCCGTCCATGGTTCAGTTCTTTTCTTTCATTATCAGCCGCGCTTGTTCCCTTTCTGCTGCCTTCAGGCAGTCAAGCTGGTGGCGGCTGTAGACCTTCTTGTTACCTATCCTCGCGAACACCGCAAGCCCTGCGTCTCTCATCCGGTTGAGCCAGCGGGTGCCGTAAGCCTTCTGCGCCTCGTTCTCGCTGAGCTCGTCGTCGACCGGCTTCATTTTCTTGATGATGGCGCCGGCGATGAGTTCGCTCACCTGTGCATAATCGCGCGATAATATCTCTATGCTGCTCATGATATACGTGTTACTTGATACTTGCCGCTAGGCAATGTCTTCACCTTGTAGCGCACGCGCTTGTTGTCCATGCGCAGTTTCGAGCACGCGCACAGCAGCGACGTGTACTTGATTTGATCGGGCTTAAAGACGAAGATCTCACCGACGCCCAAAGTCTTGATTGTTCCTAATACGCTGATTTTCCCTTCCATTTTCTTTCTCGTTTTGTTTCAATTATCAGAGGAAGACGGAGGTCTCGAACCTCCCACGCTGCCGGTCTGTTTTCGCTGTCAGCCGTCGAGCGCCACGCCACCCGTGGAAGTCTCCCTGCCAACCCTGTAAAGGACTATCCAGTGCCAGTCAGGGCGGCGTCCGTTCTGCGGATCGCCGGAGTCTTTATGTGTTTGGTTTAATCAACGCATCCCTGCGTCTTTGCCGGCGGGCATGGATTCGAACCATGCTGCAATCCCAGGCTTTCCCCTGACATTGCTGTCAGGCTATATGCTTCGAGGTGCGTCCCAATATCCTCGTTTTACCGCCGTTGTCCGCCTGCACGTGCCTGCTATATGAGTGCAGGCGGTTGCTAGTTATGTTAGAGTAACCCTCACTTGCCCTCGCGGGTTCGTTTTGAGTCATTGTCGTCTATCGTCGCCGCAGTCCATATCCCTACACATACGGCACAGGCAAGGAATCTGGCCATGCCGCAGTGGTAGTTTCCGAAGAACAGGTAGCCGGCTCCGGCCGTCAGTATCACCCAGCCGATGGCGTGGCGAGCTATCCTGTCAATATCCCATTCGCGTCTAGTTCTCATTGTTCACATCCTCCTGTATTGTTATGTTATAGATGGCGTTCAATTCGTCGTTTATTTCGTGCTGCCGCTCGTTGAGCGCGTCAACTATATCCCAATCCTCGACCTTGCGCGCTTCCTGGATCTTTGTCCTATTAGCGTTGAATTCAGTCATCAGTTTCTTAATCGTTGATTCTAATTCATCGTGTGTCATATTGCTTGTTTTTTATTTACTTTTTGTTACCTTTGCCCGTAGTGGGTTGGTTTGTTATTGCAAAGGTAAGTAATGTAACTTACATTTGCAAGTAAAAACTTACATTTTTTTGAAAAATCTTTTTATTTTATTTATAAATGGTTGATTTACATGCTTTTAGAAAAGCAAATAAATTAAAACAAGAAGACCTGGCGAAGTATTTGAACACGACTCGCGCCTTTATTTCAATGGTTGAAACTGGCGCGAGTAAGTTACCTTCAGAAAAATTAAGCTTACTTCTTAATAATACGCAGGGATGGGATACGAAGATGCTTGTCGATAACGGCGGCATTTACGCCGGTAATAACAACGCCGGCGATGTGAATGTCCAGATAGGTCAGAACAGGGCGGACAATCGTCAGAAAGATGGTAACTCGGCTACGCAGATAGCGGTGCTAGAGAAGGAAATTGAAATGCTGCGAGAGCAGCTCGCATTTGTAAAATCCCTTCTGAATCCACCGAAAGAATAACACTAAAATCTTTAATTATGGACGAATCAGATCATGACCAAGACACGAAGTCTGGTATCAAGCGCAACGCGCGCCGTAGCAGCGCATTATGCGACGAAAGTGTAGTGAAAATCTTTAGCGACATGCTGGAGCGGTCGGACGCAAGAATCGACAGGACCAACAGCGTCATTGAGGAACTTACTAAAGCCTGCAAGTCGGTGGAGACCGCATACACCTCGCACGTCAGCAGTTTGCAATCTTCGCGCGATACGTCGCAGAAGAACAATGCTAAACTTGTATCTCTTCTTGATAGGCTGACAAGTTCCTTCGCGAAGGAAAGCGAGGATAAACAGCGCAGAATTGAGATGCTGGAGGCTGACAAGCTCGCTCTGAAGGAACAGCTCCACAGCGCGACTGACAAATACTGGAAATTACAGGAGGATTACCGCCGACTGGCGGAGAGCATGACAACTCGCGGAACTTATACTATCGGATGCCATAATGGCGGATCTGTTGATTCTAATTTGAATATATAAAGAAATGAAGAGGATATTAGTTATAATAATTACGGCATTGTGTTTTTCTGCGTGTGCACATGCCCAGGAAACGTCGCACTTGGTCATTGACGAGAGTGTTTCCGGAACGTCGACGCTAGTGACCAGCTACGTAGAGTGCAAAGCCACACAGGATGATGAACCGAACCTTCTTATAGGTTTTTCGTTCGTCCGGCCGTTGGGTATGCCTGCACGCTTGTTTATTAATGTGATGTATCGCAAAACGCGCGCAGACGCGGCGATTATTACCGGAGGGCGATGCCTTATTACGAAGATGAGCGGAAAAACCATCATCTTGAAGCAGCTTCCGAACTCCGTCGGGGAATCAGATGACTTCTTCGATGAAGACGGCAAATTGAGTTCATGTCTATACGCAAGCTATATCTGTCATGACATGGGCGGGCTGTTCGACGGAACTGACCCTGCAAAGGCGATATGCTTCGGAGCTCTTCCTCATATATATAAAGCGGAATATTCAGAAGAAATCAATCCTTTGAATACAGCCATCGTGCAGGCGATACATCCAATCTTCACGGCGCTAGAAAAACGCGACATGTACATTGCCGAGGAGTGGATGGAAATCTATTAGATGTTTTCCGCAGACTTCTAGAATGCCGGCTTCCGGCTCTTCCGTATCGGGAAGTTGTCGTTTTTTGACAATCAATTGAAAAATTTTGCAGTTTTTTTGCATTATTTTGAATTACCTATTGTTTTATTCAAATTAAAGCCGTATATTTGTACCAGTTAATAAAAACAAAGGTTATGAATAACAGAAATTACAAGATGTCAACGCTCGCTGAAGAATATAGGCGCTGTGTTAATGACGGAGAAACGGCTAATTTTGCCGAATGGGTAAAGCTAACATCTGAAAGCGATCCGAACTTCTGGCACTGGTTGTTCGATGACGACAGCCCGGAACTTGATAATGGCGCCGGTGATCGTCAGGAGGAATGGGACGAGTTTTTGAAAGAGTGCGAGACCTGTGACCCGTTCAACATGTAATGCATTAAAAGTATAGGATATTTGAGCAAAGACCAGCGCGAGCCTACAGGAGCGCAAAGAGTTTTCTAATTCGCCAACCGCCGGCTCTTCGATATTGGAGACCCGGCGGTTTGTGCTGTTCATTGAAAAATAATGCAAAAATTTGCAATCTTTTTGAATTACCTATTGTTTTATTCAAATTAAAATCGTATCTTTGTACCAGTTAAATGAAACAAAGGTTAAACTCAAAAAAATAATTGCTATGAAAACATTAAACGAAGCAGCTCAGAATTTCAATCTTGAAATCGTGAACACCAATTCTGATCTTAACGGTTACCCTTCAGATTTGAAGGAAGCCCTGACAGGCTTCGCTTCCTTCGAGGAAGCCGAGAAGGTTGCCGAGGAAATCGGCGGCCATGTTGAAAAACTCGTTAGGCCTTTCGGTCACGAGTTCTGGACACGCGACGGCCGCATGTATGAGCCTGTATCTTTCACGGCAGAGATGTTCGGCGACAACTACGCAATCTTTGAAGACGCTGAAGATTACTGGAATGATTGCCAGGAAGGTCTCGCTGACAGGATAGAATGCTGCGACCTTGAAGAGGTTGAGAAGACCCTGAAGGATGTCAGGGAAGCCAACGACGCCATCGACAATCTGGATGAAGGCGAAGTTGCCCTCTGTGAAAACTACAGAGGCATCTACCTTTACAGGAAGACTCTTTCTCCGGTAGAATACACCTTCGACAGCAAGGACTATGCAATAGGCGTTATCGCTGACTAATAATGACAAGCCGTCGCTTCCGGGCGGCGGCTGTTAAAACCATCCGAATATGGCAGAAAGATCCACGCATGGCGGCGCACGGCTGGGAGCCGGCCGTCATGCAATAGAAAACAAGCGCGTGACGTTCAACGCGATGATTGCCCCTGAGACTTTCGCGGCAATCGTGGAGCAGTCGGAAAAGCTGGGGCTTTCGCGCGGAAAGGTCATTGACCTCGCGATAGCGACGCTTACGGAAGTCTGCGAGAATGACGACGCCTAGCGGCATTTATCTTTTTGGGTGCTCGACCAGTCGAAAAGGTCGAGCACCTTTTCATTTGCCCTCCACATGACTTCCCAGTCCTTTGCGATGTAGATGTCCGTAATGCTCATATTCTTGTCTATGTGACAGAGACAGTCATTGATGACCGCCTTGTCCACACCGGCGGAGTATGCCAGCGTCGCCCAGGTGTGTCGCGCGGAGTAGAACGTCAGAGGCTCGGTTATTCCCATGATCGTGCATGCCCGGCGCAGACCGACAGACATCTCGGCGGTGAAAGTGTTGGCAGTCATTGTCTTGTACACCCGCAAGGCACGCTTCCCTGTCGGATCTATCCAGCTGTCGAACAACGGACGGATGCGCTTGTCTATCTTGACGTGCATTTCAGCGCGGTCGTCTCTTCTTCCTTTTGTTTTCGTCCTGTTATATATTAGTATATCGCCCTTCGGCGGCAGGCAGCCGTGCAGGTCGACGGCGTTCATGCCCATCAGGCCGAAAGACAGCACGAACATGTCGGCAGCTTTTTTGTCAATCTCTTTAGTTAGCATCCAGCGTTTGTCTATGATCGTCTGAATTGTGTCTTTGCTTACGTTCCTGTGCGGTGCCGGCCTTGTTCGTGCCGGATGGAAATATGCGAACGGGTTTCGAATCTTGACGTCTCCTGTTTCCTCGTTATTGTAACGAAGACGTGCCTGTGCATGTATGTGTCCGATGCAGGAAGGGTATGCGCCTGTGCATCTTGCGCCTGCTCCATATTTTGCGACAAGCCAGGACTCGAAGTTCCGCATGAACGAGGACGTGATCTCGGAAATGTCCATGCTGTTCTTCCCTGTAAAAGTCCGCAGTGCAGTCATTGCATTACGATAAAAAAAGCGTGTGTTCTCTGCTGTCTTGCCGGCAATGATTTCGTCTGCGAAGCGGTAGAAGTCCAGCCGGAACACTTCGTCCTGCTCCTTGCCGATGAACTGAACTATCTCGTCGATGGACATCTGCGAGGCTGCGAACGTGTCGATGCGCGAGGCCGCTGCACGCATCTTGGCAATCAGAAGGTCCGTTTTGTCCAGCACTGCGCGGTCGCGTATGTTTCCGGAGCGAGTGAGCTGCGATTCCGTGACGGCGATATTCGTCGAGATGTACTTGACCTTCCTGTTTGCCGTCACCCTTATCCTGATAGTCTGCGTGCCGTCAGCCTTCCGGAAGCCAGAAACGACGGCCTTAAAAGTAATTGACCCCATAACTTGTGTTGTAAACTATTTGTAAACAAATTATGGGCAAATGTAGGAATTTTTCTCTAACAAATAAAAACGGCTATTTAGCAACAATCTGCTAAATAGCCGTTTAATGCACTTCCATTACGCAATTCCGTTGTATGTAGTATGTTCATCTGAATTTTTTATCTTCTTCTATCATACCGAGATATGAGGAATAGCGTTCCGGACTGATTTCGCCGTTATCCACAGCTTCCTTCACCGCACAGCCAGGTTCATGAGTATGCGTACAAGGCGTAAAACGGCAATTCTCCGCCGCCTTGAGCATCTCCGGAAAATATCTCGCTATTTCTTCTTTCTCCAGATTCACCAGACCGAAACCCCTTAGGCCCGGCGTATCAATCACGGCACCGCCCGATGCCAGCCGGTACATCTCATACAAGGAAGTCGTATGCTTGCCCTGAAGATGCGCCACGGAAATCTTCCCGATCTTCGGGTCCAGCGACGGGTCCAAAGCCTTTATCAATGAGGACTTTCCGACTCCGGACTCGCCTGAAAACAGGCAAACATTGCCATCGCAGATGCCGCGCAGCTCCTCAATCCCCTCGCCCGTCTTCGCCGAAGCCTGCACCACACGATAACCCGCCCCGGTGTATATGTCAATGAAATTCTGCACGGCTTCAGGCGCCTCGTTCCTATACAAATCCACCTTGTTCATGACAATCGTGACCGGCACGCCATAGACCTCGCACGTCACGAGCATCCTGTCCAGAAAAGGCAGCTTGATTTCAGGAAAATACAGGGACACCACAGCAAAAGCCATGTCTATATTGGCCGCAATCACATGCGACTGCCTGGAAAGATTCGTGGATTTTCTGACCACGAAATTCTTTCTGTCCAGAATCTCCGTTATCAATGCAGGATTTTCCAATGTCACTTCGCCGGGAGTTTCAGCCCCTGTTTCGAAAAGGACATGGTCCCCGACCGCAACCGGATTTGTAGAGTCATTGGATTTCAAGCGGATACGACCTTTCAGCACTGCCGGAAACGGATTCCAGTCCGGTAGCATGGAAAGCATATAATGACTTCCGGCATTCTTTACGACCGTAGCTTCTCCTGTCATGATAGTAAACGTCTTTTAAACCTCTTCCCAGATGTAAATCTTGTCACCGCGACGAAGCCTTACAGGAATCTTGCCGTCAGCATTGACCTGAACGGCATCAGCCTCGGCCCTCGACTTCGACGGAGAATCATCGGCATTTGGATTGATTTCGACATCTCCGTCACGAACGCCCTTGTTCTCCGGCACTATGGCGACAGAGCAGCGGACTCCCTTCACGGCCTCCTCGGCAGGCTTCAGCGCCACACGCAAGTCATTGACAGTAAATTCAATGACACCGGTCGTAGCACCTGTAGCCATGCATTTCGCACCCAATTTGAGAGGTGCGGACTCGACAGCGATTTCGGCTACACCGATGCGGTCAAACCAATTCGTAACCTTGCCGCAATACACTTTCTTCCTGGTCGCGGAGCTGCCGTAGACAGAACTCCATTCGCCCAGACGCGCACCCTGATAATAGCCATCCCAGAATCCGCGGTTGAACACTTCCGAGAGTTCCTCCTTCAGTGAAGCAGCCAGTTCCGGCGTATATGTCCCGTCACAAACGGCATCAGCAGCCTGGCGATAGCATTGGGCACAACGCTTCACATATTCGGCAGATCTCGCACGTCCCTCTATCTTGAACACCTTCACGCCAGCGTCGATGATCTTATCCATGAACTCTATGGTACACAGGTCTTTAGGGGACATGATATATTTATTGTCAATGTTCAGCTGAGTGCCGGTTTCCAGATCCGTGACCTCATAACCTCGACGGCAGAGCTGATAACATGCGCCACGATTCGCGGAAGCTCCGTAAGTCTGCAGGCTGAGATAGCACTTGCCGGAGATGGCCATGCACAACGCTCCATGAGCGAACATCTCGATACGCACAAGATCACCGGCAGGGCCTTTAATCTCCTCGCGCTGTATTGTCTCATATATATCCTTGACCTGATGGAGATTAAGCTCACGCGCAAGCACCACGACATCGGCGAATTGCGCATAAAACTTGAGCGCGTCCGCGTTCGAAATGCTCAACTGTGTGGAGATATGGACTTCCATTCCGATCTGGCGGCAATACATTATCGCAGCCATGTCCGACGCGATCACCGCATCCACACCGGCCGCTTTCGCAGCGTCCAGAGCCCTGTGGGCAGGTTCAATGTCTTCCTGATAAAGGACAATGTTCAGCGTCAGATATGTCTTGACCCCGTGCTGCCGGCAGATCCTTACTATTTCCGCCAGATCTTCCGGCTGGAAATTGTTCGCCGAATGCGACCTCATATTGAGGTTTCCCACGCCGAAATATACGGAATCCGCTCCGCCTTCGATAGCCGCCATCAGGCATTCGAAATTCCCCGCAGGGGCCATTATCTCCAGTTCCGTCTTCTCCATCATGCTTAATTTTTTCTACCTATAAGCTTGTCGGCGAAGCGCTTGAGCATCTCATAGCGCACTTTGCCGAGATCGAGTTCCTCCACAGCATCCATGGCTTCTTCGGTAAGTCGCAATATTTCTTCCTGAGCCATCTTGTCCACGCCGAGACGCACATATATGTCCTTGACAGCCTTTATCTTGGCAGCCTTCTGCTCATCCGTGTCCACCGGCATTGCCATAGCATCGTCCATTGCGGTCCCGTCCAATTCGGACGCCTTGATCGTGAGCCAGCATTTCTTCTTGTTTATGATGTCGCCGCCGATAAGCTTGCCGAACACCTTCTCATTGCCGAAGGCATCCAGCCAGTCGTCAGCGATCTGGAATGCCAGACCGAGCGCATAACCGTATCTGTAGAGATTTCCGGCGTCTTCATCATCAGCGCCTGCAATAAGGGCACCCATCTTGGCAGAGCAGGCGATCAGCACCGCAGTTTTCAGCCCGATCATCTGCATATACTGGTCCATGGACACCTTGTCCAGAGCCTCGAAATCCATGTCATATTGCTGACCTTCACACACTTGCGCAGCCGTATTGCTGAAGAGTTTCAGCACCTTGCCGATGACGGCCTCCGGAGCATGGGAAATTCGTTTGTAACTGTCAATGCACATCACGTCGCCGGACAGGATCGCCCCGTCCTCGCCCCATTTCGTCCATACTGTCGGATTGCCGCGTCTGAGCGGAGACTTGTCCATGATGTCATCATGGATCAATGTAAATGTATGGAACACCTCAAGTCCGGCTGCCGGCTGGAGTATCTCATCATTGAACTCATCCTTGAAAAGAGAGTACGCAATAAGACAAAGCCTTGGGCGCAAGCGCTTTCCGCCACAGTCAATCATGTATCTGAGCGGGTCATAAAGCCCTGCCGGTTCCTGTGAGAAACTGATTTCGGAGAACAATGCCTTGATGCTCTCGTCGATCTGTAATTCGCTGATCATAAAAACAAAATTTTTACGAATTTACGATTTTTTTTTCGGAATTCCATGTGCCGGCCCGGGCCGCGCAAAATCAGTTCAGGACGACATTGTCGAAATAGTCGTCGAAGATGGCCTTGGCGCGGGAAAGTTGGTCCGGAGTGTTCAGCGGAACGTCGCGGAGCTTGTATTCCTGGCCGATGCTTTCATATTTATGGACCCCGAGCGTGTGATAAGGAAGAATTTCCACGCGCTGCAGCATGCTGTAGGAGGAGAAATTTGCCCCGAGCGCCCGGATATCCTCTTCGTAATCGCTGTAGCCCGGCACCAGAACGTAGCGCATCCAGAACGGCTTGCCGTGTTCCTCCAGCCACGATGCCGTACGGAGAGTGACGGCATTGTCCCTTCCCGTTATCGCCTGATGCCGCTGCGGATTGAACTCCTTGACATCCAGGAGAACCAGGTCCACAAGCCCGAACAATTCCTCGACATCCGGATTCCACACGCCGCCGTTGGTATCCAAACAGACATGTATTCCATTATCCTTCAGCATTTTGACAAGCGGTATCAATGCTTTCGCCTGCGATGTAGGTTCTCCGCCGGAAAACGTAACCCCGCCTCGTTTGCCGAAAAACGGCTTCTGGTTCAGCGCCATACGCAGGATTTCCTCCGGAGCGGTCGGTGTCCCTCCTTCAAACGCTATCGTATCGGGATTTGCGCAATACAGACAACGGAAGGGGCAGCCTTGAAGGAAAACGACGAGCCTGAGACCAGGCCCGTCGTAAGTCCCCATTGATTCATATGAATGGACATTGATATTCATATCCTACATCGACTGATGGAATGTTCTGGCGATGACCTCAAGCTGATGTTCACGGCTGAGTTTCACGAAGTTGACGGCATAGCCGGAGACACGGATCGTCAGCTGCGGATATTTCTCCGGATGCTCCATGGCATCCTCAAGCATCTCGCGGTTAAGAACATTGACATTCAGATGATGCGCGCCCTTGGCGAAATAGCCGTCCATCATTGTCACGAGATTCTCGACTCTCTCCTCAGGGGTCGGGCCGAGAGACTTCGGAACGATAGAGAACGTGTTGCTGATACCGTCCTTCGCATCATTGTAATCAAGCTTGGAAACCGATGACAGTGAAGCGATTGCACCATGACAGTCGCGGCCGTGCATAGGATTTGCACCCGGAGCGAAAGCCTTGCCCTTCTCGCGGCCGTCAGGAGTTGCGCCCGTCTTCTTTCCGTACATCACGTTGGATGTAATCGTGAGGATGGACAATGTCGGTTCTGCGTTCTTGTGGACAGGGAGCTTCTTCAACTCGCCGCTGAAGAAATGCACAAGTTCCTTGGCGATAAGGTCCACGCGGTCGTCATCATTGCCGAAACATGGATACTCACCATTGATTTCGAATCCGTCGGTAAGGCCCTCCTCATTACGGTGCGCCTTCACCTTGGCGAACTTGATGGCAGAGAGTGAATCCGCCGCAATCGACAGACCTGCAACGCCATACGCAAGATTGATCTTCGGATCGGTGTCGATGAGAGCCATCTGCGAACGTTCGTAATCGTATTTGTCATGCATGTAGTGGATGATGTTCATCGACTCGTTATATACACGGGCCACCTCATGCAGGACCTTCTTGTAATTGGCCAGCACCTCATCGTAATTCAGTTCGTCGCTCTTGAGAGGTTCGATGCCTTCCACCATGACGGTTCCGGTGTTCTCGCACCTTCCGCCGTTCAACGCGAGCAGCAATGCCTTCGCAAGGTTCGCCCTGGCGCCGAAGAACTGAATCGCCTTGCCTACAGCCTGATACGATACACAGCATGCGATACCGTAATCCTCTTCGCCACGGATCTTGCGCATCAGGTCGTCATTTTCATACTGCACGGAACTGGTATCTACGGAAACCTTGGCACAGAACTCCTTGAATCCTTCCGGAAGCGAAGGACTCCAAAGCACGGTCATGTTCGGCTCCGGTGCAGGTCCGAGGTTGTAAAGCGTCTGGAGGAAACGGAATGAAGTCTTGGTAACCTTGATCTTGCCGTCATTGTAACGTCCGGCAAGCGCTTCGGTAACCCATGTAGGGTCACCTGCGAAAATATCATTGTAAGACTGCATCCTGAGATGGCGCACCATCCTGAGTTTCATGACGAACTGGTCCACAAGTTCCTGCGCGAAAGTCTCGTCAATGAGGCCGCTCTCCAGGTCGCGATGAATATATATATCAAGGAACGAAGAAACATTGCCGAGCGACATTGCCGCGCCGTCCTGCTCCTTCACGGCTGCAAGATAACCCATGTACACCCACTGGACAGCCTCCTGCGCCGTTTCGGCAGGACGTCCCAGTTCCAGGCCGTACATCTCGCCCAGCTGTTTCATTTCTTTCAATGCCTTTATCTGTTCTGCGACTTCCTCGCGGAGGTTGATGCGGGCATCCGTCATCGGACCGGTAAGATTCTTCAGGTCCTGCTGCTTGGCCTCTATGAGCCTGTCGATTCCATAGAGCGCGATACGGCGGTAATCACCGATGATACGGCCTCTGGAATAGTTGTCAGGAAGACCTGTAAGGAATCCCAACTTCCTGAATTTCAATATCTCATCAGTATAGACATCGAATACTCCGTCGTTATGTGACTTACGGTAATGCGTGAAGATTTCCTTTACACGGGGATCCAATTCGACGCCATTCTCGTGGCAAGCTTTCTCGACCACTCTCCAGCCTCCGAAAGGCTTGATGGCACGCTTGAGAAGTTCATCTGTCTGCAAACCGACGATAAGCTCATTATCCTTGTCAATATAGCCTGCGGCGTGGGAGGTGATTGTGGAAATCGTCTTGGCGTCAATGCTTCTGACACCACCTCTGTCGCGTTCTTCTGCAAGAGCTTCCAGACATTCGTTCCACAGTTTCATAGTACGGGCTGACGGGCCCTGAAGAAAAGATGCATCCCCTTCGTATGGGGCAATGTTGTTGTAAACAAAGTCAGCGACATTGATTTCGCTGTTCCAAAGTCCATCGGTGAACTTTACTTTTTCCATTCGTATAACAGGTTGTTTGATTATGACTGTTTACAAATCTAAACAAAGCTGAAGCAATTTCCAAATTTTCCCTTACAGTTTCGCCGTTTTTAGAACGTCAAAGTTAAATTCTTTAACAATATTTAACGTTTTTAAGCATAATGGAAACATTTTAAGTAAAGATTTCCGCAACCGCGAAAACTTCGTACCTTTACGCCCTGAAATGAAGAAGATATTGACATTGACAGCGGCAGTACTGATTTTCAGCATCCTGTCAGCTTCCGGTGCAGAGAGAACAGCATCGTCAAAAGAGACAAATAGAGAGAAGGAAACCGTGAAGACCGGATACTCGTTCATGCCGCTCCCGATGCTGGCATTTGATGGCGCGAAAGGCGTACTTTTAGGCGCCATGATGAACATTTACAATTTCGGCGACGGTTCCACGTACCCCAATCCACGTTGCAGCTGGTACCTGGAGGCATCCGCCTACACGGGCGGCAGCCAAAGCTACGCCGCCTCATTCGATTCCGGCAGCATCCTCCCCAAGGTCAGGATCAATGTCGCCGCAAGCTGGTTCCGCGACAAGGCGATGGAGTTCTTCGGCTACAACGGCAGCCAGAGTTTCTATGATACCAGTCTGGAAAACGGATTCTACTACTACGGAAGAGGGGTATTGAATTTCAGGACAGATTTCAAAGGCCCGATATGCCGGAACCTGCATTGGAACGCCGGATATAATTTCAACTACCTGACTGTCAATGAATACAGGTCAGACAAATACACAGGAGACGAGACGCTTTTCGGACTGTACAAAAAATGGGGGATCCTGAACGGCAACACATCCGGAGACATGTTCTCATCTGCATTGAAAGCCGGCCTCACTTATGATTCCAGGGACTTCGAGGGGATGCCGGGACGCGGAATACTCGCCAATGCGTACATCTATGCTTCTCCGAAATTTCTCGGTTCGTCAGACAGCTACGTGAAATACAATCTGTCTTTCCAGCAGTTCGTCCCGATTGTCCCCCAGCGTCTCACCTTCGTATATCATCTTGATTACCAGGACTTCATAGGCAAAGCCCCATGGTATGTCGTGCCGTTTTTCTCGCCTGGCGGTCCTAAATCCGACAATTCCTACATCGGCGGCACACGCATGGTCCGCGGCATCAGATACAACCGCGCCACGGGAAAAGGATTGGGTTATTTCAATGCCGAGCTGCGATGGAATTTCTGGAATTTCACCATCTGGAACCAGAATATAGGTCTGATGGTGAGCGGTTTCTGCGACGGCATCCATGTTTTCAGGCAATATGACCTTACCAATGCGACCGGCTACGCGCCTGAGCTGTACAGCAAGTTCATAAATACCTCCAGGCGTGACAGGATGCACATCTCTGCCGGCGGGTCATTGAAAGTCATATTCAACCGCAATTTCATCATAAATGCAGAAATTGCCCGCTGCACCTCCCGTCAGGACGGCACATGGGCAATTTATTGTAACTCAGGGTTTTATTTCTAGACTACTAAAGTTTCGCAAGTTGTCAAACTTGCTGAACGTTAGTGCGAATTTGAGGGTTGTCACTCGTTCGTAGGCTGTAAGCCCAACGCACTTTTTTATGTGCACGTTACCCTCACCCTAAATCCCTCCCCTCGGGGAAGGGACTTGCCATCGCCCTCGCGGGCTCTATAAGCGGTGTTTCGCACTTGCGAAACTTAAGCTAGATTACAGAAGATCCAGCCCGACCGGGCAATGGTCAGAGCCGAGGATTTCGTTATGGATTTCAGCTCCGGCTATGCGGTCTTTCATGGAATCTGAGACGAGGAAGTAGTCAATACGCCATCCCGCATTACGCTGACGCGCCTGGAAGCGGTATGACCACCATGAATATTTCACAGCATCGGGATTCAGCATACGCCAGGAATCCACGAATCCGGCATTCAGGAGTGCATTGAACTTGCCGCGTTCCTCATCGGTGAAACCGGCATTGTTCCTGTTCGATGAAGGATTCTTCAAGTCGATTTCATTGTGCGCGACATTGAGGTCGCCGCAGATGACCACGCCCTTTTTCTTCGCCAATGAAGTGACGTAAGCGCGGAAGTCGTCTTCCCATTTCATCCTGTAATCCAGGCGTTTAAGGCCGTCCTGAGAGTTCGGGACATAGACACAGACCAGATGGAAATCTTCAAATTCCACGGTAATCACCCTGCCTTCATGGTCATGTTCGTCAATGCCCATGTCCAAGGTTACGGACAATGGTTTCACACGTGTATAAACCGCCGTGCCCGAGTAGCCTTTCTTGTCGGCATAGTTCCAATATGATTCATAACCGGGGAATTGCAGATCAAGCTGTCCCTCCTGCATCTTCGTTTCCTGCAGGCAGAGCACATCGGCATCCAGCGCCTTGAAAGATTCTTCAAAGCCTTTTCCCACACAGGCGCGCAGCCCGTTCACATTCCATGAAACGAGTTTCATAGCCTATTCCAATGTCCATTCAACACCATCCTTGGTATCCTTGACGGCAATTCCGAGAGCCTTCAGGTGGTCGCGGATGCTGTCGCTGGTAGCCCAATCCTTGGCCGCCTTGGCTTTTGCACGCTCCTCAATCACCATTTCCATGAGGCCGGCGATAGTCTTGCCTGCCTTGCCGGAATCACCGGACTCGTCCACAAGACCGAGAACACCATATACAATATCATCGAAAAGACGCACCAATGTCTCGATATCACCCTTCGTCAATGTTCCCTTCTTCTCCTTCTCCGTATTGACAAGTCTCACTGCATCAAATATATGCGAGAGCGCTACGGATGTATTGAGGTCATCGCACAATGCGCTGTAGACTCCTTCGAACACGGCTTTTACAGCCTCGCTGTCAGCAGGGCATGTGTCTGGTGCCACGTCATTCAGGAACTCGCCATACTTCAATTCATTGGCATTGTCCCCGTCTGTTCCGAAAACATTGACCTGAACCCCGGCGGCAGCCGCGATGGCACGGAGGTCCTGGGCGGCCTGCATTACGCGGCGGTAGCCTTTTTCGGCAGCCTGGAGCGCCTCATTCGAGAAATCCAGGGTGCTGCGGTAGTGCGCCTGAAGGATGAAGAAACGGACGGTCATCGGCGTATATGCCTGAGCCAGAGCGGCATGCTTGCCTGCGAACAGTTCCGGCAGGGTGATGAAGTTGCCGAGCGATTTGCCCATCTTCTGGCCATTGATGGTGATCATGTTGTTGTGAACCCAATAGTGCACGCCCTGTGTTCCGCGCGATGCTTCGTTCTGTGCGATTTCGCATTCGTGGTGAGGGAACATGAGGTCCATGCCGCCTCCGTGGATGTCGAATTCGCGTCCGAGGTATTTCTCACCCATTACGGAGCACTCCAGATGCCAGCCCGGGAAACCGTCTCCCCAAGGGGAAGGCCATCTCATAATATGCTGTGGTTCAGCTTTTTTCCACAATGCAAAATCATACGGAGCATGCTTGTCGCTCTGTCCGTCCAGAGTTCGCGTGCCTTCCAGAGTGTCTTCCAATGTTCTTCCTGAAAGAATGCCGTAACGGTATTTCTTGTTGTATTTCTCCACGTCGAAGTACACCGAGCCGTTGCTGATGTAGGCGAATCCAGCATCCAGAATTTTCTTCACGGTCTCGATTTGTTCGATTATATGTCCAGAAGCACGCGGCTCGATGGACGGAGGGGCGACATTGAGCATACGCATTGCCTCATGATAGCGCAATGTATATGTCTGCACGACTTCCATCGGCTCCAGCTCCTCCAGGCGGGCCTTCTTTGCAATCTTGTCCTCGCCCTCATCGGCATCATGCTCCAGATGGCCCACATCGGTGATGTTGCGCACATAACGCACCTTATAGCCCAGATGCTTGAGGAACTTGAACAGCACGTCATAGGTCACGCCGGGTCTGGCATGGCCGAGGTGGGCGTCGCCATACACGGTAGGACCGCAAACATACATGCCCACGTGTCCCGGGTGGATAGGGACGAACAATTCTTTTTTATGTGAAAGTGTATTAGTCAGAAAAAGTTCTCTCATAACATCTATATTTTTATATCTCGCTAATTTATGAAATTCCGCTCAAAAAACCTATTTTGTACGCCGTTCCGCCGTCATTCCTTCGCCATCACCTCCGAGGCGTATGAAAGGCCGCCGCAAAGAATCTGCGTAATCGTCTGTGACTCATGCGAAAGCGTCGCGAACATGATGCCCACGCCAAACGGCACGCCATATACCGAGGTCAATGCCGTCGCCACGATATAGTGGAAGGCTCCGAAGCCGCCCGGCACCGGCACCAGCGAACTCAGGCTGCCGACAATCATCAGGAACAATGCATCCGAGGCTCCGAGCCCTGCCAATTTTTCCACGGCTCCGGAGAAATCTGCGGACAGCATGGACATATCCATTCCCTGGACGGCCAGCAGGACCGACATGCTCATCAGCCAATACATGGTCCATATCAATATCGTGTAAATCACGAAAAGCCACCATCTTCTGATCTTGAACAGGCTCACCAGGCCGCCCCACATTCCGGATGCAAGCCTGCATACAGAATCCGCAATCCTGTTCCTGTCGCGGAACTTCCGCACCAGCCATACGGACAGGATGCCGACACCTGTTATAAGGGTCAATGCCAATATCCACGTGAGGCCCATGTCAATCCTTCCGAACAGCGGATTTATTATCTTGTCTGTCAGGAAGTTGCCTACTTTTTCACGCATGGAGAAAAAGAGTATCGCCACGAGGGAAAGCAGGGTCAGGACATCCAATGAACGTTCCGTGATTACCGTGCCGAGCACTTTGTCATAAGAGGCGAGATGCGACTTTCCGGATGGATTGGCATTGTCCTGAATGACCGCCGAATGGCGTGTGATGAAGCCGCAGCGGACAAATTCTCCGATACGCGGGAAAATCAGGTTGGCGAGCAGGCCGATATTGATGGCATTGAACGACACCAGACGCCGGGTGGACGGGTCTATTGGGATGAGCAGTTCACGCCAGCGCAACCCCCTGAGCCAGAACGACATGACGCCGGCTCCCATGGCCACGGCAATCCATCCCCAGCTGCATGCACGCAGGCCGTCGAGGAAATCTGTCCAATTCACGCCACGGAACGAAAAATAGAGCAGCACAGCAGCCAATGCGACTGATACCACATATTTTATGACATCCGATGTTTTCATAAATATCAAGCAAAGTTACGCTTTCTTTTCGAAAAATCACTAAATTTGGCGGTTCCTGCATGCAAGATAACAGGGCATCGGGCATTTTTAGAAGGTAATTTAGAAAAACAGAAAGCGAATACAATGAAACTAAAGACTATTTTGTGCGCATTGGCACTGGCCGCAGCTGCAACCAGCTGTATGAAAGGATCTTACCAGACGAACTTCACTGCTTATTGCTCTTTCGAATCTGACGACATGACTGTCTACACCAAGGACAGCATCAAGTTCGACAGTGATTTCACACAGGGGAATTCCATCTTCGTATGCGGAAAGAGGAATGAAGACAATTCGAAATTCCTGGGCGGAATGATGCTTACCAAGCTGAAGGATTCCAAGATCGAAGAGGGCCACATCGACGGCAACACCAAGTCCATTTACAGTGTAGCTGCAGACACGGCAGGCTTCATGTCAAAGGGATGTGCAATCTTCCATGACAGTCAGAGTTCGACGACAATGCCTGAGCATGAGATGATTTTCGCATACAGCAAAGCCGGCACATGTTCATTGAAACGAATGATGGTCGCGAATACGAATTACGTGGTGAATACCGCGAAGTATGGCAACAAGGACCTCGGCGTGAGGGCATTCAACAGCGTGGAGGACAAGCTCGTGCTGAAAGTGACTTCATATGTGAACGGATTGGAATCCGGCACGACTTCCATTACGCTTCTCAGCTATGACGAGAAGACAGGTCTCAAGGAGAACAAAGGCTGGAGAAAGCTGGACGTCAGCAAGATATCTCGTTTCGACTGGCTTGATTTCAAGTTGGAGAGCACCGTGGAGAATTTCCCTCTCTATTGCTGCATCGACGAGATGGTGGTGAATGTTTCCATCGAGCAGTAAACCGGCCGGAATTATAGCAGACCTTCAGGTACCTGCATCGTAAGTACCTGATTTTCATCATCTACGGACAGGATGAGTTCTTCATGAAGAGGAATCATCACCTGTCCGTTTTCCGTATCCACATATAGACATGGATTTCCCGGAATGTCTTCAAAGTCAGTAATGGTTCCTGCTTGCGTTCCGTCTTCAAGGCAAAGTTTCCAGCCGACAAGCATCGAGAAATCGCCTTCGTCATCGGCAACATCCTCATAATCATCGGCATCTACATATAAGGCCTGCCCGGCAAGTTCTTCCGCATCATCGAACGTGCGGATGTCAGCCAGACGCAGAAGAGCCTTGTCCCTGCCTTTCGGAACTATCTTTTCAATAAAAAAAGGGACCGGCAGTCCATCCGAATAGATGAACACCGGTTCCTGAATGTCAATGTCTTCAGGCATCACGTCACGGAAACTCGCAAGGAGTTCGCCGTCAGTTCCATTGGATTTTACAATCCTGGCAATCTGTATGAGTTCAATGCCTTCTGACATGGTACTGGAATTAAGCCTCCTGTGCAGGTGCCTCTTCTGCAGGTGCAGCAGCAGCTTCCTCAGCAGCTTTAGCGTCAGCAGCCTCTTCAGCAGCCTTTCTTGCAGATTCCTCAGCCTCGGCTTTCTTCTTGGCAAGAGCCTCAGCCCTAGCCTCGTTTACTTTAACCTCAGCATCTGCAGCAGCCTTGGCCTTGTCAGCAGCAGCCTTTGTAAGTCCCTGCTTCTTAGCCTCGATCTTAGCATCTTTCTGTGCTTTCCAATCAGCGAATTTCTGGTCAGCCTGCTCCTGTGTGAGAGCTCCCTTGGCAACACCGCCTTCGAGGTGCTTCTTGAGGAGAACGCCCTCATAAGAGAGGATACGACGTGCAACGAGAGTCGGTTCAGCACCTACGTTAAGCCAAGCCAATGCTCTTTCGCTGTTGAGAACGATAGTAGCAGGGTTTGTGTTAGGGTTGTAAGAGCCGATCTGCTCAATGTAACGACCATCGCGAGGTGAGCGAGCGTCTGCCACTACAATGTGGAAGAATGCGAAATTCTTCTTTCCGTGGCGCTGGAGACGAATTTTAACAGCCATTGTGAGTCTGTATTAAAAAATTAATAAAAAAACCTATGTTGCCCAACTCGTGGACAACGGGCGCAAAATTAGTCATTTTCAATGAGATTACGAAATAATCCGAGATGAAAGATGCAAGTTTTTTCAGACGGCGGGATGTTTTTTAGCGATTTTTTTGTGATTTTTTGCGAAAAAATTTTGGAGTTTCACAAACAATACCTATATTTGCAGTCCCAAAGTGAAAGAGACATCATTCACACATGCGGATGTGGTGAAATGGTAGACACGCTACTTTGAGGGGGTAGTGGGCGTTGGCCTGTGTGAGTTCGAGTCTCACCATCCGCACGAAAGGCGGTCAGTTGAAATCAACTGACCGCTTTTTTTGTTTGGCGGCGTTTCGTGGCGCGGGCTGGCGGGACAGGAGCGGTGGACGCGGCTGCCTGGGGCTCAACGTAAAATCGGCTGGCAAGGCTGGTGGGCGGGACGCGGCCACGCTCGATTTCTGGAGGCATTGATTTTCAATGAGTTATAAAACGCAGTGTGGAAACGCGGCCTTTTTTTGGCTACGTTTCCACACTATCATTAAAAAGCACTCTGATTATCAACGAGTTATATTTCAGCCCGTGGCCGCGTCCCGACGTCGGTCTTGTGGAAACCACGGAGACGCTTGCGGAGGTCTCGTGGCAATCGCCGAGACGATTGCGCCGGAAAACCGCTATTCCGCGTGGCGGTAACCCTGGATCTTATTCCATTTGCCACGTGTAAAGTCAGGCACGAGGACCGGCTTGCTGCCATTCTCGATGGACGCAGCTGACAGGTCACCGATGCAAGACCACTCGGCAGCATCATAAACGTCCATGTCAAGCGGCTTGCCGTTCCTGAGACACCATACCAGACGGTAATCCATGATGAAATCCATGCCGCCATGTCCGCCGATTGACTTCGCCTTCTCTTCGATATCCTTGACGATAGGGCTCTGATATTTCTTCAGAAGTTCCTTATAGACATCGCCGGAAACGAAAGTATGTGCAGAAAGATTCTCGAAATCCACATCACCATTGATCTGCTCCGGCTCGAAAGCGAATCCCGGGTAAGGATACTTTTCCGCATATCCCTTGGTGCCGACCACCTGATACATCCTGTCATAAGGACGCGGCGTATAGACATTGTGCTGGAGAAGGATGGTCTTGCCCTTGGACGTATGGATCATCGTGGAAGTCTGGTCCCCGTTCGCGAAGGTCTCGGCGCCCATGTTCTTCTTGGCGATATCCAGTCCGGCAACCGAAATCGTAGCCATCGAAACCAGATAGTCCATCCTGTCGCCACGGTGAATGTCAAGCACCTGGCAGTCAGGGCCCAATCCATGGGTAGCATAGACGTCTCCAGCATGCGCCTGGTCAAATGCCAGACGCCAGTTGTCATGATATTTGTCCCAGAAATCCGCAAGATTGTGGATGTAGGCGCCTTCCGCATGGAGCACCTCACCCAGCAATCCCTGCTGAACCATATTGAGCGTAGTAAGCTCATAGAAGTCATACACGCAATTTTCCAGCATCATGCAATGCTTGCGTGTCTGCTCCGACACATCGACCAACTGCCAGCATTCCTCAACAGAAGTAGCTGCAGGCACCTCCACGGCAACATGTTTTCCATGCTGCATAGCATAAACCGCCATCTCCACATGCTTGTTCCATGGGGTGCAGATATACACGAGATTGATGTCGTCACGCTCGCAAAGTTGTTTCCAGCTGTCTTCTCCGGAATACTCCGCCGCTTCAGGCTTCCCGGCTTTCGCCAATATTTCCTGAGCTTTCTTCACACGGTCTTGCTCAAGGTCGCAAAGCGCCACAGTACGGGTTCCGTCAATGTGGGTGAAACGGGAAACCGCACCAGGGCCTCGCATACCAAGTCCGATGAAACCGACTCTCACCGTATCCATAGGATCCGCCGCAAACTGCAACATATCCTGCTGACCGGCAGCTGGTTTCGGCTCATTGAACACAATGACGCCATCCTTGATCTTGTAATTCTTCCCTGTCTTACAGCAGTCCCCGCAGCAACCGGACAATACCGCTGCCGCCAGAGCCACCAATACCAAAAGTTTGTGTTTCATAGTTTATGTGACTGTTTAAATAATCTCCTAAATTAGAAAAAAACACCGAAACATATATAATATATTTCACTAATTGCCCCCTGAAATGATAATACATCCCAGGCCGGCGACGAAGAACAGGAACATGACGGCAAGCAGTCCATAAACATTTTTGGAACCCCCTTTGAACTCTTTCCACACGAATACGCCCCAGATGGCAGCAATCATCGGAGCACCCTGTCCCAATGCATAAGACACGGCAGCACCCGCTTTCCCCGATGCGATGTAGCTGAAAGCTGTTCCGAGACACCAAATCGCACCTCCAAGGACACCCACTAGATGCGTTTTCAATGAGCCGGCGAAATATTCCTTATACGCAACCGGTTCCCCGACAAACGGATGCCTCATCACGAGTGTATTGAATATGAAGTTACTGAGGACTACCCCTATACTGAAAATGAATATTGCACTGTAAGGAGTCAACACACCTGCGGCAGGATGCGCAAAGTCATTGAGATCCATTGCTTTGGCCACAAACCTGTAAAACAGGGACATCAGCACGCCCGCAACGATTGCCAACATGATGCCTTTACGGCTGGCCGCCTTGTCCTCATCTGACGACTTCTGGACTTTACCCGACGCGATACCGTTACAGATGATGGCCACGACGATAAGAGCCACGCCTATGAACAGAATGACAGGATCACCTTTAGGCGCACCTATATAGTTGATAATCACGCCAAGGACCAATGACAAACCGACTCCGAGAGGGAAAGCCACCGAGAGTCCGGCGATAGAAGTCGATGCAGAAAGCAGGATATTGGAAGCATTGAAAATGACGCCTCCCAGAATCACACTCCAGATATTGCCCCATTCTGCCTGACCGAGATCCTGCAAGAAAGGACGGCCTTCGCTTCCCATACTGCCCATGGTAAATGATATGAGCACGGAAAACAGCAGCATGCCTATCACATAGTCCCAATAGAAGAGTTCATATCTCCAACTCTTCGACGCCAATTTCTGTGTATTGCCCCATGAGCCCCAACACATCATGGTAATGAAGCAGAACAAGACCGCCAATGAATAACTGTTAACTATAAACATGATATATTTCTTTATTTGATTTTTCTGATAATTCCGGCCATTCCTCCATTCCTGGACATGATAAACCTAAGAGAGGATTTCCTGGTCACTTCCATGCTTGAGCGTTTCCAGTCGCGAGCATTGAGATCAGCATTCACGCCATCGGTGTAAATGTCGACAACATACCTTCCTTCGGGTAGAAACTCAAGCGACAATTCCATTTCTTCGGCATCACCGGCATTCATTGCGCCAACATACCAAGTTTCACCGCTTCTTCTAGCTATCGCAATATCTTTACCGATACTTCCTTTAAGTGGGACCGTTTCATCCCATACAGATGGCACGGCACGCAAGAACTCCAGGCATCCAAGATTCTCCTCATATTTCGTAGGACTGTCCGAAAGCATTTGCAACGGACTCTCATAGACCACATACATCGCAAGATTCTGACAACGGGTCCCCTGGCACATAGGCTCACATTCATTGATACGGAACGACTCGGGCTGAGCATTCAGCATAGCTCCAGGGGTATAGTCCATCGGCCCTACCCACTGTCTCACATAAGGAATAATCAGCTGATGCTCAGGTGTACAACGCTCACTCCACTTGTTATATTCCATACCCAGGACGCCTTCACGTGTCATCAAATTAGGGTATTTGGCCCTCATTCCATCAGGAGGATACGAGCCATGGAAATCCACAAGAAAATGACATTGGGCAGCCTTCTTGACCACGCGTTCATAGAAATTGACCATTACAGCATCATTCCTGTCCATAAAATCAATCTTGACACCCTTGACGCCCCACGATGCCATAAGGTCAAACGCTTCGTCAAGTTGCCTGTCAACATTGATCCATTTCGCCCACAGACATACGCCGACACCTTTTTGCTCGGCATACCGGCACACAGCAGGGATATCAGTTTCAGGATTCAATGTCAACAAATCATCCTTTGCAGACCATCCTTCATCAATAAGCACATACTCGAAGCCGTTGGAAGCCGCATAATCCACCAGATACATATACGTCGCCGTATTTATACCTGCCTTAAAATCCACTCCATAAATATTATTATGATTCCACCAGTCCCACAGCACCTTACCAGGACGAACCCAAGACCAATCCTCTTTAGTCTTTTCTGCAAGAAGCCATATCAAGTCGCTGGATAATATAGAAATATCATCATCAAACAATCCGACCACTTTCCAGGGAAACGTTCTATTTAAATGATCCTCAACAATATACGATTCTCTCTTCGTAGCATATCGTTTATTAGTACCATCAAACATCTGTTCCTCCGCCGGATAATACGCTCTAACAGAATTGAATCCATCACCGCTAGGCTGAAGATATGCACCTGAATAGTTATAAACGTCAGATTCCGCAATCAGCACATTGAATCCTCCGGACCGAACCATTACAGGCATACTTGAAAGCATATCGGAAGGGAGTGTCCCGACTTGCGAATATGTATAATTCTCTTCAAACCAGTTTTGCAAATCTTTAGTCAAAAGCGTATATGACATACTTTCAGGAGCAAATGAAAAATGTGCATTATCTTTTTCTATCTTACCCACACTCTGCGAAGTTCCCTCAAAACGCCATGCCACTCCGTCCGAATATACCCTCACAACAAACCTGTAATCCTCGTAAACAAGCGCCACTTCATTATAATTCTCGCGAATAGATGCACATTTTCTGCGCACGACATAGTCAAGCACATTATCTACAGATTTTTTCTTCACAGATTTCAAACCTGAAGCGCCATCCCATTTCAAGCTATTTACATCCATATAGACATCATTGACATTCAGAACAACGGCCTGATTTCTGGATATTTGAAGCCTAAACCCGCCAACATCTGCAGAAACGCTCACGGAATTTTTCATATCCGGAGACAATACATGCACCACTTTCGGTTTCGCATTGACCGAAAGCGCAATAACGGCAAGCGCTATTGTAAAAACCAATTTCTTCATACTACCTTCCTGTTACTCTGGCAACCAATGAATCCTGCGCCTCTTTCGTACGCTCAGGAGCAATAATCATATAGCGCTGAATTCCTTTCGGATCAGGAGTAAATACGCTCAAGCCATCATCTTCAATGACAATGCGTCCCGGCTCAGACAAACCGAACAAGTCATTATCCGGTTCCGCAGCCTGATATGCAGCAGTCAGGTCCCAAGTCTCCCGATCATACGGCATTGTCCCATAATGGCAATATGCTATCGTCAACGGATTCCTGTCCATGTCGCCGAAATCCCTTTCAATGCTCTGATGAGGGTAATGCACAGCGCAGCCTACCTCATATCCGCTTGCCACCAACGGAACAGGACATTTGCTGAACACCGCCTGGGCAGCCGGAATATCACCCCGGATATTCCATTCAGGAGTCTTGTCCTCACTGAACATCCCGCCCATCAGATAAAGAGCCTTGGCTTTTTTCCTCATCAGATCGACACCATTGAGCGGCGATATTTCATCAGCCTTTGATTCCAGAAGCCTGCCGATATTGGTCAACGGCCCGATCGCCACCAGAACAATGCTGTTGTCTTCCTTTGATGCAGCCAATTGCCGACGAAGTACAATATGACCTGGCTCCACATTGTTCGTATCTACCTGCGGTTTCAATATCTTCCCGCCATCGGCAGTCGCAGCAAGAGTCGGCAGCAAATAGTAATAATTATCCGGAGAATCGCCATTGTAAGCAAAGCCCAACGGAATATCCTCCAGTCCATTATATCTCAGATAGCCATCTGCAAACTCCAGCGAATGCTTGTTGCACTTGCTGATGGTCACGGCCTTCAAATCAATTATGCCTGCCTTGTCATAATTAATCATCATCTGCAAGGCCAACACGTCGTCGATATCGTTTCCGACATCAGTATCGAGAATAAGGCTCACCGGTTTATTCGCCTCGGTGCCGCAGCCCGTCATGACAGCCGCGGCAACCAGGGCCATCGCTAAATTTCTAAATCTTTTTTTCATTCCAATGTATATTTCAATGTAGTATCATTCTGCAAATCAGCAAATTGTGCTATATCAACATTTGGGTCACCGGCCTTTTCACCCACCCATACATATCCCAAAGGCGTCCTGCCGCCTGTGAAATAATTGGTATTGGCAAATCTTACTGACGGCAACATTCCGGCTGGATCAAGTATCGACAAAGCAATGACATAGCGTCCGGGCTTCAAATTGTCGGGTATGAAATCGCATGATATCTTGTTTGTCGGAGCCGGCTTCCGATATGCGCCGGCATGTACATCCCATTCTTCGCCAGGCAGCCATTGAGTAATGTCAACCTCTTCAATCACATGAGCATAGACCTTGTCATGAGTCTCCGGGTCCAGAAGAGAAACTTCCAGAGGCCAGCTATAATAGAATGGTGATGAGCCTGTATTCGTCACGTCGAACTCCAGATGTATCGGTTTCCCGACTTTTGCAGAAGCCGTATACCCGGCTTCGGACAGGACGAACCGATGTCCCATTGCTTTCTGCAACTCACCCGCACGTTCAAGAAACAATGAATCACTCCAGTCTGCCCACGTGACACCGCCAAGATGATTGCAGTGCAGGTTTCGTATCTGTTCAAGAATCAGGTCAAATGTTTTTTCGTTTTTCAGACAGTCTTCCAGACAGCGGTTCCCCTGAAGATACAAACTTCCCCAGTTCCATGTTATCTCTCCACCGATCGGCTGTGTCTTCCACCTGTCTCCAAGAGCCAACATCTGCCTGTAGCCCCGTTCAACCTCTTCATCAATCGCCCAAGAATCCCAATAGATACCGAAGTCATAGTCTTTGAAATCGTATGCATAACGGACCATGACTTTCTTGTTTTTGAAGGCTTCCGAAAAAGCATCACCGAGCACTTTGTCAATGCCGTCAATCCATGTCCTGCCGTATACATGCTCCGGTTCGTCATGAGGCGGCCAGAATGTGGTAATATCCGGATCATGATGTTCACCCCACTCTCCTATTATTCCCATTTCGACAAATGCGACACGGGGATCATTGTCCCACGCCTGACCCAGTTTCTTCACGAAAGCCGTCACCCGTTCATTGAATTCCGGCGCAAAATAACCGCCACGGATAGGCGTAAGTGAATCTTTCTTCTCCAGATAGCAAGTCCACTCGCCGGGAACATTCTTATATGGCGCATCCTCCGGCTGCATGTCTGAAGGCCAATGCCACCCGTTCAAGTCATCAGGATTGTCAGGATTTTTCGGTTTGCCGCCATGCCACGGCTCTATCCATACAAGAAACGCACGGGGAATGATTTTCATGTTCATATCCTCGACACCTTCCCACCGGTGATTGCTGTAGCTGATGACCTTGTCCACGCCATCCGTCTTGACATTTTCCATCATGTTCCACTGCATGTACTCCTTGTTCATCGTCCCATAAGGATAGGGATAAATATCCCTTTTCGGGTCAATGCCGGGAGCAAAGAATTCCCTCCAGCCTTTCATCGTATTCCGGAATGCCGGATGATATTCTTCCATCTGCACAAGGACTACATTTCCCCTGAGCCTGGCTTCATACGACTCCCCCGCCCTGTTTCCGCACGACATGGCAAGCAACAGGACAAGAGAAATGACGATAATTCGTAACCTGTTCATTATTTGCTAATTACGTAATGAAGCGTTTGATCGTTCTGTATATCATCGAATTCGGTGGAGAGAATTTTATATCCTTCGATATCCTCACCGATTCCGATATATCCCATAGGGTGCCTACCGCCTTTGAAGTAATTCATTGCCGCAAATCTGAGAGACGGGAGCATTCCTGCAGGATCGAGCACAGCTATTCCAATGGCATATTTGCCAGGCTTCACGTCTGCCCCGACAGTTATCTTTTCTTTGATCTGATAAATTTCAGCCGGTTTCCTGTAGCTATGGGTTGCAACATCATAATCATCCCCTGGCATCCATGTGGAAATTTTAGGAGAAGCCAATGTCGTCTTCCAGACAGCTTGTTTGGTCTGCGTGTCAATCAAAGAAATCTCCACAGGCCAATCATAATAGAATGGAGAAGAACCGGTATTCTGCACCTTGAATGATATTTCAGCCTCTTTGCCGGGATCCACTCTGACAGGATAGCAGAAGTCCTTCAAGACAAAGTGATACCCCATGATTTTCTGGATTGCGCCGGCATTGGCAAGGAAAGCATTGTTCTTGAAATTAGCCCATGTCACGCCGCCAAGGTGATTCGTATGGAGCTCACGCACCTGATCAATAATGAGTTGACGAGTCTCTTCATCATTCACACAATCTTCCAGACTTCTGTGGCCTTTGTTCCACAGACTGCCCCATCCCCACGTAATTTCACCGCCCATAGGCTGTGTCATCCACCTGTTTCCAAGTTTTTTAATCGCATTGAAACCTCTCTCCTGTTCCTCAGCTATAGCGAATGAATCCCAATAGTTTCCAAACTCGTAATCCGTAAATTCATAAGCATAACGGACCATCACTTTCTTGTTCTTGAAAGCTTCCGTGAATGCATCTCCGAGGACTTTTTCAATTCCCGGAATCCATGTCCTGCCCGCCACGTGATTAGGCTGGTAATGCGGCGGAAATACAGTAGATATATCCGGATCGTGATGCTCTCCCCATTCTCCGATAAGTCCCATTTCCACATAAGCCACACGAGGGTCATTATCCCAGGCTTCGCCTAACTTTTTAATCAGCTTTTTCATGCGGTCAGGGAATGTCGGATCAAAATATCCGCCTGTACTCGGGGTATTGTTGTCATCAGAACGGACCTCGCGAGGAAAATCGCTCGGCCAATGCCATCCGTTCAAATCATCCGGATTATCCGTATAGGTGTTCTTTTCGTAACCGCCTTCATATTTTTCCATCCACACGATATACGGTCGCGGCACCACCTTGACATTTTGTGCCTCAACCCCTTCCCATCTGTGATTGCTATAGGCTATCACCTTGTCCACGCCATCAGACTCCACATTTTCCATCATATTCCACTGCATATATTCCTTGATGATGGAGCCGTAAGGATAAGGATATTCTGCACGTTTCTTGTCCACACCCGGTCCGAAGAATTCTCTCCAGCCTTTCATCGGATTGCGAAACGCATTGTAATACTCGTATGGCGTACAAGTTACGATGCCGTCTTTTACCGTGACGGTTTCTGTCATCTGTGCCATTTCATTATTGTTTTCCTTGCAGCCGCAAACTGCAACTGCAAGGGAAACGAATGAAAGTATCAGTTTTCCTGATTTCATACAATATCGGTTTTGTCTATAAAGTTAACAATAATCTAATATCCGGGATTCTGGTCCGCATCACTCATCGCATCATTATTGTCGATTGCCTGCTGAGGAATAGGATAAAGATTATGGGTATCCTTCAACACGACACCATAAGCCTTTCCTACCTGCTCTGCCAATTTGCCGAATCTGACAAGGTCGAATCTGCGATGATGCTCACAGCACAGCTCGTGGAGCCGTTCTTCCAGAATGACATCTGCAAACTGTTCTTTGGTAAGTCCGTCAGCAGCAGTAATTTCCTTGATTCCGGCACGACGGCGCACGATATTCAGACACTCGTATTTGTCATTGGAATTGTCCCCAAGATTATTGAGAGCTTCAGACTTCATGAGAAGTACGTCAGGATAACGCATCATGATATAGTTCAAATCATCATCTTCGATTTCATTGCCATAGTTAGGGTCGCGGTATTTCATGATACATGGAGGAGTCTGCTTGATTCCCTTGTATTCAGTAGCAAAGAATGCGGTACGGCGCTTGTCACTGCTGTCATAGCTGTCATACAAGTACTGTGTAGGTCCTAATCCTCCCCATCCGAAAGCTCCGGCGGTAGGTCCGCCACCTCCACGAGGTCCCCAATAGCTGGACTGGATACTACCTTCAAGTCCCCATTTTCCGGAATGGCTGAACTGCACCTCGAAAATGTTCTCCACCTCCTGATTTTTGTTTGCAGGATCGAAGATTTCCGCATAACTGCCATAAAGACTGTATTTGCCGATAACCTTATTGAGTGCATCAAGAGCTTCCTGCGACTTGCCCCACTGGAGATAGAATCTTCCAAGCAGAGCATATGCAGCATATTTGGTCGCACGTCCTTTATCTGCCTGTGCATCCCATTTCTCAGGCAAAGCCTCTGCAGCTTCTGCCATGTCATTGACAATCAGTTCGTAAACCTTGTCCGCAGTCTCGCGAGGCTTATGAATCTGGCTCTTGTCAACAGACACCGAAGTCCACATCGGGACGCCGCCATAGGACGCCACCAGGTCGAAGTAGAAAATTGACCTCAGGAATTTCGCCTGGGCTATCATCAACTTTCTGTCATTGCCGCTGACAGGAGCGGTCTCCGGCATATCAATGATGGTATTGCATCTCTTGATTCCATCATAACTCCAGATGTAGTGACACCTGAGAAATTCGTGTGAAGCATTGAAAGTATAATTCATAAGCTCCGTGTATGCCGCCCAGCTCAGGTCGAAAGGCTGGACCTCGTCAGTTCCGAACTCATTGAGAGTAATGGTGTATTTGTCGACGAACACCAACTGGAGCATCGCGTATGAACTCGTCAGCGCCTTGTTCCAGTCGGTCGCTGTCGTGAACGAGTTCTCCGGCGTAAGTGAGCTCTTGGAGACTTCTGTGAGGAAGCTTTCGCATGATGTAAAAATCAATGCACCTGCACAGCAGATTGTTGCTAATATCTTTTTCATATCGTAATTCATGTTATGGGTTTAGAATGACAATGTCAGGCCACCGATAAATGCGCGGGCACCAGGGTAGGTATTGGTGGTATCCCATGCTTCCACGTCATATCCGGTAAAGGCTGTAAACGTGTAAAGATTCTGAACCGACGCGTAAAGTCTGAGGCTTGATGCCCCGAAAGCTCTGGTCATTCTTGAAGGAAGGGTATAGCCAAGTTCTACATTCTTGATACGCAAATAGTTGCCTTTCTGGAAATTAGCATCAGTACCATCGCCATTTGCATAAGGACTTCCGATACGAGGTGCAGGATATTTGTTGCTTGGCCTGTCTACAGTCCAATAATTGTTATAATAATCCACACCCATGTTGCCCCAAGTATTGTAAGAATTCTGGTACCTGAGCAGGGAGTTGTTGATCTTGTGCCCGCCGGCATAATTGACGAATACCGTAAGGTCAAAGCCCGCGAATGAGAAGGTGTTGGACATACCGCCATACCAGGTAGGAGTGCTCTGGCCACAGAACACGCGGTCGTCACCATTGATTACGCCATATCCGTCTTCACCTTTCTTCTGCTGGTCCAGCACTTTCCTGTCACCAGGCTGACAACCATATTGTGCAGCTTCAGCCGCCTCATTCATCTGCCAGATGCCGTCAGATTTGAGCGTATAATACTCGTTCAATGAATGTCCTACAAAGATATATTTGCCGACATCCTGCTTACCGTCATAAAGTTCGACCACATTGTTGTGGTTATATGTAAAGTTGAAAGAAGTCGTCCACTGGAATTTTTCATGGTTGATGTTCACCGTATTCAATGAGAATTCCACACCCTTGTTGTCAAGTTTTCCGATATTGGTCAATGATGATATATATCCTGACTCATATGGAAGAGGAACTGTCCAGAGCAGGTCGCTTGTTCTCTTGTAATATCCCTCAACGGTACCTGAAAGGCGTCCCTTGAAGAATCCGAAATCAAGGCCGGCATCGAATGAATTGGCTTTTTCCCATGTAAGATTAGGGTTTGAAATGGAGCTATAGACAGCACCTGTAGCTTTTTCACCGCCAAATACATAATCATTGAAATATCCGCCTTCGCTTACAAGAGCAGCGAACATGTAGTCACCGATATTCTGGTTTCCGAGACGTCCGACGCTGAGACGGAGCTTGAGGTTATTCACATTTCTGGCATTCTTCAAGAATTTCTCTTCGGAAATTCTCCATGCAAAAGCAGCTGAAGGGAAGAATCCCCACTGGTGCCCGGGCGCAAAACGGGATGAGCCGTCTCCTCGCATCGTCACAGTAGCCAGATATCTTTCATTGAAATTATATGTAAGACGTCCGAAGAACGATACGAGAGTTGACGCCGAAGCCCATGAAGAGTTCGGGCCGTGGTTCTTGGCCGCATTCAGGTTGTTATATCTGGTGATGGAATTGAGGTCCTTGGATACTGCGGTAGCGTCTTCATATGCACTTCTGGACGCAGAAAAACCGCCCATCACTGAGAATTTATGCTTGTCTGCCTCCAACTTGTAAGTGACAGTATTTTCAGTCTGCATGTAGTTCGTAAGATTTGCCATTACGGAAGCATATCCATCTTTCGCATAATGCTGTCCCATACGTCCGTCCTCATATTGATTGACGCGGAAAGTGGTGTAATTCACGGCATTCTCTGTCCTGAGTACCAGATTCTCAATCGGCTCAGCCTCAAGATATACGGAACCGATGGCCATCAGTTTCTTGGTTTTCTTGTCGAGAAGGTCGACCATTGCCACAGGATTCGCCTTGGTATTCAGGAATCCGTCGAAATAATTGCCGTCAGACGCATAGATCGGAGCTGTCGGCTGCGATGAAATCGCACTGAACATGGTACCATATCCGGAATCATGGTCTTCGTTTATGTTTCGGAGATTGGAATAGACGATATTGAATCTGGCACCGGAACGAAGCCACGGCTTGATGTACGAATCGACATTGTACCTGATAGTGAGCTTGTCGAAGGAAGAGTTCTTGACAATACCATTCTGATCGTACCAATCCACACTGAGGAAATGAGAGATCTTGTCGGAACCGCCGGAAACAGAAAGATTATAGTTCTGGAAACTGCCGGTCTGAGTTACGGCATCCTGCCAATCTGTGCTTTCACCACGGCTCAGGAGCAAAAGTTCTTCGGTGGTCCATGTATAGCTCTGACCTGATTTGTTCACCAAATCATAATATTGCTGGGCATTCATCATGTCCTGCTTGTTCAGCATCTTCTGAGCACCTGCCATCGCGCTGAACGTAATTCGTCCTTTGCCGCTTTCACCGCGTTTCGTAGTGATCAGGACAACTCCGTTGGACCCGCGGGAGCCATAAATTGAAGCAGAAGAAGCATCCTTCAAGATTTCAATGGATTCAACATCTGCCGTCGATATGTCCTGAAGACCGGATACCGGCATTCCGTCCACAATATACAGGGGCTCCGTACCGGCATTGACCGAACCAGCACCGCGAATCACGATAGCCGCATCCGCTCCAGGCTTCAGATTGCCCGACGTTACCTGCACGCCGGCAGCTACGCCTTGAAGCGCACTGGAAGCCATACCTATCTTGCTGTTTTTCAGCTCTTGAGGCTTCACTGACGAAACCGCACCGGTAAGATCGCTCTTCTTGGCGCTTCCGTATCCGATTGCCACGGCTTCGTCCATCCAATAAGAATCAGCGCTCATCACTATATCCAGATGATTGCCCTTTACCACAGCTTCCTTTTCAATCATTCCGAGGAATGAGAATACAAGTGTCGCCCCTTTCTTGACATCAATGGAATAGGTGCCATCTGTGCCGGATGTCGTTCCGGTTGTAGTGCCTTTTATGGTGACAGCGACTCCCGCAAGCGGCTCAGATGTCTCAGTCTTGACAGAGCCTGTCACTTTGATTGCTTGTGCCATCATGCCGATACTTGCCAAAAGCATGAGTGCCATTGCTATTATCCGTTTCATTTGTCTCTTTGTTTTTCTGGTTGATGAATATGGTAACCCTTAAAAAATAATTTGTTAATCTTTGCTCGTCTTTTCGGTCTATATTCCTTTTCTCATCAGTTGTGTACGTCCAGTACACTCCTTCTTCGAAAAGAAATCTATCCTCGAAAATACTTCACAAATCCTTACCAACTTATTTTTTAACGCTTACCTAGAATTGGCGGACAGCCAAAGTACCGATAGCCCATTCTACACGGTTACAGCCATTGTATACAATATTGGTAGCTTCATAGAAGTTGACATAATACATTGCCCACACCCAGCCGCCGCTGTAGTCATACTCGGTAGAAGTCCAATAGTTGTTGAAAGGAACTGAAAAACCTGCCTCGGCAACAGATGCCTTGACTTTGAACAACTCGATAAGTTCTTTTAGAGAAGGAAGGAACCAATCATTGTAAGTTACTCCATTCTGTTCTACAGATAATTCGTCGCACAAATCAGCCGGAGTACTGTGCGTATAGGTATATGACAACTTCGCCTCAGCCTCCTTGGCTACGATTGTTGCCGTATTCTTTTTACCTTCATATATTTCCTGGCTTGATCCGGCTGCAAAGTTGTTTGGAATTGACGGGCCCCAGTTCATGGCGGCATCGCCTATTGCAGCATTATGGACAGCTAATCCGTGAACACCGCCATCTGTAGTGTAGAATACTATACCACCGGCAGTCTTCGCAAACAAATCCACACCGATCTTGATGGTTCCCAAAGCGCCGACCCGTTTGCCTCTTACCACGGTCAGCGAGTTCTCGCCATAACTGTTTGCAGGAATGGTGAATGTCAGAGTATTGTCAGCCACCGTTCCTTTGGCGGAAAGTTTCACACCTGCAGGGTAGGAAGAAGACTCCATTCTGATTTCATCTCCTTCCGCCAATCCCTTAGCCTTGATAGTGACAGATTGCCCAGGTTTAACCACTGCCGTAGGAAGTTCAATATTCTGAAGATTAACAATATACGCCACGTAGAGTTTTTCCGGAAGTGTCGTTGTAAGTCCGTTTCTGGTGACAGCCACGCTGTAGTTTCCGCATGCTTCCTGAGGGACTCTGATCGTTACGGAATAATTATCCGCTTTCACCGCCTCGGATGTAAAATCTTTCTCACCATCCAGCGATTTACATGTAAAGACGTCCTCTGGAGAGAAGCCTCGTCCCTCGATCATAACGTCGGTTCCCGGGATTGAATTGCTTTCTGAAGGCATGACAACATATTTCAGAATCGGTGCCACCGGTACCGGTTCCGGAGAGTCTTCCTTGCATCCTGTCGCTGCAGCTACAATAAGCAGCAATACAGCAAAATGTTTGATTTTCATGGTATTGGGTGTTATTATTTTTGTCGGTTCAATATAAGGACACTGTCCGTTTCTTCCCGCGTCGGAATAGAATCTTGGGCTCCTTGTTTCTGGACGGAAAGAGATGATGCCGCAGTGGCGAATATTGCTGCCTCCTGCAGGGATTTTCCCTCAGACAGCGCCACGCTCAATGCGCCGCAAAAAGTATCGCCTGCAGCAGTAGTATCCACGGCCTCGACCCTACGTGCAGGAATGAGTTCAGCAGCATTGTCATAAACAATCGAGCCTTTGGCCCCTAATGTGATTATCACATTCCCGACCCCTTCCGATTTGAACTTACGTGCCGCTTCAATAGCGGACTCTTTCCCTACGACATCAATGCCGGTAAGCATTGACGCCTCGGATTCGTTCGGAACGATGATGGAAACACACCGCAGAAGTTCCTCGGGGAGTTTCGTGGCGGGAGCCGGGTTGAGGACTACTTTCACGCCGGACTCATGGGCGATTTCGGCGGTACGCACTACGGCCGCCATTGGAATTTCCAATTGGAGGAGGAGCGTTCCGGCGCTTCTTATGATATCTGCGGAAGCGTCGATGTCTTCGGGAGTGATGTCCGCATTGGCTCCAGATGCTACAACTATCGAGTTCTCAGCCAGCGAATCGACTGTTATCAAAGCTATTCCGGAGGGTTTGTCGGAGTAAAGGATGTGCGAGACGTCCAGGCCGCATGAGCGGTAATGTTCCAATGCTTTTTCACCGAACATGTCCTTGCCCAGCTTACATATGAAAGTCACGTCTCCACCTAATCTTCTGGCAGCAACTGCCTGATTGGCGCCCTTTCCTCCGGGGCCCATGCGAAAATCATCTCCCAACACCGTCTCCCCCGGCTTTGGAAGTTTGGTTGATTTCACTGACATGTCGGTATTGCTGCTTCCGATTATCAGAATCTTTTTACTTGTCATCAGTTGTGTCATTATGCGCAATCGTTTTAGCAAATATACGGGTGCTGCGCAAAGAAAGTTCGCATTTTCGCAACTTTTTTGCACCATTTTCGCCTATTTCCTGCGCAAAAACGTTTCATTATTGCGCAATATTTTCATATATTTGCGCCGGACACTAAAAAGAAGCCAACATGAAAGAGACACTTGCAGGTCTTGCGACCAAGACCGGTTTTTCTATAACGACCATATCCAGAGTTCTCAGCGGGAAGGCAGACCTGCATAGAATCAGTCCGGAGACCAGAGAAAAAATCTTGACAGCAGCCAGGGAGAACAATTATTTCCCGAATCTTGTTGCGCAAAATCTCAGGACAAACCGTACAAACACCATCGGCCTGATGCTGCCTTCCGTAGCGAACCCTTACTTTGCCGACA
>ENA-ORNB01000172-ORNB01000172.1-human-gut-metagenome-genome-assembly--contig:-NODE-172-length-79586-cov-6.266651_pt1 | contig 79586 bp, 82 predicted proteins | sample MGYA00242112_ERZ509016 | MGnify/ENA primary metagenome ERZ509016 (study PRJEB26280, sample SAMEA2338705) | human gut metagenome | biome: human gut; feature: human-associated habitat; material: faeces...
GAGATGTCAGGGCGGCTAAGCTGCTACCCTGGAACGTCTGCTGCTGGGGCTGCGGAAATGGCTCCAAAGGAAGCTACAACTACGCTCCGGCGTATATCCAGATAGAAATAGCGGAGGACGCGCTGAACGACCGCGCCTACTTCGAGGAGGCCTTCGGGCTTGCCGTACAGCTCTGTCAGCGCCTCATGAAGAACTACCCATCGATACTCCCCGAAAACGTGATAAGCCACAAGGAAGCTCATGCACGCGGGTACGCTTCCAACCACGGCGACCCCGAGCACTGGCTCGCCAGGTTCGGCAAGGACATGAACTGGTTCAGAAGCAGGCTTGAAAGCTCCCGGGTCAGGGTGAACGCTGAAAAGGTAGTGCCGCGTGAGTCTGTGGCAGAAGTTATATCTCAGCTAAAGGCGCTTGGATTCGCTGCGGCTGTTGAAGAACTGTAAATTAAAATGGGCTGTATCTGATATACAGCCCATTTCATTTTATGAAATCCCTATTTTGAATCGCCGGGGCTTTTCTGAACCATTATCCTGACCGCGCCAGAGGGATTCCTGACCGCCTCAAACAGGTGCTCCGGATACACAGGCATATCCGGTTCGGAATCCGTATCCAGCCACACCAGGCTTATATCCGGGCTGTCGCAGTGAACCGCTCCGTAGTCTATTTTCGCGATGTCAAACGGCTTTATCAGGTACAGGTACTCCAGCTCATGATAAAACACACCGTCAACCGTGAAAAACTTCTCGGCTATGGAGTACAGCCGGGCAACCTCGGCTTCAACGCCAAGCTCCTCGCGTATCTCGCGCAGGATTGCTTCCTCGGTGGTCTCGCCAAGTTTCACTCTGCCGCCGGTCACCCAGTAAAAGCTGTGGCTGCCGTCCTTTGAAACAAGCACGCGCTTACCGTCTGTTATTACAGCGCCGACCCGCAGGTTGAACTTCCCCTCCGGCGTTTTGAATGTGCAGTCCATACGCCCTCCTCACCTGTACTCCGCAAGAATGATGCCCCTCGAAGCCACGCTCACCGCGCCGTCGGCAATGAACAGCGGACGAGTTCCGGCGGTGATATGGTCCGCGTATACCATCATGCGCCTTCCGTTTTCGTACTTCAGCGGGTGAGCCGCCGGATTCACTATCAGCAGCAGACCGCCAAAATCCGCAGCGACCGCGCCGCCCTCCAGCGTTTCAAAGCATATCTTGCGAATGCTCTCCGCGTCCCTCATGCGGAACTGCGGGAAAAACTTCCTCACCGCTATCAGGCCGCGGTAATACTCCATCACGCTACGGCGCAGTGTGACGTCGTTCCACTTTATGGAGTTCACGCTGTCCGGGGAATTATAGCTGTCGTGGACAAAGCTGCCGTCCGGAGCGGTCTTGCTGCGCAGTATTTCCTGCCCAGCCTGAATGAACGGAACTCCCTGCGACAGGAATACTATCGCCGCCGCCAGCTTATCCGCCGCAATTATTTCCGCGCCGGAAGCCTCCGGCATGGAGCTTCTCAGCTTATCATATAGCGTGAGGTTGTCGTGAGCCTCAACGTAATTCACCGACTGCTGCGGCTTATCCGTCCAGCACTCCGCGGAAGCCCTGCCGACGTCCTCGCGCCAGATACCGCCGGACATCACCGACTTTATAAGCTCCGCGCGCTCGGCGGCTTTGCCGTTGACGTAGCCGCAGTCGGCGTCGTAGAAAACAGAGCCTTTCACGCCGTCGCGCAGGTCGTCGGAGAACATCGCGAAATCCGGAAGTTCCCGGGCGTTCTTCTTCATTGCGCGAAGCTCCTCGGGAAGCGGGCAGGAGCCTCCCGTCCAGCCCTCGCCGTAGAGTATCACGGAGGGGTTCTCCGCACGGAGCTCCGCTGCGGCGCGGTTCAGCGCTGCGATATCCAGAAGCCCCATAAGGTCGAACCGGAAGCCGTCAATGTGGTACTCCCGCGCCCAGTAAAGAAGGCTGTCTGCGATGAAACGGCCCGCCATCGCACGCTCGCTCGCAAATTCATTTCCGCATGCGGAGCCGTTCGACAGGCTGCCGTCCGCGTTGTGGCGGTAATAGTACCCGGGGTACGTCTTGTTGAACGGAGAATCCTCCGTAGCGTAAGTGTGGTTGTAAACCACGTCCATTATAATGCCTATGCCCCGCTCATGCGCCGCCTGGATAAGCTGCTTGAACTCCCTTACCCTTACCTCGCCGTGGTGGGGATCGGTGGAATAGCTGCCCTCGGGAATATTGTAGTTCAGCGGGTCGTAGCCCCAGTTGAAGCCCGCGTCAGGGTCGCTTTCGTCCACCGACTGATAGTCGGACACCGGCAGCAGGTGGATATGAGTTACCCCCAGCTTCTTTATGTAGTCCAGACCGATAGTCTCTCCGAATCCGTTGACCGCCTTCTCGCAGAACGCCCCGAACTTCCCGCGCAGCGTGAATTTCCCGCTCTCGTCGGAGGAAAAATCCCGGACGTGCAGTTCGTATATCACCGCGTCGGTGTAGTCGCCGAGGGCGACCTGCCTGTCACGCTCCCAGCCCTCCGGGTCGGTGGTACGGAGATCAAGAACCATTCCGCGCCTGCCGTTTACACCCGCGCTTCTCGCGTATATGTCGATAGTTTCAGCGGTGTTGCCATTCCTGGTGAATGCATATGTGTAGTACACCCCGCTGAGATCGCCGGAAACCTCCGCCTTCCACACGCCGTTCTCGCAGTGCATTTCTTCGGTGCGGAACGGCTCCGGCTCGGAGTCGTCATGGTACAGCCGGAGTTCCGCGCTCTCGGTCTCCGGCGACCACACCGCGAACCTGGTCGCTTCGGGAGACCAGACCGCGCCAAGCTCGCCGTCGTATGCGTATTCCCTGTCGATATTATCAAAGCTGTTCATACTTTCACTCCAAATCATTTCAAGAATACTATGCTGTGCGGCGGAATCTCCAGCTCTCCGGAAAGCGAAGGCTCATCGCCGGCCGATACCGCCAGGTATCCGCGTACACTCCGGCTGTCAAGTTCCAGAGCCGCGTCAGAAAGCGACGCCGCTTCATCGGAGAGATTGTAGACTATCAGAATACTGCTGCCGTTCCAGGTTCGTCTGACCGCCGCTATATCGCCGCCGGAGTTCCCGGAAAGCTCGAGAACCTCGGTAGTACCCCTTGCTATCTCCGGATTTTCATTGCGGATACGCAGTGCGCGCTTGTAATAATTCAGTATCGAATCCGGGTCGGAAAGCTGCTTTTCCACGCTCTCGAAACGGTTTTCCTGCCGCTCCATATCCGGAGGTCCGTATGTCAGCCCGGAACCGTTGTCGTCCCATATCATCGGAGCGCGCTTGTTCTCGTCCCGCCCGCTGCCGGAAAGCCCGATCTCGTCGCCGTAATACACGAACGGCGAGCCGCTCATCGTCAGCAGCAGCCCGGCGGCTTCCTTTATCCTCGCCGGGTCGTAGCGCAGTATTCCTGCGGCGCGGTCGGTGTCGTGGTTGCCGATGAACGGCGCGTCGATACCGCGTTCGCTGTAACCCGCGATAGTCTGCTCTACCGTAGTCATAGCCTGCGCGAACGACTCCGCAGAGTTCGCCTTTCCGCTGAGGTTCACGGTCTTTGCTATCTTGCCGTCAGACTCCGCCATCGTGAAGCCGAAAACGCTGTCTATCGAGGAGGCGTAGTACTTCGTGTAGGTGGTGAAGCTCTCCCACACCTCGCCGACGATGTAGCAGCCGGGATTTATACTGTGACAGTAATCGCAGAACCAGTTCAGAACCTCAACGTTCTTGTCGGGATTTCCGGTGAAGTACTCCTTTACGGCGTCCAGCCGGAATCCGCCTATTCCCTTATCCAGCCAGAATTTCGCTATCTGCTTGAATTCCTCACGGACGTCCGGGTTGTCGAGCTGCAGCTCCGGCATGTTTTCGGAGAACACCGCCTGGTACCACTTAGTTCCCGTTTGATACCACGCGGCGCTCCCAGCAGGTTTTTCATCCTCGAAATAATAGTAGCCAACATACTTGTTGTGGACCGGGCAGAGCGTTTCAGAAAGGCAGTCTTCCTCCGCGGGTGCGCCACACGGCTCCTGACGAAGGCTCCGCGAAGCCGATTCGAACCAAGGGTGATAACGCGAGCTGTGGTTCATCACAAGGTCAATGAGCAGGCTTATGCCTCGCTTTTCGCACTCTGCGGAGAGGTTTTCGAAATCCTCCATCGTGCCGAACTGCGGGTCTATGCTGTAGTAGTCCTCCACGCTGTACTTATGATAGGAGCGCGAGGGCATTATCGGCGTGAGCCAGATTCCGTTGAAGCCCATGTCCTGGATATAATCCAGCTTTGAAGTGATACCGTTCAGGTCGCCGATACCATCGCCGTTGCTGTCGCAGAACGAACCCACGAATATCTGATAGTAGTTCCGGAAATTGTCGTCGATGATGTTCAGTTCCTGCTCGTATTTATAACTGTTCAAACTTGTCATATCTGATGTTTCCGGCGAACTGCACCCGGAAACCAGCACAGCCGCCGCAGTAAAAACTGTAGCGGCTGTGCGTTTAATGGTGGTTATCCATGAAGATGTCATTATTTCTCCTTCGGAAGCTCCCGGGAGCATATCTCCCTTACGGACTCGCGCTCGATAAGCTCCGGGCGCAGCATTACGGACTTGATATGTATTCCGTTTTTCATCTGCTGAAGCATGAAGAACGTCGTCTTTCCGATGTGTATGCGGTTCTGGCTGAGCGTAGTTATCGGGGGCTGCGAATACTCGGACGGCGGAAGGTTGTCGTAGCCGGTAACGCTGATGTCCTCCGGAACGCTGTACCCGGCGCGTATAAGCTCCTTTACCGCCGTGCAGGCGAGAAGGTCGCTTATGCAGACCACCGCGGTGACTCCGGTCTCGGCGATCTCCAGGATACGTTTTTTCGTGCCCTTCGCCGAGAAACAGCCGTACTTCACAGCAGCGGGATCCTCCACCAGACCAAGCTCTGCGAGGGCGTCAGAGTACGCCTGCTTGCGCTCGATGGTGACGATACTGTCAGGCTCGCCGCCGAGGAACCCTATCCGGTCATGCCCCTTCGACCAGAGGTAGCGCACCGCCTGGCGGATACCCTCTGCGCTGTCGCAGCCGACCCTGGCCACAAGCGGGGAATCAACGTAATTATCCAGCACCACCATCGGGATATTGAAGCTCTTGATGTGCTCAACGAACACCGGGTGCGGCTTGAATCCGAGGAACACGCTGCCCTCGTAATTACCGCCGGACATGATGGAATAGTAGCTGCCGGTTTTCAGCTCCTCGTCGTTTATCGCAACGATGTTCACGCCTATTCCCTGCTCAGCCGCCGCAGCCTGTATTCCCAGGATTATCTCATATCCGAACTGATCTACCTTGTCGTAGTGTATGCTTCCATAGATGAACACGATGAGATTGCGGGAATACGCCGTGCGTCCGGTCTTTACCTGGTAGCCCATTTCGCTTGCGCAGCCAAGAATGCGCTCCCGGGTCTTTTCGCTGATGTCGGTGGCTCCCGAAAGAGCCTTCGACACCGTGCTTTTCGCCATTCCCAGACGGTCGGCTATATCCTGGATAGTTACATTCTTTCCTGCCATGCGTTTTTTCTCCTTAACCCTTTACTGCGCCGCCTGTTACGCCTCCTACGTAATACTTCTGCATTACAATGAACAGCGCGCCTATCGGGATAGATACCAGTACTGCTCCTGCCGCGAACTGGGTGTAATATGCGCCGATGAACTCACGCTCCAGCATTTTGAACATACCCAGCGCAACGGTGTAGCTGTCGTAGTTCGCTCCGCAGATCATGCTCGGGAATATGTAGTCTACCCAGGGAGCCATGAACGTCGTCAGAACGGTGTACACGATTATCGGCTTTGAAAGCGGTATGGTTATCTTGAAGAACACCTGGGATCTCGTCGCGCCGTCAAGGTAGGCGGATTCGTCCAGGGATTTCGGTATCGTATCGAAGAAGCCCTTCGCGATATAGTATGTCAGCCCCGAACCGGAAATGTACACCAGCGTGAGGCATACCAGCGGATTCTCAGTGAGACCCAGCCCCTTTAAGATGTAGTAGATAGCTACCATCGACATAAATCCGGGGAACATTCCGAGGATAAGCGCAACGTTCATCATCGGCTTTCTCATCTTGAAGCGCAGACGGCTGAGCGCGTAGGACACCGCCAACACGATGAACGTTGAACCGATGCAGGATACCACAGCCACAATAAACGTGTTGAGGAACCACTGCGAGAACTTGAACTGCTGGTCTTCAAACAGCAGGCGCATATAGTTGTCAAGGGTGAAGCCCTTCGGCCAGAAGTAGCTAGTGTAGGAGCCAGGCTCCGCACGGAACGATGTCAGGATAATCCACATCAGCGGAAGAATCCACATGATACCGAGTACCAGAAGCACTATCTGGATAACGACATTGATCGTTTTCTGCTGCCTTGAATAGGAGCGGGAATAGTATCTGTCCTCTTTCATTACTGGAACGCCTCCTCATTCTTGTAAGATGCCGATCTGCGGAATGTGATAAGCGACAGCAGCGAGCAGATGATGAATACCAGAATGCCGATCGTCGCAGCGTAGCTGTAGTCGCGGGAGTTGACGGTCAGCTTGTACAGCCAAGTCACCAGCAGGTCGGTCTTGCCCGCCTGGTAGTAATCCAGCGTTGCCGGAGTTCCTCCTGTAAGGAAGTAGATGACGTTAAAGTTGTTGATGTTGCCGACGAGCTGTGTGATGAGGTACGGAGTAGTAACAAACAGCACATACGGCATTGTGATCTTGGTAAACATAACGAACGGAGACGCGCCGTCTATTCTTGCGGCTTCGTAGAGATCCTCCGGAATGTTCATCAGGATACCGGAAACTATCAGCATCGTGTACGGAATACCTATCCACAGGTCAACTATAATGACCGTCACGCGCGCCCATGTCGGGTCGGTGAAGAACGGGAGCGGCGAGCTTATCCAGCCAAGCTCCTGGAGCAGGACATTCATGGGACCCGCCTCTGCGAGGACGTTCTTCATTACCAGCAGCGAAACGAACTGCGGAACTGCGATAGCGAGAACGAAAAGCGTGCGGTAGAATGCCTTGAAGCGAATGCCCTTCTTATTGATAAGCATTGCAAGAATGACTCCGAGCAGGTAGTTAAGGAAGGTCGCAAATACCGCCCAGACCAGCGTCCACGCGAGGACCGGCCAGAATGTATGTCCGATGGTGGAATCGCTTCCGAGAATGACCTTGAAGTTGTCAAGACCTATCCAGGTAAAGAGGTTTGCCGGAACCTGGTGATCCTTGTCGTAGTTGGTGAACGCGAGGGAGATCATGTATACCAGCGGAACTATCGTGAACACGACAACGCCGGTAACAGGGATAAACAGCAGCGTCTTGTGGAAATGCTCGTCAAGCAGGGACTTGATGTCGTCAACGAAGCCTGGGAGCTTCTTGCCTGCTTTTTTCAGGCGTTCCGCGATGTCGGCGGAGTGAATGTTCTGAACCCACAGGAAAAGGAACACCACCGTAATGAACAGCGCGAAGATACCGTAGAGAAGTATCAGCATGGAGTTGTCGCCGTCCTGAAGTACGTCAATGCCGAGGGACTCGTCGAATTGCCAGCCGCGCTGAACTGTTCCGAGGTTCCGAAGCCCTGCGAGGAACCCGAATCCGGTGTCTATCATGAAGCCGAAATAAGCGACCTCAGCCGCGAGGTACATCAGACCTTTTATGATCTGTCCGCGGAACAGGCTGCCCGCGCCCATCACGATGTACGACAGCTTGGTAAGGATACCGCCGTGTACGAACGTCCGACCCAGCCACGCGAAGCCTCTGCCGAACTTTTTAAAGAACTTAGCGAGCGCGCCTGGGATACTCATGAAGAAATGAGCAATGCCCATGCCAAGCGCCTTGAAGAATTCCGCCACGCGGAACGATACCTTTTTGTACCATGGGAGTACGAAGTAATCAATTCTTGTCATTGCATTAACCTCCTGAAATATATCGGCGCTTTGTGCAATTTCAGTGCGGCTTTTCACAGGAGATATACAGTTTATTATATCACCATAGCAGTCGGCTGTTAATACGTTCAAAACGGGATCAAAGCGGCATTGAAACTGCATAAAGCAGATATTTTCCATTTCTGCGGGCGGCTTTGGGAGATCCGCCCGCATTATGGAAAGGGGAGAAACCTATTTATTTAGGATTGGATATCTTGGTTACGCGGACACTGTCAGCCGAGGGTAGCCAGAACGGAGTTAACGTAAGCGTCGAGCTTCTCCTGGAGGTTATCCTTGGTGCAGGTGCCTGCAATGATCTCCTGACCGAACGCTTCCGCAGGAGTCCAGAAGTTCTGGCACTGGCTGATGGAGGTCTGTACTGTTGCGTACTGAGCCTGCAGTGCAAGAGCGCCGATTGCGATGTTGGAGTTCATAGTCTCGGTATCGTTTGCGAGTTCAACGTTTGTGGGAGCGAAAGAGCGCTTCTCAAATCTCAGCTTCTGGTTATCCTTGTTGGTGAGCCATTCAGCGAGAGCCATTGCATCGAGCGGATTCTTTGTCTCGGAGTTAACGCCCATGATCTTGAAGTTTGCCATACTGCCCATCTGAACGGTTTCGCCGTTGGAGAGTGTGAACTCCGGAAGCTTGGTAGCTGCGTAGTTATCGCCGAGAGAAGCCTGTATCTCCGCAGCGTTCCATGTACCGGAAACAGCAGCTGCGAGGGTTCCGTCCGCGAAGCCTGCCTTTACGAGCGAATCATCAAAATTAGAGCCGTACTTGGGGTTGTTCACAAGATCAATGAGGTACTCGCCGACCATATAGCCGCGCTCGTTGTTGAAATCGCACTGTGTGGGATCGGTTCCATCTTCGCCGAACAGCTTGCAGCCTGCGCCGAAGAAGAATCCAGACTGATACCAGCCGTCATCTGTATTGAAAGCAAAGTTTGTGGAAACGCCCTCTATATCCTTGCTCATGATACCCTCGATGGACTTTACATCGTCCTCGCTGAGCTTGGACTTGTCATAATACATGAAGTAGGTATCGGAAACGTAAGGATAGCCGTAAAGCTCATCGTTGTTGGAAGCCGCTGATATTGACGCTTCTGTGTTTTCAGCTATTATCTGTTCCTTATTCTTGGTGACTCTGTAGAGCGCTCCTGCATCAACCAGGATCGCAGTCTGATCGGAAGCGAATGCGAATACGTCTGCGGCTGCGGAGATATCCTTCAGCACTTCCTTCTGCGCGTCAGCCTCGCTGACAACGCCATAGGTAAATGTGTACTTCTTATCGGGATTTGCGGCTGCAAATGCGTCGCACATCTGCTTTAACATCTCCTGATCCTCCTGGGATCCCCATACAGTGAGGCTCACCTCTCCGGAACCGGTTCCGTTATTCTCTGCGCCGCCGTTGTCCGCTGCGGAGCTGCTGTCCGCTGCGGAGCTGCTGTCCGCGCTGCTTCCTGCGGAAGAGCCTCCGTTGCTGCTGGAGCAGCCTGCGAACATTACGCCTGCCATTGCTGCGGCTGTGATGGCTGTCATGATCTTTCTGATCTTCATAATAAATTCCTCCTGAACTTTTCGTTCGTATTGCTCATTTCGAAACTTGCATTTTGTTTCGAAATAAAGTTTCTGAAATATTCACTCGCAGCATCTGCATGACTGCGAGTGAACACTACGGCGTGTTTCGAAATCATTTTGTTTGATTCGAAATCTTGATTTAATTATAACAGAAAAAAATGTTTTGTCAAGCGATTCTGCACAAAAAAACCTCACAATTGCCAAAACTATTGTAAATTCGGCACGATAAACAAATCGCACCATGGCGTATTTGTGAATTATGGCAACGTTTCCGGTGAAACGCGCGTTACACCGCATTGTATTACAAGGAAACCTTTCCGATGTGCCAGATATCGTTCGCATATTCGGCGATGGTGCGGTCTGAGCTGAACTTTCCTGCGCTGCATATGTTCAGCCAGCACTTCTTTGCGAAGGCAAGGCTGTCGCGGTAATCGCGGTTGGCAGCGAGCTTCGCGTCAACGTAGCTCCTGAGGTCGCCGAGCAGGTAGTAGTGATCCGGAACATGCCAGCTTGCGCCCTCCATAAGCGCGTAATACAGTTCGCGGAACGCTCCGGTGCCGCCGTCGGAAACGGTACCATCGATAAGAGAGCTTACAACGCGCTTGATCTTCGGGTCAGATTCGGCGATATCACGGGGAATGTAGCTCGGCATAATGCGCTCGAGCTCCTCGACGGTAGCGCCGAAGATATACTCGTTTTCTGCGCCGGCTTCCTCTGCTATCTCGACGTTTGCGCCGTCAAGCGTGCCGAGAGTTACTGCACCGTTGAGCATGAATTTCATGTTGCCGGTACCGGAAGCCTCGGTTCCCGCCGTGGATATCTGCTCGGAAATATCAGCCGCAGCGACCAGCTTCTCCGCATAGGATACGCGGTAGTTGCTTACGAATACGACGTTCAGCAGATCCTTTGTCGCCGGGTCGGAATTGACCAGCTTTGCGACCTCGTTAATGTACTTGATGATGCCCTTCGCGCGGTAATATCCCGGCGCGGACTTTGCGCCGAAGATGAACGTAGTCGGTGTGAAATCCTTTAAATTGCCGTCCTTGATCTCATAGTAGAGGTAGAGTATTGAGAACGCGTTGAGAAGCTGGCGCTTGTACTCGTGCAGACGCTTTATCTGGATATCGAAGATGTGACCGGGGTCAGTCTTCACGCCGTCCGACTTCTCGATAAACTCCGCAAGCTGCTGCTTCTTGGTTTTCTTTATTTCCATGAAGCGGCGGAGCACGCTCTCATCATCGGCGTACTTCTTCAGCTCCTTGAGCCTGTCGAGGTCGGTCGCCCAGCCCTCGTCACCCAGCAGTTCAGTGATGAGCGCGGAAAGCTCGCGGTTGCAGAGAGCCAGCCAGCGGCGCTGCGTGATACCGTTGGTCTTGTTCTGGAAGCGCTCCGGATACAGCTCGTACCACTCCTTGAGCACAGTCGTGCGAAGAAGGTCGGTGTGGATAGCCGCAACGCCGTTGACATAAGACGAACCAAACACCGCGATATTCGCCATGTGAACGGTTCCGTTCTTTATCAGGCGCATAACGGCGCGCTTTTCCTGCGGAACTCCGCGGCGGTGCATTTCGGATTCGAACGCCTCGCTGAGCATGATAATTACATTGTACACCTCGGGGAGTATTTTCTCGATGAGGCGGCTGTCCCACTTCTCAAGAGCTTCCTGCATGATGGTGTGGTTGGTGTAATTGAACACGCGCTGCGCCGCGCTGAAAGCCTTGTCGAAGCTCCAACCCTCGTCGCGCATTACAATGCGGATAAACTCCGGAAGCGCAATAACGGGGTGGGTGTCGTTCATCTGAATGCAGTTGTAGTCCGCGAAATTGTCCATCGTCCCGAACTGCTTCTTGTGCTTTCTGACGAGGTCGGCGACTGCTGCTGCGGAGAAGAAATACTCCTGCTTTAAGCGGAGCAGCTTTCCGGCCTCAGTCTCGTCGTTCGGATAGAGCACGCGGGAGATGTCCTCGGCTGCGCGCTTCTTCTCGCCGGCTTCGGTGTACCTGCTCTGATTGAACAGGTCGAAATCGAACTCGTCGTCGGTCTCAGCCTGCCAGAGGCGCAGCGTGCCGACATTCTCAGTGCCGTAGCCGATGACCGGATAGTCATACGGAACTGCGTTCACATCGCCGTCAGCAAAGTGGACGACAACTTTCTCCTGCTCACGCCGAATGCTCCACGGGTCGCCCTGGCGCTGCCAGTTGTCGGCGGTCTCCGTCTGGAAGCCATTCTTGATACCCTGCTTGAACAGTCCGTACTTGTAGCGTATTCCGTAGCCGTCAAGCGGAAGGCCGAGCGCCGCAGCGCTGTCCAGGAAGCACGCTGCAAGTCTGCCCAGACCGCCGTTGCCGAGCGCCGCGTCCTCTATCTCCTCGAACTCGTTTATATCCGCGCCGAGCTCCTTCAGACCCTCGGCTGTGGTGTCCAGCAGATCGAGGCACAGCAGGTTATTGTATACCGCTCTGCCTACCAGGAACTCCATTGAAAGATAGCTTGCCTTGCGTGCCTTGTCATGAGCCGCGCGGCTCTTCTCCCACGCCGGGGACAGCTCCTCCATAACAAGCCCGGAAACCGCACAGTGGAGCTGCTCAGGAGTAAGCTCCTTCGGCTGTGCGTTGTACTCCTTCTCGCAGCGGGCGGTCAGTTTTTCCTTGAAATTCTCGATTTTCATGTGATAGCTCCTTTCGTTACTTCTTATTCTTACGCTTTACGGGCGGTTTTCTGTTGGTTATTTCGGTCAGGCGGTTCAGGTACTCGGCGTTTTCGTCGGTGAAGTCCTCTTTGAGAGTCCTCCAGCGCCAGTTATTGCCCACCGTGGAGGGAACGTTGATGCGCGCTTCCGTTCCGAATCCCTGAAGCTCCTGGATAGTCGTCATGGCGATGTCTGCGGTGCTTTTCCATGCGATGTCGATGAACGCGCGTGGAAGCTCCGCCGCCTTTCTGATCCCGAGGTACTCCTTTACGAAGCGCTTTGTATTGCGGTCAAGGTCGTTGAACCAGCCCGCCGCAGTGTCGTTGTCGTGGGTGGAGGTGTACACTGCGCAGTTCTGCGATTTGTAGTTCTGCGGGAGGTACTCGCTATCGCCGGAAGGGTCGAACGCGAACTGGAGCACCTTCATTCCCGGGTACGCCGCCTGTCTGAGCAGCTTGCGCACCGGCGGAGTGATGATACCGAGATCCTCCGCGATAATGCCGCCGTTTCCGGTCTCCTGCTTTATCACGCGGAACAGGTCGTACTTCGGACCTTCGCACCACTTGCCGCCGTGGGCGGTCTTGCTTCCGAACGGTATCGCATAGTAGCTGTTGAAGCCGATGAAGTGGTCGATGCGCACGATGTCGTATATCTTCTTTGCAAAACCTATTCTGCCGACCCACCAGCGGTAATTGTCCTGCTTCATTCTGTCCCAGTCGTAGATAGGATTGCCCCAGAGCTGGCCGTCAGCGGAAAAAGCGTCCGGCGGGAAGCCTGCTGCCACAATCGGGACTCTGTCGCTGTCAAGCTGGAACAGCTCCGGCTGACACCAGACGTCCGCGCTGTCAAGGGCGCAGTATATCGGGATATCGCCGATTATCTCAATGCCGTTGTCGTTGGCGTATTTCTTGAGCTTATGCCACTGCTGGAAGAACTTGAACTGCAGGAAGATGTAGAAATCCATCTCGGCTTCGTATTTCTTCTCCGCGGACTTCACCGCAGACGGCTCGCGAAGGCGAAGGGGCTTTTTCCACTCGCTCCACGCCTTCCCGCCGTGGGCGTCCTTGAGAGCCATGAACAGCGCGTAATCGTGAAGCCACTTGTTATCATCCAGGAATGCGCGGTATTCTCCGGAAACGTTACCATTCCTCTGCAAAGAAAAGCGCCTGTAAGCGTGCTTCATCACCTTGTAGAACTGCTCGTACATCGTGGCGTAATCAATGTAGCGCGGATCCTCGCACCACTTGATGTTCTCGTACTCGCTCTTTTTTAGCAGACCTTCCTCGGCAAGCACGTCAAGGCTGATGAAATAAGGGTTCCCGGCGTATATTGAGAAGCTCTGGTACGGGGAATCTCCGTAGCTGGTTTGGGAAAGCGGCAGTATCTGCCATACGCTCTGACCGGATTTTTTAAGGTAATCTACAAAATCGTACGCCTCCCTGCCCATGGAGCCTATGCCGTAATCATTCGGCAGAGACGCTATGTGCAGGAGTATCCCGCTTTTTCTCATTCGTTTACCTCCGTTCGTTTCATGCAGACGGAATCCCCCGCCTTATACTGTGCGCGAAGCGTCACGTGACTTGCTTCGGCGCTGTTTTCGATCATGTTCACCAGCATTCTCACCGAAAGGCTCGATATCTGGTGTATCGGCTGTGAAAAAGTAGCAATTCTCGGGTTAGTGAAATCCGCGATATCAATGCCATCGAAGCCGACGACTGAAATATCCTGCGGAACCCGCTTCCCCATATCAAGGAACGCCCTGACAGCTCCGACAGCGATAATATCGGACATCGCGAACACAGCAGACATATCCTTGCAGCGATGAAACAGCGCAATAGCCGCCTCGTAAGCCGAGGAGAACGTATAACTGCACTGTTCGCACACCGGAGTCTCCGCTCCGTGCTCCGTGCATGTCCGGGCGAATCCGGAATAGCGCAGACCCGATGGACCGGAATCCAGATCGCCGCCTAGGATCCCTATGCTTCGGTGTCCCAGACGGAGAAGTTCCTCAGCGGCCATCCTACCGCCGTCAACGTCATCAACGCTCACTGATGAGAGATTAGCAAAGCCAAGCTCCTTCGCGCTTGCGGTGCTGAGCACGCAGGGAACGCTTATACCGGCGAAACTCCTGCGGAAGTTCCTGATATCGCCGCCCAGGAAGATAATCCCGGCGGGCTTCTGCTCAACGCAGAGCTGCGCGGCTGTCTGAACCTCGTCCTCCTTCTCGTCGATGTAGTTGACTACAAGCTGTAGTCCCGCACTTTCCGCTGCGGTCTGTATCTGCTCGATAAGCGGCGAGAAAAACAGGTTGCTGCTTCCGTTGACTATGAGCAGCACCGAATTCGGAGCGGTCTGGCGCATTCTCCGCGCGTTCCCGTTCGGGGTGTAGTTGTACTTCTGTATCACCTCGTTGACGCGCGCGCGGGTCGCATCGCTTATCTCGCTGCTGCCATTGAGCGCCCTTGATACTGTGCTGACCCCACAGCCTGCAAGCCTTGCTATGTCCTTTATCGTCATGCTGTCACCCCGTTCTACGATTTGCCGAAAACGTTTCCGACGATTCTGATTTTAACATATAATTTCAGATTTTTCAAGCCCTTCTGCGAAATTCCCTTTATTGCACAAAGTTTCGCTGCGTGTTTCGGAAACCCTCACAATACGCCTTAGGAGCTGTTTTTTCTCTATGGCGGTTCAGGACAGCAATAACGCGGCTGGCGCACGGAATCAATTCCGAAGCATGGTTATGCTGTCATCGGGCGCAAAAAAATCGGGTCTGCACCAGCAAACCCGATCCCGTATTTATTTGATTATCCCGTTTATCCCCCTGGCAATGCGCTGCGGGACCTTACTGAAATGCCCGCCGGATTCGTGAACAAAAACCGTCTGCGTGACCTCCGGGGAACGCTCCGCCAGCCGTTTGACTTCCATAGTAGTCTGCTCGACCTGAGCCATCAGCGGATCGGGGGAGTTCTTCTCCTTTCCGCCCAGGCTGAGGAATATCCTGCCCCTGAGCGGGTGCAGCCGCTGGAACTCAATCCAGCCCGGAAACCATGTCGACCCTGAGCAGCTTGCGGCGCCGCAGAGCCGCGGTTCGTCCCAGAGCGCGTCCGCGTAAAGCGCGAACAGACCTCCCAGTGAATATCCGCAGAGGTACACGCTGCCGAACCTCCCGAAGCGCTTTTCAAGCTCCGCCGTGAAATCCGGCAGGAACGCAAGCAGGCGTTCAGCACCGCCGCTGAAGCGCCGCCCGCCGGAGCTTGCCTCCCACGGGGAATAGTCCCTGTCCCAGTCTATTTCGCCAAACTCTGCGAGAACGAAGCGGCAGTCCGGAACAAGCCCGCAGACCTCGCGGAAAAGCTGCTCGTCAAATCCGCTGAACAGCATCACCAGTACGTCCCCGCTGCCCTCCGCGCGGCAGGAGAAGCCGTCAAGCACGAATTCCGTCATGTTCTGTGGACGCACATTCTCGACGGCTCATCGCCGCCTTCCTGAGTCACCGGGCAGAGATACTCCCAGCCGTAGCGCTCATAGAACGAATCGTGGCTTGTCAGGAGGTACAGCGCGTCTATCCCACCGGATTTCATATCGTCGGCAACGAACCCGAGCAGCCTCCCCGCCAGACCCTGACAGCGGAAATCAGGCTCTGTGAATACTGCGCACACGTTCGGCGTGAGGTCGGTGCGGTCGTGGAAATCGTTGGCGATAACGCCTATTCCCGCCGCGATACGGTCTCCGTAAAGCGCGAGGTACCACTGCGGAACCGCGCCTTTTCCGGACATGGCTTCCTCCATGCTCTCAAGATACGCCTCATACGGAATTCCCCATTTTTCGCGGAACCACTCCGCTGCGGCAGTTTTCAGCTCCGGGCGCTCCGTGATGCGGATAATGTCGAAATTCATACCAGTATTCCTTCAAGGTGGTCAAGCTCGTGCTGGATTATCTCTGCGGTTATTCCGTCGTACTTCCTGCGGCATTTGTTCATGCGAAGATCCTGGAACTCCACCTCGATCGCCGCATGGCGCGTGACGTCCTGAGCGCCCTCGTGGCACAGACAGCCCTCCTTGATGGTGTAGGTCTCGGGGCTTGCCCATTTAACTTCCGGGTTCAGCATAACAACGTATTTGCTGCCGTCCTGGAATACGATAATACGCTTGAGAACTCCTATCATATTCGCCGCCATGCCTACGCATTCTTCAGCGTGGGCGGCTATGGTCTCTACCATGTCCTGCGCCGTTGGAAGGTCGCTGCGGTCAGCCGGCGCGGATCTCTGGCTGAGCAGGAACTTATCCTTTACTATCGGACGTACCATATCATGTCCACCTTTCCTTGAGTTCAAATCTTATGCTCTGGGTTTTAAGCCCGCTTCCGCCGAAATACAGGCGTATCGGCATGAAGTTTGACAGGCACTTCACGTCCTTTGTCTGGGAAACCGGAGCTCCGCCGGTCCCGTTGTACGTGAACATACCGCAGGGGCTTCCAAGAGCGAATATGGACACGGAAGTCTGCGCAAGCTCGGAAAGAGTGCTGGACGCTGTCAGCGTTACCTTATACACGCCCGGTTTAGAGACATTCAGACCGAACGCGTAGCTGCTGCCCTTTTCAGTGGTGATCCCAGTGAGATCAAGGGTGAGATCCTCGTCGATATCGTGGAACTCGATATCCGTGGAATCAACGTCGCCTGCGTCAGCGGGACGGTTGATTATCTCGGTCTCGTCGTCGCAGCCCATTACGCGCTTCATCGCGTGGGTAGTCGTCAGGAAGCGCAGAATGTTCATCGCATTGCGCTGTAATTCCCCGCGGGTGAGTTCGCCGGATTTCAGGCTGTCAAGGGTGTTGTCATTGCATGCGGCTCCGTCCGCAGTTACCATGTACACGTCGTTCTGAGCCATAGCCATTGCCGCAAAATCCGACTTGTCAGGAGCCTTGCCGCGGCGGTTGATGTTGGCCCACCAGTCGGTCATTGTGAAGCCGTCGAAGCCCCAGTCATCGTGCAGTATTCCGGTAACGAGGCCGTAGTTTCCGGCGGTCCACACGCCGTTCACCTGACCGTAGGTCGTCATGACGGACTTCGCGCCGCCCTTCTTTACCGCCTTTTCGAATCCGCGCAGGTATATCTCACGGAGCGCACGCTCGGAAATAACGCTGTCGAGGAAGTGACGGCGGGTCTCGCGGTTGTTGCCGCAGAAGTGTTTGATCGTGCCCTCAGCTCCGGTGGAGTGCAGACCCGCAAGCTCTGCGGAAGCCATCTCGCCGGTGAGGTACGGGTCCTCGGAGAAGTACTCGAAGTTCCTGCCGTTGAGCGGGTGGCGGTGGATATTCATGCCCGGGCCAAGCAGGCAGTCCACCTGATTTGTGTGCATTTCAAGACCCATGAATGTAAACAGCTCCGTCATGAGCGGGCGGTCAAACGTGGAGGCAAGCAGCGTTCCGTTAGGCAGACTGAACGCCTTCGTGCCGCAGTCGAGGCGCATTCCGGAAGGACCGTCGTCGCAGCATGCGCAGGGGATACCCAGCGCGGTCAGCGTATCGGAAACGCCGCCGAATGCCGCCGCTGTTCCCGCAGTGACCTTCGGGGAGCCCATGCCCTCGCCGCGTATAATGCAGGAGAGGTCGTAATCAGTGAGCTGAGCGGTGAATTCCTCAAGCGTGTTCTTTCCGTTCACTACGTCGGCAAGGCGTATTCCCCTGTCGCCGGTCTGGGGAATCTCGGCGGGGAGCTTCGCGTGGTCGTGCGGGAATGCTTCCCCGGTGAGCGGAACATCTTCAAATTCCGGCTTTCCGTTGGAGTTCACCATGCGTTTGAACGCGGTAAGCGGCCCCAGCGCGGACTTGCACTGCCTTACGACGGTTTCAGGAAGCGTCAGGCTGTACGCCTCGGAAGCGCTGCGGACGTCGGCGCCCGCGTAGAAAACATAGTCGCCCTGTTCGAGTATCCACGCGGATTTGTGCCCGGTAACTCCGGAATCATCGTAGGAAGCGACGCTCTCAAGCGGTATCTCAAAGCTGAGGATCTGGCTCTCGCCGGGCTGGAGAGTGCGCGTCTTATCGAAGCCGCAGAGAACCCTTGCGGGCTTTCCGAGCTTCCCCTGCGGCGCGGAGCAGTATATCTGCACGACTTCCCTGCCGGGGGTGCTTCCGGTGTTCTTTACGTTCACGCTTCCGGTGAACTTATCGCCGTCAAGTTTGAAATCGGAAGCAGTGATGTCAAAACTTGTGTATGACATTCCGAATCCGAACGGGAAGCGCACCCTGTCCTTCGCGAATGTCTCAAAATAGCGGTAGCCTACGTAGATATCCTCGCCGTAGCAGTCCATATCGCCGCTTCCGAAGAACTTATCCGAGGGGTAGTCGGATATTTCGTATGCGATGGTGTCCGGGAGCTTTCCGCTCGGGGAAACCTCGCCGGTAAGAACCGCCGCGGTTCCGGCGCCGCCGACCATTCCGCCCTGCCATACGTACATGACCGCGGAAACCGGATATCTGTCCATGAAGCTCATGTCGATAAGCCCGCCCGTGTTCAGCAGGACAACTGTCTTGTCGAACGCGGAGGTCACGCGCCGGAGCATGTCTTCCTCAAGGTCGGAGAGCAGGAACGCGCCTTTTTCAAGCTTGTTGTCCATCTCCTCGCCGGCGGTGCGCCCGATGATGACTATTGCAGCGTCGGCACGGGAAGCCGCGCCGCCCACCAGCTCGTCGGTAAGTGGCATCTCCTTCTGAGACCACGGCTCGCCGCCCCAGCCCTCGCCGTGATCGAATGGGTTCTGTTCGTCCCATTCGCGGTAGGCGTTCAGAAGCTGCTCGTCAAGCTTGTAGCCCGCGTCGAGCAGTCCGTCGGTTATCCCGATAACCTTTGAAACGTTCACCATGCCGCCGCTGCCGGTTCCGCTCTTGTAGTAATGGAGCTGTATCCTGCCGAATACCGCCGCAGTCCCGCCCTGCTTCAGAGGCAGAGCTCCGTCGTTCTTCAGCATCACAATGCCGCCGGAGACCGCTCTGGCGGACGCTTCAAGGTACTTATCCCAATCGAGTGTTCTTTTCATATTGCCGCTCCTTTAAATATCATCTGCCGCCGAAAAGCCCGCCAAGCTCACCGAGCTTGCCCTTGAGCTCGTCGACGTTCACCTTAGCCTTAACGCCATCGACTATCTGCTTTATAACGTCGTCGGGAAGGTCTACGCCGAGGATACCCTCGACGGTCTTTATCGGATCCTTCTGGAACTTTGAAGCGATGTCTGGGTCGCTCTTCACCTTGTTTACTATTTCGTCGATCTTTGCCTTGATATCCATTTCGATTACCTCGTTTTCGTCATTACTGCCGCTGTGCGGTGTTGATTTCAGTATAGCATAACTTCGACAAAATATCAAGAGGTAAGCATTAATGAAACGCCGCAGGATTTTTTGGGGAAAATCACTTGCAATTGTGCGCATATCTTGATATAATAAGAATAATAGTACTTTTCAGAAAAGAGGAATGACTTTGGATATTTTGGACATGATAGCGGCCGCTCCGCGGGTATTTATGTCGATAACCATACCGGACGTTATAGATATAATCCTGCTGACCCTGCTGCTCATCGCGGTCATAAGGTTCATGAGCGAGACCCGCGCCACTCAGCTGCTTAAAGGTATCGGGCTGATAGCGCTGCTTTATCTGCTGGTATGGCTGGGTCAGCTCAAGGTCATGACATACCTGTTTCAGAACTTCTTCCTGCAATGGGGTCTGGTCGCGATAGTCGTGGTATTCCAGCCGGAGATACGCCGCCTGCTCGAGAAGGTCGGCACAACCGCAAAGGTCAGGATACCGTTCCTTGCGTACTTCGAGAAGGCTGACGCGCAGAAGGTCATTGAGCGCGACACGGCTATAACCGCGATCTCCGACGCATGCGAAAGGCTCAGCCGCACCAAGACAGGCGCACTCATAGTTATCGAGCGCCAGACGAAGCTCCAGAACATAATCGAAAAATCCACGATCGTTGACGCAAAGCCCTCCCCGGAGCTTTTCTGCAACCTGTTCTTCAACAAATCTCCGCTCCACGACGGAGCAATAATAATCCGGAACAACAGAATATACGCGGCTGGGTGCTTCCTGCCGCTGCCGGAGCAGCAGGGCCGCGAGTACATCGACCCGGAGCTTGGCTCACGTCACCGCGCGGCGATAGGAATGTCAGAGAACTCCGACGCGGTGGTCATCATCGTATCCGAGGAGACCGGAGTTGTTTCCGTGGCAAAATCGGGACAGATAATCCGTTCGATCAACGAATACAACCCCAAGGAATGGCTGCTGAAGATCCTGCGCGACGAAATGCCGCTCCCCGCGCCGTCAAAGTCAAAGGGCAGGAAGAAAAAGCAGTCCGACAGCAATGAAAGCGAGGTGGAAGAATGAGCAGCTTAAACGACAGCAACGATACTCAGGAGGAGCTTTCCGCTGAGAAAAAGAAAAAATTCCATCTGGTAGGGCTTCTGAAGGGACTTGCGAAATTCTTCTTCGGAAACGTCTGGATAGTGCTCATAAGCGTTATTCTGGCATTTGTCGCATGGTTCGCTATCTCCGTAAACGAGTTCCCCGAGATCGACAAGAGCCTCATCGGAATACCTATAGAAGCCGAACCCACCGACTTCATGAAGTCAAACAATCTCCAGATAATCGGCGACTACACCGGCACCACAGATATCCGCATAAGCGGCAAGCGCTACGAAATATCCGACCTGAAAGCCGAGGACTTCACAGCCGCGCTCGACCTCACGAACGTCCGCCGCGCAGGCACCTACGACCTTTCGGTAACGATAGCCTGCAAGAAGGACAAGGTGGAATACAGCCTTGTCGAAAACACACAGATGGCGGTGACGATAACCGTCGACGAGATAGCAACACGGGAGTTCCCGATAACCGCAAGCGCGCCTGACATCAGCCTGCCGGAGGGCTACTACGTGGACGAGATAACCTCCAACCCGCCGACAGTCACGATAACCGGCTCGGTTTCCGTGCTTGATGAGATAAACCGCGTTGAGGCGAACGCTTCCTATGACGGCTCCACGCTTGAAAGCCACGAGGTCAAGACCGATCTAACCATCTACAAGAACAACGGTTCGCGCCTTGACAACTCCACCGTTAAACTCAGCACCGACAATGTTCTTGTGAACATTCCGATACTGATACAGAAGGAGCTTCCGCTGAAATTCCGGTTCACCGGCGTTCCGCAGAACTTCGACATTGACACTCTGAAATACACCATGCAGCCTGAGTCCATCATGGTAGCGGCTCCGGACGGAAGCATAAACAACCTCAGCGAGCTTGAGCTTGAGGATCCGATAAACCTCACGGACATCAGGATCAATCAGACCGTTTCCACCGTTCCGATAAAGCTCCCCGAGGGCTACAAGAACCTCTCAGGAATAAACAGCGTCCGCATTACATGGGATATCGCTGATTACAGCAAGCTGGACTTCCCGGTAAGCAACATCACCATCGTGAACGAACCGGACAACATGGACGTAAGCGTAATAACAAGAGAGCTGACCCTTACGGTTATCGGTCCCTCCGAGGATATCAGCGCGCTGTCCTCCGCTGACTTCTACGTTACCGCAAACCTGCTGTCAACGTCGCTGCACGACGGTTCGCAGGACGTTCCGGTATCCATCATAATCAGCGGTTCCAGCGGAAAGACCTGCTGGGCTGTCGGAAGCTACAAGATAACCGTCAGCGCAGTCACCACATCAGTTAACGAGGAATAAATGGCAATAATCATCTCACAGATAAAGACCACCCTTGACGAGCCGAAGGACAATGCCGTCGCAAAGGCATTGTCCCTGCTGCGCCTGAGCCGCGCCGAGACCGCCTCCGCTAAGCTCTACAAATCCTCCGTGGACGCACGGCGGGATATCTGCTTCGTGAACTCGGTTTACATCGCGATGAAAGACACCGCAAAGGAACGCAGGCTCGCCGAAAAGCACCAGAACGTCCGGCTGTACGAGCCGGGGGAGCTGTCGTTCACCCGGGGAAAGGAGCGGCTTCGTGGGGACGTCTATGTTGCGGGCTTCGGCCCTGCGGGAATGTTCTGCGCGCTGACCCTGTGCGAATTCGGCTACAGGCCGGTCGTGCTGGAGCGCGGCGCGGATATGGACAGCCGTATCCGGGCGGTGGAGGGCTTCTGGGCAGGCGGAGCGCTCGACCCGTCCACCAACGTGCAGTTCGGCGAGGGCGGCGCGGGAACTTTTTCCGACGGAAAGCTCACCACCAGAATCGGCGACCCGCTCTGCTCCCGGGTGCTGGAACGCCTCGTGGAATTCGGCGCGCCGGAGGACATACTGACCCAGGCGAAACCGCACATCGGCACGGATAAGCTCCGCAGAGTTGTAAAGAACCTGCGCAGCCGCGTACTGGAGCTGGGCGGCGAGGTGCGTTTCCTCTCGCCGCTTGAAAACCTGGAGCTGCATTCGGGCAGAGTGGACAGCATACGCGTCAACGGCGCGGATATCCCCTGCGGAGTGCTGGCTCTGGCGGTGGGGCATTCGGCGCACGATACGTTCAGAATGCTGCACGGAAAGGGCGTAACGCTCGTTCCCAAACCATTTTCGGTGGGCGCGCGTATCGAGCATCTGCAGGCTGACATCGACCGTGCGCTTTACGGGAAATACGCCGGGCACCCTGCGCTCCCGCCCGGGGAATATCAGCTCTCCTACCACGATAACGGCCGCGGAGTTTACACGTTCTGCATGTGCCCCGGCGGCTACGTCGTGGCTTCGGCGAGCGAGCCGGGCACGGTAGTCACCAACGGCATGAGCTACTTCGACCGCGCGGGTAAAAACGCCAACAGCGCCGTGCTGGTCTCCGTGGCTCCGGAGGATTTCGGCGGAGGTCCGCTTGGCGGCGCGGAGTTCATTCACCGGCTGGAGGAAAAAGCGTACCAGCTCGGGCGCGGCGGAAAGGCTCCGGCGGCGCTCACCCGGGAGTTCGTTTCCGGCGGAAACAGCTTCACGCTCGGCAGAGTCGACCCGACTTACTCCCTCGGCGTAGAGCCTGCGGATTTGAACGAGCTGTTCCCGGAGTACGTCAGCCAGCCGATGAAAAACGGGCTGAGATACTTCGACCGGCGCATACCCGGATTCTCCGACAGCGACAGCGTGCTGACCGCGATAGAGACGCGCAGCAGCTCCCCGGTAAGGCTTCCGAGGAACGAAGCCGGATCAGCGGAATGCGCGGACAATCTGTTCCCGTGCGGCGAGGGCTGCGGCTACGCCGGAGGTATTATGTCAGCGGCGGTGGACGGAATAAAGCCCGCCGTGCGGATAATGGAAAGATTCGCTCCGGCGCAGGCTGAATAATTCCCGCAGATAAACGTAAAATAACCCCCGAAAGGTCGTTTCGGGGGTGTTTTTATGGGCGGATATATCATAGTGGCGGGCGGAGAAACGCTCCCGGAAGGATTCCAGGGCGTTCAGGCTTCCCGGGCGGAACTTATCGACTGCGCCAAGTGCGCCGTTATAGTGTGCGACGGCGCCGAGGTCCCGCGCGTAGTCCGGGCGGCGGGAGTTATGATAAACGGCGACAGCGCCGCAGTACCTTCGGAGCGCGTCAGCGGAGTGCAGCTTATAACCTGCGGGCGCGGCGTGAAAAACACGGTCAGCGTCACCTCCGACGACGGAGAAACTCTGACCCTCGCGCTCAACCGCGCCGTAGAAACGCTGTCCGGCGTTTGTGAGCCTATGGAGCTTCCGGTGCGGCGGCGCGGCAGGTCGGATTTCATGTGCATGGCTGAATTCGCCGCCGCGATACTGCTGGACGAAATCGGGCAGTGATACAATACAGGGTGCGGATATTCCGCACCCTGTGTTTTATTCGTTTTCCCTGAGTTCGTCAAGCTCCCCGCGTATCGGAACAAACATGAACTTCTTGTTCTCAGCCTGCGCTTCAAGCTCGGAGTGCGCCCCCATGCTGAGCCACACCAGTGCAACCTCCCCGTGGAAGTACTCTGCGGCGGTCTCCGCCGCAAATATGTTGTCCTCGGTGAGACGGCAGGTTATGAACAGCACTGCGGCTGTTCCGCTGCGGCATGCCGCGCGGAGCGTTTCAGCGACGTCCTGCACCTCAAGACGCGCCGGGAATACCGACATCATATCATAGAAACTCTCGAAATCTCCCATATTGCGTATAACGCGCCGGAATTCCGGCTGGCATGCGCCAAAATCCACAAGAGCGCCGTCTCCGGACTTCACCGCCGCCATAGCAAACGCAATAGCCGCCTCGATCACTGCGTCCGCCTGCTTCATCACGGCTCCCGGGGTCGCGCCGTCAAAGCTGTAGTCGCATACTACCGCGGTCTTGTGCTCGGTCGCTTCGTCGTACTGCTTTATCATCAGGTCGTCGAGCTTGGCGGTGAGCTTCCAGTGCACAAGCTGCATTATATCGCCCGGACGGTATTCGCGAACGTGCGAAAAGTCCTCGCGCTCGCCCTGAAGCAGCGGAGCGGGGTTCGAGCTGTTCTCGCTGTGAGCCTCCGCCGGGAGTTCTCCGATATCCACCCTTCTCGGCAGGAATATCAGCGTTTCTTCGCTGGATATCTTCCTTGAGATACATATTATCCTGAGCGGGTCGAAAACCGATATCCGGCTTATCTCTGCGGCGTACGAGCCGCGATAGCGGTGCATTCCGGAAACTGAAATGCGGCACTTCCCGAACGGCGGGACCGCCGCATACACGCGCTTCGCGCAGAACAGACCGGTGTCGCGGTCAGGGAGATTGCACTGCAGCTCCACCGGAGCCAGCGGAAGAATGAAACGGCTGCGGACGTACAGCCATATCTCGATGTCCGTTTCCTTGGGGTGAACCTCGCGCTGCTCGATGAATCCAGCCTCGGCGGTGCGGCTCGCGATGAACGCCGCCAGAGCTGCCAGCAAGGGATAAACCGTGGCAGCAATGAGCAGCACCGACGAAATGCGGCTCTGATAAGCTATCGAGAACACCAGGAACGCCAGCACCATTAAAATATACAGTATCCTGTTTCTTCGCATGTGAGTTCCTCGTTAAAGGCTGCGCCTTACGGGAGGGGTAACGGCGGAAACCGCGTCCTGAAGCACTGTTGTGACGTCCATGCGGCGCATTTTCATTTCCTGCCTGAGAACTATCCTGTGGCTGAAAACCGGGATCATCAGCCTTACGATATCCTCCGGCACCACGTAATCCCTGCCGTCAAGGTATGCATACGCACGGCTCGCCTGCATTATCGCGAGGGAGGCTCTCGGGCTTACGCCCAGCTCCACGCCGCCGTGCGCCCTTGTCGCAGCGGAAAGCTCCGCGACATAGCGGCACAGGCTCTCCGCAAAATTCACCTGCTGAACCTCCGCGATGCACGCAGAAAGCTGCTCGGCGGTCATTACGGGTCTGACCTCGTTCGCCGGATTCTCACCGAGGCGGTCGAGCAGGATACCTGTCTCCTCCTCCACGGTGGGGTAGCCCATGCTTATCTTGATCATAAAGCGGTCAAGCTGAGCCTCCGGCAGCGGGAATGTCCCGACATACCCCTGGGAATTCTGCGTTGCAATAACGATGAACGGCTCGGGAAGCTGGTGTACCACGCCGTCGACGGTGACGCGCTTCTCCTCCATCGCTTCCAGCAGCGCCGACTGTGTTTTCGGCGAGGTGCGGTTTATCTCATCGGCAAGCAGTATATTCGTCATAACGAGACCCGAGCGGTACTCGAAACGGTTCTCCTCGCGGTTGAACATCGTGAATCCGGTGATGTCGGAAGCCATCACGTCCGGCGTAAACTGCGCCCTGCGGAATGAAAGTCCAGTTGCCTTCCCCAGAGCCATCGCAAGGGTGGTCTTGCCCACGCCCGGGACGTCCTCTATCAGGACATGCCCCTGCGCCAGCAGAGCCGTGAGAATAAGCTGCACAGCCTCGCCCTTTCCCTTTATTACTTTGGATATCTCTCCGGACAGCTTCTGCATGAGCTGCTGATTTTCGTTTGTGTAAGCCATTTATAGCTCCTTGATCTTTATTTGACCATTCTCTCCCCGCTTCCCGTATCAGAGCGCTAATACATCATCTGAAACGTTACGCTCATTGGAAGCAATGCCATGCGCGGAGTGTTTCCGCTGCACTACACCATACACCTGCAGTTTCAGGACGGGCTGCTTCTGCGCAGATATCTAATTACAGCGGTAAGCGCTGATATTGCGCGTTTTTTTATCCGTACCTGTCCTAAAGTGTATCAAATCTATTATAACACAGTTTTTATTCTAATTCAACTACTTTTCCCGGATTTTGTGTAAAAACTATATCATTTGTTTTCACTTATTCCCCGGATCAGCCTTGCCATCGGGGTGGTGTAGAAATAATTCTCCCGGAACATCTCCTCCGGAGAGGCTTCGTTCAGTATCTCGCCGTTGAAGAGCATTCCGCACATATCGGCGCAGTCGGCGGCAAGCTCGGTATCGTGGGTAACAAGAAGCACCGCGCAGCCGTCCGCCGCGACGCTCCGCAGAAGCCCGGAAAGCTCCTGTTTTGAGGCCGCGTCCATGCCCTTGGTCGGCTCGTCCAGAAGCAGCAGCTCCGGTTTCCCAGACAGCAGCGAGCCGCTGACGCTCGCCACCGGAAAGATCCAGCGGATCCCGCCCGGAAAGCTCCGCCAGCCCGAAACGCTCCAGGTATTCCGCCGGAGCCTCCTGACCTGCGGTATCCTGCGTAAACAGCATGCAGGGATTCTGCGGAAGGTACGCCGGAACGAGCCCGCGCCGCAGCTTTACCCTTCCGGAAGTCTGCCGGAGCATTCCGCAGATCACCTTGAGCAGCGTAGATTTACCGCTGCCGTTGCCGCCGATGACCGCGTATATCTCCCCCGGGAATATCCGCAGCGACGCTCCCCGCAGCACTTCCGGAGCGTTCCTGCCCCAGCCTGCGCACAGTTCCTTAACTGAAACAAGCGGCTCCCCGGAGGGCGCATACTGCTTCCCGGCTTTCTGCGCGTGCTCCGTGAGATACTCACGGCAGACTGCGCTGCTCCTGCCCTCGCGGACGGATACCGGTGAAGCTCCCCTGCCGCCCGCCGCCCGGAATACCCGCTGCGAAGCGGTGAGCGCCTTCTCCATCGGGTGACCAGCGGGAAGGCTGTCAGCGAGAAGCGCCGGAGCGCAGTCCGCTATGATCCTTCCCCCGTCCATTACAACTGCCCTGTCGGATATCGGGAGAAGCTCCTCAAGGCGGTGCTCGGCGGCTATGACGGTCACGCCGAAATCGCGGTTCAGCCTGCGCACGGCGTCGATGAAGTTCTGTGCGGCTATCGGGTCGAGCTGAGACGTTGGCTCGTCCAGAAGCAGCAGCTCCGGGTGGAGCACCGCCGCCGAAGCCAGGCAGAGGAGCTGCTTCTGACCGCCGGAAAGCGCGTCGGTCGGCTTGTCGAAAAGCTCCTCAAGTCCGAAGTACCCCGCCATTTCGCCGACCCTGCGGCGTATTTCGTTCCGCTCCATTCCCACGCTCTCGCAGGAAAACGCCAGTTCGTGCCACACCTTGTCGGTGACGGTCTGAGCCTCGGGATCCTGCATTACAAATCCGATTTTCGCGGCGGCGTCCCGGTCCGGCTCGCTGGTCAGCTTTCTGCCGAGGAACCTCACGTCTCCGGAAAGCTCCCCGCGCGGAAAAAGCCCCGGCTTCATCAGCCGAAGCAGCGTTGATTTCCCACAGCCGGAAAGTCCGCACAGCGTGACGAACTCCCCGGGCTTCACCGAAAGGCTGACCCCGCGCAGCGCCGCAGAGCCGTCAGGATAGCTGAATTTAAGGTCGTTTATCTGTATCATATCCACCATTCCGGGGTAAGCTCCCCGAGCGTCTTTATTTTGCCGGCGCTGTAGTCCATCATTATTTCTATGTTCCTGTAGTCCTCCGGCATAAGCTGAGTCATCAGCTCCCGGCAGGAGCCACAGGGAGCGCCGCTGTTTCCGTCCGGCATTATCGCTATGACCTTGCTTATCCGGTGTTCGCCGTTGGTTATCATATTGAATATCGCGTTGCGCTCGGCGCAGATACCAAGCGTGCACGCCGTATCAACGCAGACTCCGGTGTATATCTTCCCGGAATCTGAAAGCACAGCCGCGGCAACTCCCCCGGCCTCGACGTATTCTGATATCCGGCGGCCGTCCTGGACTGCCCTTGCCGCGTTATAAAGTTCTTCCCATATCTTATCCATTGTTATTCTCCTTTGAAGGGGCACCGTAATTATTCCGGACGATCCAGGCTATATTTCTGTATAATATCACTGCGGAGGGCAGCAGGCACAGCGCCACAAACGCGCAGTACATCGCGATATCTGCCGCTCCGCACGGAATATCCGAAAGCGCGGGATAAAAGTAGTATTCCCCGGCGCCGGCGACTCTGAGGGCAAGCGAAATTCCGGCGGCGGCAAGCACTGCCGCCATGGAAACCGCAGTGTATTCCGTGAATCGGTAAATAGAGAAGCTGGTGCGCGGAGAAGTCCCGTATCCCCGCGCTTTCATTGACAGCGCGGAATCCATCGCGCGTTCCGCAGAATATCCCACGGAGGCAGAAAACGCACGCAGCCGTCCGCGAAGGGTCTGCGCGTTCTGAACTGCGGCGAACTCCCGGGAGGTGCGAATAAACATCGGCAGGAACCGTATAGCGCAGGACAGCACCAGCCCAGCGGCAGGAAATATCCTGCCTAAGAGCCAGATGTACTTATCGCTTGTGACGAACCGCACAGCGCAGGCTCCCCACAGGCAGACCGCCGCCAGCATTCCCCCGACGAACGCCCCGTAGCAGAGCGCCTCCAGCGTGAACGCCCGGTCGCCGACGAAAAACAGCGCGGTCTCTCCATTGTGGACGAACAGGAAGTTCGCCAGCGCCCCGGTGACAGCGACCGCTCCGAACCAGCCCGCCCCCTTCAGACCGCCGGAAAGCGCCGCAAGCAGCACCGAACCGCCCAGCGAGATCAGTACAGTCACAGGTTCCCGGGCGAATGCGGTAAATCCGAGCACCGCCAGAAGGTACAAAAAGCACACCGTCGGGTGCATTCTTTCGAGCGTCCTCAAAGCTTTTTCTCCCGTCTGAGCCAGTTTATAAGTCCCTCGCAGCCCTCGCATACGTCGCGGTAGGTGGTCTCGAACTCGCCGGTGTACCACGGGTCGGCGATGTCGCTCCCTGCCCTGCGGTCGGTGAAATCGAGCAGACGGCGTATCTTCCCGGAGTATTTCTCCCCGGCTATGCGGGTCATGCTGCGGATATTCGCGCCATCCATGCCGACCAGCAGGTCGTATTCCTCCGCGTCGGAGCGGGTCATCTGCCGGGCGCGCTTGGCTGAGAAGTCTATCCCGAGCCTCCGCAGTATCGAGGCTGTGCCGTAATGTACGGGGTTTCCTATCTCCTCCGTAGAGGTCGCCGCAGACGCCGCAGTCACTCCGGTGATTCCGCGCTTTTTCAGCATGTCGAGAAATATGAATTCCGCCATCGGTGAACGGCATATGTTGCCGTGGCAGACGAATAATATTTTGTACATCGGGTAAATTCCTTTCAGAAGGCTTTGTATTGCGTTATTTTGCCGCATTTTGCGTATCGGCAGATTTTACGGATTTGCGGTTGATTTCACAGAAACCCGGCAAATCGGGGCAAATTGCGGACGTGTGTAGTAGTCAAATAGTAGTAAAAAACAGAGGTTTTACTACTAAGGATTTTGCAGATGATTTTATTATAGCAATATTTCCAGAGGATTGCAATACTATTTATTACATTATTCCTCGGCATTAAACATAATTGTGAAGAAAAGTTTCTGGCAGCAGCTTGTATCTGTATACAACTCCATTTTCATCGTTTATATTATAAATGCCGTTTTCGCCCACAGGTTTCTTTAATTTGTTCATAACTGATGGATGTTCTTCTCCAATTAGAACAGCTCCCATTTTCTCAAAGACATGTTTACTGTGAAGATTGTTTGACTTTATCCTTATCAAGAAAAAGTCTATATTGTGTTCAATGCAAATCTTCTGTGCGAGCAGCTTAACAACATTTGCGGCTATTCCCTGATTGCGCTTGCTTTCTACAAGATTAAGTCCCAGTTCGGGAGTATTGCTCTCACAATTTATTAATTCAATGCATCCGCAAAATTGCTCGTTTTCGTTCTCATAAATGAAATAACACTTGTCGTTCCCTTTGCTTAACTCATTTAATGTCGCATCCCACATTATATCCATAAGGAACGACGAGTTGACGCCATTTATCTGACGCTGCAGCTCCATGAAATTATTTTTGTCAACATACTCCAATTGATATAAGATGTAACCATTGCCAATCGCATATAAATCTCTCATACTTTGTTCCTCCGCTATGGAAAAGGAGCAACCACAGTGATTGCTCCTACAGTGCACTTGTTTTTATAACCAGCTTGTTGGCGGGAATACCAGTTAATCGACCTTGTTATATCCATTTTGATATCCGTTACATTGTTGCTGTTATATTAATAGAGAACTACACATAAAATTCTTCGAACGTATCAAGGCACAGGCACCCCAGACGTCCTTTAGGGTAGCACGCGCCGCAGTCTATAAAGATATTCCTGCCGTTCTTATAGATTTCGGGCTTTCCTGAGAAATATGGCGTAGGAGTATGCCCCATAACCGTAAATATGCTATTGTCGTCAAAATACTGCTGCGATGGGTCGGGTCGGCAGGAAAGCAAGTCGTCGTCCGTGTATTCGCTTAATTTTTTTCCAGGCTTGTAATTTCCAAAACCTGCGTGAACAAGCACAAAAGATTTATCTCCGACATCGACTGTTTCTAACAGTGTGAATTCTCTTAGATAATCAATAACTTTTCTTCTCTGGCGGGAATCGAGTTTGCAGAAATCTGAAAGTGTGGTTTTTCCGGCGTTACTGATCCACACCTGAAGCGCCTGTGAAAGATTGACATCAAGCTCGCCACTTTTCACAAGTGCCTTATCTACTTTCGGAAGCAGTTCCAGAGCTATTAAGTCATGGTTTCCCATAAGAGGGTACACATTTGGGCGGCTCATCATGTCAAGCAATACCTTCATAGGCGCTTCTCCACGATCCACTACATCGCCTATCACATAAAGAACATCGCTTTCTTTAAAGTCAATTTTGCGAAGAATTTCTTCGTATTTATCGTACATTCCGTGAATATCGCTTATAACATAAGTCATAAGGAAATCCCCCTTTATTCGCTTGTTCCTTTAGCATTATTATTCGTTTTTACAGCAATAGATGTTCATTGCTATTTCAAACCATTTTTCGTATATTTCTTCGCTTGTCAGGTTGCTTATCTCTTTTGAAAACCGCTCATAATGGTCAGCTCTTACAACAAGATGATTTCCGAAACCCATATAAATATGTTTCCAGCCTTCATTTACTCTGGTTTTCATATTTGTTGTTGATTCGTCTAATAATAAATAAAGCAATATTTCACCAGATGTTTTTTCATTTTCCATTGGACCATTAAAACAGCAGCCATTTAATGCGGGAAAGCTCTTCTTGACATCTTCCCAAGGTGTTTCTTCGGATAAGTAATTTATTGTGAAATAATTACCGTCATCAGTGACAAATTCCATATAACCACCAAACCCCATTGCTCCGGGCTCAGCCAGCGAAAACATAACTACATTATTAAAATTAAATCTTTCTTTGTTCATTTTTAGTCCTCCCGTGAGGCAAACCAGGACGTTTCCCGATTCGCCTTTTCTTCCATTAATTCCCTATCAATCAAAAGTACCGGAATGATTTTTCAGATATGGCATAACAGCCTTATGTCTTTTATCAATTGAAATGCACATATCGGTGCCGTCGCCTTTCTGTAAAACAGGTTTGAGAGCGTAAATAGACCGCACCTCTTCTTCTTTCCTTGCCTTAGCATTGCTGAGTCCAGTTGCCAGCAGCGTAACTGATATGCTATTGTTCCCTAACGTGTCGCCTAGCCCAAACAACTCTGGGAAATGGCAGATATTGTAAGCATGTACAACTAAGCGCTGAATGGTTTTTATGCTTTCGCCTATGTACAGGTACTTGCCATTAAGGCTTATGCTGTACACTCCAAAAAGTTTGTCTTCATAATGGTTCTGCATAAGCGCCTTTAATGTGGGAATATTCTTGCTTATCCAAGACGAGCCTTCTTCGGACAGCGCCCAATCCTGTGCAGGACGAAAGAGGTCTTTCAGATAATGCTGAAAGGTATCGTTGTTTGATGTCGTATTCATGTGTGAATCTCCTTTCGATTTCGGCTTTGCCGTTAAGAGCATTATAACACGAAAGGTCAAAGAGATGATTAACCGCTCCAGGTTGTGGTGAATTCAACTATTTTGATCGCCTGTTTTCTGTGTATTCTATACAACCCTTGATGCTTAATTTATATAGAATGTTCTCATTATGGGCAGATATTTCTTCTCTTAAAACCTGCTCTGTCGTTTGAATTCCACTTTTTTCAATTACCTTAAATGCTTCAGCCAGTCCTGCATCAACCAGCACTTTAAGACCTGCCACAATGCCGGACTTTGTGTATTTGGCATCCAGAGTTTTCCCAAAATTATATAGCATATCCAGAGTAACCGAACGCCCCGGTAAATAATTGACAAAGCAGCACTTAACTTTTAAAAAACCTGTCATGTACTTTGCCAGCGGAGTATTAATAGTGTCTTTGTTAAGTTGAAATTCAAATTCTTTGTTGTTATCAGAAAATAACATATTAAAAACTCGCTTGGCGTTTGAAGTGGTATTATCAAGGCTTACTGTATTGCAAAGCCTATCAATATCTGTAAACGTTGCTATATATAGTATCTTTCTATTATTTAAAGCATTGATTATTTCCTGACTAAGTTTGTTTTTCTCAAGATGTCTCCAATTGTTGATGGCAGTAACGGAAACCGTACTGTCCTTAGTTTCAACAGCAGTATCCATTTGAATCTGTTTATTGGAGTTCGTATTCAAATATCTCAGAATCTCATCGCAGTCGTAAATATATTTATAGGTAGCACTCATTATTATTCTCTCCAATATAGATTGATAGGAACAATCGGTTTCACTTAATTATAGCACAGAATTTCAGATTTGCATAGTACCAAAAAGAAAACGCCCTGCAAAGCGCAGGGCAAAATCTTATAGCGTATTATCCCATCACTCTGAACATTTCCTGTGTTTTCTCTCCACCAAGCTTATCCATCTCCCTGCGGGCATTTTCAATCTCTGCTATTCGATCGAGTTCGTCCTGAGCGTCCTCAAGTCCGAGATGTGTGTAAGTATTCAGAGTAACACCGATGTCGCTGTGTCCCATAAGGTATTGCAGCGTTTTCGGGTTCATGCCGGATTTCGCCATATTGCTGCAATAGGTGTGGCGGCAGACGTGCGGAGTGATACTCGGCATTTGCAGGCGGTAAATCTCGTTGTACCGATTCACCATATGCTTTAATCGGTGTTCCCAGTGCATTGCGACCAGCGGCATTCCATTTTTATCGTAGTACAGAAATCCCGCGTACCCATCTATTATTCGTTCGCGTTTTGGTGGTTCTCTGTCCTCAATTATGGCACGGAAGCACCCGACAACATCATCGGTGAGCGGCAGTTTTCTTGTACCAGCTTTGGTCTTGGTAGGCTCAATATGGTAAGTGCTGTCCGAAGTCCGCTGCAATTGATGGTCGATATTCAGCACTTTTTTCTGTAAATCTATATCTTTAAGTGTAAGCCCGCAAAATTCTGAAATTCGCAGTCCGGTGTGAAACAGTATGTATATTGCTTCATAATATTTGCAGTAGCAATTGTCGTCGTGCACAAATTTAAGAAACCGCCGCATATCCTCGCGGCTGATGGCTTCTCTTGTAACGCTGTCGTTGACCACGACACCCGCAAGCTGAAATCCGAACGGGTTCTTGTTCAGGATATCATCATCGACCGCCATCTGGAACGCAGGTCGCAGAATTCCTCTGACTGTTTTTACCGTGCTGTACCCTCTGCCGTCTTTCTGAAGTTTTATCAGAAACAGCTTAGCGTCCGAGGTTTTGATGTGCGAAATCTTTTTTGCACCGAATTCCTCGTTTTTGAGAATATTCATAACGAAATTGTAGTTTGCCACCGTGCTGGGTCTGGAACCCGTTTTTGTGGAAAGATAACGCTCGGTTATCTCAACGACTGTGAGATTAAGTTTTTGTGGGTCAAGCTGCGATTCAATATCGCGCCCTATCTGCTTTTCAAGTTCGCGGAGTGATGGCGTAGCTTTCTTTCCTGCCGGAAGTTTATCCGTGGGTTCAAGCCGCCAGCTGTAAACGAATTTTGCTTTGTCGCCGACATAGTATTTGAATTGATACTTCCCATCAGCGCGGATCGATTCGCCGGCACGGAGCAGGCGGTGCTTTGAGTCGCGCCTTATTTTTCTTAGTGTTGCCATGCTTTTCTCCTCCTGAGTTCTGTGTGTTCATCAAGGTATTTTTCAAAAATCGTGCGGATAATAAGTCTGCGGCCGCCGTAAAACGCTATGAAATCAAGTTGTGTACCGCTTCTGATAAGAGCAAGGAACTTTCTGCTGCTCAAATCAAAAAGCAGAATGGTTTCATTGGGGTTAAGAAGGTCTTTTTCGCCCAGTTCGGTTTTCGCCATAAAATCTCACTCCCTTCATGACGTTTTCCGTTCAACGGTCATTACTATATATTACTCTTAATCGTAAAAATAGCAACTACTAACGGCAGAATAAATAAAATCAGATCGTAGAAGTATTGCAGAGAAACTCCTCGAATTTTGTGCGATTTATGAGGTATCTGTTTCCGCTGTAAACCGAGAACACTCCGAGGTTTTCCTCCGCCAGTCGCCGCATTTTCTTTACCCCGATGTTAAAATACTCTCCTGCTTCTTTTATCGTGAGCAGGTACTTTTCTCCGGTTGTCATTTCTTTCATTGTAAATCCTCCATTCTGAACCACTACGCTGCTGTTCAAGTGGCAGCAATACCGTAAGTGGTTCGCATAAATATGCTTTCAACTATAAAAGGACAGCTATTCAAGATTTCCGAACCAAAAATAAAAAAAAATTACCCGCCAAGGAAAAATCCTCAGCGGGTAACAAGAATAGATTTTTAATATAGAGATGATTCTGCAAGATTAAGCATACTAATCAAACAAATTGTCTAGCTTTGGATACAACGGCATTCCCTTTCCTTCGCGAACATCAATCTTGTTTTCTCTTTCGACTTTCTGTATCATAGTTTTTAGTGGGGATGTCTGTTTCTCAGTCATAGAACTCAAGATTTTCTTACCACTTTTGGTTTTAGCTTTTATGCGAATTGCTGCTGTAATAAGGACTTCGTCTTCACCTATCTCAGTTTGATATTCAAGATCATATCCCACACCATGCTGGCAGTAGCCACCGCCGGGTTTCATATTCTTATGAGGCTTCAATATAGTTGCAAAATTAATCATTATTATCCAAGCATTCCTTTCCGGTTCTATCACGATAGAACCATACCATTCTTCTGTCGACCTCATAGTACTTGCAGTCAAAAAACTCACAGATTGCCTTTAATTCTGCTTCCGATGTAAGCTCAAGGTCTATGCACTTTTCGATTTCAGGTCTAATATAATCACTATCACTTTGAAAGCTAACCATCTGGTCAAAACAACTGCTTGCGAACTGGTAAAGCGGCATTCCCAGTCTTTCAGCAAGCTCTGCTATCATATTACAAGTATCCATCGAAAAGCCAAATTCGTTCTGTATATCTATGAATTCATCTGGAATTTCAATAAATTCTTCTCGCAGCGCTTCCTTATTCAATATTATTTCCTCCATTTCCGATGCCGCCTCTGTCCGGGTAACGGTCAGATTTATCCTGTTGTCAGGCGCGGACTTATTTTCTTTTAGTACTTGTTTTGGTGTGAAATCTACTATATGACGGAAATCTCTGCTCATAGCAGACTCTGCACTATAGCCAAAATCAAGAGCAAGGTGATTTAATGGATATGTAGGGTTTTCCTTTATTTTCCTACAGATGAAGAAGATTTTTCTCATTTTTATATAGAGGAAAAGACTCTCATCTAAGACTGCATCAAAACAGTTCTTATAAAACTTTGAGTTAAACCCTGTCTGCTTACTTACTCCCAAAATTATCTCGTTGGGTTTCCATTCGATGTGCTCGTCAATATAGTCTAGAGCAATATTCAACATATTTCTGCCTGACATATGCAAACCTCCTTTGTGTTTGTGATTTTATTATAACACACTAAAACCACTTTGTCTTAACATTTTCAGAGCACATTATGTCAATTTCTTGTTCCGAATGAAATTTAATGTCCACCAAGGAAATCAATCCAAGGTGGGCATTGTGCTGTGATTATATAGTTTTATCTGAGTAATTTATTAACACGCTTCTGCACCGCAGAATAATCATATCCTGCTGCAGTCAGTTTCTGCTTTCGTTCTGCACCATTACCCCAATCCCCACGGATAACCTCTTTGGCGAGCTGCTCAACGGTTTTCTTTACGGGGGTGGGGTTCACATATTCGCAAAAGCAAATATCCCCGTCAACTTCATACCCGTCAATCTTATCCAAACCCCACTGCCACATGGTCTGACCGTAGTTGTACTTTGACGGGTAGTCAGGGCTGTTAGTCCAGTGGGCAAGCCAGATGTCGTACCTGCCAACAATCCTGCTCTTGTCGTAATAGTTCTCCATGAAAGACGGATTTGCATAAACTCCGGGCTTGAATCCCGCCTGTCTTATCTTTTCACAGAAAGCAATCGCCATCTTTGTGCGTGTGTCCGTGCTCAGTCCGCTGATCTGCTTTTTCTCCTCCATGTCGAAGAATACGGGATATGTCGGGGACAGTTCCTTAATCACAGAAATACATTTCTTGGCTTCCGCCTCTGCCTGCTCAACGCTCATTGCATAGCTGTACCAGTAAAATCCGTAGTCAATGCCGTATTTCTTGCAGTCAGCCACGAACTTATCCATAGTAACATCTTTCTTTGTGGAAAAGCCTGAACGGATAATTGCGAACTTCACACCCGCCTGTTTCAGCGCAGGAAAGCTGATACCCTCCTGGCAGTAGCTTAAATCAACACCTTTAATTTTCATCATCGTCCTCCTTTTCACTTCTCTTATGCAACTGCTCCAGTACATCTTTCAGCTTCTTCGGGACAGGCAAACCCAGGTGAGCGGCGTTCTCAAGCAGCGAAATACCCTCGTTCGACAGATAGAAGAATATCACCGCAGTGCGCAGAACAGAGCCTGCTCCAATAACCCGAGTGTCAAGAATATGCCCACCGCCGACCAGAGCGAAGATAAGCACCTTTCTACATATTCCCTTAAATCCTACCGAGCTGGACAGCTTCTTGTCCGAAATAGCGCACATCACTCCGGTTATGTAGTCGATAACCACAAAGGCAATAAGCGCGAAAAGCAAACCATCGCTCCCTCCGAGAAACCAGCCGAGCCACCCGCCGACTGCCGTAAAAATAAGCTGAATTGTGTTCCAGAATTCTCTCATAATAAACCCTCCAATCATTCGTCAACGATATCGTAAGTTATTTTCATGACCTGCCCGTCCAGCTTTCGCACCGGCTCTGACAGGTTATTTATTGTGGTAAGGCACAGCTTGCATATTCCAAGCGCAAAGCCGAAGAAATGCTGACTGCCGCTTGAATACGGATAGTACGGCAGGACATACAGCGGCAGATTAAGTCCGTCCGTCTTGATGAGGTTTGCATACGAATACAGATAACTGTTTCCATAAGTCGGCGCAGAAAACCTCATTCTGTATCTTCCGTAATCCTCTCCGCTTTTGATTATCTCAAGGGCAAGCAGCGAATAGGAAATGTTGCAGCTGTCGCAAATCACAAGCGGAGTATTCGTCTTTTCGTCAACGTAAAACCCCCAGAAACTAGCGGCGGTCATATTTGTGAGCGTTCCGTCAGCGACATACTGCCATGTCTTGCCCGTGGATTTGCCGTCCTTGGTGAAAACACGCAGCTGTCCAAAGTTATTTGTTCCGGTCGTTTCTTTTCCGTCTATCAGCGGATATTTAGTAATGACGAAGTACTTATCGTCCCACTCAAAGGCGCTTAGAGCATTGCAGTAATCGCTGTTCACACCCGCGCCGTAAAACCATCTGTATTGCGATGAAGAATTGTTGATTCTCTCATACTTAAAGCCCACGCCGTACATTTGGAGCAACGTGTCGGTTTCGATGGTTTTCTTCGAAACCTGCGAGTAGTCGGACAGCCTGAAAATATAGTGATGGATATGACAGCGTGAGGTCGCAACGATATGTATCTTATCACCGATAACATACGGAAAATACGCAAGCCACTGTGGGTTGTCCTCCCAGTCCTGCCGCAGCTTCTCCTTTTCCTCCTGCGGTACATAGTCCGCATTTGTAGTGTTACAGTCATAAAAATAACTTCCGTGATGATAGCTGTTATCATAGGTCGAATTGGGAATACGCTCTGCCGCCGGAAACAGCTCTATGACTTTCTTCACGCTTATAATGCCGCAGAACGGCTTTTCCGTGCTTACGCTTATGGACATGGGGTCGAACATAACGACCTCGTAAATGCACCCGTCATGGATATGCTTTCCGAGGAGCCGCACATTTCCGTTCGAGAGCCTGCCCATGTAAAACCACTTGAAAACCCCGCAATTGAACTGCGAATCCGGAATATACCGCCCGACAATAGTGTGATACGCCTGCTTGAACGAGTCCAGGGAACTGCTGTTGAGGTCAGTTCCTCCGCAGGACAGATTCCAGTAGGAATGGTGCATTCCGTTCGTGCCGCCGTCCTTAGTGGTAAGGCAGATACAGCTGATTTCGCCGTTCGCCTTGTCCGAAGCAAAGTCCCACACATGGCGGTAGCCCTTGCCGTTCTCAACGCGGCCGCTTTCGTTAGCGTTGTAAGTGCCTATGCTTGTATCCGTGTTCGTGTTGGCGATTCCTGCGTGACCTATCTCCTCGTTCGTCCACGGGAGCATCATATTATTGCCGTCCTCGGGAATCTTATCACGGCAGACTATAACCCCACGGAACGCTGTATCGGCAATGTTTCCCGCAAAATCTCGCAGCATATTAAAGCTGCGGTCGTTGTCGGAATCCATGCCGATTTCAATGTAATCGGGCGGGTTGAGAATCGTGTCCACTGCGTTGGTTATCATGTTTTCCTCGTGCAGTTCACGGACTACCTCGCCCGTCTTTTCATCAAAAAGCTGAATGGTGGCTTTACCTTTAATCATTACTGTTCCTCCTCATACGGTGTGTAAATAAACGATGTCTGGAAGCCGTTACACGGCGCATTGTTCAGAACATCAGTCAGATTTCCGGCATCTCCGTCATAAAGCAGAGTAATGCTCTGAACGCTGTCTTTCATCACGGAACTTCCGAACGCAAGCCAAATCGTACTGCCGAAGTTACCCACGCTAAAATCAGCGGAAATCGGCTGCAAGCGGACTGTTTCCTTTTCGGTGGTGACTATCATTGTGAACGCAGAAACCGCTATTTCATCAGCCTTGACGGGATTTCGCAGTTCAAGATATAGCTTTCTGTTCGATACGTTCACCACGGTGATTGGCGGCGGGGTGATTATCTTTGGACTCCATGCGTCCGGGAATACCGCCCGTACAGTAGGTTCAAGCGTTTTTCTCTCCCTCTCACGTTTAATGAAAGCTGGCATAGGTTCGCTGAATTTGAACTTGTGCGATTTGAGTATTTCAAACAGCAGAGTATCCGAAGTACGAACAAGCGACTTTCTGACGGTTCTACGCATAGTAAAATGAAACTCGTCCTCGCGGGTTTCGATGTAGCCGTCCCACGGAGTATCTCCGGCGAGATAAGCGCCCATTACATAGCCCCAGGTCTGCATTTTCGGGAACTTACCCTCTGCGCCATCGGGCGAAACCACGCTGAGCGACATGGTATTTTGACCGACCTCCGATGTGAAAGGGTATGTATAAGTCTTTGTGTGCGGACCCTCGCTGAAATATTCCTCATACCGCATGACCTCGTTTTCGTTCTTTTTCAGAATGAACGCAAGAGTTCCTGCGGCTGAAATCACGAATTTCACGGTCGAGCAGAATGCAGCGTATGTCGCTTGAATCGCATTGTAAGTAATGCGAAACAGCCGCTGTGACTTCTCCGTAACTGAAATATCCGTGCTGTTTGTCGCGGTTTTGAGTTCCGCAGTGGATTCGCCAACGTCCTTGCGTATCTCGTTGGTTTTCTGCTCCATCTGATAGAGATTGTCCGAAATGCTCGGACGGTAATCTCCGACCTCGATTGAGATTTCACGGCGGTTGTACGGGTTGAAACTCATGGCGATTATGCGGGTGTTTACGTTGAGGTTGAACGGGTGGAACACTATCTGCACATTGTCGCCGACCGAAAAATTCATATTCTTGTACAGCGTCAGGCCGTAATTTGTGGTACCGGAGCGGCTGTCGGTTTCCATAGTCAAATCCGATACATTACGACCATCCATAATGCCGATGTAGTCCTGCGAACCTCTATGCGAACGGATATTTATTTCCGTCCCGTTGTACTCGATTTCTCCTCCGCAGAGCGCAATTAGCTGCATTAAGGCGGCTCGGCGAGTACATTCTCGATTGATTTTCAACTTTATCGGGACGGTCGGGTCACAGATTCCGGCGGTCAGCGAAGTACCTTGAAGCAAAGAAATAAGGCACTCACTCGGAGCGCCCTCGAAGTCAAATTCAGTCAGCTTGTATTCATCGTTGTTCAGTTCGTAGGACTTGTGTTCGCACTCCACGGCGCAAATCGCAATGCCGCCGGAGAGCGATTTCGACACTTTCACAACATTGAAAAGGTAGTTCAGCGTGTCGCTTTTCAGCTGTACCTCCAGTCCCGTGAATATCTCCGAAGCCATTGAGGAAATCACGGAAAACTGAAAGGTGCATTCTCCGTTCAGACTATCGGTAAGCGATGCGGAAATCACCCGCGTAAACAAACCTCGAACATTGCCGTTTTCGGTCACGATTATCTCAACCATCACACCGCCCCCGCATTTCTCACCGTAACCTTGTTCTGATTCCACTGTATTCTTGAAATTACCTTTGTAAGCGGAACTCCGTCAATGCTCAGCGGAATTGTAATGTCAAACGCCTGCGTCTGTACTCCGTTGAAGCCCGAAACCGTGCCGTTCATATCCAAATCGAAATCTGACGGAATAGCGTTCTGCATACTCTTTGAAACGTCTTTCATCTCATCGCCGAAGCCCTCGCCAAGTCCCTCAGCCATAAAGCCGCCGAGATTGGCGAAGAGCTTTGACGGCGAATGTATTCCGAAGAAGTCCTTGATTCCGTCAACAATACCGCCGAAAAATCCGCTAATCTGATTCCAGAGCCATGTGCCCGCGTCAGAAATGCCCTGCCACAGACCTTTCAGCAGGTTGCCGCCGACCTCCGCCATCTTGCCAAAGTAGCTGCCGAATGCGTCAACAATTCCGGTTATGATTTGCGGAATTGCCTTGACTATCTCCACGATGATGGTCGGGAGATTTTCAATCAGCGCAATAAACAGCTGAACGCCCGCCGCAACAAGCTGCGGAATTGCTCCTATCACCGCATCAATAACGCTTGAAATAATCTGCGGAATAGCCGCAACAATGGTCGTGATTATGGTCGGGAGGTTCTGCACAAGCGAGATGAGCAGTTTAATTCCTGCGTCTATTATCAAAGGAATAGCCGAAATGACCGCCGTGATTATTCCGTCAATTATCTGCGGAATGACCTCAACAATTACGGTTATGATGTCCGGCAGAGCCGTCACAAGCGAGGTTAGAAGCTGTATTCCCGCTTCGATTATCTGCGGTATCGCGCCGATGAGGAAGTCCACGATTCCCGTGATTATCTGCGGCAGGGCTTCAATGAGGATAGGCAGAGCGTCAAGAATGCCCTGCGCAAGCCCTGTCACAAGCTGCAAAGCCGCGTCAAGGATAAGCGGAAGATTGTCAACGAGCGTTTTTACGATTTCCACAACAACAGCGACTATCTGCGGAACAAGCTGCGGAATAGTGTCCGCAATACCCTTTATGAGCGACAGCAGAATATCCGCTCCGGCTGACACGATTTGCGGCAGCAGTCCCACCAAAGCCGAGATTATCTCGGTCACGATTCTGGCGAGGGTCGGAGTAAGCTCCGAGATAGCCGACAGAAGCCCGTCTGCAAGCGCCTTGATGATACCCGGAGCACTTTCGAGGACTGCTCCCGCAATCGAAGTTATGAGTTCAACAAACTGCGGAATTAGCGTCCGGATAGTGTCGATAACAGATGTAACGCCGTTTTTCAGTTCGTCCGCCGCCTGCTCATTGCCTGCGAGGAGGTCGGCAAGTCCGTCCGTAATTTGCGTTATTCCAGGCAGGAGTTCACCCACCATGCGATTTTTCAGACCGCCTGCGGTGTGCGACAGCTTGGTGAGGCTGTCCTCAAAAGCGGCTGAAGCCGCCACCGCTTCGTTGCTCATAACCATGCCATAATCTTCGGCTTCCTGCTTCAGACGTTCGGTTTCCTCTACGCTTGTGTTCAGAACAGCCGCCATATCCACGGCGGATTTTCCGAGGAGGTCGTTTGCGGCGGCGGTGCGCTCTGCGCCTGCTTCCATGCCTTGCAGAGCCGTGATTACCATGCTCAACTGTTCGTCCTGGGATTTTCCGTTCAGTTCCTCGATGGAAAGTCCGACAGCGGACAGCTTTTCTGTTGCGGAATCCGAACTGCCCGCCGCGTCCGTAATGACGGTGGACAGCTTTTTCATTCCCGTCTGGAGATTGTTTACGTCAGCGCCGCAGCGCTCAAATACATATCCCCACTTCTGATAGCTTTCGGCGCTTATGCCGATTTTCTGCGAGGTTTTGTCGATTTGATCGCCCGCCGAGCCGACATCGTTCGCCATGTCCCACAGCTTTTTTCCTGCGGCAACGCAGGCTGTCCCGACCGCTGCCGCAGCAGCCCCGAGAGCCGCGCCGATTTTCTTTGCGGTATCTCCGAGTTTGCTCAGCTTTCCGTCAGCGTCCTCGCTTGTGTCGGCGGCTTTCTTGACGGAGTTGGAGAAGTCCTTGGCTTCATCTCCTGCTTCGTTAAAGCCCTTGTCAGCATTTTCAAGGGCGGTGTTGTTGGAATTCAGTTCACGCTCCATGCCGTTCAGAGCCGCCTGCGCATTGTTCAGCTGTATCTGCCAGCTTTGAGTGCGGCGGTCGTCCTCGCCGAATGACTCTGCGGCATTGGCGAGAGCGGAACGAAGCGTTTCGATTTTCTGCTTCTGTTGGTCGATTTCCTTGTTCAGGACCTCGCTGCGGGCGGTTAGGGCTTCGGTGGATTTGTCGTTCTTATCGAACTGTGAATCTACCAGTTTCATTTCGGAGCCGAGAACCTTGAAAGAATTATTGATTTCGGCGAGGGATTTCTTGAATTCCTTTTCGCCCTCAAGACCTATTTTTAAACCGAAATTTTCGGACATTCTGCGCCACCTCCTTGGAATGGGCATAAAAAAAGAGCCATGCGGCTCGGGGGATATGAAAAAGGAGCAACCGTGACGGGTGCTCCTAAATATGTAAAATATTACAATTGATTATTGCGTTTCAGAACAACTTTCAATTACAGCAAACGCTAGATATTTTAAAAGTGGTAATTCATCTGCAATTTTCTGATTACTTAGTGAGGGAATAGCTATGTACTCGTCTACATCTCCTTTGGCATGTGCTATTGAACATCTGTAGCTGTATACTCGTTCAGTTAAATCAGATATTATTTTCTTATCTTTTTCCAAGATATCTATTTTCAAAAAATTAGAATTACAATATGTGTCTTGGTGTTTTTGATCTGAAACTATCCAACTCTTGAATTTTGGTATGTCAACAGATTTAATAAGCGCTAATCTTAATGCTTCACGTTCAGAACTTATTTTTTTATATCTCGATAACACTTTCCGCAACTCATTATGATTTACATTCTGAGAGTCTATTTGTGATAGTTCATTCAAAAAATAATAATTCTGTAGTCTCACAAAGAAATATTCTATTACTTGATAATAGCTAAGATATGCTAACCTTTCATCTTGTGAATTTATTGCACTGTTCAGATATAACATAGGCACCTGCTCATAACCAGTCGGCTTGTACTGCATTTTACGTATGCTGTCATCACCAATTAGCTTGAAAACAGGGTCAACAGAATATATTTTAAAATTCATGTCATATTCCATTGAAACACGAAGTAATATCTCATTCATCAATAAAACGAGCTCATCGATTGTTTTATATTCAACATCAAACAATTGAATTGATAAAACCTGCTCATGATTGACATAAGTGTGATCGATGCTACCATCCTCATTCTCATTGATGAAATAGTCATAAAACGTATCCCACATCAAATCGCTCTTTTCGCCTATTGTGGCAATTACCTTTTCACCATCGTAAATATGTATTGCTCCAATGCTAGTATAATCAAAACCCTTAAATATTCTCTTGTGGGTATACATATCGCTTGGAATAATAAAGCACTCATAATAATCACCAATTCTAATGGAATTATTATTCACACGTATAAATGTATTGTAGAATATATGACTAATAAAGCCTTGACAATTTCTCCAATCATCGCCTGGTTTTAGTTGATTTATCAATGCCGTGAATACCTGCAATTGACTATTCAGTATTTTTTTAGTATTTTCATCAAAAATAACAGGCTCTCCACCATAATCCACTTCAGTGATATTATCAATAGACAGAGCGTTAGCCCATCGTTTTAGTGAATCAATATCTATGTTGGTGTGACCGTATAAAGACATATATATAATGCCTCCTCTCATTGTTTAATATTATATCATAATAAACAAATTATGTCAATCTTATATTCCCATCGGCACAACCTCGTCAATATCCGCTTCCCGCTTAGGCTTTGTGATCCCCATAAACTGCTTATGACACTCCCACAGATCCAACAGAAAACCGAACGGCATAAGCCACACCTCTTCCGAAGAAAGGTGCAGCTGCGCCGTTCCGTAATAAAACAGCCGGGTGAACAGTTCTGCGTCATTCACTCGGCTGTTACTGCGTTTTTTGAGGTATCTTCACTTTCCACATTCCGTTTCGTGCCTTTCAGCATAGCTTCGGTGATTGCGTCCTTGTACTCGGCAAGCTCGCCGGGGGAGGTCAGGAGTTCCACGGTTTCCTCTGTGAGAAGCGGCTTTTTCTCGCTGTTTCTGAGATTATATATCTCAATGCTCTGATTGCAAAGCAGCATTATCAGCCAGATTATCTCATCAAGTGCCATCTCCATATTCTCAGACTTCATCAATTTGTCACCGAGGTTGTCAAGACCGCCATAGCGGTTAGAAATTGCTTTTGTCGCTCTGGTGGTGAGAATCATTTCATACTGCTCACCGCCGATCGTTATTAAAGAACTGCGTTCATTCGTCATTGCTCATACCTCCGTTACTTGCCTGTTTCAGCAAGCTTTGCCGTGAATGTCGGTTCATACACAGACTTGTACCAACCCGTGATTACGCTGTTCGGAACATTCTTCTCGCCCTCGGTGGCTTCCGCTTTCCACGGGTGCTTTCCGCTACCGTCCGGCTTGTTTCTGCGGAGAACCGTTCCCTCAATTGTGGGTGTGGAAAACGTTATACTGTCGCCCTTTGTGGCAAGTGAGGTTGACGGAATACCGAACTTCACTCTGTACAGCCAGAAGTATCGGTACTTGCCGTTGGATTTCTTCGCCCTGAATCCGATAGCCACGGGCTTGCCGCCGTCCTCGCTGGTGGAAATGACCACGTTGTTGCTGTCAATAGTCGCTCCCGTCAGAACCGAAGCCGCATCATTGCCTATATCGTCAACGCCAAGGGAAAGCGTACCGCTTTTGAACTCCTTGACGATTTCGGACGCGCCATCATCGGCATAAAGAGTAGCCTCCGCAAGTTCCACGGAAAGGTCAGCCGAAATCGCCTTTGCAAGCGAAGCGGGTACTCCGTAGGTTTCGTTGCCGTCACTGTCCTCGGTTATTTCAGCGTAGAACAGCTTGTCAAGACCTATTGTTGCCATTTATATCTCCTCCATTTCATAATTTTTCGCCGTGTCAACGGCATAATGATGATAGCCCGTATCGTCCTCATGACCGACATATTTCCGGGCGGTTATGGTAATATCCGCACTGAGCAAAACCTTTACAAGCCTGCTCACAGTACGGGTGTAACTGCTTTTCGTAAACAGAGAAATCCGTACTTCCTGCACGTCGGCAGTCGGCGCATTATCCGCATGGAGTTCAAAGCTGTCGTACAGCGGAGTGAACACCAAGTATTCATCGGGCGCCTTTCCCGAATACACAGAGGTCTGCGCCGGAATTTTCAGCTTTTTAGCTATCGCAGAGAGTTCCGAAAGCAAACTCACAGCCCCTCGACCTCCTTTTCAAATGCGGATTTCATGGCTTCCACGCACTGCTTTTTCACAGCGGATTTCGCAGGCTTCAGAAAGGGTTTCGCCGACTGACCGCTTGTGCCGTACTCCAGGATATTCGCTATCTTAGCATTGCTTGACCCATCAGAGCGAGGTTCAGGGAAACCGACCTTGATGTCTTGATTTCCGTTTTTATCGACCATAACAGGAGATAAACCGAGCGAATGTTCAAGTTCTCCTGTGGAACGGGATTTGCTTTTAGTTCCCGAACCTATAACGGATTTCAGATTGCTTTTGACCTTTGCGAGAGCGACCTCGCCGCCTGCCTGCAATACCTTTTCAGCAATACTGTCGGTCTGCGCTCCAAGCCGGGAAATCCTCGAAAGGAATTCATCGGGCATTTTAACATCTGCTTTAGCCACTCGGCTGCACCTCCTTTGCAAGCACTTCAATATACATTCCTCTGCCTTTCACATCTTCGACAGAGGTTATCTCAAATACAGAATCGCCGCAGAGCAATCGCATATCCGTGGTGATTTTCACTCCCGGAATAGTGCGGAAACGGAACAGGTCGGTAGCTTCGGAAAAGGCGGCTCGGTTTGCCCATTTCTCGCTGCCGTGCCGTCCCTCTCGATAGGCTCTGACTGTTGCTACAACGACATTGGATTCCGTCTGAAATCCCTCGTTATCGAGCGTGATTTGTTTTTGCGTTATCTGTATCTGCGTGTTCATCTTTCCGAAACTCATACTTTCCACCGCCTGTCCAAACGCAGGAGCATATTCACGGTATCCCACACCTGTTTTCCAGCTTGAACATTGTCTCCGAAAAAGCCGCCTGTCGAGCCATCGCGGCTCTCATAGAAATGCGAGGACAGCATTATTACTGCCTGTTCAGTTGTGGGCGGCATTGCGTTTCCTGAATAGTAATTCTCGGGCAAATGCTGATAGCTTTCAGCATAGGAAACAGCGGCGGTGATGAACCCGCTTATGAGTTCATCGTCCGCCGTATGTTCAAGTATGAGGTTCTGCTTTACTTTGGTAAGCAGTTCATTCATCACGAACCCGAGCCGGCTTTCATCTTAAGAATCTGTACTGCTTCGGGGAGTATCAGCTTGCCGTCAACGCGCTCCTTTGCCACAAAGCCGACCATACCGTTTCCGGCATACAGTTCCTTGAGTTCCGCAAAGGAACGAGTTCCACGGTCGCCGATGTTGTAGTAGCTGAAATCCCCAAACGCAATTACAGGCTTTCCAGCGGCGATAGCGGGAACATACGGAGAGGTGTAAACCTCATAGCCGAACAGCCTGTCGACCTCGCCTGCCTGGAGTGACGGCTGCCAGAGATACGCGCCGTTGTTGTCCTTCAGCTTGCGGAGCACCGCAATAGTCTGGTCGTTCATGATGAACTTTGCATTCTTGCGGTACGGGCGTTTGAGGGAGTACACAAGGTTGATGATTTCGTCTGCGGTTATCGCAGTAGCGCTCGCCGCAGTAACAGCAACCTCGCCGCCGCCCTTGTCGGAGAAAAGCCCGAGAGGCTTTCCGACACCATCGCCGTTGAGAAATGCGTCCTCCTCCGCATTGGACAGCGCCTTGCCGAACTGCTCGATAATGTAGCTTTCAAGTCCGAAAGCGTTGTCGTAGAGGAGTTCCTCGGTCACCTTAACCGCAACGTGCAACTTGTGCGCGTCAAGGTTTATCTGCGCAAAGGTCGCGTCACCGAAAGACAGCGCTCCACCCTCGTCAATCCACGCTGCGGCGGGCTTGGTGGCGGCAATGTTGATTTTATGTTCGCCGCTGGTGGTGATGGTGTGACCGAGCTTTCGCATGATGTTCTCCTCGGTCAGCGTGTCGATAAGGCGGCTGTCGTACTCCTCGGGAACAAGGTAACCACCGTTAGCGTCAACGCCCTCGGAAAGGACATCTGACACCTGTCTGAAATTCGTGCGGAGAGCGTTCAGCATTGCCGCCTTGTACTCATCGCTTGCTCTGCCGGACTTGGGCTTGTCACCGTTCAGTGGCTTTCCAGTAAGCGGGACTGACGTAGGCTTGGAAAGCTGCGCGTCCATAGCCGCCATCTGCTCCATACGCTCGATTTCAGCGCCGTAGTCCTTAATCTTCTGCTCCATTTCGGCATAAGAAGCGGCGTCCTCTGCTGACAGAAGTCCGTCCTTATCGCGTTTTGTTTCAACGAATGCCTTTGCGGCTTCCCACGCCTTATTGCGCTTTTCGCGCAGTTCAATAATAGTCATGTGTGTTACCTCCAATTTCTGATTAAATCAAGCCGAGAAAATAAATCCTCGGCTTTGGTTTTTGGTGTGTTTATAGTAGGAATTTTGCATTTCTCCGCAAGCCTATCCATAAGAGAATTAACCACCTGTGCTTCTGAATACATCAGAGCGTTAGCGGGCTGTTCCTCCATGGGTTCTTCACGGGCAAGAATACCGTCCGCAAAGCCGAGTTCCATCGCTTTGTTTGCGTTCATCCATGTTTCTGCGTCCATGAGGTGAGAAATTTTCGCACGGCTCATTCCCGTCTTGATTTCATAAGCGTTCATAATGCTTTCCTTGACCTCGGCAAGCATATCTATCGCTTTCTGCATTTCCGCTGAATCTCCCATAGCAATCGTCATTGGATTGTGTATCATCAGCATGGAAACCGGGGACATAAGCACCTTGTTTCCCGCCATTGCAATGACCGAAGCGGCGCTTGCGGCTATGCCGTCGATTTTCACCGTGACATTGCCCTTGTAGTCCATCAGCATATTGTAGATTTGTGCTGCCGCCACGCAGTCACCACCGGGCGAGTTTATCCAGACGGTAATATCTCCGCTGCCGGACAGCAGTTCCTCCTTGAAAAGCTGCGGAGTTACATCATCGTCAAACCAACTTTCATCGGCGATAGTGCCATTGAGGAACAGCGTTCGCTCCGGGGTTTGCTCCTTCGTTTCCTCGTTCTTCACTATCCTGTTTGTCCATTTCCAGAACTTCTTCATTAGAATTGTCCTCCTTTCTGTCAGCCGCCGCAAAGATACCTGCGTCAGCCAACTTAGTCATATTGCCGTTTATGAGGTATAAATCGCCGCCGTCCTCAGCAGGAATACGGTCGAGGTTTTCAAGCTCCCGAATGTCGTTTGCAGACATCCAGCCGTTCTGCCTTGCGGTAGCATACCCGCTCATGCGGCTTGCATAGTCGCCGCGCAGCAGTCCGTCAACGTTGAACTTGATGAAATACTCTCGTTTCTCGCTAGGAGTGAGAAGCGAACGCACCATGCTTTGTTCCCAGCGAACAAGCCACGGTTCAAGCGTGTATTTCACGAACTCCAGCGACTGCTGTTCGATATTAGAAAAGCTCGATTTTTCAAGGTCACCGACCATGTGCGGCGGCACTCTGAAAATTCGAGCTATCTCATTTATCTGAAACTTTCGGGTTTCGAGGAACTGAGCCTGTTCGGGTGAAATGCTGATGGGGGAATACTTCATTCCCTCTTCAAGAACAGCTACTTTGTTTGCGTTATGCGAACCGCCGAATGTTGCATTCCAGCTTTCGCGGACTTTATCCGGATTCTTCAGCGTTCCGGGGTGTTCAAGTACACCGCTGGGAGCAGCGCCGTTCGCAAAGAACTTAGCTCCGAACTCCTCGGTTGCAATTGCAAGCCCGATAGCGTTCTTCGCCATTGCGATCGGCGAGTAGCCAACAAGTCCGTCAAAACCAAGTCCGGGGATATGCAGGACATCGCCCGGCGAGAGAATGACTTCATATTCCTTGTTTCGGATTGCTTCATCTGAACCACGGTAGTATTTGTAGTACAGCTTTCCGCTTGAATCGCGGTCAACCGTCATTCGGTTCGGCATAAGCGGGTACAGAGCAATGACCTCGCCCTTTCCATTGCGGATAATCTGCGCATATGCGTTTCCCCACAGTAACAGGTGCGTCATAAGCGTTTCACGGAAAACAAACGATGTCATTTCGGGGTTCGGTTCATCGTGGAGCAGGCCGTAAAGCGAATGCGTGAACGCTTTTTCCTTGCCGCCGTCCGAACGGTACTTGTAGACGTGCAGCGGTAGTCCCGCCACGGCTTCCGACAGCACACGAACACAGGAATACACTGCGGTCATCTGCATTGCGGAACGCTCGGTGACGTTCTTTCCTGCGGTAGAACCGCCCATATAAAAGCGGTAGGCGCTGCCGGCAGTGCTGTTTTTAGGCTTGTCCCTTGAATGGAATAAGCTGCTGAAAATTTTCATGTAGTCAGTCCTTTCGTAAAATAGGCATAAGAAAAGCACCTGCCCATAGACAGATGCTTGAAATTTGCTGATTGTTAAAAGTTTATGCCATCAAGTGAAAAAACGCATTACTTACTCGTCCAGTAGCCAGTCAATCAGCCTTTCCGACTTAATTCCATCGTATGAATTATCAAGTCCCGGGTCAAGTGACAAAACGATTTTTTCATAGTTATCGCGGATTTTCTGCAAGGGTGCGAGTTCTCTTTTGCGAACGTCCTCGCTTTGCATGGATTCTGTGACCTGGATATACTTTTTGTCATCCGCAGATGTGGCAATGAAGTCTACCTCGGCATTATCGATTTTACCGATTGCTACATCGTAACCACGGCGCAGAAGTTCAAAGTACACGATATTTTCAATCGCGTGTCCGCTGTCCCGGTTTCGGAAACCAAGCAGATAATTCCGAAGCCCGATATCAACGATATAATACTTGCCAAGGGTACGAAGGTACTCCTTGCCCTTGATATCGAACCGTTTTATTTCATAGAAGAAATAGCTTTCCATCAGCGCGTTTACATACGCTTGAACCGTGTGTACGCTCGGAGTTCCTTTCCGTTTACCATCTTCCAGCAGTCCCTCGTTCATCAGGGTATTGCCAATGGATGAGATTGAAACGCTGCTTCCAATGTTGTCAGCAAGAAACAGAATGATTTTACGAAGAAGCACCGGGTCTGTAATCTGTCTTTGCCCACGCCGCTTCTCACGCTCAAGAATATCCCGAACCACGACAGTGGAGTAAATTCCGTCAAGGAGCGTCAGTGCCTTTTCCTGGTCAAGACCCACATCGGCAATGCCCGGCATTCCTCCGAAACGCATAAAAGCGTCAAAGACTTCCTGCACCTCGTATCTCTCGCCGTTTTTATCAAATACCTGTCGGTGAAGTCCTCCAAGTGCGCTCTGTGTTTCCCTGACCTCAAAGTCATGAAAAGACAGGAATTCTCTGAAAGACAACGGGAGCATTTTTATTTCCACGCACCGTCCGGAGAGATAAGTGGAGTATTCTGATGAAAGAAGATAAGCATTTGACCCTGTGACATAGATATCGCAATCCAGGTCCACACGAAAAGCGTTGATGGCGTCCTCCCATTTCTCAATTCTTTGCAGTTCATCGAAAAAAAGGTACATACGCTTGCCGGGTACAGTGCGCTCTTTTACATAGTCATATATATCATCTGAGGTCATATTTCTGAAATCGTGTGATTCGAAATTCATCTCTACGATATGTTCCGGTGCAACGCCGATTTCCTTGAGATGAGCGACCATCAGCTTTAGCAGGCTGGACTTTCCGCAGCGGCGAATGCCTGTAATTACCTTAATCGGTTCGGTATCTTGAAAACTGATCAGCTTTTTCAGATACCGATCTCGTTTTTTCAGTTCGTGGGATCCTATCATGGTGCATTCCTCCTATTAGCATTAGTATAGCACAAACTTTTGAAAATATCAAGTCTTTGCTATTAAATGCAAAAACTTTTGATTTTCAACGGGAATTGCACAGAACTATATAAACAATAGCCCTCTGTCATCATACACACTAGCCCCATGGTCATTCCCACATCGGATAGCCCTGTCAAGCGCCATAATGGTCGCCACAGCGCCGTCAATCTTTTCGGTGGATTTTTCCTTGTCCGCCTTGATGTTGCCGGCGGGGTCGGTTCGGATATAGATGTTGTCCATATTCCAACGCAGAACCGGGTGACCGCCGTGGGCTATCTTCTGTTCAAGCACCAGTTTCATCAGTTCCTTGGTTGGCGGTGACATATCCTTGAAACCCTGCCCGAACGGAACTACCGTAAATCCCATTCCCTCAAGGTTCTGAACCATCTGCACAGCGCCCCAGCGGTCAAAGGCTATCTCACGGATATTGAAACGTTCGCCGAGTTTCTCGATGAATTTTTCAATAAAGCCGTAATGCACTACATTACCCTCGGTTGTCTGCAAATAACCTTGTCGTTCCCACACATCATAAGGAACATGGTCGCGGTTTACACGCAGGGTCAGATTATCCTCGGGAATCCAGAAGTACGGCAGAATGATGTATTTGTCCTGCTCATCAAGCGGTGGGCAACACGATGTTGCGAAGCCGTCCCCCAAGCGCGGCACGGATGCCGCGCCACCAAGGGACGGCGGAAATACAAGCACGAACGCAGTAATATCCGTGGTTGACGAAAGGTCAAGCCCGCCGTAGCAGACGCGCCCCTCAAGTTCGTCCTCATCAACGGAGAATGCGCACTTGTCCCATTTCTCCATCGGCATCCAACGAACCGCCTGCTTTACCCACTGGTTCAAGCGAAGCTGTCGGAAAGCGTTCTCCTCGCCGGGGTTTTGCTTTGCCGACTCGCAGGCGGCTTTGACCTTGTCGATTCCGACCGTTATGTCAAGGCTCGGATTTGCTTTCTTCCACACTTTTGGGTCTGTCCAGTCATCGGATTCATCAGCGCCATAAATTACAGGATAAAAAGTAGGGTCGATTTTCCGACCCTCGATTATATCCTTGGCTTTCTGGTGAGTTTCGTAGCAAATGCTGTGGGTGTCAGTTCCTGCGGTAGTGATTAGAAAATACAGCGGCTGCATTCTCGCGTCACCGGAGCCTTTGGTCATTACATCAAACAGCTTGCGGTTCGGCTGTGTGTGCAGCTCGTCAAACACAACTCCGTGGATATTGAAGCCGTGTTTTGAATAGGCTTCGGCAGACAGCACTTGATAGAACGAGTTGGTTGGTGTGTATATGAGTCGTTTCTGCGATGCTAAAATCTTCACTCGCTTAGAAAGCGCAGGACACATTCGCACCATATCCGCTGCGACATCAAACACGATAGCCGCCTGCTGTCTGTCAGCGGCGCAGCCGTAAACCTCCGCGCGTTCCTCTCCATCGCCGCAGGTGAGGAGCAGCGCAACGGCGGCGGCAAGCTCGGATTTGCCCTGCTTTTTCGGTATCTCAATGTACGCCGTGTTGAACTGCCGGTAACCGTTCGGTTTCAGCGTTCCGAACAGGTCGCGAATTATCTGCTCCTGCCAGTCGATTAGTTCAAACGGCTTTCCCGCCCATGTGCCTTTGGTATGACAGAGGTTCTCAATGAAAGCCACGGCATAATCCGCAGCGGATTTATCGTACACCGAAGATTTCAGCTTGAATTTTGTCGGTTTGTACTTTTTCAGCTTTTTTATATCATCACCCCATAACGAGGAAAACCGCCCGCAGGCGGCTTTCGCAAGTGTTCAGTTGTATTCGTGTATCAGTATTGCAAGCGCCGTTTCGGCTTCGGAGGTCTGAGGTTTGATGTCCTCGCCCCGGTCGTAGTTGTAAACTACCCTGCCGTCCTGCTTTAACATCAGCTTGGAAATCCTGCCGCCGCTGATTCCGTATTCCTCGCTTGGCTCTTCGTAATGCTTTATCCAGTAGCTTACCGAAACCATTCTGCCGTTGCTGTCCTTTACTCCAATTGCACCCTGTTTCCACATATCCTTTTCCTCCGTATTTGTGTATTTTTCTTTCGGTGACTGTATATTAACTCTAAAGCCGCATTATATCAAGCGGTCTTCGGATAATATAGTACACAAATATCAGCGGTCAGAATTGTGTGTATTCTGATGAATAATGCCGAGAATTTTCTCCTGCTCGTCAGCGGAAACCCCTATGCTTTCTAAGGCTTCCCGTGTGCCGCAGTCGGGGCAGATATATGTGTTGGGGTACTTTCTCGAAAGAGCGGGAACCCCGCCGTACTGCGCCCCACAGAGCGGACAGGTGCGAAGATTTGAATTGTTGTTTGCTTTCATATTTGCCCCTTTCTGCTGTTCTCCAATGCGGCGAGAAGAATGCTCTCGTCAAAACCGAAGTTGCTGTAACCCTCAAGGCAAGTCCGAACATACGAACCGCTCGGCAGACCCAGCGGTCGCTCCTCGTGCATGATGTACACGAAAGCCGTTCTGCCCACTGTCTTGCCCGAGAAGTACCTTACAGGCAGTTCGATTTCGGTCTTGTAGTAGAAAGTAGGGTATCCCTCGTAGCGGTCAAGGTTGAGTTCATCACTCGGTTCAACCGACCAGACTGCGACAGGAACTTCCGCTCCCGATTTCGGTTCGATTGTGAGGTAAGCGCCCGTTTTACTGCCTTTGAAAAGCAGTTCGTAATCCTTGATTATAGCAGTCCCCACGGGCTTTGCCGTAGGGCAACGCAGCGCCATTTGCTGCAGGTTCAGATTACTGCCGTAGGCGATGTAGTATTTTTTCATAGTGATAATCCTTTCCGAAAGGCGGTGTTGTCCCTCTGTTGGCGGCGTCCATGCCGCCTTTTGGGGACAACCTTGCGGCGTCCATGCCGCCGGTATTAGAAATCACCTTTCTACCACCAAAAGCCCCCGAGCGGGGGATTGGAGGCAGGAAGCTAATTCCTGCTTGTTAGGGTCTGCCGTTGCGGAAAGCCGTGTCACCCTCGAGCCGCTTGGTGTAAAGTTCCCTTGCTGTCTTGAATTCATCGCCGATGAACCCAAGCCTTAAAAGCCATGTCCTCATTGCGTACTTGGGGTTTTCAGTCTGCTGAGGGTTTGCGCTTGCAGTTTTGACCTGCTTGGCAAGCTGGCTGAGAGCCAGGCAAAGCTGAATGTAGCTTTTCAGCTGACCTGCATGCAGTCCGTTCTGCTTGCCGTTTGCGGGAGCGTCAAACTGGAAGAGCCGAAACTCGATTGTACCCTTTGTAAAGGTTGCGTGGAGGTTCAGCATATGGTAGCGGCTCTCGTTGTAGTGCGCCGACCTGCCGTAATCCGCATTCTGACTGCCGTACCAGGTGTCCGCAAGCGCCGCCATGGTTTTCGGCTTTTTGCGGTTGAGTTCCACCAGGAAATCCTTGCTGACCGTGCGGCAGTAGCGGCTCATGCGGCTTCTGTCGAGGTTCAAGGCGCTTGCAAGCAGGCTTTCGTGGCTTGCCATAATGTTTGCGAGGTTTCGCAGGCTCTGCGGTGTGTGACCCTTGGCTCCGATGTGAATGTGAACTCCGCAGCCCCTTGTTGCGTCGCTTTTCGCACCCGCCTTGCGAAGTCTGCGGATAAGCTCCTGCAGGGTTTCCATGTCTGCGTAGGTGAGTATCGGGGTCACCATTTCGCACTTTTCACTGTCCGGTCCGTGAATGCTCACGTCCTTCTGAAACTTCCACTCTCGACCCTCGCCGTCCCATGCGGAGTAGGTATCGTAACCGTTGCGGCCTGCGGTGTGCTCGTGTCTGCCTGTTCCGAAGAACTCGGCGGCAAGCTGCGCGGCTTTTGTTCTTGTAATGTTATTCATTTCAACCTCGACCCCTATGGTCTGGTTCATCATTTCTTCAATCTGCTTTGTGGTTTTTGCGTTCATTGTGGTGTCCTCCGTTTGTGTATTTCCCTTTCGGTGTACACATATTAACTCTAAAAGCAGTATATAGCAAGCGGTTTTACCACAATATATTGAACGAAATACACACGCAGAAATTGTGTATATCAGCCACGGATTTTCTGAACTTCATCAACGCCGAGGACAGCATTCAGCCCCGAGCCGTTATCCCAGCGGACAAGCAGATTTCCTGCGTCATCGACCCCTCGAACCGTACCTCTTGTGCCTTTCGGAGGAGCTTGCGGGTCATCCATTGATATTAGCTCAACTCGGCAGCCGACTGGGTACTCTCGGCGGTACTGCTCGATTGTTTCTTTACTCGGAAACTTCATTTGCAGCACCTCCATTTCTGAAAGCCGATGAGCCTGTGAGATTTCTCAGCAGTATCTTCCGCTCGGTCTTGTACTCCGAACCGATGAACCCCAGCCGCAGGAGAAAGCAGCGGAATGCGTACTTGTCGTTGTCTGTTTCCTTTTCTTTGGCCGTTACTCGCTTTGCATTGGCGGCGAGTTCGCAGAGCGCCGAAATGAAATGCGTGTAAGCCTTACATTCGTCAGCGCCGCAGTCTGCGAACCAGGGAAACCTCACCGTGCTGTCCGTGACCTCAATCGGCAGGCTCTCCACCGCTAAGGCTCTGCGGATAAGTCTGCCTTTTGCTTCGAGTAGCTTGGTGAGGTTATCCACCGCTGTACCCTCAAGCGGAACTTCCACCGTAAGCCCCACAGGTTCGCTGTGTTCGGCGCTGTCGGTGTCTGCGGATACTTCCTCGCTTGCCGTTTCCGGCTGCTCTGTGGCGCTTGTGTCGGCAACCTCGGCGATAAATCCACGCTCTGCAAGGAATTCAATTAGTCCATCGATTTCCTCGCTGTCGGCTCTGTCATCAAATTCAAGGTTGCCCTCGCGGGTCACCGTGAAATAGTCGATTCGGTAAGCGTAGGTCGGTGTCCTCATGTAAACTGCGTCCGCTCCCGTGAACTCGCTGATGGCTTTCACAAGCGGTTTTCTGTCCTGCGCGTTGTAGTAAATTGTCATTGTATGTACCTCCATTTCCTTTCGGTACTACACATTTTACTCGAATACAGGGATAAGTCAACGGGTTTTAACAGAAAGCCGCACATTCTGCGTTATGCACAATGTACGGCTCAACTATTAGTCTATAATGTAAACTCTGACTTCCACGCCGAGTTTGCGGCAGTTGTCAATGACGAATTTTGTTCCTCTGGATTTTCCGTCCCAGAACGCAATCACGATATCCGAATACTCGATTATCGTGATATTCCGTTTCAGCGGAGCGCTCCTGCCGAACCTTGTGTATTCCGGCAGGAACTCCGTCAGCTTTATTCCGTGCGCCAAAGCATACTCCCTTGCGGAAGTATCCACTCCTTTAGCGCCGCCGGACACGATTTCCGTGGTATTTTCGGGAAGATATCTGCCTAAATCACTCACGCTCAGCCCTCTTGAACCAATTACAGCTACTTTCATGTTGCCCTCCTTATAAACGCATTATGAACGCACTTTGAACTCACATCATACATTATAGCACATTATGATGTTAAAATAAACACATATCGGATATAAACAGGAGGAGTTTTATGGCTATCAAGAGTTTATCCATCAGAATTGACGATGAAATGCTCGACAAACTGCATTATGTTGCCGATTATGAGGCTCGTTCCGCAAATGGGCAAATCATTGTTCTGATTCGTGAGTGTATAGAAAAGTTTGAAGAAAAGCACGGAAAAATCGTGCTCGGCGATGAGCCGGGCAACGCTAATTCAAGCAAGAACTGACCCATACAATCCCCGAAAGGACAAAGTAAACACACGGCAGAGCAACACCATTTCCCCACAGCTTGTACTCGGCAGAGTCGCTGTGGGGATTTTTCAGCCATGTGAGAATCTGCTTTTCGGACTTCGGCTTGACTGCGCCGCCAACAATTTTGCGATGAGTTTCAAACACATCTTTCCAGAACGTCAATTCTTCATCTGTAGGCTCGTCCGTTCCGAGATCTGCGCACCACCAGTCGGGAAATCCCTGCAACCGTGCGCACTCGGTTGGAGTAAGCCTGCGGACTATGTACTCGGGTGAATTCACGGTAGGCGGGTCTTTGTAATCGCTTGCGACAAGCGTGTTTGCAAGGTTTTCCTCGGCTTCGGTGTGGTAGGAATTCTTGCTTGTGCTGTACACAAGAGTTTCCGAGCCGCCTCCGTACATTCCACCTGCGGCTCGGAGCGCACCGCATTTATCGTTTTCGCTGTACTTCGTGTAGCTGTCCTGCGAAAATGCGACAGCATGGCGGTCGGTGGCATTCAACGTGAATGTAACCTCCTCATTCACTCCGCTGCCTTGCGGACCGTTCTTATCAGCTCTGCCTATCATTGAACCCTGGACGGCTACGACTGCCACGCCTCCTTGGTTTGATTCGGGAGAATTACCGCCCGTATCTATCGTCCGTGATGTATCTGTTTCATAGCAGTTCTGCCGCGCATTTTTCGTGCCGTCAGATGTGAAACGAACATCAAAGCAGCGAGTATCTTCAACCACAAACGGCTGATTATTCCCGCCTGTCCCGTAGGTTGAAGAAACCGTTGGAGCAACGCCGTGCAATTCGGTGTAGCGAGTGTCCTGCGAGTGATTTTCATAAACAGTTGCAGGAACAGTCCCTGCGCGGAGTGTAGGTGAAGTTTCATCTTCGTAGCCAATACCTCTCGCTTTTGCCGAGTGTTCCGTGCAGAACCCTGCTGCGGACTCCATCACGCACGGTGGATGATGAGCTTCGGCTCGGAGTGTGCAAGTTACTTCCTCCGTCACGTCCATTCTGTTGCCACCTTGGTCGTTCAAGCAGACTGCGCCTGCCGTTCCAGAGCCGCTTTCAGTAGCGGAGGCAGTTCTTTGCCACGCTTTGAAGCCCTCTGCAGAATACCCCGACAAGCCTTCGGACTCAAACAGTATTTTTCCGGCGCATTCGCTATCAAAATCTGCGACAAGATAGATGCGTTTTCTTCTCTGGGGCACTCCCCAGTATTGCGCGTCAAGCACTCGCCAGGCGATTGAGAAACCGTCTGCCACGATGTTGCCTGCGGCTGACCATTTCTCATGTCGAGGAACAGAAACGGTTTCGTCCTTGACCCTGCACAGGCTTTCGAGGACGCACCGGAAGTCCTCGCCCCTGTTGGAACTGAACGCTCCGGGGACATTTTCCCACACGCAGAACCTTGGATATTTGCCATTGGTAGCGCACCTCATTTCTTTTATAATTCTGACCGCTTCATAGAACAGGCTCGACCGTGAACCGTCAAGACCGCTGCGTTTTCCGGCAATGCTCATGTCCTGGCACGGACTGCCGAATGTGATTATATCCACGGGCGGCAAATCTGCTCCGTTCAGCGAGGACACATCTCCGTAGTGCTTCATCTGCGGCAGCCTTTTCGTTGTTACCCGGACAGCGAACGGCTCGATTTCCGAAGCCCACAGAGGAGTAATGCCAGCAAGCATTCCTCCGAGCGGAAAACCGCCGCTGCCGTCAAAAAGGCTGCCGAGCGTGAGTTCATTCTTCATCGGTGACCTCCAGTTCGGAATAAGCAATCGTCTTTCCTTCACGAACCACAGACACATTCTCCGCAGAACCGACCTGCTCAATATACCGCTTCACGATAACATCGCAGAACTTTTCGTCAAGCTCAATTGTGTGACAAATGCGGTTCGTCTGCTCACAAGCAATGAGCGTACTGCCCGAGCCGCCGAACGGGTCGAGCACGATACAGTTGCTCATGCTTGAATTCTTTATCGGATAGGCAATAAGCGGAATAGGCTTCATAGTCGGGTGGTCGCCGTTCTTTTTCGGCTTGTCAAACTCCCAAATCGTGGTCTGCTTGCGGTCGGAGTACCACTGGTGCTTGCCGTTCTTCTTCCAGCCGAACAGGCACGGCTCATGCTGCCACTGATACGGCGAGCGACCGAGAACAAGCGACTGCTTCTTCCAGATACACGTTCCGGAAAGGTAGAACCCCGCATCAGCAAACGCTTTTCTGAAATTAAGTCCCTCTGTATCTGCATGGAAAACATAGATGCTTGCATCGTTCGCCATTGATTTCTCCATGCAGGTGAAAGCGTCCAGTAAGAACTGGTAGAACTTCTCGTTCTCAAGATTATCGTTCTTGATTTTTCCCGCCGAACCCTCATAATTCACATTGTACGGAGGGTCAGTAACTACCAGATTTGCCTGCTTTCCGTTCATGAGGAGTTCGTAGGTTTCCTGCTTTGTACTGTCGCCGCAGACAAGTCTGTGATTTCCGAGCAGCCAAAGGTCGCCCGCTTTTGTTATGCAAGGTTTTTCCATCTCTGCGTCAACATCGAAATCATCGTCCTTGGTATCGGAATCATCGTCAAAGAATGCGGCGAGTTCCTTTTCATCAAAGCCCGTCAGACCCAGGTCGAAATCGTCCGCCTGCAATGCTTCGATTTCAACTTTCAGCATTTCCTCGTCCCAGCCTGCATCGAGAGCCATTCGGTTGTCTGCGATTATGTACGCTTTCTTCTGGGCAGGTGTTAGATAATCCACGAATACACAGGGTACTTCAGAGATATTCTCGGCCTTTGCCGCAAGAATTCTTCCGTGACCTGCTATGACGTTGAAATCCCTGTCGATGATAACGGGATTGATAAAGCCAAACTCACGCAGCGAGGAACGGAGCTTGTTCAACTGTTCCGGCGAGTGGGTTCGGGCATTGTTGACGTATGGTATCAGCTTGTCTATCGGAACAAGCTGCATTTCACTGGTCGTGTTCATCTGCCGTTCCTCCTTTTCAGAACCTTATGCAAGCCTTTTCGAGCGTCTACAATGTTTCCCTTGACAGCTTTACCTTTGATGGTTTTGTACTGCTGTGCGGTTAGGTTCGGTCGGTTGCTTTTAAGTTCTTTGAAAAATTCGATTGTTTCTTTAGGCATAATAATTATCCTTTCCTTGAACGGAGGAGTTTCTCCATTGTGTCGTTCAAATCATCACTGACAGGCTCGGTGCAATTTTCCTTGACAATGTCGTAGATTTCGTACCAGATAAGGTTTGCGCTTTTCTGAAACTGCTGCGACATCTGCACGAACGGCGAAGCAATAACGCCGCCCGTTGTGGGGTGCTTTCCGAGCAAGCCGTAAGTGCTGATTGCTTCCTCGCACTGAATGTATCTTGCGTATGCCTGCGCGTAGGCTTCGATGAGCCGCTTGTTTACAAGGTTCTCGCAATTACGCTGTTTAAGCCACAGCCAGGTTTCACGGTAAATATCGTCAGCGCCGAGCGGAACACCGTTCTTCTGCCGAGCCGACAGATAGTCGCTGGGCTTCGGCATATCCGCGCCGTTCAGCACAGCGCTCTCCAGCAGGTCGACTGCTTCAAGTTCGGCTGTATCGAGCGCAGGTATGTCGTTGCTTATGATTTTCACCGGAAGACCTTTCTGCTTTTTCTCTGCGGCAGGAGCGGGTTTATCTCCGGCGCGTACCCGTCTGCCGCCTCTGTTTGTGCCGTCCTTTGCCATGATTTTTCACCTCCACAGGACAAGAAAAAAGGACGGTTCGCACCGTCCGAAAATATATTCATGGTTTAATACCCCGTTTGAACCCCGGTTTTTGCGCACGAAGCCCCGGGCCGCTGTCCGCAGTAAAGGTCGCAGAGATTCTGACCGCCCCTACCGGTCGCCGAGGTCGTGATGTATCTTCGTGTGGCACGACTGGCACAGCGACATCAGGTTGCTGAAATCGTTACTGCCGCCGAATGACACAGGAACAATGTGGTGTACCTCTTCAACCGGAGTGAAACGTCCCTCTTTCAGACACATCTCGCACAGTGGGTGAGCCGAAGCATACCGCTTTCGTATCTCACGCCATGCTCTGCCGTACTTTTTGTTGCTGTCGGCAGGACGGATTAGCTTGTTGTAGCGGCGGTTCATCTGCTTTGCGTGTTCCTCGCAGTACTGTCCGTCACAACGTTTGGGACAGCCGGGGTAGGAACAGGGGCGCTGTGGTCGTCTGGGCATGGGGTCATCTCCTTGGGCATAGAAAAAGCCCTGCGAGTTATAAAAACCACAAGGCTCTCTGTATATTTTTCTAAGTATATCATACCACAACAGGTTGACTGCGTCAACGGTGAACAGGGGTGAACTGCTGTGCACTAGGGTGTCCAATTTTCAGAAAAATTCTGAATGGCTTTTTCGTGCAGTTTAATTACCCACCTTTTTGAATACCCCATTTTTGTACTAATTTCTTTCCACGAAAGAAACATCAGATACTTGTACCGAAGAACAGTGCGCTCGTTTGTGTTCTCCAAATCATCAATTGCTTTGCCGATGGAGTATTTAAGTTCAGACAATCGGCATTTGTCGTTCTGGATTTCTTTCTCAAGCTCTAAAGCCTTGTCAGTGTACCTTACGAAAGGTGGATCGGTATTTCTTGTTCCTGAAAGCCGCTCTCCGAAACCGCAGCTGGATATACCGCTTGCCAAATCACGCAGGCTTTTCAGTTCGATTTCCTTGTAGTGTATCTGCCGGTTCATTTCAGATGCGCTTGTCAAAAATTCCTTTGCCGTCATACCGACACCTCCTTCAGCTTTGCAAGAAGAACATCACCGTTGAGATCTGTAAGAATGGAGAAAAAATCTGAATGAAAAAAGCGTTCAATACTCTTTTTCTCACTCTGAGCCGCTTTGTCATTAGGGTTCAGAGAAAGTTGGTTCAATGCGGTGCGGTAATCCTTGACCACCTGCACAATTATGGCGTTTGCCAGTTCCTTGTATGGATTCATTTATGTACCTCCGCTTTCACTGCGGTGATAAGCGCCGCCTGTGTCGTGTCCTTTGTTTTGAGAGCTTTCATAATCTGCTCGTCAATCGTGCCTTTTGCGACTATGTGCTGAATTACAACCGTGTCGGCGGTCTGACCCTGCCGCCAGAGCCTTGCGTTCGTCTGCTGATATAGTTCAAGTGACCATGTAAGCCCGAACCACACCAGTGTTGAACCGCCGCTTTGCAGGTTCAATCCGTGCCCGGCTGACGCAGGGTGGATAAGCGCAACCGGGATTTTTCCGCTGTTCCAGTCGGAGATATCCTCGCTTGACTTAATCTCTCGAATTTCAAATCGCTTTCGGATTCGCTCCAAATCGTGCTTGAACCAGTAAGCCACAAGCAGCGGTTTGCCGTTCATACTCTCGATTATATCTTCCAAAGCGTCAAGCTTTCGGTCGTGTATCTCAATCACACTTTCATCATCGGAATAAACTGCTCCATTAGCCATCTGCGACAGCTTATTTGAAAGGGACGCAGCATTAGCCGCAGTCACTTCGTTATCTTCAGTGGAGAAAATGAGGTCTTTCTTCAGACGGTCGTATTTCTCCCTTTCCTTTTCGGAAAGCTGAACCGTATATTCGGAAGATATGAGTTCGGGCATTTTAAGGTGGTCGACGGCTTTCATGGAAATCGTGATATCCGAGATTTTGTCATATATCTGCTGCTCGGCGTTGGGCAGCGGCTTGTAGCTGTAAATTACCATTCCGTTACGCTTGTCCGGCTGAAAGTAGGCGTTTCTGTACTGCCCGATAAGCCTGCCGAGCCGTTCTCCCATATCCAGCAGTTTGAATTCTGCGAATAAGTCCATCAGACCGTTTCCTGCAGGTGTTCCCGTAAGCCCGACTATGCGTTTCAGCTTTGGTCGGACTTTCATGAAAGCCCTGAACCGCTTCGATAAATGATTCTTGAACGAGGATAGCTCGTCAATAACAGCCATATCGAAATCGAACGGCAGTCCGCTTTCCTCCACGAGCCACTGTATATTTTCGCGGTTAATGATGTAAATATCTGCGGGAACGTGAAGCGCTGAGATCCGCTCCTGCGCCGTTCCTACAACCACGCTGTATCGCAGATTCTTCAAATGCTCCCACTTTTCGATTTCAGCCGACCAGGTATCACGAGCCACACGCAGCGGCGCTACTACCAAGACCTTATGCACTTCAAAGCTGTCGAAAAGCAGGTTGTTTATCGCCGTCAGAGTAATGCTCGTCTTGCCAAGACCCATATCAAGCAGAAGTGCTGAAATGGGGTGTGTGGATATGAACTCTGTTGCATACTGCTGATAATCATGTGGATTGTATTTCATCAAGTATCACTCCAATCTGCTCAACGCTATCAATGATGTACACACGAAATCCGAGTTTCATCAATGCTTTGTGCCTTGCTAACTGCAGCGGTCGAGGTTTCTTGCCGGGTGCTTTCAGTTCTGCAAAAGCGATTTTCCCATCAGGCATTAAGATTATGCGGTCGGGCCAGCCCGCCGTTCCTGTGTTCAATTTTTCACACAAGCCACCACGCTTTTTTACCGCCATAGACAGCTTGCTTTCAATCTGTTTTTCGCGCATTTGATTACCTCCCATCAGAGTTATTATCCGGAAAGGGTAACCTCTCAAAAAGTCATTTACCTAACTTTTTCTTATACTATTATTTATAGTCCTTAGAGAATTTTAGTATATGACCTTAATAGAGGTTACCCAATCAAGAAATCAGTTAAGAAAATCCTCGTCTGCCGTTGTATCGGTTCTTATTCTTAAGCCCTTGAAGAAACGCTTGTTATGGATTTTTATTCTTTCAAACCCAGCCTTCTCCAAAGCAAAGTAGAAATCTGCCGTACTACGCACATACTCGTTTGTATCCATACAGTACATACGGTACGCCTGATACAGCGAAGAGGAGCTTTCCTTTAGGGCAACGCCTACCTCACACTTATCCTCAAGGAAATGGCTGAACCAGTCATTCTGACTGCGGTATTCGTTGATTGCGTCCTGCACACAAGCGGGAGCGGGTATACTATAGTTCATCTCGATTACCTTTCTTGCGCCCTCGATAACCCACGCCAGAATACTGCCGCCCGCGTTGTCGTAGAGATATTCGCCGTAATTCTTGATGTCGCTTTTGCCTGTTATCTTGGCGTTGAACGGAATAACGATCAGTCTGCGCCAAATACCATCATCTGTGGCGCTTACTCGGGGAAGGTGGTTTGTGTACAGTACAAGTGTGTGGCAAGGCTTGAAGGAAAACGGATCTTTGTACTTCTTTTCAGCAAAGATATCATCGGTGGAGCAGAGCTGCTTTACGGTGGAATCGTTCAGACGCGCGCCCTCCTGCATTTCCGCAGCGATAAGCAGACGCTTTCCTTTGACCTCCGCCATTTCGGGCTTTATGTTTCGGCGGCAGCCAACTGTAAGCGTGTCCGCAGAGATATTTCCCGAATACAGCCCCAGCACATGAGAAATAACGTTCCAAAAGGTTGACTTGCCGTTTCGTCCGTCACCGTAAGCTATGATAAGCGCTTCAAGATACACCTTTCCGATAGACGCAAGACCGCAGACCATCTGTACATAGTCGATAAGTTCTTGGTTAGACTGAAAAATCAGATTAAGGCAGTCCTGCCAGATTTCCTCTCCCTTATGGCTCGGAGATACGCTGGTAATTTTCGTGATGAAATCCTCGGGCGAGTGTTCGTGCGCGCCATCCATTCCTTTTCGGAGATCATAAGTAGCTTCTGGAGTACACAGCGCAAAGCAGTCGGAGTCTAAGTCTTTGATGGATATTTCAAGCATAGGGCGAGACTCTTTGAGGGTAGATGTGATGTTTTTTGAATCACGGCGCTTTATCGCAAATGCTTGGTATGCTTTTGCCGCCAAGTATTCTTGATACACTTTCTGCTGTTCCTCATTCATCAGCTGTTCTGCTTTTGCCTTTGACATACCCTCAATGAGCGCCAAAGTGCCGGTGCTTTTCATTTTACCGAAGGCTTCCATATAGTCGTTATTTGCCTCACGCATTTGCCTGCGGGTAAGTTCGTGAGCCACAGCCTGCGCTCCGGGTTCGCTTTCCTGCCAGTAGTGGTCGGAGTAGCGTATAAAGTGCGTGGCGGGGGAATAGCGCAGTTCGTTTGAGAAATACTTGGCAAGCACCTCTGCCTGTCCCACATCTGAATAATCGGTAGGCCTATAGCAGGATGGGTCATTGTAAACCTCCGGCGCAACATATCCGTCCTGCTGTTTTACCTTTGCATAGAACCGCTGCGCCGAATTCCAGATAGTAGCAAGTTCACTATTGGCAAGCGGTGGAACGCATTTTTCAGCTTCTTCCGTGAATGCTTCGTATGCTTTTTCAGTATCGCCGTAACGCTTGAGGATACGCCCGGCAAATCTGGACATTGTGGCGTTGCGCTGACCCTCGGGAATTATCCACAGCTGACCACTGGGGAGGTCTTCGTCAAAAACGTCCTCGTCAAGGAACTCGGTAAGGTTCATACGCCCGGGGTATAAGGCAATGTCAGCCGAAACCGTGCCGTAAAAGAATCTTGCTGCGTCAAGAGCCTTGGTATCGAAGTACGGAAAGATAGAGTTTACTATTTTCTTCATATCACTGTAAAGCGCTGCGTCAGTAATATGGTCTATTGGGAACAGAACATGGAATTTCGGTCTTGCAGGTTTACCGTTTTTCTCCCTGTTGTTGAAACGGCTGTAATGTACGGCAAAAGTCACTCCCGGAAATGCCTGCATTACATCATCGGGAGTCACCCAGTCATTGGGATTCTCGGAGTGGTCGTTGTCGCAGTCAACGGGAAGGCAGTCGCTGCCAATGAAATTATCGCTGTTTCTGTAATTGTTCTTGTACTCCGCACACACATAGTCGCGGCTGATTGCCGCCTTTAAACCAGCTTCATCAAGTATGACCTGCCTGTGCGGATATGAGCAGTTGCTTGGATTGCTGATAACATCTGCGCTGTAAATTGTAAACATCAATCGTTAACCTCCTTGATTTCTTCCGTGAAACATCTGATACGAATTTTCCGCTGCTTGGCTTTTTCTATTTCTTCGGCCATTCCATTGGTTATTTTGCTGCCGAATACCCACAGTTCCTTGATTTGGTAAGCAGAACATAATTCATAAACATAGCCGTTTCTCTTTCGGTTTCCTCGTTCATAAACTGAGGAAACAAAAGGTGCGGCGCGATGGGTATGCAACCTTTGTCTACTGCGTATCTGCAGTAGCGGCGAGCATTGGCTGTATTCAGCTTGACATTATCCGAGTAAGGCGAGCATATATACACCACAGGCTTAAAGCGCTTGGCGTTTTCTGCTTTCATAGCCGCTGTAAGTCCTGCATACGCAGTAGGGTCGGGATAGCGTTCAGAGTTATAATAGCTGATACCACTCATGTATTCTCACCTCCCGCAACTGCTGTAAGCAGTCCGTTTACGAAATTTCCGTAAGCCTCCGGGTGGAGTTCCTGTATGTCCTTGATGTCATAATTGTCATAGGTTGAACGAACCTGCCTTGTGAAACCGAGCTTGCACAGAGATAATGCCAGAGCCACAACATCGTTAATGGTGGGGTGGTACTGCTTAAACCGCTTCTTTGTGCATTCGGGGCACATTATCCTTGCTGATAGCGGGTGTTCTTTCTTCGCTTTGAACAGTTCGTTCAGGGGAACAGGGACTTCCTTTCCGCATTTGCAGCAGACAGAGAAGGTGTTTCCATCCAGAACGGGATTTTTCTTGTTTTTGTTTTTGGTGTAAATCATTTTTCTCCTCCAAAAAATTAGATTCGGTTTATTGCCTTCACCTACTAACGGACAGGCAAAGGCAAAAACCGAACCGACGCTCAATCTTTTTTGTAAAAACTACATTCATAGCCATCCGCACGGAGCGGAAGCCCCTCTGCCTTGGAGGCAGCTTCTGCCCAAGGCGGAGTTCTCCCCATCATTTCGCAAATCTCAGATACATTCGTATCTGTCGGGCATTCGATGATAAGCTCATCATGAACGTGACCGCAAATACGGTAGTTACGCAGCGTTCGCATAGCGTAGCAGAGAATATCCCTACTGACCGCCTGAACGATGTTCTCCACGAACTTAGGACCGTAGCTTTCAATACGCTCCCACTTCTTTGTTGCGCCTACTCCCTCATAAGTGACAGACTCGCCGCCGAACTTATTCTCACCGATACGGGGTTTGACGTATGAAAGCCGTCTGCCGCTCGGCAACGTGATGAACAGCATTCCGCTTTGGTAATTAAAGCTAATACCATGTGTATCTGAGCGGCATCTTTGTCGTATTGTATCCTTCACGCAGCAGTCGACCTCCCACCAGAACCGCACGATATTCGGGTTGGAACTGCGCCACATATCTACAAGCGGCTGAAGTTCGTCCTCCGACAATCCCATCTCCAATGCTCCCATAGCTTTCAGCGCGCCGACAGAGCCGCCGTAGCCGAGCGCCAACTCTGCAATTTTACCTTTCTGACGAAGATGCCCGTTGACACCGTGTTTCTCGACTGGGACACGGAACATCTGGCTTGCTGACGCGCAATAAATATCGCCGCCGTTCTTGAAAACATCAAGCCGCCACTGCTCACAGGCAAACCAGGACAGCACTCTGGCTTCAATTGCCGAAAAGTCGGATACCACGAATTTCATTCCGGATTTCGGGATAAATGCGGTGCGGATAAGTTGGGAAAGCGTATCGGGAATATCATCGTACAACATTTCCACAGCTTCGTAATTTCCGCTTTTCACGAGTTCCCGAGCCTGTTCAAGGTCGGAGATATGGTTCTGCGGGAGGTTCTGTAACTGTATGAGCCTACCTGCCCAGCGCCCACTGCGATTTGCGCCGTAGAACTGAAACATTCCGTGCGCCCGTCCATCGGAGCAGACAGCATTTTTCATAGCCTGATATTTCTTCACCGAGGATTTCGCAAGCTGCTGACGGAGTTCAAGTACCTCTGCAAGCTGCGGAGGGGCATTTTTCAGCATCGCCGCAATTTCCTTTTTGCCAAGGCTGTCAACCTCCAAACCGTTCTCCGAAAGCCACTGCTTCATCTGCTGAACCGAGTTCGGATTGTCGAGCGAAGTGAGTTCCTGCATTTTCTCGGAAAGCAGCGCTTTTGACCGCTCGTCAAACTGTATTGCATTATCCACAACAGCCATGTCGAGGGCGATCCCACGGTCATTTATTTGCTGGTCAAGGCAGTATTCCTCCCACACGAAGTCCAGCACGGGGAACTTCCGCAATTTGTCCTGAATAGACATTTCGACCTCTACATCACGCTTGTTGTACGCCTTGAACTGCGCCCATTTCTCCGGAGCGTGTATCGGGAGATTTCTTGTTCTGCCGCCGTTCGCTTTTGTAGGAGTACACGGTACGCAGAAATACTTGATGAGTTCCTTGCCTTCTTTCAGTTTCTGTTCCGGTAAGCCTAGAACGGCTCCTGCTCCCGCAAGAGAAAGCGGTAAACCCATATATGCAGACCACACCATCGAACACCTCCACGATTGCGAGTCAAGATATTCGCCAATGGACAACCCGAAATATTTTGACAGGCACACACGTTCGAAAGCGGCATTAAAAGCCCATTTGATAACGCTGTTGTCAGTCAGAGCAGAAAGGATTTCTTCGGGTATTTTCTCGCCCTGCGCAAGGTCGTACACGACAACATCACCGCCGTTTACCGAAACTCCGAACAGCAGTATCTCGAAAGCGGGTGATTCTACATATCTGTACACACCGCTTTTGGAAAGGTCGATATCGCTGTATGTTTCCAGATCGATTGACAGTGTTTTGATTTTTTCCATAGTTCACCTCAAAAAAGGGCGGTAAAGCTAATCTACCGCCCGATTGATTATCAAATACACAGAAGTCTGAATGTTTCCTTGCCTTTAGGAGTAATAAGGGTCTGTGTGTCCGTGTATCCCGTCTTGTCGTTGACGAACTCCTTCATTTCAAATAAACCGCTTTCAACGTATGCAGCATACGGTCTGAGCTTGCCTTTATTCGAACGGTAGAGATAGCCCTTTTCAAGCAGGAAACGCACAAAATCATTCTGCCTTACACCGAGTTCCTTTGCAGTGTCGCGAATGCCTGTGAGCAGGTTTCTGTCAACGAGCATATCAAAGTAATCGGCTTTCGGTTGCATAAGCTGATTGGAAACAGTAAGCTGCGCGTTCTTCGCCTTTTCGTTTTTCAGTCTGGTAGCAAGTTCAATAAGGAAATCCGGAGAAGCAAGCGCCTGTTCCAGAACATCTTCCGTCATGTATGAGCCGTGCTTGCGGATAGAGGGAAGAACCTCATCAAATACCCATCTCTCAAAACGTTCTGCGCCGGGAAGTTTGCTGTGAGCGATAAGGCGGTATACATCGCCCTCTGTGATAAACTTTGTATTCTGAACTCCTCCCGCTGAAGGGGTCGGTAAAACGCAGACCCCTTTGCAGTGAGCAGAAATTGCGTCGGCGGGTCTTGCATAACCAAGTGCCCTTGCAATATCTGAGCCACAGAACAGCACATCGCCGTTCTTCTGAATTGTGCGGATTTCTCCGAATTCCAAGTTGTTAAAAGTTGAAATATCCATAAAACCTCCGAAAATTAACCTACCCACCCGCCCGACAATCAGACTGCCAATTTTACTTGTGATTAGCCTTGCGGCGATGCTTGATTGCCTCTATCAATGAGCCAACCATAGAAATGAGATTGCCGATGACCGTGCCCACCGAAATGCCGAAGCAAGCGGCAAGCATAATGCTTTCAAACTCTGTCATACCGCACCTCACGAAAGAAAATCATCGTCATCATCTGTCGCAAAATCGTCCTCAGCGCGGGTTCTGCCACCGAGCGGCTCACCGTCGCGAATCTTCTGCAGGTTGTTCAGACCGCAGGCGATACCCTTGTTGCCGTTGGAGTTGAATGCGTAGAATGAGATGGACGCTCTGCCGTAAACGCCGCTGTAAACCTCGCTGCGCTCCAGAATGGGGCTGCAGTTAGCGTCAACGATTCCGGGGGCAGTCGCAGAGTTCGCGTTGATGAAGTAGCTGTTTGCGTATGCCTCATCATCGGGGCGTTCTGTGTCGCCGTCGCGGAGCGGGTTCTTGATAGCGGAGAGCGCGGGAACGTAACGACCGTTGCCCTTGAGTTTGGACTCACCCTCCTTGTAAGCCGCCTCGATAGCTGTCTTGATCTTCTCGACCGTCTTGGTATCCGACTTCGGAATGATAAGGCTGACGCTGAACTTCGGAGCGCCGCCGTTGATGGACTTTGCCTCCCAGACGTTCGCGTAGCTGAATCTTGTGTTGGGTCCTGTGATTACCTTTGTGGGATTTGTGAACTTTGTCATGTTAATTTTCCTCCTTGAAATCTTCGTTTGCTGTATGGATCGCCGGACGCTTGTCCGACATAGGGACTAAGGTTGGCTTGCCCTGCGGCTTTTCGATAAGCCCACCGAGCAGTTCGGAAAATCTCTTTTTTCCGAGAAGTGCATTCATTGCTGTGATACCGAGAACACTGTGTTCATATGGGTCGAACCCTGCTGCCTTTACCGTTTCAACAACGGCATTCTCATCAGTGTATTTGCGGTTTGAACGACCCTCTACTACCTTGAAACCATCGTATGTAACGCCGCTGAGCGCTTGGCGCAGAGCGTACTCTTTGACATCCGTCACCCAGGATACAAGTTCGTCCGCTTTTGCAAGGATAGCGGCGATTTCGATATTATCAAGGGTTGCAGGTGGTTCAAAGTCGTAACGAGCGAGTGAAAGATTGTATTCCGCGAGTTTTCGGCAGGTCGCTCTGACCTTGCAGAAACGGCAGTGTTCACCTGCTTTGAAATCTCCCTCTCCGTTCCACGCCTGTTTTGCAGCGGGGACGAGTACATCATCAGCCCATTTCAACAGTTCTTCGATGGGAATCTCCCAGGTGTCGCAGTGACTGAGTCTAGGCTGAAAAATGCTCATTCGTACTGTACTTATGTCGTACAGACACGAGAACATCTCAAAAGCGCCGAGCGCATATATGCGAAGCTGGTCGTTATCAACGGCTTCAACCTTTACACCTGTTCCGTATTTCAGGTCGCAAATGTGAAGAATTCCGTCAGAAACGATAAGGGCGTCGCAAGTTCCGTAGCATTCTGGGACATATTTTGAGCAATCGACTCGCTGTTCTACAAAAGCAGAAGGGTTCTCGAGGACGCTCATCTGCTCGTCCACAAACGCCACATAATCATCGGTATACTCGTCCATTAAGGCATCTTCGCACTTAATGGGGTTCTCTGCATAGCCAAGATGAGATTTAAGTTTACCTTCTGCAATGCTGTGGGCAAGTGTCCCTTCATCGGCATAAGCAGAAGGCTTGTCCTCCATAAACTCAGTAAGCCTTACGCTTGGCGGACACTCAATCCATCTATGACTTGCAGAAGGTGAAAGAAGCGCATGGCTCATTCCAAATACCTCGATTCTTCCATAATCTCCGGATACTCGGTAGCCGGGACTTCAGAGATTTTCTTGTACCCGTGGCGAAGCAATATAGCCTGGATTTCCTGCGTATGTCCGTTTCTTGCAAGTCCTGCAAGATACGCGCGTACTTCTTCCAGCGTAGGCAGCTTTTCCTCGGGCTCGGGTGTTGGCTTGGTTTCCTTCTTTGGAGCAGATTCTTCAGCGCCGCTGCACAGTTCTCTGATTTCGCTTATACACGAAATGAGCGCCTGGGTGTGCTTTTCGGCTTCCTTCAGAATTGAATCCAACTCTGACATTTTGCTCATTGGTTTTACCTCCGTTCATTTTATTAGGGCTATGCGCCCATGATGGCGATTACCGCCTTCACCTCTTACCGGACAGGCAGACTGAAAAACCGAACCGAAATTTCAGAAATTTTCAAAAAATTTTTTATTTCTTCATTTTCCAAAAGAATAGCGCGGAGTTTCCTGATGCGGTTGCGGATTGCAGCGTCTGTCACACCGCAGCGTGATGCAATAGAACTCTGCTTTTCTTTGCGAATAAGCGCTTCGCATAAATCTTTTAATTCATCGGGCAGTTCTGAAATTGCCTTATGTATCGCATTCAGTTCCGCTTTCATAATAGCTGTATCCTCAACAGAAACATCTGAAGCGGGAATTTCAAAGGACGCGCCGTCCTCGGTTATGTATGCGTCAATTTCCAGATTGCGCTCTCGGCTCCTTTCGATAAGGCGCTCCTGCGCCTTGAGGTCGGCTGCGTTGTCTTTGCCAAGCCGCTCACCGAGTTCGTTGCGAGGAAGGCGAACCGCCATGTACTTGTCGGGGGAATAGTACCATCTCTGTTTATAGGGGCAGTCCTCCGCAGCAGGCTCGATGGAAAAGCACTCCTGTCTTGTACAGATGATACTGCTGCCGTCTGACAGCATGATGCGGTATTCCTGGTAGCTGAGCTTCTGATAGTTTTTCATAAAAAACCTCCGTTGTCGATAGTTCGAAACGGAGGTCATCACAGCTGCAAAAAGGGCATAACAAAAGCGCCGCAGTCCCAGGAGAAAAATCTCCGTTTCGGATTGCAGCCGACCTACCCACTAGGCAGCTGTTTTATTTTATTGTCCGTCATTGCCGTTGGGGCGCGGGGATCAGTCCGTGCAGCAAGGACGGTTTGAAGCGACTTTTTCAGAACTGTGTCTTAAAGAGTCAACATCGAATATTGTAGCTTTTAATGAACTGCAATTAACTGCAAATGTTCATGAATATACATAACCATGATACCACTGGTTGAAATGCAAAAAACTGCAATTTTTATAATAGACAAACGAACTCATCTGCAGTTCAGTTTAAGAAGTTTAATTCATAAAACAGAAAAACGGCAGCGTGAGATCCTTTTTTCCAATATAGGAAAGAATAGATCCCGCACTGCCGTCTTGCGTTCTGGCGGATTAAGTATTCGATTAAGCTACTTGTGTAAGTCGAATATTATCGACATTGAGTGTCCCGTCAGGGTTAGCAGTGATACGAGTAAGACAGTTTTTTTGAACAATTTCAACTACTGTTCTATCCAGACTAATATCACAGACTCGTTTTCCTTCAAGGTTGCGGATTGCTTCCGTATGGCATCCTCCTTCCTTTATTAAATATTGAAAAAACAAAAAAGCCAGGGTGGCAGCGTTGTGAAAAAATATCACATAACTGTTTACCCTGGCGTACAAAAGTATGGTGCATGATCTTCGCGGTACTCCACCCCAACAGAGGACAGGTCAATTCCGCTCCGCAAAAACTTCTGAAATGTTTTATCCATCATAATCTCCATAAATACCGACTGGTTTGTCTAATTATACACTGTTTCTATCAGCGGCCAAAGCGGAACATAGACAAGTCTTTCTTCGTCTGTTATAGAAATAATCTCCCCTCTCGAAAAAGAGTTTATTTACAAATAAATATTAACATCATTTTAGATAACACAATTATATCACAATATATGTAACAATGCAATAACCCATTTGCAATTTTATCAATTGTTAACGCTTAATTACTTTGTTCTTTTCAATATATGAATAATATACAAATTCTTATAGCTATTTTGCTGAAAATGGTCAATATCTATTGTGTTGTCCTTTCGTAAGTGTTATAATAATTAATGTACAGATGGGATTGTTTTATTCAGCGTTTCCTTAGATATTCAATGCCTACTCTGTTACCATTTATTTAATTACTTGATATAAGAAGAGGAGATGTGTACTATGGCAAATCAAGCAAACTATACACTAAGCAATTTTAAAGTATCAACTCAGGACATCATTTATTATTTCAACTCTATTGTAAAAGGAAAACAATTTTATAATGACTTGAAGTCTATTCTTAAAGTCGGAATTAATGATATGTCCCTTTTCCCCAATATTAGATTACACGATTATGAAACATATAAGGATTATCTCAATAAATGGGTAAAAGGGTATGTCGATGCCACGCAAAATCCTCCGAGTCTTAGAGCTGCCTCCCCCAAAGGTAGCTGTTCTGATCCTGCTATACAGAAGATAGTTCAAATTGCAACAAATTCCACAGATCAGCAAGCAGCCACATTGAGTGCTTACCACAATCTTTTTATGAGTGCTGAAAATATACAGGGTAATCTTCTGGAAGAATACATAAGCAAAAAAATACATCCATATGGTTGGATTTGGTGTAATGGCAACGTTTTACGAGCTGTTGATTTCTGTTCGGCCGACGGTACTTGCTTATTGCAAGTTAAAAACAAGTCCAACACAGAAAACAGTTCATCTAGTGCGATTCGAACCGGAACAACGATTCAAAAATGGTATAGATTAGGCACAAGAATCGTTAACGGCATCAATTATCCCTCATATAAATGGGATGCGTTGAATATAATAATAAATAGTCATGTACCATCAAGAGTAAATCCGGATTGTAACATGTCAGAAAATGATTACCTAGTATTTCTGACTCAAGTTGCAACAAATAATAAACAGATAATCACTTACAAATAACATAGTGGGTGACCCCATCAACTGGGGTCACCCGCTGTTTGTTATTTCATCTTTTTTAGTTGTTTTTCCATATATTTAGTCCAGGATACGTCATCGGTGTTTTTATATCTTGAATATGCAAACCCATTATTACTATATTTTATGCCATTCATATCGTCTATAATAACTTTGGCAATTGCCTCACCTAGTTTGACTGGAACGGCATTTCCAATTTGTTTATATTGTTCTAAGATAGAACCGCAGACTTCCCATTTTTGAGGGAACTCTTGAATACAAGCATATTCTTCTACGCTCAGCGGACGATCTTCAATGGGATGAGCTAAATCGGTTGCAGGCATTGTCGGGTTTGTGACAAGTGTTGGAGAAGGTTTCGAATATGATAATCTCCTTAAAAACCCAGTTTTTCCACCTCCAAGATAGTATGATTTTCCCAGAGCTTCCTTTTGTAATTCCAAAGGCAGATCTTTCCAATACTGACCTTCCTTTAGTATTCTGTAATACTTAAGCCTTTTTTCAGGAAATTCAATATAATGATGCTTAGTATCAGATGCCAAAACGGATAATGCATCTCTCAATGTTCGCCACTGCTTTAGCCCATTTGTACCCTCTTCATTATGAGTAGGTTGCAAGTAGCTTACCTTGTCGTTCCCAAGTTTTCCAATCATCACAACACGTTCACGTATTTGTGGCGCTCCGAAATATGCTGCATTATATAGATTGAATGAAACAGTATATCCCATTTCTTGTAATCTATCCATAATAAACAGCATAGCCCCCCCTTTGATTGGCTCTTTACAATCTTTGTAAATAAATGGGGTCGACAGTAGTCCTCTAACATTTTCAATTACAATATATGTAGGTTTTATCTCATCTACAATGTTTAAATATTTTAGAAATACATTTCCTCGTTCATCATCAAAACCTTTTCTATTCCCTGCGGTACTAAAGGCTTGGCATGGAGGACCGCCAAAGATAACATCAACTTTGCATCCTTTTGGTATTTTGGCCATTTTCAAAATATCGCTAGCGTTGAACTTATTAATATCACCTATCAAACCAATATTAGGATTATTTTTTTGAATTGTCATTCTGCACGCTTTATCAAATTCACAAGCAAGCAATGCCTCTATACCACCATTCTTCATTCCAATATCTAAACCCATTGCGCCAGAAAAAAAACTCAATGCAACAATATGTGGTAATTCATCTGTTAATCGTTCATGATCATTTGGCTCAATAACCACATTGTATTCACTTATATATCTGTTCAAATCAGGCATAGTAGTAACCCATTGATTTCCTATTCGTGTTGCAGATAATTGATGGTTTTTGATTAGTAATCTAACCGATTGTACGGTAACCTTTAAGTGTTTTGCGACATCATTTACTGTTAAAAAATTATTTTCGTTGTTCAAGGGTCGATTCTCCTTTTCCAATTCGCAAATTTTTATATACCCATTATACCATACTAGTGATTATAAGTCAATAGCTTATTAATTAATGCGTACAAATTAGATTACTTGGAATATCTATAAAATCATGCTGTATTAACTTGCCTTCTGGTACTAGATTTTTCTTCAAATACTCATGCAATGGGCTTCCGTCGATGAAATAATACATCTGCGGAACTACAAACCCAGGTACATCTTTTCTAAGTTGTTCCAGCGAAATCATATTTGTATTTTGAAAATCGATGATTTCCATTGCGACTTTATGATGCTTTAAGTACTCATCTATGCGCTTAACAGCCTGTAAATCATACGAGTATTTTTCCTTCCATGTTTCTATGTATATTTTGTTATCCAAATGCATTATACCAACAATAGATTTGATTGGTGAGCTAACGTATAGGTAAGCTTCAACCAATTCGTTAGGAAATACTGAACGATGTTCATATATTTTTTCTCCAGAGAGAACACGTTTGTAAACATCTGATTTGAAACTCAGCAACATTGTTTTCATATAAAATTATGCCTTTCTCATTATTGTAAAAAATGACATCGTATCCACATAAAGCTATTTTGTCATTGGTTACAATTGTCCACCAAAAGCCAATGATAAGTCAGCCGTTACCAAACAGGCTATTATATATGAGATTAACGCTTATCTGAACAGAATGTCTGTTGAATAAGGGTCTTATTATGTATATAGTCAAATCATTCTATGAAAAACACTTTCATCCAATAAATTGAACAAGAAACTATCTTTGGCATTGTGGTCGTCATCTGTTCGATGAATATATGCGTGCAGAACAACTGTTCCTGCTTGTATCATTTCAGCCATTCTTGCAAACGAAGCTCTCCAGACCCCGTGGATGGGTTGTACACAAATATTTTTATACCGGCACTGAGTCCAGTTGATCCAAAAATAAATATCACATTCCGGATAATGTGAAAGGTAATGTTCATAATCCTTTCTATTAAATGTAACGGTATAATTCGGATCATATGGCCGTCCGTTATACATATATTTTAAACAGGTAAAAAATGGAGTATTCTGAGTCTTTAGATCAGCATATCTATAATTTGTATAATCAAACATATCAATCGCCCATGGTCTTAATTCTTTTTCGGGATTTTTTCTTATATCCAAACCAAACCTCGGAACAACATTAGTTATAAAATCGTTTTCATCGTTTTCTCCCCATTCATACCATCTATCTCTGTCCTCTGTGTTGAATCTTACCTGATTTCTTTCCACTAAAGAAATAAATCTTGCATATGTATTGCCTTTGGCGCTGGTAACTATATCAAACTCCACCGTTGAATCCACCCGCACCTCATCTGTAAGACGGTAAATAGTCGGTATGCCCAGATGGTCGTTTCTTGTATCGACTTTTCCTTTTCCCTCTGACCTTGTAATCTCTGTTATTCTTCCTTCCATAATTAATCCTCATAAGTTTTTTATCTTTTGGTATCTAAATCCAAAATAAATCCAGTAATAGAATCATGGGCATCTTTAAACAACAATCAACAGGTAGTAGTATTTTGGTAGTCAAGCGCCTGCACAACTGCTACATATTGTGCCGATTTGCCTAACCAACAGCCGCCAAAGGGATTGACACCCGCATCCTGCCGTGGCAGACGAATAGTATCTTATACATTTCCGAGTTCCTTTCAATCATATTACAGTTTATTATAGCACAGAATTTTAAATTTGCATAGTACAACAGCGTAAACAGGAACTTTTTTCAGAAACGATATTGACTTGTGAGCCGATGTGGAATATAATATTATCAGGTGCTCAATGCACATTATTACAAAGTGAGGAATCAACAATGATCTACGAAAGTATTCAGAAGCTCATTAAATATGCAGAAAGAAACGGACTCATAACCGCAGACGACGAGTATGTAGTGCGCAATCAGCTCATGGAGATACTCCAGCTCAGCGACTGGGAGGAAAACAACGCCGACGACAGAAATGCGTCCGTTGAGGCTCTGTTGGAGCCGATCATTTCCTACGCCGTCGAAAAGGGACTGATCCAGGACACCGCAGTTTACAGAGATCTTTTCGATACGAAGATCATGGGAGTGTTCACGCCGTTCCCGCACGAGGTCAACGCAGAGTTCCAGCGCCGCCTGGCGGTAAGCCCGAAGGAGGCTACCGACTGGTACTTCGATTTCAGCAAAAAGCTGAACTACGTCCGCGCTGAGCGTATCGCCAGGGACATGAAGTGGACGTACGATTCCGAATACGGCGTGCTCGACATCACTATCAACCGCTCCAAGCCTGAGAAGGATCCCCGGGATATCGCCGCCGCCAAGACCCAGAAGGCTTCCAAGTACCCCAAGTGCCAGCTCTGTGCTGAGAATATGGGCTTCGCAGGCCATCTGACCCACCCGGCACGCCAGAACCTCCGCCCCGTAAAGGTCGAGATGAACGGCTCCGAGTGGTTCCTCCAGTATTCCCCCTATGGATATTACAACGAGCACTGCATAGTGTTCAATAAGAACCACGTCCCCATGGTGATCGACGACAGCGTTTTCGACAAGCTGTTTGATTTCATTGAGCAGTTTCCGCATTATATGCTGGGCTCCAACGCCGA
>ENA-ORNB01000174-ORNB01000174.1-human-gut-metagenome-genome-assembly--contig:-NODE-174-length-79458-cov-17.686108_pt1 | contig 79458 bp, 64 predicted proteins | sample MGYA00242112_ERZ509016 | MGnify/ENA primary metagenome ERZ509016 (study PRJEB26280, sample SAMEA2338705) | human gut metagenome | biome: human gut; feature: human-associated habitat; material: faeces...
GGGCAAAATCAGCATTCTCGGACAAAAAACCATAACCGGGATGAATGGCATCGGCTTTGCATCGTTTGGCAGTCTCTATTACTTTTTCTATATTTAAATAGCTTTCCCTGGCTATAGCAGGACCTATAAGATAGGCCTCGTCAGCATACATCACATGATGAGAAGTGCGGTCGGCTTCTGAAAAGATAGCAACGGTCCGTATGCCCATTTCTCGGCAGGAACGCATTACACGTAAGGCTATTTCACCTCTGTTTGCAATCAATACTTTCTTTATCATTTTTCTTCTTATTATAACGGGGGTTAATTTCGCAGGCATAGAAACTGTCCTTGACGGCTTTCAGGCAGTCATGGCACAGGCAATCGGAATAATTCTCCATTAAATAGGTGCGTTGCAGAGCATCCAGTCGGACAGTTGCGCAATGACACGATAAAATATCATTGTGCATACAATCAAATGTTGCACCACAACGTGGACATACCTTTTTCATAGGCATTCCTCCCGTAAATTTTTTATTTTCTTATTTTCTTTCGTACTGCTTTCCTAATCCCACGAGTAAAAACAGCCTTTAATGAATGGCAGGTCTTCTGACTGACTCCTTATCTTGAAGCCTTCCCGATGTGAGGATTGTCACATCAGTGGCAAAGGTATTTTTCAAGATTCCAGCAGAGCTTCACAGCAGCGGGACTGTCCGGGATTTGCACCCGATTCCCTTTTAATCCGAATAGCAGATAGACTATCCGAAACCAATTCGGGGCAAAGATAATGGATTTTATAATTAAACGAAGCGGAAAAGATGAAAAAAGTATTGCTTGAAGTTTTTTTTCTTTTTCCAGTTGTTTTATTGATTTAATTCCTAACTTTGTCAGTAATATCGGTTTCCGGATTAGCCGTTGGCGCGAAACGGAATTAAAAGGGAATCCTGTGCAAGTCAGGAACTATCCCCGTAGCTGTAAGTTTTATCCTCCCATAGTGTGGGGAAGTGTTGTGACATTCTTAGCCACTGGTTATTGTGAAAACCGGGAAGGCGTTACAACGGAAACAAGTCAGAAGACCTGCCGTTATTGTTTATATCATTCATGGCTTTCGGGTGAAAGGCGATAGAACGAATCATACTGATCCTTTTTATTACTGGTTTCCATGAATTGTCGTGTGTGAAAGACTTATATTGAATAATGTGTGTTTTGTATAACCTTAATTTATAAGTATGATTAATTCAGAGGTATTTATTATTAAGAGAGATGGTAAAAAAGAAACTTTCTCTCTTGATAAAATTAAAAATGCAATAGCCAAAGCATTTTTGTCAGTAGGAAGTTTTGCTACCCAGGATGTGATTACTACTGTATTGAGTCGCGTTAGTGTCAGTGATGGAATGAATGTGGAAGAAATCCAGAATCAGGTGGAGGTGGCCCTGATGGCTGAACATTATTACAGTGTTGCCAAGGCGTATATGCTGTATCGTCAGAAACATTTGGAGGATCGTGAGGTGAGAGATAAACTGAAGTTTTTGCTTGACTATTGTGACGCTTCCAATCCGGCAACCGGCAGTAAATATGATGCGAATGCCAATGTGGAGAATAAGAATATTGCTACGCTGATAGGAGAGTTACCCAAATCAAATTTTATTCGTCTCAACCGTCGTCTGTTGACTGACCGTTTGAAAGACATGTATGGAAAGGAATTGTCCGATCGTTATTTGGAACTTCTGAATCATCATTTTATTTATAAAAATGATGAAACTAATCTGGCTAATTATTGTGCCAGCATTACTATGTATCCTTGGTTGAATAATGGTACGATAGCAGTGGGAGGGAACTCTACGGCTCCTACTAACTTGAAATCTTTTTGTGGTGGATTTGTCAATATGGTTTTTATTGTATCCAGTATGTTAAGTGGTGCCTGTGCTACTCCAGAGTTTTTGATGTATATGAATTATTTCATTGGTTTGGAATATGGGCAGGAATATTATAAGTATCCCGATAAGATTGTTGATTTATCTACCAAACAAAGAACAATAGACAAAATCATTACAGACTGTTTCGAGCAAATAGTATATTCTATTAACCAGCCTACAGGGGCGCGTAATTTTCAAGCCGTCTTTTGGAATGTAGCTTACTATGACAAATATTATTTTGAAAGTCTTTTTGGTAACTTCTTTTTTCCCGATGGAAGCCAACCTGACTGGAATTCACTAAGTTGGTTGCAGAAACGTTTCATGAAATGGTTTAATAAAGAGCGTACACGTACTGTTTTAACATTTCCTGTAGAAACAATGGCGCTTTTGACTAAAGATGGTGATGTATTAGATAAGGAATATGGTGACTTTACGGCTGAAATGTATTCCGAAGGTCATTCTTTCTTTACTTATATGAGTGATAATGCAGATTCTTTAAGTAGTTGCTGCCGTCTTCGCAATGAGATACAGGACAATGGTTTCAGCTATACTTTGGGAGCAGGTGGGGTTTCTACAGGCTCAAAAAGTGTGCTGACTATTAATTTGAACCGTTGCATCCAGCATGCGGTGAAATCCGGTATACTTTATCCGTTTTTTTTGGAAGAAGTGGTTGATTTGGTACACAAAGTCCAGTTGGCTTATAATGAGAATCTGAAATTGTTGCAGTCGAAAGGTATGCTGCCTTTGTTTGATGCTGGTTACATCAATATGAACCGTCAGTATCTAACTATCGGTGTTAATGGTTTGGTGGAAGCAGCGCAATTTATGGGTATTGAAATCAATGATAACCCTAAGTATGAAGCATTTGTTCAGGAGATTTTAGGAATGATTGAACGATATAATAGGAAGTACCGTACAAAAGATGTTTTGTTTAATTGTGAAATGATTCCTGCTGAGAATGTAGGAGTGAAGCACGCTAAATGGGATAAAGAAGCAGGCTTCCAAACATTCCGAGAATGTTATAACAGTTATTTCTATATTGTAGAAGACAAATCGTTGAATGTTGTCGATAAATTCCGTCTGCATGGACGCCGCTATATAAAGCATTTAACGGGAGGCTCGGCCTTGCACATGAATTTGGAAGAACACCTTAGTAAGGAGCAGTACAGACAACTACTTCGGGTAGCTGCTATAGAAGGCTGTAATTACTTTACATTTAATATACCGAATACCATTTGCAATGAATGTAAGCATATTGATAAGAGATACTTGCATGAATGTCCTGAATGTCATAGTCGGAATGTGGATTATCTGACACGTGTTATCGGGTATATGAAGCGGATCAGTAATTTTTCTCAGGCAAGGCAGAAGGAGGCTGCACAAAGATATTATGCTCCGTTACGTTGATTATGACATCGTATTTCAAGAAATTCCGGATGAAGTCACTCTGGCGATCAATCTCTCTAACTGTCCCAATAGGTGCAAGGGCTGTCATAGCCCTCATTTGTTGGAAAATGTAGGAGAATCTTTAACGGAAGAAAGTCTTGGGCATCTTTTACAGAAGTATGGAAAGGCGGTGACTTGCGTCTGTTTTATGGGAGGCGATGCCGAACCCTTTGAAGTGGAAAGGTTGGCAGGATTTCTTCACCGACAGTCTATCGCTTTGGTAAAGGTGGGTTGGTATTCGGGGAAGAATGAATTGCCGGAAGGTCTTTCCGTTCAGAACTTTGAATATATAAAGTTGGGACCGTATATTGAAAAATTGGGTGGCTTGAAATCTCCTGATACCAATCAGCATTTCTATCGGATATACGGGGATGAGATGAAAGATATTACCTATCGGTTTTGGCGTATCTGAAAAAGGCGGAAATAAATTCCGCCTTTTTCAGATAAATATATTAAGTTGGTTATGCTTCCGGTTGATAGTCTTCACCATTCTCCCATGCACTGTCGTCATTCCAGTTTTCATATAAATGGTTTACCCAAATTTGGCGAATCTCAGGATAACTGCCAAGGGCTTTCATATTACATCCGTCTTTAATACCATGATCAGCTCCGGCTTGATCTATCGGGTGGCTTTCGAATGTTCTGTCCACTTTGAATCCTAATTTCTCCAAACGTTCACGCCAGCTATATTCATTTGTATTGATTTCCACATTACTTACATCGTCATCTTCGGCCATAGCTTCCAGTCCCCAAAGGTCGTTGTGGGCATGGTCACCGGCAATTGACATGAAAGGTGCAAGATAAACATTTACTTCTGATGGGTTCAGGCCGTTCTTTTCGCAATAGCTCATCACCTTAGAGTACATACAGTCGGGATATTGGGTTTTGTCAAATCCTTCTACAGGAATTCTATTAGCCGGTTCTTCCTCTATTTCTTTCGGGAAGAAAAGCATGTCACCATAATCCACAGTACCTACAAAGATATTGTTGTTGGCAGCAAGTTCCTGCAATGCTTTTTCCATGTCAGAGTACTTTTTGTTAGCATTGTAATTCTCATCCGGATTACCGTGTCCCATTAGAAGCACGATGTTGTTCTTGCCTGCTAATTTAGACTCATAGTGTTTGTAAAGTATCTCTGCTACATCTTTAGTATCTTCTGCACTGGAAAGAAGGTTGGCACCTTTCAATACATCAATATGCGGATACCATTGAATCATAAAGTATTTTTTTACATCAGTATTCATTAATGAAAGATATTCTTCGCCTGGAATTACATGCAATGATTGTACAGCCACACGTTTGTATCCTGCATCGCCTATTGCTTTCAACCATTGGTCCAATTCATAACGTGCTATGCCGGTAGATGCTTCTACACGTCCGATACATGTACGTGAAGTAAATGACATATAAATATCCGTATTGGGGAATTTAGCTTTAAAATCCTCAATCACATCATCATAAACAGAAAGGGACTCATTATAGGTACTGCCAAAAGTACAGAGCAAAATGGCTGTGTCGTGTTGCTTGGTTCTGGTTACTACATCCACAGCAGGATTAACAGTACTTTCTTCATCATCATTGTCACTACAGGAACTGAATCCTGTGCAAGTTGCGGCAGCAACAAAAGCCGCCATCAGATAATACTTGAATTGTTTCATATTAATAAAAATTAATTTATAAATTGTTGGTTATTAATTGTTTTTGAATTTAATGAGGGCGGAGACATAAAAAGTTCTTCCGGGAGTTGATGTGGCACGATTCCGTCCGAAAGGAGTACGGTCTACATAGTCAAATACATTATCTACCCCGGCATTCATCGTTAATGACCACCGTTTCATTTTTAATAATGAGTGGGCTGTGTTGATACGCCAAGTTTGGAATCCGTCGGCATTATTATCATTTATATAACGGCGTGTAGACTGATATCTGCCATAGATGCCGATACCCAAACGATACAGTTTCCATGAATGTTGCCATAAGACATTTAAATTTGCATTATGGCTGGAAGTAGCATCAATAGGAAGATATTTCATATAATCTATACCTTTGTTAGGATATTGCGCTTTTGGATCAGCATAACTATATCCGCCGGCAAGGCTGAGAGATTTTGCAGGACGATAGTTGAAGGTGAAATCCATACCATAAATACGTGCCTTTGTCAGATTCTTATATTGTTTGCTCTTTTCTACTTCAAGAAACTTTTCATCGGGAGTTACGGAAATTTCAACCAACTCAATCATGTTGTGAAGATAATTCATGTATCCGGTTAAACTGGCTTGGAATTTTTGCCCTACGTACTCGATACCGATTGAAGCATATTGTGAGGTTTGTGCTTTTAGATCTGTGTTGCCATGATATGCAGTCAAGGCACCGCCTCCGATAACGCCGGTATAATTATAATAAAGTTCTTTAATAGTGGGTGCTTTGTAGCCTAAAGCATAAGAAGCACGCAAATTAATATGTTCTCCGGGTTTATAAAGTCCTGATATTTTCGGACTGAAATTCAATCCTGTTTCCTTGTGTTGTGTTCCTCGTACCCCGGCAGTCAGAACCAGATTTTCTCTGGCTGTCCATTCCTCTTGTATATAAGCTGCCAACGTATAAACGGAAGCGCGGTCACCGTCAATGTGATGAGGTGATTCCAAATGATTGTACTGATATTCGATTCCTGCATTTAAAATATGGTCCTCTCCAAGATAAAATACACTTTTTACCTGGCCTAATATTTGTTTCTGAATACTTTGTTTGATACGTTGACCGGCAAAGTAGGTGATACGTTCATGGCGGTCATTGTCTAGAAAATAATCAGTATGCTCGTTTAGCTTATAGTCATAGAAGTAACCGTATCTGCCATACGAGAGGTCTGCAGTCAGATAATTCCGTTTTCCTAATTTATATTTACTTCCTACTGCAAATGTATAGTTGCGATAATAAAAATCGTTGGCTTGATATTTCCAAGGACCGTGTGTACGCATTACCCAACGCTCATAATAAGTGCCTTCTGCAGTGAGGTCTAGTTTGCGATTGACTTGCCATTCAATGTTCTCGGACAGGGTATAGTTTGAAGAACGGTTTACGGTCAACATAGTAGAGCCGGATTTCAATTGATTCTGATCCCACTGCAGGTCTGTATTCCGCCAGCCATCGGTATGCCGGAAGTTGATTCCGGTTACAGATTTTATCTTTCCATAATTAAAGCCGAAACTGGTACTTTGACGTATATCACCATATTCACCTATGCGGGATGTATTGGTGAGCTCCATTTTTTCACGGTTACGTTTGGTTATGATATTGATAACTCCGGCTATTGCGTCACTGCCATAAAGTGAAGAAGCGGCTCCTTTTACAATCTCTATGCGTTCTATATTAGCTGGATTTAATTGATTCAAGTCGTTTTGCCCTCCTACATCGCCATTCATTCTTTTTCCATTTATCATGATCAGGATATAGTCATTGTTCAATCCGTTTAGTTGGATATGGCTCCCCATATCACCATCATGAAAGGTCAATGAAGGACTAAGACCACTGAGCAAATCGTCTATACTGCGTGCCTGATATTGTTCCAAAGCTTTGCTGGTTATGACTTCAGTCTGTACGGGAGCATCTTTCAGATAATGTTCAGTACCTGTACCCGTGATGACCACTTCATTCAGTAATACGGACAATTCTTTATCGTCTTTATCTTTGAGAATACTTTGGGCACTTGCAATTTGTGTACCTAATAGTAGAATAGCAGGAAGTAAATACCTCATATTGTGTTTTATTTAATTTGCAAAATAAAACATCAAGTTTCCCTCTGATAAAGAGGAATGCCACAAAGGAATAGACGTTGGAAAACGCTTGTTCGAATGGACACATACTTCTAATCCTGGAAGCTTGGTGTTTATTGTTCAACAGACTTAGCAGGTATTCTGGCTTTCCTCTGATTGGAAACCTTCCCATTTCTTCAAATGAAACAGTGGTTTTGGACTATCCAATCAACATAATGAGGATTTACAGCTGCAGGTACAGCCCCGGATTTACACCGGATTCCCTTGCATCGGGCTATGTGATAGCCCGATTACTAATTCTGTTGCAAAGATATAGGTTTATTTTATATTATCTTCGATAAGTCTTTGATTTTTTTAGCTTTTAAATTTTAAAGACAAACTGATATAGAATGAACGTCCGGGGGTAAGAGTTGCATAATTGCTGTTATAAGGACGATCATCCGTATAATCGAACAGGTTTTCTATGCCACATCCGGGTTCTATGATTACAGATTTTAAGTTGAAAGAATGGCGTGTGTTTAAATCCCACAATTGATAGTCGGGAGCATAGCCATAACTTTTAGAGAAACGTTTGCTGTTGATACGACCGTTCAAATTTATGTTCAACCGATATATCTTCCATGAATGCGCCCATTGGGCATTGATATTGTATGCGTTTTTAATACTTTTGTCGATGGGTTGTTCCAATTCCACGTCTTGGGTATTAAGATGAGTATATCCTCCGCTTAAATTGAACCCGGCACCTAGGTATGCATTGGCGGATACATTGATTCCGTATACTTTAGCCTCCGCTATATTATCACGTTGACGAACTTCCTTATGACCATATTGCTCCATAGCTTTATCTCCCGTGGCAATCGTATTATAATCTATCATGTCACGAATATTATTATAAAAAGCATTGACTGATACAGAAAAACGCTCATGTACATACTCTGCACTCAATGAGAAATAATCATTCTTTTCCGGCTTTAAATCCAAATTGCCTATTGTCAACCTGTCATTTTTTTTAGCTATGTCAGTGGCATAGAGTTCAGACAGGGTAGGAGTTCGGAAACCTGCTGCATAGGAGGCACGGAAATTGAATTTGCCGGGTTTATACATCAGTGCTACATTGGGAGTGGCATGATTTTTGAAATTTTCATGATAAATGTAACGTACACCGATCAAAGCCTGTAGATTTCTCAGTAACTTTATTTCATCTTGTGCAAACAAGGCCAGTGTATAAGCATCTTCTTTAGCTATATTGTCTGTTTGACTTTTCAAGACATCAACGATATATTCTGTGCCGACTGAAAGTTTGTGCCGGCCACCTAATTTAAAGATACCTTTTATGCTAAGATTGTGATTGCGGGTCCGTTTGCGCACTTGCTCTTCACCTGCTTTTCCATTATAAGTTTTATTGTCTTTAAAAAAACAATAAGAGGAAGAAAAATGATCGGCGTAATAGTCTGCGGTAATATAATTCCCTTTACTTATCATGTATTGGGTACCAATACCATAATTAAAGGTTTCATGCAATATGTTGTAGTCGTATGCTTCATAAGGGCGGCGTGTCTTGTTGTCATAATATCCGCCGCGGGCATAAAAGGAGAGTTTGTCGGTAGCATCAAAAGTGAATTTTTGATTGACAGTATTTGCATAGAATCCTGTAGAAGCTACTTTCCCGGTTTCTTCCAGTTCATGAGTTTTGGAGTTCTCTTCGTATGGATTCAGTTGCCATCCCTCGGCCTGCTGACGGCGGTAAGAGGTGTAGGAGCCGAACTTGCCGGTATTGACATCTGCGTTTACGGACTGGGTAAAACGTCCTTTACTGGCATAACGGGTATCGCTGGAAACATTGATAGCATTTTTTGCATCATCAGTAATAATGTTGATTACTCCTCCGATAGCATTTGTTCCGTAAAGAGCGGAAGAGGCACCGTTCAATATTTCAATACGTTTGATTTTGGCAACATTGATTCGGGCGTAAGTATCATCTCCATACAGGCGTTTGCCATTTTCCAGAAAAATGAAATAATCATCAGGCAATCCATTCAGACTCAATGTTGTACCCATACCGTTGGTCATACTTGAGAAAGATGGGGTCAGCTTTTGTAAAGCCTCGTCCAGCGATGTTACACTGGCATTACTTAAATCCTTTGCGGTGATAACGGAAACAGGCACGGGACTATCCGTCATGCGGTGGTGTGTTCCTGTTCCGGTTACTACTACCTGGCCTATATTGGTAAAACTGTCTTGTAGCTTGATAAGAAGATTTTTTTCACCCCCTTTTGTGGTGACAGATTTGGGTGTGTAACTGACATGCGTGATTCTTAATACATGTTTTCCATCAGGAAGATTGTTGATATTAAACTCGCCTTTACCATTTGTGGTGCATCCTGAAAGGCTTTGGTCAATACGAATATTAGCCCCCACTACAGGTTCGTTGGTATCGGCACTCACAATCTTTCCACTGATACTGACTTGTGCCAGTACGTCAATAGCCAGACAGCTTAAAGTAATTGCTGTCAATAATAATTTTACTTTCATCGAAAGAATTTAAGAATTAATAATTGGCTTTCCTGACCCCGGGAGAGCGTGATTATCTATGTTTTGATTTGGCAGGTTTCCTGGCTTCACCCTGAAAAGCGCCTTCCTATTTCTTCATTTTCGAAACAGCGGCATAGCGAGAGTTGCTTTTCATCAAATGGATTTCACAGTAGCGGGCACTGCTTCGGATTCCACAACCGAATTCCCTTTTATACAGATAGAGAAAAAATATCTGTATCACCAAACCGGGCGCAAAGGTAGACAATTATTTTATATATGTTTTAAGATTAGTGAAAAAATGACTGCTTAAAACGGAGAGAATATTGAAAAGAGGAGGGGATTTTGAACCGTAGAAGTGAATTTGATTCACTCCTACGGCAATATGAATTTGCAATAATTCGGATGGTGATTTCAGGCAAGCGCCAATATTAATATTTGTGCTGTAAGCACACGTAAAAACATGGTGAGCGGATAAACGGTGGCATAACCTACTGCCGGAGCGTCACAAGAGGTCAAATCATTGGAGTAGGCTAATGCGGGCGGATTGGTGGTGGCTCCGGACAATACTCCGATCAAGGTGTAATAGTTCAGTTTATAAACATATCGTCCTATTATTCCTACAATCAGTAAAGGCAGCAGCGTAATAATGGCGCCGTATGCTATCCATACATATCCGCCTTCGTTAATAATTGTTTCGATGAATCCTTTACCGGCTCCTAATCCTACGCAAGCAAGGAAAAGTGAGATACCGATTTCACGTACCATCAAATTGGCACTTATGGTGGTATAGGTTATCAATTTATAATGTGGTCCGAAACGGCTTATCAGGATGGACACAATAAGGGGGCCTCCTGCCAGTCCCAGTTTTACCGGTTGAGGGATACCGGGGAATAAAAAAGGAGTGCTTCCTAAAATACACCCTAATGCGATGCCTAAGAAAATAGGAATCAGGTTGGGATGATTCAAACGTTTCATGGAATTACCTAGAATCTTTTCGGCATGGGCTACAGCCAGTTCGCTACCCACAATCTTTACCCGGTCACCCATTTGCAATTGCAGGTTGGGAGTGGCCACAAGGTCTACACCCGAACGGTTTACACGGGTAATGCTTGCTCCGAAGTTATTCCTGATTTTTAGTTGAGCCAATGTTTTGCCATTCAATTCAGGCTTGGTGATCAGAATTTTTCTGGAAATAAGTTGTTTGTTCTGGAAATCCCATTCCACATTCACTTGTTTTCCAAAAAATACAGTGATAGCTTCTACATCTATCGGATTGGCGATAACAAGGATTTCATCGTGCATGTGAAATACTGTAGTGGAGTTCACTAGTTCTGTTTGTTTGTCTCCGTCACAATGCCGTATGCGTGAAATCACAAAATCACGATTCACCAATGGCTTGATTTCTTTTATTGTTTTACCTTCTACGGCTTCATTGCGTATTTCTAGTGAGATAGGGCGTACGGTCAGTTCTTGTAGATGTCCCAATCCCCGTTCCGCATCGGCTTCTTCGGTTTTTGTGTTGATGCGCAGGATATATTTCAATGCCAGCAGGGAGAGAATACATCCTACTACACCCAGTGGATAGGCTACGGCATATCCCAGTGCTATTTCGGGAGCGTCTATACCATTCAGATCACTGTTTGCTTGCTGTGCGGCACCTAGTCCCGGGGTATTTGTTACAGCACCCGAAAGAATTCCTACCATTGTGGTAATGGGGACACCTGTTATGAAATGGAGTATAATGGTGATGGTCACACCTAAAAATACAACCATCATGGCAAGCAGGTTTAGTGTGAATCCTCCTTTTTTGAATGCTGAGAAGAAACCGGGACCCACTTGTAGTCCGACTGAGTAGACAAATAATATCAGACCGAACTCTTTTAAGAAATGCAACAGATGTTCGTCCAGGTTCAGATTGAAATGACCGAATACAATTCCTACAAAAAGTATCCAGGTTACTCCCAATGAGATACCTGCCACTTTTATTTTTCCTAACATGATACCGAAAGCAATGACCAGTGAAAGAATAAGTACGGAATGTGCTACTCCGCCGCCCCATAAATTAGGGTACCCTTCAAAGAGATTTCTAAAAAGTTCCATAATTCATTATCTAGTTTAATTATTTATAGTATCAATTTTATAATTCAAAAAGTTGTCTTTCAAAATATTAGAGTAGGTTTTATGGGATAGGATGCTTCGTTTTATAGCTGTCATCCCGGCAAAATGACTGCAAAGGTAGCTTATTTAATTGATAAACCATAAAACTTTAATTGCTTTCTAAGGATATTTACTTGATATGTCGGAATTATGAATTAATCTGTTATTCTAATTTCGATAATTTGCAATTTGCACTATCTTTGTATCCGTTTTTAAAAGAAATACTAAAGAATGAAGCCACAATTACTCATAGGGGCCGCTACATCGGGAAGCGGAAAAACGACTTTTACGATGGGGTTGCTGCGGGCATTGCACAAACGAGGCCTGCGAGTACAGCCTTTTAAATGTGGTCCTGATTATATTGATACACAATTTCATACGCTGGCTGCTGACCATGAGTCGGTGAATTTGGATATTTGGATGGCATCAAATACCCATGTACAACATCTGTATAATAAATATGGAGATGGAGCCGATGTATGTGTAACCGAAGGAGTGATGGGATTGTTCGACGGTTATCAAAGAATGCAGGGAAGTAGTGCTGAAATAGCCAGATTGTTGAATATCCCTGTAGTGCTTATAGTAAGTGCGCGTTCTACAGCTTATTCTGTGGCTCCGTTAATTTATGGTTTCAAGCATTTTAATCCGGCTGTGAAGATTGCAGGTATTGTTTTCAATCAAGTATCATCTCCTTCTCATTTCGCTTATTTACGTGAGGCTTGTGTTGATGCAGGAGTAGAGTGTTTGGGGTATCTGCCTATGACAGAAGGGTTGAAAATTCCATCCCGGCATTTGGGTTTGACATTGACAGCCAAACGTTCCATGAACACCTTAATAGAACAGGCTGCGGAATTGGTTGAGAAATATGTGGATTTGGATAAGCTGCTGAGTATTTGTCATCGTAATTTCCCGTGTCGGTATACATTGCCTTATAGTTCTGAGATAGGGGTGGAAAGTTTTGCTCCTTCTGCTAAAAAGATGAAGATAGCCATAGCGCGGGATCCGGCTTTCAACTTTATCTATAGAGAAAACATAGACCGCTTGTCTGCGCTAGGAAGCATTACTTATTTCAGTCCTGTATATGGTAGTGATTTGCCGGATGCTGATTTGGTTTATTTACCCGGAGGATATCCGGAATTGTTTGCCCGTCAACTGCATCGGCGCAAAAAGTTAATGGAAGCATTAAGAACCTATGCAGAGGAGGGGGGGAAGATTTTGGCCGAGTGTGGAGGTATGATGTTTCTCACCCGTTCCCTGACAGTCCGCCAAGGAGGGACTGCATATGCCATGACGGGTATTTTGCCTTTGGATTGTACCATGGTGGGTGCCAGACTTCATCTAGGATATCGCCGTATAGAATATAAAGGGATGGAGCTTCGCGGGCACGAATTTCATTATTCCAATGTCGTTGCTCCTGATGCTATGCCTTCTGTAGCGAAACAATTTACGGCAAGAGGAATGGAAGTGAGTACCCCGCTTTATAGATATAAAAATGTGATAGCCGGGTATACCCATTTATATTGGGGAGAAACGGATATATTAAAATTATGGGAAGTATGAGGCGCATTTATACACGTACCGGGGATAAGGGCATGACAGGGATTCATGGTGGAGAACGGATACCTAAGGATGATATCCGTATCGAGGCTAATGGATGTATCGATGAATTGAATGCTGTTATAGGAATAATACGTTCACTTTTGCCGCAGGAGCACGAATGGCAATCCTTGCTTTTTACGATTCAGAAAAATATAATGGTAGTGATGAGCCATGTGGCCACACCATCGGCCCTTCGTGATGGGAATCCCAATATTTTGCCTGATAATTTATGCTCTTTTTGTGAGGAGGCAATGGACAAGTTGATGGAACAAATGGAGGATAATGGTTATTTTATTCTTCCCGGAGGAACACCTGTATCGGCACAGTTGCAATTTGCAAGGACTGTGGCACGTCGGGCAGAACGGAGATTATGGACTTTGCATAAACACGATCCGTTACCGGAAATCATACTTCGGTTTATCAACCGGCTGTCCGATTTATTTTTTGTTATGGCCCGTTATGAGATGCAACAGCAGAACTGGACGGAAGAAAAGTGGCAGTCCTTTGCCTATAAAAGAAAAAAGAAAGAGTGATGAAAAAGAAATTACACCCCATTATGTTGGCGGGAACAGGTAGTGACGTTGGTAAAAGTGTTATTGCCACCGCATTATGCCGCATTTTTAAACAGGATGGTTATCAACCGGCACCTTTCAAGGCACAAAATATGGCATTGAATTCGTATGCCACTCCGGAAGGATTGGAAATAGGCCGTGCACAGGCTGTACAGGCTGAAGCTGCCGGAGTTCCTTGTCACACGGACATGAATCCTCTGTTATTGAAACCCAGCTCCGATCATACTTCGCAAGTGGTGTTAAACGGTCGTCCCATCGGTAATCGTAACGCTTTTGAGTATTTTCGCAAGGAGGGGCGTGAAGAACTGAGGCAAGAGGTAAACGCAGCCTTTGACCGTCTTGCCGCACGTTATAACCCTATTGTAATGGAGGGAGCAGGGAGCATTTCCGAAATAAATCTGCGGGATACTGATTTGGTGAATATGCCGATGGCCTGTTATGCGGATGCGGATGTGATTTTGGTAGCTGATATTGACCGGGGAGGAGTATTTGCCAGTGTCTATGGTTCGGTCATGTTACAAACTACTGAGGACAAGAAACGTATAAAAGGAATAATCATTAATAAATTCAGAGGGGATATCCGTTTGTTTGAGCCTGGTGTGAAGATGATGGAAGATTTATGTGGTATTCCTGTCTTGGGAGTAATACCTTATTATAGAAATATACATATTGAGGAAGAGGATTCCGTAGTCTTGGACTATAAACGGATGCAAGCAGTGGAAGGCAAAATAAACATAGCAGTTGTTCTGTTGCGTCATCTCTCAAACTTTACAGATTTCAACAGATTGGAACGGGATGAACGAGTGCACCTTTATTATACTAATAATACGGAAGATCTGGCCAAAGCTGATATTATTCTGCTTCCTGGCAGCAAAAGCACTTTGGATGACTTGTACGAGTTGAGACGGAACGGGGTGGCGCAAGCTGTCCTGCGTGCGCATAGGGAAGGGGTTACTGTAATGGGAATTTGTGGGGGATATCAATTGATGGGACTTGAGATTCACGATCCGGAAGGAGTGGAGGGAGAGATCCGCCAATTGCCGGGACTGGGACTGCTTCCCGTCATTACTACGATGCAAGGGGAGAAGGTGACACGGCAGGTGAATTTTCATTTTCTTGAGAATGCGGAAACTTGCCAAGGATATGAAATACACATGGGAGAAACCCGCCCGGTTCCGGGGGTGTCTGTAGTTCCTTTGAATAAACTGGAAGACGGTGGAGAGGACGGTTGTTTTGTAAACCAAAAATGTATGGGAAGTTATATTCATGGAATATTGGATAATCAGGCATTTATAGATTATTTACTGGAACCATACGCAGAAAAACTGGAGTGTCATACGGTGTTGGATTACCGGACTTATAAAGAAGAACAATATGATAAATTGGCAGAGCATGTACGCAGTCATCTCAATCTGCCTTTGTTGTACCAAATAATGAGTGGGAATGATTGAAGGACATGGTGATGATGCTTATAAGTATAAAGCAATAAAGATAAATTTCAGTTCAAACGTATATAATCATGTAGACCATAGCGGATTACATCAACATTTGTTTCAGCAGATGGAAAGTATCCGTACGTACCCCGAGCCGGAACCTTATTCATTGGAAAAGGTTTTGGCGAAACGGTTTCATCTTTCGTCTGAAGAGGTTTGTGTGACCAATGGGGCTACGGAAGCCATTTATTTAATAGCTCAGACATTCAGGAATCAGATTTCGGCTATCTTGATGCCGACTTTCAGCGAATATGCGGATGCTTGTCGTCTGCATGGTCATAAAGTGGTTCCTATATATAACTTGAACCGTTTGCCGGATAGGGGGAGGTTGATATGGTTATGTAATCCTAATAATCCCACTGGAGAGGTCAGGGAGAAGGAAGTCTTGACAGCCTGTATAAAACAAAATCCGCAGCGTATTTTTGTCATGGATCAGTCGTATGAATTCTTTACACAGAAGGCTTTGCTTACAGCCAGGGAGGCTGCGGAATTTCCGAATGTTATCCTGTTGCATTCCATGACAAAACGTTTTGCCGTGCCCGGCTTGCGTTTAGGATATATCACTGCATGTAAAGAACTGCTACATGAAATTCGGACACAGCGGATGCCTTGGTCTGTTAATCAGTTGGCTATAGAGGCCGGGCATTATTTATTGTCTTCTTCTCAATATGATATAGATATCTCTTTGTTGTTGAAGGAAAAAGAGAGATTAGCTCAATCTTTACTTTCAATAGGAGGAATGGAGATCTGGCCATCGGATACTCACTATATGTTAGTTCAATTGCGTATGGGAAAGGCAGCGGCTTTGAAAGAATATCTGGCAACAGAGCAGGGTATCCTTATTCGTGACGCATCCAATTTTGAAGGGCTGAATGAACACTTCTTCCGTATTGCTACACAAACTCCGGAAGAAAATGACAAACTGGTAGAAAGTATAAAGAAATGGACATATATGTATTAATTCTTCCGTTGTTGATAGGATGGATATTAGATAAATTGCTTGGGGATCCGGTAGGATTGCCGCATCCGGTGGTAGGATTCGGGAAGCTGATCTCTTTTTGTGAGAAACGATGGAACTGTGGGGCACATCGGATGTTGAAAGGAGGGGGGGCGGCTATTATGCTTATTTTGCTAGTATATGTAGGATCTGCTTTGGCATTGCATTATTTGTTTTTGTTGAATCGCTGGTTGGGCATCGCCCTCTCCGCTGTGCTTGTTTTCTATTGTTTAGCAGGGACTACACTTATTAGAGAAGTAAAACAGGTTTTTCTAGCTGCGGACCGTTCTTTAGAGGAGGGGAGAAAGCAGGTTTCCCGTATTGTAGGGCGTGATACCTCAGAACTGACCGATCAGGAAGTGCGTATAGCTGCTTTGGAAACGTTGGCCGAAAATTTGAGTGACGGAGTTATTGCTCCGCTGTTTTGGTATTTGCTTTTGGGAGTTCCCGGTATGCTTGCCTATAAAATGGTTAATACGCTTGATTCTATGGTAGGCTATAAGAACGAACGTTATTTGCAATTTGGTTGTGCCGCTGCACATATTGATGATATGGCGAACTATATTCCGGCTCGTTTAACCGCACTTTTAATGGTTTTGTCTGTGGGGCGTCCCGGTTTGCTGAGATTTGTAGGTAAATATGGTAACCGGCATGCAAGTCCTAATTCAGGTTATCCGGAGTCTGCTTTAGCAGGTATCTTGAATTGCCGTTTTGGAGGTCCTCATGTTTATTTTGGAGAGATAGTCTATAAACCTTTTATTGGAGATAAGGATCGGCTTATCCATACACAGGATATGCATAAAGCTGTCGATATAAACAGAAGAGCAGAAATTTTGATGATTATAGTAAATATTGTTTGCTTATATTTGGTCAGCTGAAAAATATATATTACTTTTGTTCCTGTTTTAGAGATGCGGCAGTAGCTCAGTTGGTAGAGCATCAGCTTCCCAAGCTGAGGGTCGCGGGTTCGAGTCCCGTTTGCCGCTCTTTTTTATTTTTCTTCACTTTCCAATTCTTTTATTTCTTTATTGAGGAACACGGACAGGATGGTTCTTAAAACAACAATACCTCCCAATAGGGCTAATTCATTCAAGGTTGGTTCCAATACTGTTTTCAAAATATCCGAAGCTATTAGGAATTCTAAGCCAAGAAGCAGATAAGTTCCGAATGTGGCTCTTAGTTTTCGTATATTGGTAATGGAATACCCTCCGGTAAAGCGTCGTATTTCATTCTTCAAAAAAGAAATAATACCTATCAACGCTCCGTATGTGACAATCAAAAGGCTTGTCACACTTATAACAACAGCTAATAAATCTAGGAAATGAGTAAGCATATTTATTTGTCTTTATAAATAGAACAAATAAATAAGCGATATGTTCTTGCATCACGATAATTTTATCTTGACAATTCCTCCATAAGGAGTGAGTGCGCTAAATGCCTCTTCGGGTTTAATGATACCTGCATAAATTTGTGCGTTCAGTAAAATGCCGCCATGAGCAAAGATCGCGACTTGTTCATACGGTTTTTGGCGAAGCTCGTCTAGAAAACCGGCAACACGCCGGTATTGATCTTCAAAAGATTCTCCATTGGTCGCTTTTACATGCAGATAATCTGCATACCATCTTTCCAAGTTAGCGTCGGCAATTTCATCGAACCGATGCATTTCCCAATCTCCGAAGTTTAGTTCTTTCAAGCGGTCGTCCCGTTCTGCATCCGGGTAGCCGCAAAAGGTAGCCAGGCGTACACAACGGGTTAACGGACTGGTATAAACTTTATCAAAAGATAGACCTTGTAAATTGGCTGCCGTTTGAGTTGCCTCCGTTTCAAAAGTCGGCTTTAAGGGTACATCCGTCTGTCCGTAACAAACACCTTGCGGAACATCAACAGCAGTATGACGCATTAAGTATATTACCATAGGTTTGTATAGATTAAGTTTATAGTTAGATAAAAAGAAAACTCACATAATAGGAAAGTCGCTCCGCAACAATCACCGGTATATCCTTGCAGGCGTCTGCGCATGAGTGACATTAAAAGGATGAACATCATAGCAGGAGCGATGGCTGCCCACCAGTATCCTTTATCCAGTAATAAAAGCATAGGCAGGGTTCCGGCCATAAAAGCGGATAATAAAATACCTGGACTCATACGGTCATATATGACCTTCGCTTTCGATTCTTCTTCTTTACGGGCGTATGGAAGCGTGTTGATGATTTGTGCGGCACAAAACTTGCTCCAGGCATCTCCGCTTAGTATGGCCGCACATGCCAAGGGTACAGAAAGTGTGGTGAGTATATTCCACATCAATCCATAATAGAATAATAATCCGAGCACTCCGTATGTGCCGATATGTGAATCCTTCATGATAGACAGAATCTTGTCACGTGATGTACCGCCCCCGAAGCCGTCGCAGAAGTCTGCCAATCCATCTTCGTGTAAAGCACCCGTTGCTAGTAACCGGGCGGCCAGCGCCATGAGCACAGCTATCTGTACAGGTAGAAATTCTGCAGTGATCCATAGAGTGCCTGCCATGATACCTCCTGTCAGCCATCCTACAAAGGGCCAGTAATCCACTACTCGTTTAAAGTAAACAGGTGGTACATTAGCTATTTTCCAAAACGGAAGGCGTGTGAAAAAAATGAGGGAGGCAAGCAGTTTCATGGTTAAAAATATTTAGTGATGGCGGCATGGGCGAAATTGTCCATCTCATTTATCATGTTTACAGAGGAAACGACGATAGGATAAGCGCATATCGCTCCTGTTCCTTCTCCCAAGCGGAGACCTAAATTTAATAAAGGGCGCACTTTCATGGCATCCAATACTAGTTTATGACCGATTTCATCTCCCTGATGTCCGAATATGGCATACGAGAGAACTTCCGGATGAAGTTTTGAGGCGGCTAGAATGCAATTGGTCATGATGAAGCCGTCCACTAGAATAATCATTCTTAATTCTGCTGCCCGGAGCATGCCGCCTATTGCCATAACCATTTCATATCCTCCGAACCAAGCGATGATATCTTTTACGGAACCGTTACCGGTATAATGGTTAACCGATTGTTTCAATACATTATATTTATGACGGATGCCTTCTGAATCCAGTCCGCTTCCTGCACCCACACATTGCTCTAATGAGATTCCTGTCAGCAAATGCATCCAGATAGAAGAAGGGGAGGTATTACCAATACCCATTTCGCCAAAGCTGACCACATTGCAACCGTCTGCATGAATCATATCCGTTATCTTTGCTCCACGTTCCAGGCATAATTCCATTTCTTCCATACTCATAGCGGGGCCTTTTAGAAAACTGTGCGTGCCACGTCCTACGCTACAGTTGATAATGCCTTTCTCGTAAGGAAGATCGTAATCGACCCCTGAGTCTACTAATACAAGCTTAAAACCATGTTGGCGGCATAAAAAATTAACTCCGGCACCTCCATGCAAAAAATTACTTAGTTGTTGCCAAGTGATTTCTTTGGGAGACTTGCTTACCCCTTCTTCTACTATACCATGATCGGCTGCAAAAAGTACGTTGTGCGGATGGCTTAATGTAGGGGAGAGGGTTTGTTGGATTAATCCGATTTGCAATGCAAGATCTTCCAGAACACCCAATGAACCTTTGGGCTTTGTCAAATTGTTGATTTTGTCTATCAATGCCTCCCGAAAGCTTTCATCGGGATACTCAATATGAAAGTTTTTCATTGTATTTATTATTTTATAGGAACAGGAATTCCCGATACCATCAAATATACTTGGTCTGCTTTTGAAGCTATATATTGATTCATCCAGCCCTGTAAATCTGTAAAGCGGCGTTGAATGGCGTTTTCGGATACTGCTCCGGAACCTATTTCATTGGTTACGAAAATAAAAGTGGCATCTTGCCGGATAAAATTATCAAACTCCTGTTTGACTGCCTGTAATGCAGCCTCTACATCCGCATCCAAATCAAAGAAAAAGTTGGTACACCATAAGGTGACACAATCAATCAATACTACATTATCCTTTACTTGATGGCGGCTTAGTTCTTTTTCTTCTTCTATATTCGTCCATTCCGGTCCGCGTCTTTCTTGATGTTTGATAACGCGTTGGCGGAATTCTTCATCCCAAATACGGGAAGTAGCTATATAAACGGGAGTGGGTGATAAGCTTAATGCCAATTTCTCCGCGTATGAACTTTTTCCCGAACGTTGGCCTCCTGTGATTAAGATAATACGTTTCATTGTTCTACTTCTCGGTGGCACGCAGAATCAGCGTAGTCGCACCTAATGTGATGATAGCGCCTTCCTCGATTCGTATCCGGTCCTTGTTCCCCAAAATCTCGTTCATCAGAAATGTTCCTGTAATGCTGTCATTATCACGCAGGGTATAAATGATTTCCCCTTGTTTGTTGCGTTTCACATTAATGATACAATGCCGTCTGTCCATGCTCGGATCTGATGTTTCGATGGGAATATCCACTTCAGTGCCTTTGCTTCTGCGTCCTATCAGGTTGTCACCTTCCATCAGGGGTAATACTTGTTTGTATCCGAATACATTTTCTACTACTACGATACTTCCAAAATCCTCTTTATTGGCTTGTTCGTCCAATATTTCTTCTTTACGGGTTGCTTTCAGTTTGGACTTTCCGATACGGATGCTGAATTGTTTTTTACAATGGTCACATACAAAGACCAACGACTGGCCTTCTGTATATTTGGTTTCATCAAAAGTTATATAGTTGTCACATTTGGGACACAAAACTCTTTTCATAAAAAATAATCTTGTTTATTTAGAACTCAATATCCATGCATTCTTGAATGCATCATTTTGTTTCAGTTCATTTAATTTCTTATAAGCAGCGGCTTTATCTGCAAAGTTGCACAAAGACAGGCGATAACGTCCGTTACCTTCTATGATTGTTACATCCTTATATCCTTTTTGCTTGTACTCATTAAGTACTTGCTGCGCGTCATTGGCTGTCGGTAAACTGGATACGATGATATAATAATTATTTTTTTTACTGCTCGAAGGTGTTGCTGTTTCTTTCTTCTCAAGGGCAGGTTTACTTACAGCGACAGGCTTGGCAACTGGCTGTTCTGTACTGTTCAAATTTGCTGCAACAGCATTCTTGGGTACTGCTTCTTGTGCTTTTCCTACCTTTTCTACTTTTACAGTTACAGGTTTCAACGTGTTTTGATTATTTTTGATATTCGTCTTCTTGGGTTGCTGCGGTCTGGAAGGAACGGTTATCAAGGTCGTTGCCAAAGATTGGGAACGAATGGCGTCAAACAGACCATCCGTACCTAAAGAAGCATAATTACCTTTGTCCACATATGTGTTCTCTACCGGAACAGACAAGAAGAAAAATAAGACTACAGCTATTGCCACAGCTACTGCATTTCCTATCCACTGACGTTTGAAACGTACTGTTCTCTTTCTTTTTTCTTGTTGGGGAAGTAATTCTCTGGTTGTTGCAGACGTTGTTGAAGTAAGATATTCTAATCTGGTGATAGAAAACGAACTAAGTCCGTATAAGGTAGGTGATAATGCACCGTCCTCATTGGGATGAAACTCGTATGTGCTATGAATATTATAATGTAAGACCCCTATACCATGCATTTCTGCACATCCGTTTTGGTATAGTTGTTCTTTCAATCCGGCTACTTCTTCTTCTATCATGCGTGTGGCATCAGGAAAATCGGTGTGATGAGCTTGCATATACGATTGAGCTAATAAACCATCGTTTATAGTCAATTGGGGATTGAAACCAATAGTACGTACAGGGGGAAGATAAAGATTTTCCTCCTTGATATACCGTGCCGGTTGATAGTGCGCTATAAAACCGCCAAAGTCTGGAATAATCACACAGTCATTTTCCAGTAACAGAATTTCTATATGTCTAGCCAATTCAATCATATCGCAAAATTAGCATTTTTATTCCGTTTCAGCGCAACTTTTATGGAAGAAAATAACAACTCACTCATAATTTATTGTAATTTTGCAGCGAAAAAGTTAGACTAACGAATTAAATAAAATGAATATAGCGATTGTAGGGACCGGGTATGTAGGACTTGTTACCGGAACATGTTTTGCCGAAACTGGCGTAGACGTAACTTGTGTAGATGTAAATGCGGATAAGATTGCTAATCTGCAACAGGGTATTATTCCTATTTATGAACCGGGATTGGAAGATATGGTCTTGCGTAATGTAAAGGCTGGACGTCTTCATTTCACCACTTCTTTAGAGAGTTGTCTGGACAATGTGGATATTGTGTTCAGTGCAGTGGGCACTCCTCCTGATGAAGACGGAAGTGCTGATTTGCGTTATGTGCTTGAAGTTGCCAAGACGATTGGTGCTAATATGAAGAAATATACCTTGGTCGTGACCAAGAGTACGGTGCCTGTGGGTACGGCACGAAAAGTAAAAGCGGTCATCCGAGAGGAATTGGAGAAAAGAGGGGAGTCGATAGATTTCGATGTGGCTTCTAATCCGGAATTTTTGAAAGAAGGTAATGCTATTGACGACTTTATGAGTCCGGACCGTGTAGTAGTGGGCGTAGAGTCGGAAAGGGCTAAAAAACTGATGACCAAGCTCTATAAACCTTTCATGCTGGTTAACTTCCGCGTTATTTTCATGGATATTCCTTCTGCCGAGATGACTAAATATGCGGCAAACTCCATGTTGGCCACCCGTATCAGCTTTATGAACGATATTGCCAACTTGTGCGAACTGGTGGGAGCTGATGTAAATATGGTACGTGACGGAATAGGTTCCGACAGTCGTATCGGGCGTAAGTTCTTGTATCCGGGATGCGGTTATGGTGGCTCTTGTTTCCCGAAAGATGTGAAGGCGTTGATTAAGACTGCCGAGCAGAATGGTTATTCCATGCAGGTGTTGAAAGCGGTGGAAGATGTGAACGAGAATCAGAAAGGCATTTTGTTCGAGAAACTGGTAAAGGTATTCAATGGAGATTTGAAAGGCAAAACAGTGGCTTTGTGGGGACTTGCATTCAAGCCCGGTACGGACGATATGCGTGAGGCTCCGGCTTTGGTACTTATTGAGAAATTGAAACAGTCGGGTTGCAATGTCCGCGCATACGATCCTGCTGCTATGGATGAGTCCCGCCGCCGGATAGGAGAGTCGGTTTATTATGCGCACGATATGTATGATGCGGCTCTTGATGCGGATGCGTTGATTCTGGTAACCGAGTGGAAAGAGTTCCGTCTTCCTACCTGGGGAGTAATCAAGAAGGCGATGAAACAGCCTGTAGTGCTTGACGGACGAAATATTTATGATGGTGACGAACTACAGGAAATGGGGTTTGTTTATCATTGCATCGGTCGATAAATAAAATAGAGAGAATAACCATGTACAAACGTTTTTCGATAATAATGTTGGCTGTTGCGCTGTCTTCTTGTGGAACTCCGCAACAAAAAGCATCCGCCCTGGAAGAGAACAAGGAGGCAAAATCTTTGTTGGAAGGTATATGGTTGGACGATAATACGGAAACGGCATTACTGAGGGTGAAAGGCGACACCCTGTTTTATGCAGATGCCGCTACAGCTCCCGTTGCTTTTAAAATTATAGGCGATTCGTTGATTACGTATGGTGCACGGACTAATGGTTATAAGATTGAGAAGCAGGAGGAGCATATTTTTTGGTTTCATTCGGCTGTGGGAGATGTGATACGTCTGCATAAGTCTGATACAGAGAATGATTCTCTGGCATTTATCCATACTCGGGAAATCCCTGTTTATAACGAAGTTATTAAGAAAGATTCGGTGGTGACATACGATAATGTCCGTTATCGCGGATATGTGTACATTAACCCGTCAAAGATTAAAGTAATGCGTCCGGGAGTTTCGGAGGAAGGACTTGGGGTGGATAATGTATATTATGACAATATCATACACATTTGCGTGTATGAAGGCAGGAAGAGTCTTTATGCCAAAGATATCACCAAGCAGATGTTCAAGGGGGTGGTTCCGGATGATTTCTTGCAATGGGCTATATTGTCGGATATGGATTTTATGGGCGTCGATTCTAAAGGGTATCATTATCAGGCCACGGTATGCGTACCTGACGGCGCATCTTGTTATATGGTCAATATCACTGCTGGCAAGGATGGAGGACTTGCATTCGAGTTGGTAAGGTAGTCGTGGCTATGTCATTTTTTCGTTTAGCGATTACTATTTGGTCGCTATCATGCTCTATAGAGAATACCCCGAAAAATCCTTCAAAAGCTTCAGTCTGCTCGCAAATGCCCTGCCTGTCGGTATTCCGGCTGAAGGATTGGGCTCGGGAATTCTTCAGCTGGAGATTGGAATCCTTCAGGCGGATTGGTGGTTCTTCCGATTCTTGGGGAATCGGTTTTCCTGAAGGATATTTTTCGGCTGAAACATTTCACAATGCATATCCTTCAGTCGGAATGCCGATGGGCAGGGCGTTTGCGGAATAGCTGAAAGATCTGAAGGAAAAATAAGGTGTTTCGGCATGTAGATGCCGTTATGGAAAAAACAACAGGTCAAATTTTAAAAAGCTCTTGTTCTTTCAATGAAAACGTCTTGTTCTTTTTTTTAAAGACCTTGTTCTTTTCTGAAAGGAACAAGACGTTTGAAAGGTTAGTAACGTGCATACCGGAAGGTTAGTAACGTGTCACCTCATACGTTACTAATGTGTGGGTTGTAAGGTTAGTAATGTTACAGGTGAAAGATTATATATCCTACAAGCAATACATATAATGGATGTTTGTGATTGCCCCGCATCTATTTTGCAGAGAGCCATGAAGTGACTTTCTTCATAAAATAAAATTGGAGGAAAACAAGTCCGTCTTCCTCCAATGATTTTTAGATATCATCTCTTCCGTCTATTCTTTTGGGGTGTTTCTTCTATTATTGGCACCGGGCGTACCGTTCTTTTTCCCCTTATAATTGCCTTGTTTTCTGGAACTGCCACCTTTGTGATTGCTACGACCGGCGCCACTTCGCGGGTTGTATTCGGGCGCTTCTCCCAATTCCTCGGGAACCGGGATTTTATAGATATTCCTACCCAAGAAATTTTCAATAGCTTTGAATTGGGTCTGCTCTTTCTCACTGACAAAAGTAATGGCGCAACCATCATGGTTGGCACGAGCTGTACGGCCGATGCGGTGTACATAATCCTCGCTGTCATGTGGTACATCGTAGTTGATTACCAAACGAATATCGTCAATGTCTATTCCTCGCGAAACAATATCGGTAGCAATCAGGATATTGATTCTGCCACTTTTGAATTCACGCATAATCTGTTCCCGCTGGGACTGCTCCAAGTCTGAATGCATTTCACCTACGTTCAGTTTCATCCGCTTGAATGCTTGTGTCACCTCCTTTACTTTCAATTTGGAAGAGGCAAAGATAATGACCCGTTCAGGTGTTTGATCCTGGAACAGGGATTGAATAATTCCCAATTTCTGGCGTTCATAACAGATATAAGCCGTTTGGATAATCTTTTCCGCAGGTTTTGAGACCGCTAATTTTATTTCTACCGGATTGTTTAAGATCGTTTTTGCCAATTGTTGTATTTTAGCCGGCATAGTGGCCGAGAACATGATGGTCTGACGTTCTTTCGGCAGATATTTCACTATTTGCATAATGTCATCCGAGAATCCCATATCCAGCATACGGTCCGCTTCATCAAGAATAAAGAAAGAAACTTTAGACAAGTCTACGTAACCTAGGCTGAGATGACTTATCAGACGTCCCGGAGTAGCAATGACTACATCGGCCCCCAAAGTTAAACCTTTCTTTTCTTGCTCGAAGCGCACACCATCGTTTCCTCCGTAAACAGCTACGCTGGATGCCGGTAGAAAATAAGAGAAACCTTCCATTTGCTGGTCTATCTGTTGCGCTAATTCGCGTGTGGGTGACATGATCACACAATTGATGGCATCTTCCGGATATCCGCCTTTGCTTAATTGATTAAGAACGGGCAAAAGGTATGCGGCAGTCTTGCCGGTTCCGGTCTGTGCCACTCCGATCAAATCTTTTCCTTCAAGAATGACCGGTATGGTATGTTCTTGTACAGGAGTGCATTCTTCAAATCTCATGGCATCTAATGCCTGAAGCACCCCTTCTTCTAAATTTAGTTCTGAAAATTTCATATATATAGTTACTTCTTTCTTTAGAGTTTGCCGCGTTCTTCCAGGTAAGAGTCCTTGAAACCTAGGAAATAGAGGACGCCGTCCAATCCGATCGTATTAATGGACTGTTGTGCGTTAGCCACTACTTTGGGTTTTGCATGGAATGCTATACCCAGGCCGGCTTCGGACAACATGGGTAAGTCATTCGCTCCATCTCCTACAGCAATAGTTTGTGCTATGTCCACACGTTCTACTTGAGCGATCAGTTTCAGCAGTTCGGCTTTACGTTTTCCGTCAACTACATCTCCCAGATATCTTCCGGTTAATTTGCCATTTACTATTTCCAGTTCATTGGCATATACGTAATCTATGCCGAATTTATCTTTCAGATAATTACCAAAATAGGTGAATCCACCGGATAGGATGGCTATTTTGTAACCATATCTTTTCAACACGAACATCAGACGTTCCACACCTTCGGTGATGGGAAGGTTTTCTGCGATTTCTTTCATTACGCTTTCATCCAGTCCTTTCAGCAAAGCCACCCGTTCTGTGAAGCTTTCTATGAAATCAATTTCTCCACGCATAGCTCGTTCTGTGATTTCTCGTACTTGGTCACCCACACCGGCGCGTTCGGCTAATTCATCTATACACTCTGTCTGTATCAATGTGGAATCCATATCGAAACAAATCAAGCGTCGCATACGTCGGTACATATTGTCCAGTTGGAAAGAAAAGTCCATTTCCAGGTCACTGCTCAGTTTCATTAACGCCTGTTGCATTTCTTCCCGTTGGTGGGGGGTGCCACGGACGGAGAATTCGATACAAGCCCGTACATTCGCTTTCCGCTCATCCAATGGAATACGCCCTGTAAGACGTTTGATAGCATCAATATTTAAACCTTGTTCCGCTAATATTCCTGTGACTGCTGCGATTTGTTTGGCTGTCAGCTTGCGTCCCAGTAAAGTCAGGATGTACCGGTTCTTGCCTTGCATATTTACCCATTCCTCATATTCTTCCACAGTAACGGGATAGAAACGGATATTGATGCCTAATGCGGAAGCTTTAAATAGCAACTCTTTCATGATATTACCTGAATCTTTTTCCTGGCTTTTGAATAAAATGCCTAATGACAGGGTGCTATGAATATCGGCCTGGCCAATATCCAAAATGGTAACATCATACTTTGACAAAATCTCCGTAATGGAAGCGGTTAATCCCGGCCGATCAAGACCGGTAATTCTGATTAAAATAAGTTCAGTATTATTATTCATACTTTGTGGTTGCTATTTACATATTGCAAAAGTACGTAAATAAATCCTTATCAGCTATATTTTCTGCATTCTTTTTTCTCGATGAAAAGGATGATTTTATGCTATATAACATATTTTTTGAGAAAAAATCTTGGAGTTGATTTCAAAACTCCTTACCTTTGTCGCAGATTTCTAATTTAAATGGTATTGATTATCAGTACTAAAGATAATGTTCCGGGTGGAAATCACTGTTTAAGGGCAGTCTCGGATAGTATTAACTAAGATCGAATTACATGATTAAAAATGTAAAGTGGATTTTTGTTGTATTAATTATTAGTTCCTTGATTTCATTCTCTTTTGTAGGGAAAAACACGCCGACAGAAGGCTTGACCATAGGAGACAAGGCTCCTACATTTACTATCTGTGGCGAAAAGCAGTTGATTGACTTGAAGGATTTAAGAGGTAAATATGTACTGCTAAGTTTTTGGGCCAGCTATGATGCTCTGTCAAGGATGCAGAATGCTACTTTGAATCATGCCATCGCGCAGGCCGACAATGTAGAAATGGTTTCCGTTTCATTTGATGAATACAAGTCGATATTTAACGAAACCATTAAAAAAGACCAGATATCAACTTCTAATTGTTTTGTGGAATTGGCTGGTGTTTCATCGGATCTATATCAGACTTATCGCTTGAAAAGAGGCTTTAAGAACTTTTTGTTAGATGAAAATGGCGTTATTGTTGCCAAGGATATCACCGTATCCGAACTCTCTTCTTATTTGAATTGAGAGAACATTTCCGAAAGGAAGAAAAATACAACAAAAATAATTACCGTGGATTCTCAATGGAATCTGCGGTTTTTTTTGCTATATGGTATTTTATTGACTTACATCATTTATCATTCACAATCAAATGCTTACCTTTACGGCGGATAAATAAAAAGGTTATGAAACAGATTAAGAATATTGTGTTTGATTTCGGCGGGGTTATCATTAGCTTTGACCGTGAACAGGCTGTAAAGGCGTTTGAGCGGATAGGAGTGAGGGAAGCGGACAGTTTATTAGGGAAATACCATCAGCAGGGGATTTTTCAGGAAGTAGAAAATGGGAACATGGACGCTGAAACTTTCCGCTGTGAATTGAGTAAAATTTGTGGGAAAGAATTGACTTATCAAGATGTGGAAAATGGGTGGAAAGGATTTGTTACGGACGTGCCGCAATATAAATTGGATTACTTGAATGAGCTTCGTAAGAAGTACAAGGTATATATATTGAGCAACACCAATCCTTATGTGATGGGATGGGCGAGGAGTAATGCATTTACTTCTGCGGGAAAGCCATTGGACGCTTATGTTGATAAGATTTACACTTCCTACGAAGCCGGTTCCACCAAGCCGGATCCTGGCATCTTTAACTATATGATAAAAGATAGTAAACTGAATCCGGCTGAAACAATATTTGTAGATGACGGTGCGGCCAATATTGTTATTGGTAAAGAACTGGGCTTTATTACGATGCAACCGGAGAACGGCGAGGATTGGCGTCAAAAACTAGAAAAGCTCCTATAATTATTTAGGAGCTTTTCTGTATAAATAGATAGCAATAAATGTGTAAAGTATATTAGGAATCCATACCGCTATAATAGGAGGGGTGTTTCCGTTGACAGCAAAGGTTGCTGACACTGTTTGGAACAAAATGTATGAAAAACTAAGTGCTAACCCTACTCCTAAATGCAGTCCCATTCCTCCTTTCATTTTTCTGGATGATAAGGAAACACCAATGGTTGTCAAGATAAAAGCGGCAAAGGACATGGCTATACGTTGGTAATATTCAATTTCAAATTCCTTTATGTTGGCGAACCCGCGTCTTTTCTGCTTGTCTATATATTCTTTCAGTTCAGGGCTTGTCATGGTTTGTTGCTGCCCTTTCATAATCAGGAAATCTTGAGGCTCCATTTTAATGATCGTATCCAAACGGTCACCACGAGTGATTTTTTCACGCATACCTTCCATCTCACGTATCATATAGTTCTTGATTGTCCATTTGTGTACAGATGCTGTATCATAAGTGACACTTCGGGCAGTAAGGTGGGCAACTAGTTTCTTGTCATCAAACTTGTCTAAGGAGAAGCGGTATCCCGTTTTATTATAATTTTCATAACGTTCTATGTAGGCAATGACCCCGCTGTCTACTTCCAGTTGCACATTCCGCACATATTCCTGTTTCTTTTTTTTCTTATAACGGTCCTCAAAATCCAAACGGGTTACATTTCCCTTAGGTATGACGTATGCTCCCAGTCCGAAAGTAACAACGGAAATGATTGCAGCCGAAATCATATAGGGCCGCATCATTCGTTTAAAACTCATTCCGGTGGAGAACATGGCAATGATTTCCGAGTTTTCTGCCAGCTTGGAAGTAAAGAAGATAACAGCGATAAAGACAAACAAGGGGCTGAACAGATTGGAGAAGTAAGGGATGAAGTTCATGTAATAATCAAATACAATCGCTTTCAGCGGGGCTTTATTATTGATGAACCTGTCTATATTTTCGTTCACGTCAAACACTACTGCAATGGAGATAATCAATGCAATAGCGAAAAAGTAGGTTCCCAGAAACTTCTTAATGATATATATGTCCAGTCTTTTCACCCATTTATCCAGTTTCAGCCAACTGATATTCGGCTTCCACCATTTTTTATCCTTTGGGGATGAATCTGTGTTTGTCTTGAACCAATTCTTCATTTCTAGTAATTTATAATCTTGTAGATAAGCGTTTTACCATCATTGGTTTCCACGTAGAGAAATCTCCTGCAATGATGTGTTTACGGGCCTCGCCTGCTAGCCACAGATAGAATGCCAAGTTGTGGATAGAAGCGATTTGCATGGCCAGCAGTTCTTGTGCGTGGAACAGATGGCGCAAGTAAGCACGGCTGTACATGGTATCTACATACGATGCCCCTTCGGCCTCGATAGGAGAATAATCATCCTCCCATTTCTTGTTGCGCATGTTCATTATGCCGTTTTTAGTGAACAACATTCCATTGCGTCCGTTCCGGGTCGGCATTACACAATCAAACATATCTACACCGCGTTCTATACCCTCCAGTATATTTACCGGTGTACCGACTCCCATCAGATAGCGGGGCTTGTCTTTGGGTAAGATTTCATTGACAACCTCTATCATTTCGTACATTTTCTCGGTTGGCTCACCTACGGCTAGGCCACCGATGGCGTTTCCGTCAGCTCCCTTGGAGGCAATATATTCCGCTGATTGTTTGCGTAAGTCGGGATAAACACAGCCTTGCACTATGGGAAATAATGACTGTTGATAACCATATTTGGGATCGGTTTCGTTGAAATGTTTTATGCAACGGTCCAGCCAACGATGGGTAAGCTGCATTGATTTTTTTGCGTATTCATAATCTGCGGTTCCCGGAGTACATTCGTCAAAAGCCATCATGATATCTGCACCGATAGTCCGTTCAATGTCCATCACCCGTTCAGGAGTGAACAAGTGCTTCGAACCGTCTATATGTGAGCGAAATTCCACACCTTCTTCTCTCATTTTGCGGATACCTGATAAAGAGAATACCTGAAAACCACCACTATCAGTCAGCATAGGACGGTCAAAACCATTGAATTTATGCAGACCTCCGGCACGTTCTATTATATCCAGTCCCGGTCGCAAATACAGGTGGTAAGTGTTTCCTAGGATTATCTGCGCTTTAATGTCCTCTTTCAACTCATGCAAATGCACGCCCTTCACCGTTCCCAATGTGCCTACAGGCATAAAGATGGGGGTTTCTATTTGCCCGTGGTCAGTCGTTATCAATCCGGCACGGGCATTCGATTTAGGGTCTGTATATTGTAAGTCAAAAGTCATATTTATTTCTTTTCTTCTGTTTTTTGATTGGTAATATTAAAATCAATGGCACCGTTTACTTTTTCATTGGTGAGAGCTAAAGCCAATACTTCTTTAATATCCGTGACATAATGGAATGTCAGTCCTTCTAGATACATCGGCTGAATTTCTTCAATGTTCTTGCGGTTTTCCTCACATAAAATGATGTCTTTGATTCCGGCACGTTTGGCGGCTAGAATCTTTTCCTTGATACCGCCTACGGGCAGGACTTTTCCACGTAATGTGATCTCGCCTGTCATTGCCAGGTTTGCTTTTACTTTACGCTGGGTGAGGGCGGATGCCAATGACGTCACCATGGTGATACCGGCTGACGGACCATCTTTGGGGATAGCTCCTTCAGGTACATGGATGTGGATATTCCAATTGTCAAAGATATCCTCCTGTAAATTCAGCAGTTTGGTATGTGCCTTAAGATATTCCAAAGCCAGCATAGCCGATTCTTTCATTACATCACCCAAGTTCCCGGTCAACGTCAGTTTACCGCCTTTTCCTTTGCTCAAACTGGTTTCTACAAACAAGATCTCACCTCCGACAGCTGTCCACGCCAGCCCTGTGACAACACCGGCGTATTCATTTCCTTGATATTTGTCACGGCTATATTCTGGCGTGCCTAGGTATTTGCGTACATCGGCAGGTTTTATTTCATGCATCACTTCATAGCCGTCACGTGCAAATTCCAACGCTATTTTACGCATTACCTTGTTTATCTTCTTCTCAAGTTCGCGTACCCCACTTTCACGAGTATAATTTTCTACAATACATTCCAAGGCAGCTTTAGAGAACTTCACATATTCTTTTTTAATGCCGTTGGCTTCCAGTTCTTTGGGGACAAGATGCCGGCGAGCTATTTCTACTTTTTCTTCTGTGATATATCCGCTGACTTCTATCAACTCCATACGGTCCAGCAGAGCAGGAGGGATGGTGCTCAAATTGTTTGCCGTAGCGATGAACATTACTTTAGACAAGTCGTAATCTACATCCAAATAGTTATCGTGGAAAGTGTTGTTCTGTTCGGGGTCAAGCACTTCCAGCATAGCGGAACTGGGATCTCCGCGGTGGTCACTGCCCAGTTTGTCTATTTCGTCCAAAATGATAACCGGATTAGAGGACTCGGCTTTTATCAAACTTTTGATGATACGGCCCGGCATGGCACCGATATAAGTTTTACGATGGCCACGGATCTCGGCTTCGTCATGCACACCACCCAATGACATACGTACATATTTACGTTTCAATGATGCCGCTATGGAACGCCCTAAAGAAGTTTTACCGACTCCCGGAGGACCATAAAGGCAGATGATGGGTGATTTCATATCACCTTTTAGTTTCAGCACTGCTAAATGTTCAAGGATACGCTCCTTTACTTTCTCTAGTCCGTAGTGGTCTTTGTTCAATGTCTTTTCGGCATTACTTATATTCAGGTTGTCAGTGGTAAAGACATTCCAAGGTAATCCTAACAGGGTTTGCAAATAGGTAAGTTGCACATTGAAATCTGGTGATTGGGAATTTGTCCTTTCCAATTTGGAAACTTCTTTTTCAAAAAGTTCTGCCATTTCCGAACTCCATTTTTTGGTTCTTCCTTTTTGGCGGAGTTCATCTATCTCATCTTCCTGTCCGGCACCCAGTTCATCCTGTATGTTTTTAATTTGTTGCTGCAAGAAATATTCGCGTTGCTGACGGTCAATATCTTCGCGTGTACGCATTTGAATGCTTTGTTTGATATCAGCCAATTGTACTTCACGATTTAAGATCTTGACCAGCATATACAGGCGGCTTTGCAAATCGCCAGCTTTTAGCAATTTTATCTTTTCTTCTACCGGAATAGGGAAGTTTGCACAAATAAAGTTTACCAAAATTTCCGGATTGTCCAAGTTCTTGATTGCAAAAACAGTATCCGGGCTCATCTTCTCGGAAGCCTCTATGAACTTGCTCGTCAAATCCTTGCAGGTGTCAATCAATGCTTTGAATTCGTCCGTTTCCAGTTGGTCATTTGCCTCTGGAATAGGAGTCACTATTCCTTTCAAATATGGAGATGTTTTTGTGATACTGTCCAAATGTACTTTGGGCCCGTTTGACTGCATAATTACTGTGGTATTTCCACCTGGCATTTCGAATACACGGAGAATCTTCCCAATAACTCCTACATGGTACACATCATTAAAACCAGGATCATCCATGTCTCCCTGTATCTGACAAACTACCGCTATGGGAAGTTTTTTCTTGTATGCAGCATTTACCAATTTCAATGTGCTGGGGCGTCCAATGGTTACAGGCATTACTACAGATGGAAACATTACCATGTTGCGTAAAGGCATAACAGGTATTTCTTTATTAAATTCCATAGCAGTTACTTCATCCGGATCCGTTTGGATTTCAGCTAACATAGAGATGTCATCGTTATCAGTATTCAACAAAATATCCTCTTTCTTATTCCTCTTCATAATTTATTCCTCTTGTGTTAAATTGAGCCCAATGCCCAAAACGGGGACAAAGTTAATCATTCCTTGTCGAATAAGGAAAATTCATGGGAACTAATTGAGTTTTAAAAATCAAATATTTCCTAATAATTGGAGTAATTAAATGGATTTTTCTATTTTTGACAGCTAATTTAATAAATATAGTATGCCAAATCCTTATTTTTCTTTTAAGCAATTTACTGTTTATCATGATAGATGTGCCATGAAGGTTGGTACGGACGGAGTTTTATTGGGAGCTTGGGTTGATGTGGTTTCTGCCCGTAATATTTTAGATGTTGGTACTGGGACCGGATTGATTTCTTTGATGATGGCACAGCGGTGCAATGCCCAGATAAGAGCAGTTGATATAGATGCGGATGCTGTGGAACAAGCTCGTGGAAATGTGGCGGCATCTCCGTGGCAGGATAGGATAGAAGTGGAGTTGCAGGATATTTGTCATTTTACATCGGAAACACTCTTTGATGTTATTGTTTCCAATCCTCCTTATTTTACCGATTCATTGAAATGCCCTGAAAGGCAGCGTAATATCGCTCGGCATACAGATCTTCTTGATTTTGATAAATTAGCAGAATCTGCCGCCCGTTTGCTTCATTCCGAAGGTGTTTTTTCTGTGATTATTCCTGCTGATGGTAAAGAATCTTTTTTGATGGCTGCCACTCGTTACGGATTACATCTCTCACACCAGACTTTAATTCATACAAAACTTGGAACTGAACCCAGACGGGTATTGCTTGCTTTCAAATTCTCTGTGGATAAATGTGTTACAGACGATTTGACCATCGAATTATCACGTCATGTGTATAGTGAAGAATATATAGCCTTGACTAAAGAATTTTATTTGAAAATGTAGAGGGTGGATTATTCTGAACATCATCAAAGAAACTGTTTTTATTTGGCAGAGTCTTTACTGATGTTCAGAAAAAAGATATTTTTTATTGTTTTTTGGATAGACGACGCAATAAACTTTTGTTAAGCTCAAATAAATGGCTGTGCCGGAAAGCAAAAGTTTCAGCTTTAGGCTTCATACCACTGAATATTTCGGATATTTGTTGTAAGAGACTAAAAGGTTCGTTCTCTTTTTTTTTATCAGAAACAATGATGTTGAGTCCGTGTGGAATCAATTCTACCTCAATATCCTTTCCTCCCATGATCGGATCTCCGTCATAATGCATTACTCCGGGTTTTGAACGATGTATCTTAATCTTTTTAGTACGGAATGTCTTGATCCGGCTGTTTTGGTCTATGGTTTTGTTGAAAAGTTGAAAAGATAAAGAAGGAACATCCAACACTGTGAATGGCTCTAATATTGTGACATCCATCAAACCATCGGTTAACGAGGCTTGTGGAGCAATATATGCGTTATTCCCATATTGGGAGGCATTGCCGCAGGCTATCAGGAAAGCTTTGTATTTTACCGTTCCTTCTTCATTTTCTATTTCATAAGTTTCAGGTTTGTAACTCAGACTCTCATGCAAGGTATTTTCCAGATAGGTTAGTAGTCCGCGTTTGCCTGAATCAGCAAACTTTAAGCTGACAAATGCGTCAAAACCTACTCCGCATGTGCAGAAAAAAGGTATGTTGTTTATTTTTCCGTAATCAATACAGGCAACAGAACTTTCATTTATAATGTCAATAGCAGCCTTGGGCTCCAAAGGAATTTGTAAATGTCGCGCTAGTCCGTTTCCCGACCCGCAAGGTATAATACCTAATGCTGTATCCGTATGTATCAGTGCACGTCCTATTTCGTTTATAGTTCCATCTCCTCCAATAGCTACTACTATATCTACTTTCTCTTTGGCAGCTGCAGCCGCAATTTTTTCAGCATGGCCGGCATATTGTGTTTTGACAATCGTATAATCATAAAGTGTACGGTTTATACGTTCGTCAATCCATTTTAATATGGCTCTTTTCCCCTGTGTCCCCGAGATAGGATTAACGACAAATACAATTTTCTTTTTTGTGGTCATACTTTTACTTTGGTAGTTTAGCTCTTTATTAAACGCAAAAGTAATACATTTTGTTTATAACTACCCTAAATCCTAAAAGTTTTGATGTCCCTAAATATTTTTTTGAAAAAAAGTACAATCGGTTGTAGAATTTACTATCTTTGCAGCCTGTTTTGACGGGAACACCTTGAAAACAGAATGTATTAGTGAGTTTATATACATTATTTTAAAGTAGGCCGACGAGGCTTACATATACAATAGGATATGGGATTATTACAAGACAAGTTAAGTAAATTCAGATTGCCTCAACTATACATGGAAAGAGGCGTTTACCCTTATTTTCGTGAGATAGACAGCCATCAGGATACAGAGGTTATCATGGATGGTAAAAAGGTGCTGATGTTTGGCTCCAACTCATATATGGGGTTAACCTACGATGAACGGATTATCGAAGCAGCTATTGCTGCAACCCGTAAATATGGTACAGGTTGTGCAGGTTCACGCTTCTTGAATGGTACGCTTGATCTGCACGTTCAGTTAGAAAAGGAATTGGCGGAATTCGTAGGGAAAGATGATGCATTGGTTTATTCTACCGGTTTTACTGTAAATGAAGGTGTGGTATCTTGCCTGACAGACCGCAATGACTACATTATCTGCGATGACCGTGATCATGCTTCCATCGTAGACGGACGTCGTCTTTCTTTCTCCACCCAGTTGAAATACAAGCACAATGATATGGAAGCCCTTGAGAAAGAACTTCAGAAGTGTAAACCGGAATCTGTGAAACTGATTGTGGTGGATGGGGTTTTCTCTATGGAAGGTGATTTGGCTAACTTGCCTGAGATTGTTCGTTTGAAAGACAAATACAATGCAAGTATCATGGTGGATGAAGCACATGGCTTGGGTGTGTTCGGTCGTGACGGGCGAGGAGTCTGCGATCACTTCGGACTGACAGATCAGGTAGATGTTATTATGGGTACATTCTCAAAGTCACTGGCTTCTATCGGTGGTTTTGTTGCTGCGGATAAAGATACAATCAACTGGTTGCGTCACAACTCACGCTCATATATATTCTCTGCAAGTAATACTCCTGCTGCAACAGCTGCTGCACGTGCTGCACTTCATATCCTTAAGAGTGAGCCCGAACGTCGTGAGAATTTGTGGAAGATTACAAATTATGCTTTGGATTGTTTCCGTCAGGCCGGTTTTGAAATCGGTGATACTGAAAGTCCGATCATTCCACTTTATGTTCGTGATACGGACAAGACATTCGAAGTGACTAAGCTGGCATTTGACGAGGGTATATTTATTAATCCTGTTATTCCACCAGCTTGTGCACCACAAGATACTTTGGTGCGTGTTGCTTTGATGGCTACTCATACAAAGGAACAAGTTGACTATGCTGTGGATAAACTGACCAAGTGCTTTAAGAAGTTGGAAATCATAAAATAAGATATCACAGGTTGCCTTTGTAAAGGCAACCTGTTTTTTATTATGTATTATTGTCTATCTTTGTATCCGTTTTACTTGAAAAGGACATGAATCGGATAAAAGGTATTCTATATGCAGCAGTGTCTTCTGCGACTTTCGGATTGGCACCGTTTTTTTCCATAAGCTTGTTGGCTATTGGATATTCTTCTTTTGAAGTGCTGACTTATCGTTGGGGAGTTGCTACAGTTGTCTTGCTTGTTTTTGCTTTTCTTACCAAATGTGATTTTCATATAGGGTATAAAAATTTTAAAACAATTTTCGGACTGAGCTTGCTGCGTGCGCTTACTTCGTTCAGTCTTGTCATAGCTTATCAGAATATTGCAAGTGGTGTTGCTTCTATCATCCATTTTATGTATCCGCTGGCTGTTGCAGTAACAATGGCCGTTTTCTTTAGAGAAAAGAAGTCTATTGTGACTTTCGCTGCTATCGTTTTATCATTAGTAGGAGCATCTTTATTATCTTCCGGAAATATAGAATATAATGGTGGAAATAGAATGGTGGGATTGATAGCGGCCTGCATATCGGTTTTCTCTTATGCCGGTTATATAATAGGTATAAGAAAAACTAGAGCAGTGGAAGTTAATTCTACGGTATTAACTTGTTATGTGATGGGGTTGGGAGCCTTGCTCTTTTTGCTGGGAGGACTTTTCTATGATAAGGGGGTCCGTTGGGAAACCAATGTAATCACTTGGCTCTATATTGGGGGACTGGCACTTCCTGCAACTGCGATCTCTAATATCACGTTGGTGAAGGCTGTAAAATTGGCAGGACCGACGTTGACTTCTTTATTGGGTGCATTGGAACCTCTTACGGCAGTCCTGGTAGGGGTATTTGTATTCAATGAACTCTTTACTACATACAGTGCTTTGGGCATAATCCTTGTTGTGATTTCTGTAAGTTTGGTGCTTTTTCAGCAAAAAAGAACATATACATAGACGTTTGCTATTCAGTTTTCAGGCTGTTTACCGGATTAGTGCGTGCACTAAGATAACTATGTATTGTTATCGTAATGGTTGTAATTACCAATACAATAAGAATAGGAGTCAGGAAATTCCATTGTGTGGCTGAAATTCGATAAGCAAATTGCTCCAGCCAATGTTGCATTAATAACCACGTTATCGGAATAGCGATGATGTATGCTACTAGTATTTGCCATAGAAAAGAACGGTTTAGTAACCATACTATTTCCCAATTGGAAGCACCATGCACTTTACGGATTGCAATTTCACGGGTACGATGACGTACAGCGTACCATGAAATACCGAACAGGCCAAAACAGGTCAGGGCCAATGCAATAAATGAGTAGCTGATAAGGATTCGGGAGAGTATAATTACTTTGTTATTACGCAACATAAATTCTTTATGCATATCTACATATTTGAAACCTCTGTCACCATTCATTTCCTTCCATAATTTTTCAATAGATACCAATGTTTCTTTATAATATTCAGGAATGAGTTTCATTTGTATGAATGTTCCTTTCTGAATTAAATCCTGTTCTGTTCCAATAGATATTTGTTGACCACCGATTTCTTCTTCCAGGGAGTTAAATGGGAAATTCTTGAAAATACCTGCAATAATACTTAATGAATCCGAGAATCCATCAAATTCATTTAGTTTATGGCCTATGTGGGAAACATCTATGTTCAGCAGACGCGCAAGGTTTTCATTGATAAAAGCCGGATGAGTATATTCCCGACAGGCTTGGGAGGGAGATACTCCGGCAATTTGTCGGATATGCATGGTTTGGAAGAAAGCTGTGTCAGTAGGGATGTGTGCTATAAAATTATGTTGGATACTACCGTCTGTTTGTCGGATAGGAAGCTCACGAAGCCAACAGTAAAGTACAGAACTCATGGAAAGACTTATAGACTCTATCCCATCCATTTGTTTCAGTTCCTGATAGAGCGGAAACAGAGGAAGGGTGCCATTTCCTATTTCTATTGTATTTTCGTAATGGTATGCACGGGATTTGATTAGATTCATTTGTTTTTGTGTAAGAGTGGTTGCATACACTAACCCGATTGAAAATATAAACTGGATGGTAACAAGCAACCATATAAATTGTTGCTTTTTCCTTCCTGTATAAGTTTGCCGATACTTGCTCAAAGTCTGTTGAGAGAGTTTATGGCTGATATACAGACCGGGAATGACAGCCATGAAGAAAATGAAGGATAAAAGTAAAGGTAGAACTTGCCAGCTGAAAAAGAAAGAGAAGAAGAGGTGGGTAGACAACAGATCATTAAACCACGGCAGCATGTCATTAATAAGCAATAATGATAACAGGAATGCAAATAAAACGGTAAGTGCTGCATCAAGAAATAACTGACTGCGGATTTCTTTTGATTTTGCTCCCATCAATTTCTCTATATGTATCATTTTAAGTTGCTGCATGATACGTGAGAGAGTCAGATTTGTATAGTTGAAACAAGCGATGATAAGTACAAGCAGGGCTGAAATCAGACTGATATATAGTAATAATACGTCACAGTGTTGGAAGAAAGCCAACTGTTGCTGCTTACTGTCTTTTCCAGTATTAAAGTATAGTTCTTTTATCGGATCAATATAATATTGTGAATCCGGTACTAAAGTTGGAATCTTGTCTTTTTTAATTTTTTCCTGTAAAGCTAAGGGAGATGCACCTGGTTGTAGTTTTAATAATACGGGACCTCCCCATGATTTGTCGGATAGTCCTGTCAGCAAATCAAAATGCAGAAAAGATTGTGGACGATCTTCTAATATAGCTGCTACTTTATAACTTTTACTTTGTCCTTCTTCGTTGATTATTTCCAGGATTTCTCCAATTCCGGAATGATTTCCGAAAAGTCGGTGAGCAAATCTTTTGTTTACAGCAACTTTGTCCGGGGTCGTGAGGACTTCTTCCAGGCTGCCTTCTAAAGTTGTATAAGGGAAAAATTGATTTAAAGTAGAGTCGGCACTGATAAAAAGAAACTGTTTGATATCTGTTCCATTATATTTGCAAAGATTACCAGACATTCCGTTCACATGCAGAATATCTGTAATTTCAGCATATTTTTCTTTTATCTGTGTGGCTGCGTCTGAGGTAGAGTAGGCTACTTTAATACCTTCTTCCATTGGAGAGTCTTGACGTAATAGATAAATGAGGTTACGGTCGGTATTATATTTTTCCACATTATATTCATGGATAAAAAAAGTCATAAGCAGATTGGTGCATCCTAATCCAGCTGTAAGACTGAATAGTGAAATCAGAAAAAAAAGTTTGTTCCGCCACCAGTTGCGGACAATAAGTTTGATGTTTAAGAAGATGTTCATTGTTATAATATCCTTTTGTTATCATTGAGGTGGTTAAACCACCTCAATGATAAATTAATTTATATTTTTATTTCATTCACCACCTGTCCGTCAAACAAATTAATGGTTCTTCCTGCATAGCCGGAATCGTGTTGGGAGTGGGTAACCATAACAATTGTTGTTCCTTCTTTATTCAGCTCGGTCAAAAGTTCCATTACTTCCTTGCCGTTCTTGGAATCCAGATTACCGGTAGGCTCATCTGCTAGAATCAGTTTCGGATTTGCTACTACAGCACGGGCTATTGCAACACGTTGTTGCTGTCCGCCAGATAGTTGTTGTGGGAAATGTTTTACTCGATGAGCAATAGCCATACGGTTCATGGCATCTTCTACCCGACGTTTGCGTTCTGTCGCCGGAATTCCCATATACAATAAGGGTAATTCGATATTTTCGAATACATTTAATTCATCAATCAGGTTAAAGCTCTGGAACACGAATCCGATGACTCCTTTACGTAAATTGGTGCGTTGTGTTTCGGTAAATTTGGAAACGTCTGTTCCGTTCAGTTCGTAAGTGCCTCCCGTAGGATTGTCCAAAAGGCCGAGGATATTCAGCAGGGTGGACTTTCCACAACCGGATGGTCCCATGATGGCTACAAATTCGCCTGCTTTAATTTCTAGATTGACATTGTTCAATGCCCATGTTTCGACTTCTTCTGTTTTGAAGATTTTCTGCAAGTTTACTGTTTTGATCATAATCTTATATTTTAAAAGTTATTCGTTTTTGATTACTTCTGCAGGATTCTCGTTGGCTGCTTTCCATACCCGCCAACTGATTCCTGCTATGACTGTCAGAGCCAGCCCTATAAGAATAAGGATGAATGGTAATGGACTGATACTGACCTGCCGGACATAGTTTAATATCCATTGCTTGATAATGACGTATGTGATTGGAAAAGCGAACAGTGCAGCAATACAAAGCATGATTAGATATTCCCGGAAAAACAGGAATAGAATGCTCCATACTGTGGCTCCATTTACTTTACGTATTGCAATTTCTTTACGACGTTGTTCGCAAGTAAGTGTTACTAAAGAATAAATGCCGAACATGGCGGTAAGAATACATACTAAAGACGCGAAACTAAGCAGCCGGGTCAGCATTTCTTCGGAACGCAGGTAATTATTATATACTTCTTCTTCACTGTTCAGACGCAAGATATTCTCAGGAGAACATTCGGTCTGGTAAAGGTGTTCAAGGGCTTTACGACATTCATTCCACGTTCCTTCTTTATATTTGAATAAGATACCGGCAGAACGCTGCATTAATCCCATTTGTTCTCCAACCAGAAAGCCTGTATGGGGAATGGGTAAAGTCGGTGCTCCATAATGGCAATCCTTCACTACGCCGACAATTGTATAGGTAATGTATGATTGTATAATATGTTTGCCGATGGCTTCTTGTGGGCTCCATCCCATTCGGCGCGCCAGTGATTCATTGATAATGATGTCTTCATAAGTAGATAGGTCATCAAGCCATTCACCGGCTAATAAGGTGATATCGTAAAAACGGAAAAAATCTTCTTTCCCTAAAAATAACTTAACCGGAACTGGCGTATCAATAGGAATATCCAGTCCCTCCCAATTGTCAAATTGCCCGATAGCTGTCAGTTGTGATACTATGGGGTAATAGTCAGGTTGCATAACTTCGGTTATCATGGGAAGTTCTTTTATTTTTCTTATTAAAGGAGTATAATCCATGTCTCCCATAACAGAGAAGCTGCCCCGATTCTTAATTTTCAATCCTAAATCGCGGTGACGCAGGTAATCCAATTGTTGGTTTATCAACACGGTACATCCTATAAAAGACAAACAGACAAACAATTGAAGAACTATACTTCCTCTACGTAACTGTGTACCGGTACTCCTTCCGGTATTGTAACGCAAAGAGAGGAGTAGGGAACGATGATATAGTATATATAAAAGTCCGATAATGGCAGTCAATATAATTAGGGAGATCAAACCGATGAAAAGAAAGGCTTCTCCGTATAAAGAGGATTTTGCTGTATCAATTCCTGTAAGTTCTATGAAAGATGGAAAGCATATTTCTATCAGCAGAAATCCGGTAGTAACTGCACACGCCAACAGAAGCAAAAATTCCACAGTTAAGAGAGAAACAAGCGAGCGGATGTTGGCACCGTGTATCATTCGCAGTGCCATTTCCCGTTGACGGACTCTCATGCGGTTAATAAATAAGGTGAGATAATTGATTAACGCACACGTTATGATTAATATACCGGCTATTGAAAAATAGATGATATACTGAAAAGTTATTCCAGCTTCTTTATCATCTCGGAAATCTTTTGCATAATGTAGTTTGGAAAGCGGAGTAAGTATAATCCGTTCAATGCCGGTTTTTCTGGTCAATGTCACTTGTTTCAGTTCGGCAGGCAGGTTGGCATTGATTTTTGATTCTAATTCTTCAATGTCTGTATCCGGCTTTACCTTAATCAGTATGCTCCAAGTGATATACCACCAGGTTTTTCCCAATTCTGGGTTGCCTATAAAGTCAAAAGGAAAATTGGTATGTCTGTTTTCAGCTTGGACAATGGCACAAATTTTTTTGGTACGTCTGAGCATTTTCACCTCTTTTCCTATCGGGTCTTCCGTTCTGAACCATTTTTTTGCAGCTTCTTCAGTGATTGCTATTTCGGCATTATCTTTGGGGAGCATAAAGTTACGGTTTCCCTTAATAATCCGGATATCCATCAGATTCATCCATGCACTGTCTGCTGATGAAAAAACGGCATCCTGATATTTGTCATTCACGCTGATTCGTTCAGAAATGAGATGAAAGGGGGCGGCAACTGCTATATCCGGAAAGTGCTGGGCCAAATAAGCGGCTAAAGAATAGGGAACTCGTGTTGAAATTTTCCCTTCCGTATATTCGTCATTAGTGCGTACCATATAGATACGGTCGGCATCCTGGCGGAAATGGTCGTATGTCATTTCATAATGTATCCAGTAAAGGGATAATGAAAAACAGACAAATCCTACAGCCAGTCCTAGAATACTGACTGCCGATTGGACTTTGTACTTTACTAAGTTCCTGATTGCTATTTTCAGACAATGTTTTATCATAGTTGAATCTATTTCTTATCATTCGTTCTTGATTACTTCTGCCGGATTAATTCGTGCTATTCTCAGAATACGGAATAATACCGTGAGGGCCGTAATAAATGTTATTCCGATGAAAATTCCTGCCCAATATATGATACCGTCATTAAAGAATACAATATATGCTTTTTTCCACATTTGTATGACTATATAAATAAATGGAAATGCAATAACTGCGGAAACAGTCAGCAGTCTTATATAAAGGCGGGCAAACAATAAAATAATCTGTTTCAATCCTGCTCCATTTACCTTCCGGATAGCTACTTCCTTTTGTCTGCGTTCCGTATCCAATGTGATGGTCGAATAAACTCCCAACAAGGTAATGAGCAGGCTGACGATAGAAAAGAACAGGATAATCCCTTTCAATTTATTTTCTGTTGCTTGTGCTTCATATATATCCTCCTGCAATGTAGTGACTTGAGGGTGAATACTTTCCGGAAGTGTTTCTTGCAATGTTTTTTCTATCATTTTTTTTATTTCAGCCGTTTTCCCCGGCTCGCATTTCAGATAGCAATGACCTACATAATAATTGAAGTCGCTGGGTAAGAATACAAATCCAGGACTTTGATTATATACATTGGCGATAAAATCGCCACATATACCGCAAATGGTATAGCTTTCCGAGTAATTGTATAAAATAGTTCCTAACGGATCTTTTTTCTGGCGTTCCGCCCATGTTTTGTCTACTACCAAATCCTCTTTGGCTTTTAATGTGTGTCCCGATAGTAAAGGTATGTTCATGAATTGGAAGAAGTTAGTGGAAACATTCATGACATTTACTTCAAAACTGCTTTCCGGGTTACCTTTTTCCATTTGCATCCCAGTACCTGATATACCTTTCAGATAACTGATGTCTGCCAATAATTTGTCTTGTACACCGGAAAATTTGGATATACGTTCTATTAAAGCCAGTTTCTCTTCATTCTTCATAAACATATAATCTATGGAGAAACTTAGTATATTGGCTTTTTCTTTTTCAGTCAATGTGTTGAATAGGGTAGATTCCGTTTTTTCCGCTTGCATATAAAGAGCTACGGTAAATGCGACGAAAATCCAGCATATAAAAAATTGGATACCTAACAGTATATTTCGCATTCCATGTTTATGACGTTTTATCTCACTGCCATGAATCTCTGTCTGGATAGATGTGTAATGTATGCGCAATACAGTTATAAAGCATAATATCATACATAAAAATAAGATGAATATCATATACTCTGTGGTCTGTATAAACAAGAGGTTCTTTTCAATGATAAGAACATAATTAAATAAATTGAAATTCAAATAGGGGCTGATTATTTCAATCAAGCAGAACGTAAACAAGAAAGCGATGAATGCAATGATGACAGACTGGACAAAGAGTTGGTAAAAAAGTCGCTGGTTTCCACTGCCCATAACTTTGCGTATCCCGTATTCACGGTTACGATTCAAGAAAGTTCCCATAAGAAAATGGAAGAAATTAAGAAGTCCGGTCAGTAAGATCAGCAGGCCTACTATCATGGTTATTCCTGCAAAATAAGGAGCGATGGACTTATCCCAAAATTTCTCTCCAAAGGGTGAGGCGGTTATAGCTGTTTCTTCGTCATACATGTAGTGCTTCATATTTATGGAGCGAAAACGGGCTTCTAATTTTCGGGCTGTTTTACCTGGACGTAGCAGAGCAAAACCAAAACCTCCGGTCATATTATCACGACCGTTGAATTGCAATGTTCCTTCACTGTCATTCAAAGTTAGCATATCCAGTTTCTCAAGAAAACTCAGGCTGGTATTCAGGGGAATATCTTCTATCACGGCCTGAATGGTATAGGTTATGCCTCCAGTACGAGGAGTGGTATCCGGTGCTGTAAAAAGACGTTGTGTCAATATCATACGTTTGCCTATGGGATTTTCTGACTCACCGAAAATCTTTTTTGCTAAAGAGCGGGTCAGTATAATGGCATTGGGGGTGTTGGAGGCTACTTCCCATGATCCCTGTAGTATTTGGGGAGTGAATACTTTCCTAAAAAGAGAGTCTACTTCCATTGTCATCAAATGATCGTATGGTAATTCTTTCCCTTCTTTTATCTCTACGTTGTAACTCCGCTCTCGGGGATAAACGGTAAAGGTAAAATCTTGAACCTCATCGAATCTAAGTTTACGCAATTCTTCAATCGTTGTTGCCGGAATACCAGAATACAAATCTCCCCGTGTTGTACATAAATTTATGTCTGCTATGCGTTCCTTATTGGAAAAGCAAGAATCTACTTCGCTGATGAACCGGCTACAATAAAGACAGATACTAAAACATAATATCCCGACAGATAGCCCTACGATAGATATCAGATTTTGTATCTTATATTTTAATAAGTGGCGCATTGCCATTTTTATATAATGCCTTAACATATTTCCGTTGTTTTATAAAATTATTCTGTTTTCATGATTTTCGTCGGATTAATATGTGCCGCCTTTTGTATTTGGTATGCTAAGGTGCCCAGTGATATGATTATTACCAACAGCAATGATATGATAAAAATGTCTATACTGACAGGTGCCCTTACTGCAAAATCCTGAGTATAGGTATTTATCAGATAACAAGCCAAAGGAATAGCTATGACAAATGCTATAATTAAAACGGTTATATATTTGCGGAATAACAGTCGGTAAAGGTCTTTGGCACTTGCACCGTTCACTTTACGAATCGCTATTTCCCGATATCGTTGGCGAATGTCAAAAAGAGAAATCCCTAACAAACCAAGACTGGAAATAATAATAGCTATACTTGCAAAAATAGAATAAATAGTGGCTGTTTGGCGGTCTTGTGTATACATTGCTTTGATATCATCTTCCAGAAAAGTATATTCAAAGTCTTCACTTCCATAGAGTTTATATTCCAAATTACGTAAGAAATCAATCACTTCTTTCTTTTTGCCGGGTGTATAAGCTATCTGATAGAGATCACCACTGAACCGTGCTCCGACAGGATAGATAGTAGGCTTGATTCCAGATGTCAAATGTCCTTCAAAATAATCCTCTACTACTGCAACAATAGGTTGAAGAGAAGCGTTAGCATTAGCCTTTTTTTGATTTTCTTCAATCACTCCAACGCCATTGATTGAAGTATAGCCTAATGCTTTCAGTGCGGCTTTGTTTACAACAAAAACAGTACGCCGGTCTTCTTTATTTATATCGGGTATCTCACCTTCAATTACTTTTATATCATATAATTTGAAAAATGCAGGAGTGGCGTAATGAATATTTAGAAACACCTTTTCTCCTTTATTGTTCAAATAATTTGTACCAAAGGTAGGAGTAAGGATATTCTCATAGCTAGGTTCGTACAATTCAATAAAGGGGCATGCATTAAGTTCATTATCCAATTGCATGACACGTTGGCGGCGTTGTTGCATACTTTCATAAGTATAGCTGCTAAAATCTTTCGATTCATATACTAAATTTACATTCATTATGTTTTTAGTACGAAAGCCCGGCTCGGTACTTAATAACATTCCAAGTTGTCGATTAAAATAAAGTGAAAGTACCACTAACAAAAAAGTTATAATATACTGTGCCCCTAGAAAGAACATACGAAAATGTTTGGAATGACTTTGGGCACCGATAGAGCGAATGGAAAGAATGGGGGAGGTGTAATTGTATTTAATGTATGGATAAATAGAAGTTATTACTGGTAACAATAATAAAATACTTGCCGAAAGCCATCCGTCGAAAGCCGTATAAGAAAAGTGAGTGTCGAACAAATATTCAGTAGGGGCAGACATTATTTCAATAATAAGCCAAGATACTAATAAGGCGCTCAGAACTAGTAATGTATTTTCAATCCATATATTGGCAAACAATGTTCTGCCGCATACGCCAAATACTTTCTTCAATCCATATTCTTTTCCGCGACGTAATAATGCCACCAGATAAAGATTAATAAAATTCAAGATGCCGGTGAGGAGCAATAACAGGCATACGCCCGACAAAATGATTAAGTGAGAACGGTTTCCCGAAAGAAACATAGCAGGTTCACGGTCAGTTAAAGAACCGTCCCAGTAAATATCCTTCACAGAAATTAAAGAAAAAGTATGTGTGCGAGTGTCATATTCAGGATCATTTATATACCGTGGAACACTACCTGTCTTATTTATGGCATTTATATCTGTACCGGGTAGGAAACGATAGAGCTCCGTATTCATCCTTTCCCAATGTTGGGATAATTTAGAAGAGAGGATGATATCAAAGTTAATTGTAGTTTTACACTCAGGTTCTCCTACAATGCCTTCTATGGTAATGTCTTTGCCATTACTATAACGTAGTATTTTACCTATAGGATTTTCATTACCGAAAATCTTGCGGGCGTATTTTTCCGTTAATAATGCCGACTGAGGTGTTGTGAGAGATAGCTTTCCTTGCACTATAGGATAATGAAATAACTGAAAAAAGACACTGTCGGTAACGAGGCAACGTGCCGGAATACGGTTGGTACCGGAAATGACATAGTCCTTTTCCAATGGAATATAGGTGGTCATAGCTTCTACGAAACGATTGTCAATAGAAATGGTATCATAGTTATATTGTTTCAGTCCACTTAGTCCCCGGTTGCCTTCTGTATTGGTACAGATGGCATACACATGCTCCCTGTCGATGCAATGTGTGTCCACTGTCAGTTCTCTATGGATATATCGCATCAAGATGATGCTGCATGCCAGACTGCATGCCAGTCCCAGCAAATTAATGATAGTATACGATTTAGAACGCATTAAAAAGCGCCAGGAATATTTCAGTGTTTTCATATTTTATGTGTGTTTATTCTGATCTTATAATTTTTGCGGGATCAATTTGAGCAGCTTTGTGTATTTGCCAAATTACTGTGCTTGATGAAATAAAGGAAATGATAGCTAGAACTGCTAAATAAATCCCTATACCTATAGGTGTTTTTAGCACAAAATCCTGTGTATACATATATATGAGGTAATGGGCAAGTGGAACAGCCAATACAAATGCACAACCTATTACTTTGATATATTTGCGGAATAATAGCAGGTAAAGGTCTTTCATCCCTGCACCATTTACTTTGCGGATGGCAATTTCACGATAACGTTGTCGGATATCAAATAAGGATAATCCAAATAATCCCAAACAGGAGATGATGATTGCTATCAAGGCAAAGACGAAATAAATATTTGCTGTTTGACGGTCCTGAGCATAAAGTTTGTGAACTTCATCTGTCAACCAAGTATAGGTGAAGTCTTCGGTATTATATATTTCTTTCTCTGTTTTCTTCAGATATTCTATGACTTCTTTTTCTTTATCGGGGTTGACGGCAATCAAAAAATCGCTGTTGCCACTGCTGGGCCCCACGACAAATGCCATCGGTTTTATTCCTTCAGTGAGATGGCTTGGGTAATAATCGTCTATTACAGCCACTACAGGCATAAGTTTGGTTCCACCTTCTTCCATTTCTCCTTTTTCGCTGACACTAATCCAAAGTGGAGATTCGCTGCGTACAAAAGCATCTTCTAGTTGCGCATAGCCCATGGCTTTCATTGCTGCTTTGTTTAGTACCATTTTATAGTCACTCCAACCTTCAAATTTTTGGGGGATTTCTCCTTCCAGTACTTTCAAATCATACAGTTGGAAGAATTGTGGGGAAGGAAATAGGGTGAGCATGGGTTGACGGGTATCTTGGTCATTTAACAACATGCAGATAGAGCTTCCCCTTAATATAGAATAATGGGAACTCATCCACATTTCAATGTGAGGACACTCGTTTAATAGTTGCTTGATACGGTCTTGGCGGGCAAAGCGCTCATTGCGCTTTTCTTCTGTTTCAGAGCGCAGATAATTTTTGTTCTCGTGTAACAACTCAGCTCTAAGAATTCTTTCTGTCCGATATCCGGGAGAGGTATTCAGCAGGAAATGCAGTTGCTTGCCAAAGTAAAATGACAAGATAAGGAGTAATATGGTTATAACGTATTGGAAAAAAAGGAATGTCATACGTACAGTGATAGCATGACGGTTTGATGTTATTGAACGAATAGATACAATAGGAGGGAGATAATTGTATCTGATGTATGGATAAATAGAAGTGACTAAAGGTAATAATATGATGAATCCCAAAGACAATTTCCAGTCGAATGCCGAATAGCTAATTTGTTCATTCATCAACCGGCTGACTGGTACTTGGGTTGCTTCTATCAACAGCCAGGCGGTTAGCAGTGCGGCAAAGGCTAATAACTGATTTTCCATCCATATTTGTAAAAACAAAGGCAGACGCTGCAAGCCGAATACTTTTTTTACTCCATATTCTTTAGAACGTTTCATCATAAATACCATATAAATATTGATGAAATTCAATATACCCACCAATAATAGCAATATGGTTACTCCTGAAAGAATATACAGGTGCGTACGGTTCCCGAATTGCATAATGGAATCGTAATCGTCATCGTGACCGATGGAATTTTCCCAGTATAAATCTTTCCAAGCAATAAACTTCCAACGTATTCTGTTTCCTCTTTTATCTTTTCTGTACACATTGCTGATTTTGTTTATTTTGTCTAGATTTACTCCGGGGAGTATACGCATCAGTGATATATCCATACGTTGCCAGCGTTCTATCAATCTGTATGATACTAGTATATCGAACTGAAGTAATGATTTGCAGTCCAATTCTCCGATCACCCCCTTGATAGTGATATTTTTACCATAATATTCCAATACTTTACCTATCGGATTTTCTTTGCCAAATATATTACGAGCATAGTGTTGGGTGATAATGGCGTCATTGGGAGCTTCTAAACTAGCTTCTCCAGCCACAATCGGATAGTGGAAAAAGTGAAAAAAAGTGGAATCTACAGCTGCTATATTCATTGCATAGTTGCTGTTCTCGTATACCACATTGTCTCGTTGCTGTAGCATGAGACGGCATTGCTCCACTATTTGATGGTCAAGGATATAAACAGAATCCGCTTCCGTCCAATCTTGTTGCAAACTTCCCGGATGAATGTTTCCTTCCATATCCCGTAACGGAATGATGATATGTTCCGGATCTACGCTATGTGCATCCACCGTCAGTTCCCTATGGATATACCGTATTAGGATGATGCTGCATGCCAGACTGAATGCTAGTCCCAGCAAATTAATGATAGTATATGATTTAGAACGCATTAAGAAGCGCCAGGCATATTTCAAAGTTCTCATTTTGCATGTTTTATTTTAATATTAATTCTTCCGCGTCACCAAAGGTATCATATCCTGTGATAACTACAAATTCTCCAGGCTGTAAACCTTCTGTGATTTCATATTGAAGCGGGTTTTGGCGTCCTATGTTCAATGGAACTTTTACAGCTTTTGTTTTTGATGAGTTTATTTTGTAAATCCATTGTCCTCCAGTAGACTGGTAGAAGTTTCCACGTGGGATAACTATAGCTTGTTCGGGTTGGCCCAATTCTATTTGTACTCGGAAGCTCTTTCCTACACGGACATTCTCGGGCATTTCTCCGGTAAATACCAAGTCCACATCAAACATGCGGTCTTTTACCTCAGGAACTACTTTAGTAATTTTCAGCGGGTAGCGTTTTCCTTGATAGTTTACGGTAGCCGGAAGACCTGTTGTGATGCGGTCAATATAATATTCACTTAAAGAAGCATGAATTTTATATTGATCCAGCACTTTTATTTCAGCTATACTTTCTCCCGAAGCAACCTGTTGACCGGGAGTAACTTTCACAAAACTTAGTTGGCCGCCAATCGGAGCTTTTACTATCAAGTCTTCCAACCGTTCTTCCGCACGTTTCAGTTTTTTGCTTTCACGTTCCAGATCATTTCTCAATAGTTCTTTGCGGATAAGAGTTACGGATGAATCATGTTTCAGACTTTCCATTTGTAATGCCGTATTTTTCAGTTTATACTTATATTCATCTTCAGATACTTGAAGCTCAGCCTTGCTCTTAATTCCCATTTTGAATTCCTCTTTGTCCAATCCGAAGCTTTTGCGCAGTCGTTCCATTTCATATTGTGCCTGTAATGTTTGTTGCTTCAGTGTCAGACTCTTTTGTTCCATTTCTATCTCTTTCTCTTTATAAGTGATTCGTTGTTTTTCCCACTCGTCACGTTGGTCTTCAATGGAACGAATCAGATCCGGATTAGTCAATATCAACAAGGTGTCACCTTGTTTCATCATATTCCCTTCTTCTCCAACAATGCGGTCTACACTGCCGCCCTCACGAGTATTTACTTTGATGGTAAGAATGGGTTGCACCAGTCCTTCCACATCTACATACTCCATAAATTTGTCGTCTTTTACTTCGGCTATCTGAATGTTGTCTGTTTCGATACGCAGTTTGCGAGGACCTAATGAAAGGCTTATCACATAGATAAGGAAGATAATAAAGGTCAGTGCAGCTATCATATAGTAGCGATAGCGGATGTACCACGGTTTCTTTTCAATTTTTATATCCATTAGTTTATGTTTTTTGATATAATTTTTTTATTTCTTTTTTAATGCATGGCGATAATACAAAGGTCATTTATACCTGTCGTGTAGTTAAGGTTTAGGTATAGTACATGAAATCTCTGCTTTTCTGAGGAAATCATATCCCGTCATACTTCTAAGACCATAATACAGACTCCAATAAGTTTTCAAAGCTGTTATATAATTTCTCCGTGCGGTATCTTTTTCTGTAATGGCGGCATTGAGGTCCAGGATTGTCGATTTTCCCAAGATATAAAGCCGACGTGCTACATCATGGCGTCGGTCGGCCGTCTTGTCCGTCTTGGCGGCTACTGCTACACGGTATGCTTGAAGATTGAACTGACGGACCATTTTACATACATTTAATTCAAAATCTTTCATTCCCTGTTCAGCTTGTGTATCTACTAAGTCTACATTGGAACGAGCTACACGGACGCGTCCTTTTCCACGACCCCAATCTAGGATAGGTAAAGAAATACCAATACTGGCATATTGTTGATTCATGGGGTTTCGGTAAGAATCTGCAAATTTATTTCCGGTTTGAGAAAGCCCGAATTGTACATACAGGTCAGCTTTCAAACCCGCATTGGCTTTTGCAGAAGCTAATGCGCTGCGGCTTTCCAATTGTTTGCGTTTATAAGTGTCAGGGTCGGGACTGTTTTTGAATGCCAGTTGTAATGCTTTTTGTAAAGAGATTTCAAATTGAGGAATACTGTCTTCCGGAACAACTCGTAAATTTATTTCCCGATTAATACCAAGGAAGGAACGGAGTGTTTGCATTTGGTCCTCTACTTCGATACGGGCATTCATCATATTGGTTTCTTCTGTCAGTTTGTTTATTTCCAGCTGTAGCATTTCGTTTTCAGTTATTGTTCCTATATTATATCTTCCTTCGGCATATCTGTATAAAGTATCAGCAGAAGCATAGTTGTAGGTAGCTATGTCAAGATTGGTTTGTGCAGTAGCCAAGTTGAAGAAAAGAGTGCTGGTTTCTGAGGCTACAAGTTCCAATGCTTCTGCATATGCTTTACGGGCTTCCCGGTAGCGAAGGGGTTCGATACGACGATCCCATTTTAAAGAGTTATATCCAAAAAGTTGCTGTTCGTAACCTATTACTACGGGTTGGGTGTTATACGCTGTATGATTATCTTCAAATTCATCAATGCGTTGGGTGGTACTTTTTACAAACAAGCTGCCACCGGTGAACCATATATTTTGATTTATTTTAAGGCTGAGGTCTGTGCTTAACTGGTCTTGCTGGATAAATTGGTTTGTTCCATCCGGTTGGGTAATTTTGTTTATCTCCCGATTCAGGGTAGGAGATGAAGTTAATGTGACGGAGGGAAGATAATTCGCCCGGAAAAAACGGTAGTTCCAATAAGCTGCCCGATAGGTATGACGGGCAGCTTGTGCTTCCGGTGAGTTTTCTTGTGCTATTTCAATAGCTTGTTGCAAACTCAGTGTCATTAATTCTTCTTGTTGTGCTGCGGCTGTTTCCGGGCGAAGCAGAAGGGAAAGTGCTATAATACAATATAGTTTCATGTTCGTTTTTTTATGTCTTTATACCTATTAGTATTTTTGTCTTATAGTTAGGGAAACAGGAACGAGTCTTCAGTGTCTTTTTCGGATAAGTCGCTTTTTATTTTGGTTAATGCTTCCTTTGCTTTTTCATGACCGTTGTCTATAGCTTTTTGGAACCAGAACCGGGCTTGTTGTAAGTCTTTCTCTACGCCTTTACCCCACTGATACATGCGACCCAGGTTATATTGTGCAGGAGCATTCCCCTGTAAAGCAGCTTTAGTCAGCCACTTGGCTCCTTTAGCAAAATCTTTTTCCATTCCCTCGCCATAACAATACATATTTCCTATATTATATTGAGCTATCGGATTATTCTTATCTGCTGCTTTTTTAAACCAAAAATAAGCTTCTTCAAAGTCTTGGGGAACCCCAAGTCCGTTTTTATATAAATAACCGATATTGTTCATGGCGTCCGTATTACCATGAGCCACAGAACGTAGGTACCAAGTCATAGCAATGTAACAATCTTTACGTACTCCCCAACCATTTTTATAAAGGCTCCCCATACCAATTTGAGCTTCTGGATTTCCTTGAGTGGCAGCTTTGTTCAACCATTTGAATGCTTGGCTGTAATCCTTAGTGACTCCCAAACCATATGTGTACATAAAACCTATATTGTTTTCAGCATAAGTGTTTCCGCCCGTTGCCGATTGATGAAAAAGTTTCAAAGCTTTATCATAATCAATTTCACCTCCTAAGCCTTTTAAATACATGTCGCCTGTCAGATATTGGGCATGATGGGCCGTATCAATGCGAGCTATCTTTTCTAATAACTCGCGTGCTTTTTCATATTGTCGATTGACATAGTGGGTTTGTGCTTCTTCCCACAATTGACGGCAGTCACCTATATAAAGCATATAGATCTTATTGCTGGATAGAATTACTATGCTTGCTACAAGGCATAAACTGATAACTATTATTGATTTTTTTTTCATAACTTAATATATTAGTATTATAGACTAATCAAATAGTGTGCCATTATCTTATCTCTTTGTTTACCAGGATTTTGTGGGCTAAAAAATAAAAACGTCTCTGTGCGGATACGCACAAAAATAGTGCGTATCCGCACAGACAACACACTAAAAAAAACAATATCTTTGCAAAATAGCGGATAGAAAATCTTTTATTCGTATAATAATGTATATGAGGATAAAATAATGAATACAAAAGGAAAAATATTGATTATAGATGATAATGAGGACGTGCTTTTTGCACTAAACCTTTTATTGGAACCCTACGTAGAAAAAATAAAAGTTACTACTCAACCGACTCGTATTGAGCATTTTATGACTACTTTTCAACCTGATGTTATTCTGCTTGATATGAATTTCCGCCGGGATGCTATCAGCGGGCAGGAAGGGTTCAATTGTCTAGAACAGATATTAAAATTAGACCCGCAGGCTATTGTCTTGTTTATGACTGCTTATGCAGATACAGATAAAGCTGTACGGGCTATTAAGGCTGGAGCTATTGACTTTATTCCCAAACCTTGGGAAAAAGAAAAACTACTTGCTACGCTTTCGTCGGCTATCAAACTTCGTGATTCTCGTAAAGAGGTCAGGCAACTGAAAGAACAAGTTGTAGCATTGAGCGGGCAGGATGAAGAGATGCCTCAGATGATAGGGCACTCAGCGCCTATGCGAGAGGTTTTTGATACTATTCGGAAATTATCGGATACTGATGCTAATATTTTGATATTGGGTGAAAATGGAACCGGTAAAGATTTGGTGGCCCGTTCTCTACGTTATTTTTCTCCTCGTCGTGAATGTCCTTTTATAACGATTGACTTGGGGAGCATACCAGAATCATTGTTCGAAAGTGAATTGTTCGGCTATGAAAAAGGGGCTTTTACAGATGCCCGTAAAGCAAAAGCGGGACGTATGGAGGTGGCATCAGGAGGAACGCTTTTTTTGGATGAGATAGGGAATTTGTCATTACCTATGCAATCCAAATTGCTAACAGCCATAGAAAAGCGGCAGATTTCACGTTTGGGAGCAACGGATATAATTCCTATTGATGTTCGGTTGATAAGCGCAACGAATGTAAATATCCGACAATTGGTGGAGGAGGGCAATTTCCGTCAAGATCTGTTGTATCGCATCAATACGATCGAGATTGCCATTCCTCCCTTGCGGGAAAGGGGAGAGGATGTGCTCTTATTGGCTGATTATTTCTTACAACGGTATACTCATAAATATAAGAAAGAGATAAACGGACTGAACCGCGAAGCCAAGCAGAAACTCATGCGTTACCATTGGCCGGGTAATGTACGCGAATTACAGCATGCCATAGAACGGGCGATTATTCTTTCGGACTCGCCATTGTTAAAGCCTGCAAATTTCATGTTGCAGCCACAACCCGAGAAGAGGGTGAATACGGATGAGATACTGAACTTGGAACAATTAGAACGCAATGCCATAGAACGTGCTATGAAGCGCAGCGAAGGAAACTTGAGTCGTGCAGCGGAATATTTGGGGATTACCCGTTACGCTCTTTATCGGAAACTTGAAAAATTAGGTTTATGAATCGTTTACAAACTTTACGGATGATAGCTTGTATGTTACTGATGGGGGTAGTAGCTATAGCTGCATATCTGTTTTATCAACATTCACTCTATTTTTGCTTGTTATTTTCGCTGATGATTATGGCAAGTATTATCATCTATATCTGTCAGTGGCAATATAAAACGACCCGTATGATATCACGAATGATAGAAGGTATTCGTTATGCAGATTTCTCTTTGAGTTTTTCTACCCAGCACAAAACTCGTACAGAACAACGATTGGCACAAGAAATAAATAATGTTGTTGCTGAATTCCGTACTCGGTTGTCCGAGAATGAAGAGCGATATCAATATTATGAAACATTATTGAATACTGTTGACAGCAGTTTGCTGGTAGTAGATAGTCTGTGCAATATACATTGGATGAACCGGGCCGCCATGCAGGATTTGTGCGGCTATTGTATTCATTCAGTCAGGGAATTGGCTCTGTTAAATTCTGAATTTCCTACTATTATCCTGTCATTACAGCCTGGAGAAATTAAAACAGTACGAATACATAAAGGAGATACTCTACAAGAATTGGCTGTTACGGTATCCGAATATTCCGCTCAACATGGTACGGAACTCCGGTTAGTTAATTTAAAGAATATCCATGCTGTATTGGAGGAAAATGAAATGGAAGCATGGCAAAAGCTGATTCGTGTACTTACTCATGAAATAATGAACTCCATTGCACCCATTATTTCATTAAGTGAAACATTAAGTGAGCGTGCTGTGCAAAATGGTATGAATGAGAAAGATTACAATATCATGTTGCAAGGGATGCAGACTATTCATAGAAGAAGTAAAGGATTACTGAATTTTGTGGAAAACTATCGTAAACTTTCTCGTCTGTCTGTCCCGATACTGGCTCCAGTAAATATAGGTGAGTTGTTGAGTGATATGAAAAAACTATTCCCTAATAAAAACATACAATATATATATAAAGTAGAAAACCCAGAAACGATTCTGATGCTAGATCGTTCACAGATAGAACAAGTATTAATCAATTTACTAAAGAATGCAGGTGAGGCTTGTGTAGAGCAAACCTATCCCGAAGTTATTATTAGTACACATTGTGATTTAGACAAACATCTATTTTTCCTTTCTGTCTGTGATAATGGTAGTGGTATTCTTCCTGAAGTTTTGGATAAAATCTTTGTTCCTTTTTTCACAACGAAGTCGACAGGTAGTGGTATCGGACTCAGTTTATGCAAACAAATTATGAATTTACATGGTGGAAGTATCTCGGCAAGTAGTGAAATAGGGAAGGGGAGTTGTTTTACACTGAAATTTCTTTGTTGCGGATGAAAAAAATGAAGTTAATATGCTGATTTATAATTTAATAAATAATAGCACGAAAAAAAAGTGGAAAAAAATCACTTCAAACGTTTGCACATATAAAAAAAAAGTCGTACCTTTGCATCGTTTTTGAGAAACAGAGCAATTGAAAAAATAAAAAGATTCGGGGTGTAGCGCAGTCCGGTTAGCGCACCTGCTTTGGGAGCAGGGGGTCGTGGGTTCGAATCCCGCTACCCCGACAAAAGAAAAAGCCAAGTACTTAAAAATCAAGTATTTGGCTTTTTAATTTCTACCGACTTGCACAACATTTGCACAACATCATGTATCCCGTTGTTATTATAAACGCTTTTACTAAACCCGGTAGCCGTATTACTACCGGGGCATCATAACATGAACGCTGGTCGTACCTCAACGTGTGTCTATGCTAACATGTGGCAATATATCCTATTTATACTTCTGGTTACGGGGTTACGGTTACGCCTATGTCTAACAAATTGAAATACAATTAGATAAGCCGAAAATATCCGTAACCACCTAATTTATGGTATTGTTCCCGGCATTCTATCAAAAGGCAGGTTCTAAAGACCGTGCCGGGATGGCTGGTACTACTGAAAGCCTATTTAAACGCACATAGCGTCACCTATGGAAGTAGAAGCAATCGAAATAAAACCGCACTCAACACACTTTTACGGTGTGTATCTGCTTATGTTCTGTATCTCGCATCCGATTATGTAAGGTATCGGTTAAGCGTGCTTTGCTCCCTACCGGTTCTCGCTACCCGTTGCCGTTCAATCCGTCTGTAGGGAAATGATTGCGTACTATGCGGTTACATAACACCAACTGTTTAAATATCCGATTCTCCCGCTATTCTCGCTATCTCAACAAGAATTTCATGCAAACAATATAACGTACTTACATCACGTCTAAAGCATTCGCCTGCATTTTCAACGCATGAGGCATAATTATACATAAGCTCCGTTAATTCATAATCTAACTGCATGGGTGTTGATGAAATGTTAAAAAAATCATTCAACGGTGACAAATCATAGTTCTTAATATTCTTTTCCATAAATCCTAATCTAATACTTTATGTCGGTTCGATGTGGGCGATTGGATGAAAGCACACTACCTATCAACGGTTAATAATCTTCTTTATCTATAAATTCTCTGAACTTCTCGTTCTTGTCGTAGAGCACCTTACCCAGTGCTAACGAAAGCAATAAGATAACTATCTCCATATCTTTTGCCTTTAAAATCCGTTCTTCCCGGTTAATTCCTTTGCACAACCGCAAAGCAACCACACAACGCATAAAATAAAAAACATAATGTTCCTTTCTTCTTTGTGGTGGAGTGTGCCCAAAATCGGGCATCCCCACCGGATTAATACTTTATCCTATCCTTACAAGGTTCGCCACTTTGTAGCATCTATATTCGCTTTTCTCCGTGTCAAAGTACACTTGTACCGTTTCACTCTTTTTTCGGTTGTCCGTGCCCTTGTTTTCGGGTAGCAAACTTTCTTTCAGTGTTCCGTATGCCTCACGTATCGAGCCGTCCACCTTCTGAAAGTAGAACTTAACTATTCTTTCTTTCATGGCTGCTTTCAGTTTGATGTTCGTCCAAGCCGTTTTAAGGGCTTCACTCATTGAATAACCGTTCTTCTTGACCATCTGCCAAGCCATGCGCATAACTTCACGCATCAGGCTTTTAAATTGTGTACTCATATCCTTAGTGTTTTGAGGTTAGTAAATTACATAAGCAATGTGAACCGCTTTCTTTGCGGACACGTTAGGGTAAACCCTTTTAATGTAGTCATAGCTCTTTGCGATAATTTCGGTTGCCTCCTGCTTGTTGTGCCCTACCTTTACCGCTGCGGAAATCAGTGTTTCCAGTGAATGAAAGTCTTTCGTTCTCATAATCGTATGTTTTAATAATTATATCCAAAATATTTTTCCCAAAAGTCTATTTCAGCCTCATAAGAAGCCATACACTCCGCTTTGCTTTCTTCGTACATGGCGAACACTTCCGTTTCACTCATTAATAATACCGCTTGGTATTCTCTGCACATCTGGTTTAACTCTTCTTTTGTCATAAGGCTTATTTCTTATTGGTTTATTATTGTATTGCAAAAGTAATGCTTTAAACATTACTATGCAAGAAAATGGTAATGTTTTATTTTTACCTTAACATTAATTAGTAATATAAATAGCATTACTAATTTAATAATAAGTAATTTTACAACATTGAAATTTATAGATATGGATAATATTGAAGCATTACTAAAAGAAAAAGGGTTAACAAAAACGGCTTTTTCTGATTTATTGGGTATCAAAAAACAAAATCTTAATGGATTGATGAAAAACCCTACATTGGAAACTATTAAAAAATTTGCATCTGTTTTAGATGTTCCTATGTGGCAACTCTTTGCATCACCGGCGGAAGTAGCCAAAGAAACCAAAGGGGAAACGTGCCCTTATTGCGGTCAACCGATAACCATCAAAACAACAATAGAAAAGGCATGAGCGCAATAGATATTATCCGGGGTATTCTGATATACATGTACGGGCAAGACCATAACCCGCCGCACCTGCATATCAAAGACGGTGGCAACTGGTTTACCATCACAATAAAAGATAGGATGATAGAGGGCAAGGGAACGGCAAAGACTATCAAACTGATAAATGAATACATTGATGAACACGAGGCGCAACTACTTGAAATATGGGAAAAGGCGCAAAACGGTGAGAAGATAGAAAAGGTTAAACGATAAAAAGACAATGATATGATACTATTAGTAGAATCGGCTGAATACATGGGCAACTATACGCTCGTATGCACATTCAGCAACGGAGAAAGGAGAAAGGTAGATTTAACACCGCTCTTAAAGTACCCGGCTTTTGAGGAACTGAAAGACGAAAGCGAGTTTGAGCGTTACGGGGTTGATGGTACGGTATTTTGGGCTAATGGTGCGGACATAGCCCCGGAATACCTATTTGAGAACGGGATACCGTGTTAGCCCCCTTCCCGGTATGGCTGATTTTCGGCTTTAGTCCGTCTCCTCTCAATTTTTTTTTTGAAATTTTTCTCTATCAAAAGAAAGTCGTATATTTGTAATGCAATAGATATGGTTGGGTAGGTGAATAATAGTAGCCTGCCCTTTTTCTTTTTTATGCCATCCTGCAAAGTGTCCTTATATCCTCTCTTGCTTCATTTCAGCCCCTACACGGCATTTTCTCCACTTTGGCGGTACAAGTTATTACCTTGCTTTGGGATAACGCCTTAAATCGCCTCTTTAATTTAAAGTGCTACTTTAACAATATACGGTAAACACTTGTGTATTAAAAATATTATGGCTATATTTGCATTAAACTAAAAAGGAGGATAACATGAACGAGAAAGAAATGAAAGGACTTACTGCTGATGTGGTAGCAATCGTAAAAAGAGAACGTGAGGCACAAGCCCCAAAGTACGGCTCTTTTATGGAAAGTATTGTCGGTGCAATCCGAAATGATGCACGTTGCCGGGAAAAACAAGGGAGGAGGTAGAAGATGAAAAAACTTATCTACACCAATGAAAATCGCCTAAAGCTACAAATTGGTTATAATGAGGACTGGGCGAAAGCCGTAAACGTTGCTATCGGAGAACTGAAAGACGTTACCGGAGAACTCACGGACGAGCAAATAACAAAGTTCCTTTCAAGCCCTTCTGCCTTGTGTGATGAACTTGTTGAGGCAGCAAGAAAAGAGTATGATGCTTACATGAACAATGTACCGAAGTCAGTACGGCTTTCTACTGCGTTTTCTGATGGTGGTATTTCTGACGTAGTAAAAGCTATCCACAAAACATTGATGGCAAAGAAATCCCGTCAGATGGTGGATAAAGTTACAATAAAGGATGGTGTTTGTCTGCTTGACAAGGACGGGCTGGAAGCTCTGAAAACAGAATGCAGCGTGTACGGTGGCGAGCAAGCCGAAAAGGTATGGAAACTAAGTGTCAAGGCTGCAAGGGTTTTGAATGAGTTGCAATCAGCCATTGAGGGAAACAACGCCTTTGCGGACGCGGTGGAATGTTGGGGGCGTTGGCAAGGTTTCATAACCATCAATGACAACAAGACGGAACATTACAAGCCCAATCCCAATATACTGAATACCCTACCGGGTGAGAAAGAATAGTTCTATCCTCCAATGATAGCAAGCGGTTACGAACCTTCACCGCTATAAATAACGAAGGATGTCCGGGCACGATGAAAGAACCTAAAGTGTGAAAAGGAGAAAGGTAACTCCGGTGCTTGTATAACGCAAATGAGGGGTGGGCAAATGTCCACTCCTTTTTTATTGACACTAAAAAAGAAACTGTTATGAGTATAAACGATGATATGCCCTGCTTTGGTGTTCCTATTGATGTACGGGTATCACGTGGTCGGTTGCGCTGCGTACCACCTTATGCAGACCAGGAACTGGAGTTTACACAAGTAGAGGGGCGGCTTATGTCCGTATCAAAAACCAAATGGCATGGCTTTCCTTACTGGTGCGTGTGCTTGCATGACGGAGTGAATGAGTATCATGTACTTTTCTTTCTCAAATCCGCTATGTTCGTTTATTTGCTCCGCTGCCTTTCCGGGCAAAGGGTAGTTAATCTTTCAATACAAGTTGGTAAACTCTCTGACGGAACGGTACAAATGATTGTCGATGGTGATTATAGGCGGTTAGAGCCAATTTCTATTGATATACCACCGGCAAGACGTTACCGCAAAAGCAAGGATAACAAACATGATTACAAAGATTACGGGGAACGCTTGGAGTTCCTGCAAAAACTGGTGAATGAGATAGGAGCAACCCACACGTACACATAGGGGATAGGGGTGCTGATTTCGTGTGTGCATTATGTTCCGCATTTTTGCAACACATTGATTGTCACCATATCGCATTTTTAAGATTGGGTGTTAAGAGTTTCACACCCTGCATAACATTTCGTTAGTATGAGGCGGCACAAAAAAAGACGGCTACCAATCAGCAACCGTCCTCTTTATTTTTGACAATTAATTAATTTTGCAAGTGCTTGGGTAATCCGACAAAGAAGAAATTTCCGTTCCGGTCTGCCCTTATCCATTCCGGCACACCGCCAAACATTTCATCGAATTTTGCTTGACCGATAGTCCTTGCTGCCATATCATCAACTGATTTGTATCCGTTGGCTTTGGCAAAATTACTATCTACTTTTATTTCTACAATTCCGCTACCGTCTTTCCATAAGCGGAAGGTAATAGGCATCCCTTGAAATTCCCACTGCACAATATCGTAGCGGTCTGTCTGTTCTATAATCTTTTTGCACTCCATATCTTTAATTATTAAATAGTTGTTTTTGCTCGTTTACCTCCAGCAAGGCAAATTCTATTCGGGGGTGATACTTATCCAAATGCTTTTCCGCTTCTATTTGGAAGCAAAGATTATCATCTGTTATTGCGCCTACCATTTGTAAACAGTCGAGCAATGTTTTCAACGAGTTATCCAAATCAAACTTGACCGAACTATGCCACACCTGGACAAACAGCTGGAAACGTGACGAAATGCGCCTATTACGGTAAATCTTGCATTGTTCCATGAAGTTACGTTCATAAGCCCGTATCTTCCCGTCCTTGATAATGCGCTTTGTGTCACCTTTGCCCGGCACAGCTTGGTAATGGTTGGTCTTGGCGATAATCTGACCGTGTATTACTTCTACTTCCATAGTGTCAAAAATTAAAAGTTACACGTCCTTTTTCTATTCCTAACTCGTCCATCCATCGGCAAACATCGCCTATTGTTGTGGGCTTTTCTAATGGCTTGCGTTCCTGCAAAATAAGGTCGGCAATATCACGTTTGCTACCTTGTGGCTCATTCTTGTGCCAATCTGAAAAGATATAGGATTGACAATCGGCAAGAACATCGCCAGCCTTAGATTTCCACTCATCTACGGCATTTGCATCCGGGTAAACTATTACATTCCGATTAATAAGCGAAGAACACATATCCTTTTTAAACATCTTTTCCCCTCCAGTAGAAAGCCATACGAAAGACGGGAACATCATAGAACAAAGGATGGCCGTTTTTTCTCCTTCTACCAAACAAACAACATCGTTAGGGCGTTTAGGTAAAATATGTTCACCGAACAAACATTGTTTTAAGTGAAAATCGGATGAAACTTTACTTTGTTTCTTCATTAATCGAGAGTGTGCCCAATCAACCATATCTATTTTGCCTTTGATTCTATGTCCTTCCTTGTCATAATCCATTATCTTTCCCGTCCGACACATACCTAAACAATCTATTTGTGGAAAGATAATTTCACGCTTTTTTGTGCTTCCTAAATGATAATCGGCTGTAATCTTGTATAGAGCCTCATCCGTGAAGTATTTCCGTAGGTAGTCCATTAATGTATTGTTGGTGCTTTCACTTTGTTGTATCAAAGAAAAAGGTATGTAGTCTGTCTTTTCTTCTTTCTTCGGTTGAGGCGTTGGCGTGGGTCTGAACTCCTTATAATCTGTTGGGTTCTCATCAAAGTACATCTTAGGAGTTTTCTCATATCCACACGAGTTACGATGTTCGCACCTTCCGACATTTTCAGCAATCGGATTTCCTGCCGCATCCACATAAAGAGTAAAACAAAATTTCCTTCCACAAGCCGGGCACGTATGGCGACTGTTTCGTCCGGTGTATTTCTGCAAGCTGTATGTATAATTGTTCATATCATAATCATTTAAAAGTTAATCTTACCGACAACCGACAACAACCGACAACAACCGACAAACAACCGTCATTGTCAGTACCGACATACCGACACGCCTATTTATAGGCGTGTGTCGGTGTCGGTTGCCGGCGGTGTTAATTTTTGACGGTATAAAAATCTCCTGTTGCACATAAGAAGTCATGTTCCTTAGCTTCTTTAATGGCTCGCTGCGCTGTTCGCTCTGAAACGCACGCTTCGAGTGCATAAGACTTGGATAGTTCCGTGTATGTCATAGATGATTTTTTATCAAAGCACAAGCGCAACACTCGTTGAATATCTGCTATACGTGCAACGTTCTTATCTCCTGTTGTCGTTTCTTCTACTTGGAAATTACCCTCTGCGTCAATAGAGAAAGCAAAGTCCGCACAAGGCACATTCCGGCTGTCAGTACATGAAACAAGAAACTTTCCATCCTTTTTTGACACCTCAAAACAATCGGTTAGCTTGTTGAGAAGCTCCGTTCCTAAATGTCCTCTCATGTTGCCATCTTCTTTTGATTTATTTTGATGCAATACTGATACGATGGAACAACCGTATGCGGCTGTTAGTCGCATAAGCCATTGTATAAGGTCGTTACTCTCCGTAAGGCTATTAAAGTCTGTAAGAAGGTCACGCACACCGTCAATGAAAACAATGTCGGGGGTTTCTTCTTTGACCGCATCCTCTATTATCCTTTTGCGTTCCTCTATTGATAATGAGCGCATGAAGAACGGAAGGAAACGGGTGTCGTTCTTATCAATGGGCAAACCTGCGTAATGCAAGGCTCTTTGACAGCATTTTTTCAAACTTACTTGGGATTGCTCCGTATCGAATAGACAAATCTTATATTGGTTTTGTAACGGCTTTACCGAACCTCTGCTGAAACCTGCCAACATAGCGGCTATAAGAACATACTCAAATTGTGATTTCCCCATTTTCGCGCGTCCTTTAACACCTATCAATTCTCCGGCTGGGATTGTCGGCACACCACCGATTGAAAATAGATATTTCGGCTCATTAGTCGGCAAGGTGAGGTCAAAAATATGAGATTTATATTTTGATTTTGCTTCTCCTATTTCCGCTTTGAACTTGGTTTGTTCTGCGGATAGTTCTTGTAATACATTCACTCCCATAGTTAACCCTCCCCAAATAAATCTAATTGTGTGTCTTGTGATTGCTTTTGCCATTTTAACGGGTCGGCACTATAATGTTTCGCCAAAAAGTGGGTCCGTCTATCTTTCGCTACATAGATAGCCTGCAACAATCCCATGTTTTCTAAGTCACGCACATACCATGTGATGCAATTACGAAGTACACCAGTAGCAAAGAAGCAATCTAAAGTTGTGCCTACCGTATAGCGGAAGTATTCAAGAACTTTGCACAAGTCATTAGGATTGTGTACATTTGCAGTATCAATGTTAGGGGCGGCTTCGGTCGCTCTTTTATTTTCTGCCATAGTTTAGCCCTCCATAAGTTTAGTTACATCGGATAAGCGATAGCGAACTTTGCCGCCAACACGTACCTTAGTCAGATACCCGGATTTGTTCCACCGCCAAAGTGTACTTTTATCTACTTGCAGTTTTGCCGCTACCTCATCTTGTGTGAGATAGGTTTCGTGGGCTGGAATATTGCTTTTCTTTTCTTCTTCATGTTCGCTAATAAGCGACAAGGCAAACTCTTTCAAATCAAGCGCACTCACGGTTATAGATATGTTTGCGCCACTTTTTATAATTTCTTGTATGCTCATAGTTATTTGTATTTAGAGCATTTGAGTAGTCCTGCGCTCCTTGCTGACGGATTGCATTTTTCTACTGCCATCAAACGGAAATACAGCTTTATTTCCTTTGGCTGACACAAAAATACAATAGCTTGATATGGTATAAAAAATGTGTAGGTGTACACAAGTGTTTGTACACCTGCATACACCTACACATAAAAGCAAATGCAATTTTATGAGAATATTACTATTCTGTTTGCCCTATCGAGCGCATTAGCATTGTTATCACTCATGTAGTTAGAAATTGCACTCCACGAACCTATTAACTCAAATTCGCTTTTAAATTCTTCTCTCGTTGGATTCCTTATTATGTAATTATTTTGTCGTGCATTCAGCAGTACAGCACCAACATCCGCACCGCCTTTCCCGTCTATGAGTTTATGAAGTCTTGCTATTAATATGTTCTTATCCTCATATTGAATTATACTCCGGAAGCAAACTTTTTTCTTGTATCGCTGCAGTGTTTCGTTTTGAGATAAAGCGTTAAAAACTCTTTGCGCTATTTCCATTGTCCCTGCAAACTGAGTGTAATCGTAGATGTTCCTGCTCTCTATTAAATAAATACCACCATCATTTTGTAGCTTCAGCAAGTCTATCCCAATTTGCGCCAATATCCAGTCAAGCCCTATGGCATATCCTTTCAACATTCGCATAAGTTCTGCAAAAATGGTTTCTGTGTAATTTTCCTCAAAATACTTTTCCAATTCTCCGGTTGGTATTTCTGTATGTTTTTTTGAAATTGTCCGAAATTCTTTTTCTATATTTCCCCAATCACTAATCACCTCCTCTACACGAGATTGTATATCATTTGCTAATTCCCGGCCTTCATCACTACCACTATCTAACAACAATCTCACATCATCCATTTTCATTTGTCGCTCCTTTTCTCTGTGCTTGCTTGGTTTTACCTTTCGCAAAAAATCTGCAAAGGGAGACAATAAGCTTAGGCAATAGTTGGAAAATTCTGTTGGGTTAGTTTTGTACTCTGATAGATTCTTCCCAACTTCTGTGAATAACTTATCAAAATCAACGTTCAAATTACATGCTTTCTGCTTTATTTGTTCCGGCAATATCTTTGTATAAAATTCCTCCCAATCAGAATTGCCTGCAATTTGATTCAATAAGGATTTGTTTAATTTATATTTCACCTCTAATATTTCTACACACATAGAGGCTATACCGCCCTGCTTGAAAATATCAAAAAAAGCACTTTCTATTGTTCTATCCATATCTTAATACGCATTATTTCACTTTGATTTTTACAACAAATTAATAAGCTCTTGTTTCATTTCCTCATCTATATCACGGTAACGAGAAAAAGCCCGGCTACCTTCTGAATGCCCTGACAGTCTCCCTATTAGATTAGGGTCTTTTACTTGCTTATACAAATTACCTACAAATGTTCGTCTCGCAAGATGGCTACTCGCCACTTCATTGATAGGTACATTTTGAGGTTCACGGGTTTTCGGGTTAAGCACAACTACATTTCTTGTGATACCGCATATTGTAAATATCTCCTTGATAGCATCATTGTACTTTTGCGCGGATATAAATGGTAATATAGGTGTATTATCGCCCTCCTTATAATATTTCTTTAATATTTCCACTGCTTTTTCATGTAGGGGAACTTTCAGAACCGCACCGTTTTTTACTAATGTCTTATGTGGCATGTAGGACAAAACACCGCCTACGATATTGGCATTCGTAAATTTCAGTAAGTCACCAACACGACAACCTATTAAACACTGGAAAACGAAAATATCTCTTTGTGCTTCGAGTGCAGGGTGAGCCGATAAATCAAAATCTGCTATCTTATTGCGTTCTCCGATTGTGATGTAATAAGGCGTACCATTTACCGGGCAACCTATTTTTATATTTCCAAATGGATTTACTATCAAATATCCCTCAGACACGCACCAGTTAAAGAAGGCTTTCAACCTCTGCTTTATTTTGATAAGCGTATTTTCTCCACGCTCTTCTACTTGAACCGTTTTACGTTTAATGTTGGCAAGTAGGGGATATTCAGCTAACAGCACATCAAATATTTTAGGATTTTCTTTAATGAGAACATATTCATTTTTCATGTAGTCGAATAAGTCCTCTAATCTTTCCTTGTCCATATCTAACGTTAATTCAAATTTCGGGTTTTCTGTTAACTGGATATATCCATTATATCGGGATAGTATTCTTTCAAGGCTTTTATGATTCTTCCATTCTGTTTTACTGTTTTCGTATTTCTGTATGTAAACCTCAAAGACTGAAAATAGGTTAATCTTTTCTTCTGTCTTTGGATGCAATGTTTCATCAATTAACTTTTCAAAGAAAAAACTGTCTGTTATTTTATCTTTATGATTCTCGTATATTGACATTAACAAAGATTTTCTATCGTCAACCGCTTTATTTACCCTAAGACGGTATTCTGTCTTACATACAGCCCTTGCTTTGATACATTCTTTCTTTGCATCCCATAAAGAAATATCTACTTGAATTTCGCTTGCATGGAATAACTGAATATTTCTTCCATCAGAAAGACGGAAGCGAATATTAACCGTACCTTCCTTTTTAGTAGTTCTGATTAATGCTTTAACGGTTGCCATATTATTATTGTTTTAGTTATTATCGGTTGTGCAAATATAGCAAACTTGCACAACATAAACGAAATATTGCACAACATCATGAAATATAATGCAAATATTTATTTTGTTAAATCGCTGATATACAATGGTTTTATATTGTATTGTATTTTATGGATTTTTATTTAAGTATTCCCGCTACCCCGACAAAAGAAAAAGACTTTGATAATCAGTGATATTAAAGCTGTTTTCAAAGTTTTTTTTATTATAAAATCTTCATTTTATTGATTGAAAAAAGGAGTTTTTGCTCATCAATGGATACAAAACTTATCCTTTAATTTTAATCAGTATGGCAATTCTCAAACTAACAATTTTCAAAGCAAAAGTTTTAAAGGATGGCAGACATAAAATTAGAGTGGCCGTTTACCATAAGCAGGAAACTTGCTATATTATCATTCGGTTTATCATAGATAATCTCTTCCAGTTCAAGAACGGAGAGGTGGTAAAACGCTCGGATGCCGCAATGATAAATACAAAATTGCGTAATCTTCTCAATAAGTAATCAGGAAAGACTAGACAAAATAGATAATTCTGGTATCTATTCATGCACACAGTTGAAGGATTTTATCTTAAGGGAATCTGTGGGGATGTTCCAGAAATATTTTGAATGTTGTAACGGACTATCTGAACGGAAAACTTACAGATTCGGGAATCGGTTGTCTATCTCATGAGCACCATCAATGCCATGACCATAAATGAATAAAAGGTGATATTCAATAAGAAATTTTGCATAGCCTTAGCAAATTACGGACTCATTTCAAATTATGATAAAGAAGACTTAGAATTCACCTCCTTTGTCTCAAACCCTAGTCCGGCTAATCAGAGCTTGTCTTTACTTCTGAATCTTTGTATACCAAAGCTGGACTTATCAAAAATATCCATTAACAATCAATCTAGTCTATAAAACTATAGCTCCAACCCAAGGATTAGCATTCCAGAACATTATTTTTATCCCAAATTAATTTTTTTAAGCAAAATGTTTTTTTATTATATAAATTTGATTAGCTTTGAGAAGCAAAAACAAACCGTTTTAAATATTCAAAAATTAAACGACCATGAAAAAACATTTGTTGTTCTTGTTGGCATGCCTGTTCCTTATGACAGGAACGGTAATGGCAAAAATTGTAAAGGGGCGGGTTATAGACTCGTCTGACAAGGAACCCATCGTGGGAGCGTCCATTTTTGTCAAAAGTACAAAACAGGGGACAATCACTGACATTGAAGGTCATTTTTCCTTGGAAATCCCCGACAATGTCAAAACAATCACTGTTTCTTTTGTCGGTATGACAACTCGCGAAGTTGCTATCACTCCCGGAGAAATGACAATCGAGCTTACGGCAGAGAGCCAGGCACTTGACGAAGTTGTTGTTGTCGCTTACGGCACGCAAAAAAAGTCTTCGATTACCGGTGCCATCACCCAGGTCAGAAATGAGGAACTCCTGAAACGTCCTGTGACATCCGTCACTTCAGCCCTTGAAGGCTCCACACCGGGTATTACGGTCACAGGCAACTACGGCTCGCCTGGAAGTGACCCCACAGTGCTTATCCGAGGTATCGGCACAGTAAATGGTAGTACCTCTCCCCTCTATGTGATAGACGGCGTTCCGTACGGAGGAAACATCTCTGACCTTAATATGGAGGATATTGAAACAATGTCCATTCTGAAGGATGCCGCTTCGGCCGCACTCTATGGCAACCGGGCTTCAAACGGAGTGATTCTGATCACAACCAAAAAGTCAAAGAGTGAACGTATCCAGTTCAATTTCAAGACCAACCAGGGCTGGTACGAACGTGCCCTGCCGGAATATGAGCGTACCAATCCCTTCCAGTTCATGGAGGTTGAATACCAGAACGCAGCCAACGCATTCGTACACGGCGGAGGTGACCGTACGGACAAACAGGCAATTTTAAATGCCGTGAACAGCACACTTATTCCCGACAGACTTTATGTCAACATCTTCAACAAACCAGACGACCAGCTTTTCACCCTCGATGGGAAAATGGCTGCCGACGCCTCTATCATTGACGGGTATGCCGGCGATTTGGACTGGTTTGACCAGGCCACACGCAAAGGATATCGTTCGGAATACCAGTTCTCGGGATCGGGTGCTACAAGCAAGAGCGACTATTACTTCTCACTCTCCTATCTTGATGAGAACGGATATATGAAAGATTCCGGGTTTGACCGTCTGACAGGACGCATGGCTGTCAATATCAAACCTGTGAAATGGTTACGAGCCGGCATGAGCATCAACGCCTCACATCAGAAGTTCCAGAACACGTCAAACGGTGTCGGGGACGGCTCGTCATCATACAGCAATCCTTTCTATTTCTGCCGCTATATGGCTCCCATTTACCCGGTACACTCGCACTATACGGAAACTGGAACGGTATATGACAATGCCGGAACCCCCATACAGGTGAATAAGGGGGATTATGTGCTTGACGGTGCCGGAAACCCGCAATGGGACGGCGGAAGCTATATCATCTACGACCAGAACGGAAACCCTCAGGAGGTCATAACCCGCAATCAGAACCGTGACCGCCACGTGATATGGGAGTCGGAATTGAATGATAGTCGGACAATACGCAATACACTCAACGGGATAGGTTATCTTGATCTCGTGCTGCCCTACGGCTTTACCGCAACCCTTAAAGCAAATGTGAACACACGTAACAGCGATTATTACAAATACGAGAATGCGGTCATCGGTGATGCACGTGGTACTGTTTCCGAGGACGGTTCCATCTCGGGTCGCAACGGGGCTCTTGCCAAAACCCTCTATACCTACAAGAACTGGACTCTACAGGAGCAGCTGCGCTGGAACATGACCTATAATGACAGACATAACATCGAAGTCCTTCTTGGGCACGAGAACTACAGCTATCGTTATGACTATACCTATACAAGCAAGACCAACGAGGCTTTTCCAAACAGGTATGCGCTTTCCAACTTCTCTGAAATGGCAAGTATCTCGGGATACAAAACCCGCTACCGCACTGAATCCTATCTGGCGCGCGTACAGTATGGATATGACAACCGGTACAATATCGAAGCCTCATTCCGCCGTGACGGTTCCAGCCGTTTCGCAAAGGAATCACGGTGGGGAAACTTCGGTTCGCTGGGTGCCAACTGGGTCTTCAGCAACGAGGAGTTTATGAAAAAATATAGATGGCTCAATCAGGGCAAGTTGCGGGCAAGCTGGGGACAGGTAGGTAATGATTCCGGCTCCGGTTACTACGCATATTATGGCCTTTACGGATCATGGACCCAGAATTCCAAGCCGGCATACGTTGTAAGTCAGAATCCGGCAAGAGACCTGCATTGGGAAACCGGAGAATCATGGGGCGCAGCTGTTGAAGGACGTCTGTTCAACCGACTGAATCTCTCCGTTGAATATTTTGACAAAAGGAATAAGGACCTTATTTTCAGCGTATATGCCCCCAGTTCAGCAGGAGGTACCAGCACAGGTTCCTCCACATCAACCACAGACAGGAACATAGGTACAATCTCCAACCGCGGCTGGGAGATCTCCGCTGATTTCGATATCGTGAAGAGCAAGGATTGGACTGTCAGCGTATCCGCAAACCTTACCACCACCAAGAACAAGATCGTCAAACTTCCCGAACAGAATAAAAAGAAAACCGTATATCCCATTGATCCATCAGGAAAGCTTGGACAAAGGGAGGACCTGCCTGTCGGCATAACTTCCGGCAGCTATCTCATCTCCGAAGGCAAGTCACGATATGACTACTATACATACCATTGGGCAGGAGTGGACGAGATGGATGGACAGTCGCTTTACGAGGCAAATCTTAATGATTATTATATTGTACTTCCTGACGGGTCACAGCTTGGTGGCAAGCAGAAACTCAACGATGAAGGAGAACTGATGTGGGACGCCAACGGCAATCCCGTCCAGGGAGCCACCGAGCTTGCTCCCGAGAACTACAGGCTGATCAACGGGAAATATTATGTGCTCAAGACCACCTATGCCCAAAAGAAATGGGCAGGCAGCGCGCTTCCTACCACATACGGTTCCTTCTCGGCAAACATACGCTGGAAGAACATCAACATATCTGCAATGTTCACCTATTCGCTTGGTGGAAAGATATACGACAGCCCTTATTCCAGCCTGATGACACCCGGACAAAGTGCCGGAAATTACCATGTGGACCTGTACAACAACGCCTGGCGGATCAACGACAGGTCCAATGCCATGATAACCACTTACAAGAATGCCTATGATGACGCCTACAATGCTGCTATTGCAGCAGGCCAGACTACATCAGAGGCGAACTATGCCGGATATTATGCGGCAAACAAGGCTGTGGACGGCAATGGACGTATCAATCCCAACACCAATCCCGAGATCAATAATCTGACCAGTACCGACAATAATGCTGGAAGTGACCGCTGGTTGGTCAGCCGTAACTATCTTTGCTTTAAGAATCTAAATATAAGTTACACTCTTCCGAAAAGATGGACAGCAAAGGTCAACCTTTCCACTGTCCGTTTCTTATTCTCGGCCGAGAACATATACCTCTGGTCGGCCCGTAAAGGTATGAACCCCATGATGGGAATAGGTGGCGGCCAGAGCAACTATCTGGTTCCGGCCCGTGTCTTCACATTCGGTATTAATGCAACCATTTAACATTTGGAAAGATGAAAAAGATATATGATATAGTTTCAATGGCAATTCTGCTTTTCTGTACAGCAGCCTGTTCAGATTCGTATCTTGAACTCAGTCCGGAATCAAGCGTTTCAGACGAGGTGATTTTTGAGAATGCCGATGCCGCACAATACGCCGTGAACGGACTGGGTCGGATCATGAGCACACAGTACCTGGACACACAGGGGTACAACGGAGAAGGTACCGTTTATGCGTATCAGGGCGAATATCCTGGAGATGTGATACAGAAAGGCAGCTACACCGGCTGGCAGAATCTCGCGAAAGGCAACTATTTTACCAGCAGTACGAACAGCAACATCCATGTAACATGGTACTACTATTACAAACTCATCAGAAATGCTAACCAGATTCTAGACAACTGCAAGACGGGGCTTGCCAACGTGGCGGAGCAACGTAAATGGGACTATATAAAGGCACAGGCGCTGGTCTACCGTGCCTACTCCTACACCATGCTCTCACAGCTGTACAGTCGAAGATGGACAGATGCAGACGGCTTGCAGCGCGGTCTTGTACTGCGTACCACAGTAAACAATGACGAAATGCCATGCTCCACTATGGCGGAGACATTCGAACTGATCTACCATGACCTTGATGAGGCCATCAGCCTTTTCACATCATGCGGATACGATCGGCCTGTCGATGTGGACAAGAGGTGGATGGCGAACCTTGATGTGGCCCATGCCGTCTATTCACGGGCAGCTCTTATACGTAATGACTGGCAGACGGTCATCACCCATTCACAGGAAGCTCGCAGGAACTACTCCATCATGACTCCCGATGAGTATAAGGCAGGATTCAACACAGCCAATCAAGAATGGATATGGGAGGTGTTCGAGGATGACACACAGCCTGTTCATTACTATTCATTCTATAACTATATGAGCGCCAGCTGTCTCGGTTCTGCATCCCGCACTTATCCACCATGTATAAGCAAACAGATAGTAGATCCGATTGATCCCGCAGACAAGCGGCTCGCCATTTATGCCATTCCGACTCCGGAAGAAGTGGGCGATGTTTCCAAAGTCAGCGGCTCGGGTAAGGTGACCAAAGGTGATTTCTACAACCGTGTGAAGAAGGAGTTCGCCGGACGCATATACAGCACCACGACAATCTTCTATTATCTCTCCACCAAGTTCATTGTAAAATCCGGGACAGGAGACGGATGTATTCCTATTTTCCGTGCCGCTGAAATGATGTATAACGAGGCGGAGGCACAGTACCGTTTAGGTAACGAACAGGCCGTACGCGCACTTCTTGAGCAGACCGTCAAGCCTTATAATGCGGATTATACCTGCACAAAAAGTGGTGACAGTCTTTGGGAGGAGCTTAAAGCATACCGTAAATTTGATCTCTGCAACGAAGGCCACAGCTGGTTCGACCTAAAACGCTGGGGAGACCCGATGGTCCGCAAAACCTGGGCAGAAGGCGGAAGCTGGGCCACTTATTTTGCCGAGAAGAACACCACAACCGGAGGAAACTACGGTCCTGCCGATAAAAATGCATGGACTGCGGTTATTCCAACCATGGAAACCAATTACAATTCCCTTGTTTCCAATGTTGAAAAAATCAAGTCTGACGGTACTTGGGATCGGAATTGAGATTTCTATTTAATTTAAATATATAAAGGACGCGGATATTCTTTGCGTCCTTTATACTGTAACAACCATATACTATTCTTCACACAACATTGTTTGATCATGTAATGTTCTTATAGAAAGTCGGTAATTTGCACTCCATTTTTTTGTCGTTTGTGCATTAAATAGCACCTTTGCAGAAAAATGGATAAAATCAGATACCGTCTTGTATATAACCGCCAGAACACACTAAACAGGCAAGGCACGACCCTTGTACAGGTTGAAGCCTATTTAAACCAAAGAAAAATCTACCTGAAGACAAACGTGTACCTCAAACCAGAGTGCTGGAGCCGTGAAGGGGTACAAGTCATTAACCATCCCCAGTCAAATGAGTTGAACGCAATGCTCTATGAATACATCCTGTATCTGCAAGGTATAGAGTTAGGATATTGGAAGCGTGGAATACCTGCCACACTCTCTTTGCTGAAAGATGCCGTCAAAAAGAAAAGTGCCGTGAATATCAGCTTTTCCATTTTCGCCAAATCAGCCATTGACAATTCGGACAAGAAGCAGTCCACCAAGGACAACCTGCACTCGACACTAGCGGTCCTGCATGATTTTTGCTCCGGGCTGGACTTCAAGGATCTTACCTATACATTCTTTCGTAATTTTGAACAATACTTAAGAGAAAAGGGCAATGCGGTCAATACCATATACTTATATTTTATTTAAATTTCATTTCTATTTCACAATACTTTCTTTTAACAGAATGGAGGGTTGTATGCCAAAATACGCCTTAAAACTATGGGAGAAATGTGAGAAACTTTCAAATCCTAAATCCAATAGAAATTCTGACGGCTTGATTTTCTTTTCTTTAATGAGTACATAAGCTTCTTCCAGTCGCTTTGTCAACAACCATTTTCCGAGTGTCGTACCAAACACTTTTAAGAAGTCTCTGCGGAATGTAGATAAGCTACGTCCAGAAGCCTGCGCCAGTTGTTCCAATGGCAGGTTATCCTGATAGTGACACTCCATGAAATCTTTCAAATTAATTCTCTGCAAGCTGTTCATACGAGAAAACCAATTATGTAATCCCGGACGGAGATAGGTCAGGACATTTATGCACTCCTGTATCTTGAGATAAGTCAATGGTTGGTTAGCCCGGAAATTATTATCAACACCAGCTTCAATGCCTGATATCAGGCCCTGAAGGAGTACATGATTGGTTACTGTCATTACATTTATATCTTCATTTTCCACTTCATTTTCTGCATCTGTCATAGCCGGAGACGTAGCACGTAACAGATATTCTGTTACAGCCTCTTCCGATATGCGGATATGTACTACTTGCATGAAACTCTCCGTGTGAAATGAAATATGTTCGTTACGGGCCAATATCCAGCCGCATCCTTTGCTCAGCGGGTGATTAATCCCTGACACACATATTGTTCCTTCTCCCGAATAGACATATAAGAATAAAAAATCATCAAATTGGAATTTCATAAGCCGCCCGTTGGTGAAATTCATCTTATACATAATAGGATAGTTTGGAATCATTTTATTTTTCATTTGTGAATCTCCTTTATTGTTTGGTTACCTTTAAAGCGATATGCGAGGTTGCAATATGATTGCAAAACCATGTACCGATGCAACAAGCAACGATGATAATTCCGGTTGTATAGAGCATATTTCCCAATCCGGTCAAGGGAGAAAGCACTCCACCGAACAGGAACATCAAAAATCCAAGCAATGCAGAGGCGTTTCCGGAGTTCTTTCTCTCCAAATCAAGGGCAAGTGTTGTAGAACTGGGCAATATTACTCCCAGGAAGAGCATAAAAACAAACAGCGATACTTCCACCGGCCACACGGAAGTGGAGAAAAATAAAGCTGCGGCTACAAACAAACTCATTATCCCGAATCCTATAGAACCTACACGCAATGCATCGGTTGCGTCATGGAATAATGAAACCGTCAGACTGCCCAGCATTATGGCTATCGCATTGGCACCGAAACACAGGCTGTACGCCAGCGGGGACATGTTAAAATGCTCCTGAAAGATAAAGGGAGAAGCAGCAATATATGTAAACATTACCCCCATAGCGAACGCCTGTACCAATACATAGCGCATAAACTGAGCATTTTGAAACACAGGTATATAATTCCGAAATGTGGCAAACACACCGCAATGTTGTTGCTCGTTATTCAAGGACTCTTTAAAAAAGGCCAATGCCATAATCAATAATATGCCTATCAATACCAATATCCAGAAAATACCTTTCCAGTCAGTCACTTCCAATAAAACACCCCCCAATACGGGGGCACAAACCGGGGCAATGCCTTGCACGGAGCTAAGCATAGAAAAAAAGCGAGTAAGCTCTCTCCCTTCGTAGAGATCCGTGGCGATGGATTTGGAAATAACTACTCCACCGGCTCCGGACAATCCTTGTAGCAATCGGAAGAAGATAAATACATATATATCCGAAGCGTATAAACAACCTATTGTGGATATACAAAACAGGACAAGGGAGGCCATTAATGTTTTTTTACGTCCATACTTGTCACTCAACGGCCCGATAACCAACTGCCCGACGGCCAGTCCAACCATACTAAAAGTCAGGCTAAGCTGTATGAGCGATGCCGTAGTATCAAAATATCCGGCCAGCACCGGAAGGGCTGGCAGGTAAAAGTCGGTCACAAACGGACCAAAAAAGCTGAAACAATCCCGATAACAACCAGGATATACAGTTTTGAGTTTAAAGTTTCTTTCATCATAATTTATTTATACTTTTATTTTCTGCTGCAAAGTTCATAACATTCTGTCACATCCTTTTGTCCATTTCCATGTCTGGATTGTCCGGATAGTAACCAAATGTTGATTAGAGAAATCTATTTTAGTCTGACTTTCTCCTGTAAACGGCTTTGAAGCTGAGAGACAAATTTGTTATTGTCCATTTCGTGATATTTGCAAGCAGATAAACAATAATCCGTAAAATCCTTTTATATTTGTATGAACTTACTTGTATTATATTCGATGCCAATTAATAAAGATATGACAAACAAGTTTGGAATATGTCCTTCCACCGGACATTTATCCGTATTATTTCCGGAAAAGGAAGCGGAACGTACTCCCTCAAATAAGATTTTTCTCGCTATAGTCTTACAAGGTGGAGCCATGATTGAAATTGACGGGAAGAACCATTTAATATATACCGGGACATTGATATATCTGTATCCAAACCATCTGGTCAGACAAATATCTCATACAGAAGATTTGCTACTTGAATATCTTTGGTTCGAGTTTGAATTCCTCTCGGATTTTCCTTTATTACTAAAGGCAGATATTTCAGAATATGTAGGAAAAAATCCTTGCTTACAGTTAAAAGATAAAGAGAGGCAACTGGTGAAGAAATACTATGACCTGATAGCTGAACGTTATCAGGAAAGCAATGAGTACATTGCCATTACCAAAGGATTGCTGTTTTCCTTTATTCTTGAAATCAGCAGGTTATATTCCGGTAAAAATGTGTCGGTATCAAATACACGACAAGACGAATTGACAGATCATTTCTTCTTTCTACTCCATCAGCATTACAAGAAAGAACGGTCTGTTTCATTTTACGCCGATAAATTATATATATCGGATAAGTATCTGATGCGTGTACTGAAGAAATCCACTGGACAGACTTTTCATTTTTGGGTAATTGAGTTTATTATGCGTGAAGCCAAGCTGTTATTACGTTCAACGACCATCAGTATTACCGAAATATCGGAAAAATTGAATTACCCGAACCCTTCATTCTTCTCCCGCGTATTCCACCAGTATGTGGGAATGACCCCAAAAGAGTTCAGGAATCAGTGACCCTGAAATATTCTATGGTCATAGACTTCTAAAGGCAAATGGCTTTGACATTTACAGACAAGAGCTAATTGTCCGAAATGACGACTTTTGCTACCGTAAACAATTTAATATTTGATGATATATGGTAGCAAAATGTTTAAAAAAAATCTTGCTCCTTCTTTTTATGGTAACTATATATCACTTTGCACCAGATTCTTATTAAAATCCAGAGTAGAGGTG
>ENA-ORNB01000180-ORNB01000180.1-human-gut-metagenome-genome-assembly--contig:-NODE-180-length-77395-cov-11.620520_pt1 | contig 77395 bp, 57 predicted proteins | sample MGYA00242112_ERZ509016 | MGnify/ENA primary metagenome ERZ509016 (study PRJEB26280, sample SAMEA2338705) | human gut metagenome | biome: human gut; feature: human-associated habitat; material: faeces...
GTCAAGCCGGTATTTTATTTCTTGCCTGCCTTTCTGTCCCGTGCCGGATTGCACAAGGCTTTGCGAAAAAATACCGGAGCCCCCGGGCGAGGATGATTTTTTCAGCAAACCACGGAGGGGCCCGGCCTTGCACAATCCAGCGGGCACGGGACGACCTTTGCAGGCGGAAATAAAACAGCGGTCTCCCTTTTTCTCTATTTTCAGTCATTGTTTTCTTCTCCCTCCTGCTGCGGGATGAGGTATCTCAGCTCCGGATCATTTTTTATTCTTTCCATCTCTTCTTCTATTATCTGCAACACGTCCGCCTTTATCTGCGAGTAGTTGCGGTCAATCTGCTGCTGCATGATATCGTTTCCGTCCGCGTCCCTGAACTCGTTGATGACAGGAATTTTCTTGTAGGCTTTCATTTCTTCCGATACCTTTGCGCTGTCCACGATGATGCGGGCATGGAAAATTTTCTGGTCTATCTCTTCTCCGAAATTGTCTGCCACGCTGCCAACGAATGTACCTTGCGAAAGATTGGCTATCTTGGAGGCGGGTATCAGGGAATCAAGCTGCGTGTTGATGGAAGTCGAAGTATCCTGACGGTTGATGGATATGGACTGCCGCTGCTGGAGTATCTTGCCGAACCGTTCCGACAGTGATTTTGCCGTTTCTCCTACAACTTGCCCGCTGAAGATATTGCCCACTGTATTTTGGATTACCTTTGCCTCCTTGTCTCCGTAGTCGCGTGCAAGCTGCGAGAAGTCCTGGAAGCCGAGACAGACGGCCACCTTGTTGCTTCGGGCGGTCGCAATCAGGTTGTCGATACCACGGAAATAGATGGTCGGAAGCTCGTCAATGATGATGGAACTTTTCAGTTGTCCTTTCTTGTTTACCAATTTGACGATGCGCGAATTGTACAGGCCGAGAGCCGCCGAATAGATATTCTGTCTGTCCGGATTATTGCCCACGCAGAGGATTTTTGGATGTTCGGGATTGTTCAGATCCAAAGTAAAATCATCCCCTGTCATCACCCAGTAAAGCTGTGGCGAGATCATTCGCGAAAGCGGAATTTTCGCACTTGCTATCTGGCCCTGGAGCTGGTCTTGAGCTCCGCCTTGCCATGCATCCATAAAGGGGGAAAGATAGTTTTCGAGGGACGGATAAGAGGTAAGAATCGTGAAGATATCGGCATATGGCTTGTTAAGAAATTCAATTGCATGAGGGAACGTGCAATACTTTCCGTCCTTGTAAATCCGCAAATACCAGATGATTGCGGTAAGCAGGATAATCGGTGACTCCACGAAAAAATCACCCTGTTTCTGTATCCAGGTCTTGTTCAAATTGAGCATTATGGTATAGGCACTTTCGTAGGCATCGCTGATGTCTGCCATGAATCTCGGATTGATGGGATTGCAGCGGTGGCTGCGTCTGGGGTCGTCAAAATTGATGACGTAGAATTCCGGCTTGACCTTGTAATGTTGTCTGTGCTTGAGCAGATGGTTGTAGGCTATCTCCGAGAGGTCCGGAAATTTGTAGTCGTAGATATACATGGCAAAGGATTTCTCGATCTGCTGTTTGATGTAGTTGTTCACCACGGCATAGCTCTTTCCGGAGCCGGGTGTTCCCAGTACGATAGAGGCTCGGAACGGGTTCACGATGTTGATCCAGCCGTCCCATTCCTTACCCTGATAGACAAATTTCGTGGGCAGGTTTACGGAATACTCGTTTTCCATAAGCCTTGTTTCCTGCATGAAACTTTCGTTGGCGGTGTTGAATACGTCTTCCATAAGGTTGTGCTTCAGCATACGGCTGATCCATATTCCCGACATAAGCAGGAGAATGTAGCCCGTGGTAAGCGTCAGCGTATATACGGTAGCATTCACTGTCGTACTGAACGGCAGGTCAAGCATCCACCAGTTCATGAAGAACAAGACAATGCCGCCGAGGAAGGCGGCGTATATTTTCCGCCACGTCATCTTCTGGTTCTTGACACCTTTCGTACCCAGACACGAAAGTCCCAGAAATATGAAGGCGAACACTTTCGTCACGAGCAGGTTGCTGAACAGTCCTGCCGTCTTCTGGAAGTTCAGCAGAATCCTGTCCACGACTCCAATGTTGATGCCCATATCCACGAATGCGCTGTAGCAGAACCAGTAGACATGGATTACAATAAACACGATGGAAATGGCACGCATGAACTCCATGACCTTGGCCAGTCCTCTCAAATCATCTTCTTGTTGCATAACTGTAAAAATTTTGATGGTTGGTAATTGACAATCAGGATATGCCGCGTGAACGGCGTTTCTTCTTTTTTTTGCGTTGCAGTCTGCGGGCGAGTGCCTCCTCCTGCGGGTCCGGTCCGTTGATGTCGGGACTGAATATTCCGAAAGTCTGCTCGATGGCGCTTTCCATGTTGTCGGAAAGGCTCTCCCGTGTGGAGGTATATTGTCCGGGGAATTCCGGCTCCGGAAATTCCTGCGGCCTGTTAAAAAGCTGTTCGAAGGCGTTGGCGGAAAACTCCTTGCCCAGACGGGAACCGTTATATACCTCACGGTTCCTGTGGTCTATGAAGGTCACGCCGTAGATGCGGCCTTCCTCGTTTTCCCTGAACACCACATCAATGCCCTTTTCCCCGAGCAGCCGGATGAAATCTTCCCGGTTTCCACGGCAGCCGTGCATGGCCAGCGTGACGGCATCATGGATTTTCGGCTGCCACTTCCGGTTTCTGAAGTCACGGACATTGACGGCAATCCTTTTTTCTATCCCTTCGTAGCCGAAGCGCTTGCCGATGAGCGAAGACTTGATGGGCGTACATACCGGCATGCCCGCATCGTCCGTCAGGGTATATACGATGCCGTTGTAAGGTGAGCCTTCAAATTCTCCCCGAACCTGTTTGGCCTCGATGTTGAAGCATGAGAGCATGGCACTGAACTCCCCGAATGTCTGGAAGCGGTAGGCGGTGAAAATGCTCTTTAGGATATTGCCGACCTGACGTTTTACGCCCCCGTCCCGGTAGTCCGCCTTCTTGAGATACGGTTCCAGCAGTTCGTTCCGCTTGTCGGCCACAGGCTTGAGCCCGAATCTGTTTTCCAGTTCCCGGCAGGCTTTCATCGAACGGTTCCATTCGTATGCGTCACTGATTTTTTCGCCGTTCTCCTTCACGCAGGTGGAGACAATATGGACATGCCTGCGGTCGATGTCCTCGTGCAGATAGACGATGTAGGGCTGGTCGCCGTAGCCCATCTTCTGCATATACTCGCGTGCCAGTTCTGCGAACTGCCCGTCCGTGAGGCGGTCGTCCACCGATGGGTTCAGGGAGATATGCAGTACCGGCTTCTCCGTGTTCCTGTTGGCGGCGAGATAGCTCTCGAAAGCCCACAGCGTCTGCTGCATGACATTGTGGGGATTTCCGGTGAGGTCGGTAATCATGCGGTTGCCCGCGATGATACGGGCGGTTGCCTCGTCCACTTTACGCTGGTTGTAGATGACCGCCCCGTAGAGCGATACACCCCTGTTGATCTTAGCCACCATTCTGCTGTTCCTCCTTCTTTCTTTTTATAAGGTATTCCTCCTCGAACTCCCGTGTAAGCATGATGATCCGCTTGCTCAGCACCACCAGGTCGATGGTAGCCTTCTCCAGATTACGGAGCAGGGCGAACGCCCGTTTCTCGCCGAAATTGGACTTGACTGCCTTCACTGTCTGGTTGTAGTTGTTGCCGATGGCCTGAAACTGGTGATAGAAATTTGTAAGTCTGATGTAGTAGTCCATCGCAGCCTTGTCGATTCTGACGACCTTCATTTCACGTCCGAAAATCATCGCTTTGATGAACTTGGAATGCTGTTTCAGTCCAGATTTCTGGAACAGGATTTCAAAGTGGCCGTTCTCTTCCGAGTTCAGCCGTACCACATAGCGGTGTACCGCCGGGTCTGTTTTCGGCTTCCGTCCCGCACCTTTTCTTGTCTTTCTTTTACTGTTTTCTTCCATACGCATTGAGATTTTCTGTTCTGTTTCTTCCGTCATGGATTTCCGACTTTGGAGGAAATCCCTCCCGAGCCTTCAGGCGAGCGGCAAGTTTGTTTTGAGTGCCCGAATTTATTTCGGGTGCCTCAAAACACAACTTGCTATGTTCGCTTGAACATGAATTTTCCTTCGTAAAATTGGCTGTCGCCGTTCCCCTCAGAGAGAAGCATCCGAAAACTCCGTTCGTCGTGCGTCCATAGACCTTTCTGGTGCAAAGTTAGACAGGTGTATTCTATTGGTAAATAGCGAGTTATATGCTATGTGGTGACATATGATGACATGTATAGTCAGAGGCTTGACAACATGGTGATTATTCCAATTTTTCGCTATTTCTTTGCGGTGTGAACGGTTGGGAATTACCCTCCGATAACGGAATAATGGTCACACTGTCGGTTGCTTCCGTGAACAGTTGGATAGTTGGAAGCAATGTCGGATATGACAGTTAACGGAAGGTCATGACCAATATACCGACCAGTAGCGGTTGGATAGTCGGAAGTATCCGATAACGGTTGCTACGATGGTCGGAACAACGGAAGATTCTGATAGTGCAAACAACCGCTAATGGATAGTTGGAAGGATGCGTTCACGGGATATTGGAAGAGACAGTTAACTTATTTATTAACAATTTAAATTTTAAGTATTATGAGTAAAGAGTGTTTGTTAGTTGCTATCAGCAACCAGAAAGGCGGGGTTGGTAAGTCAGCCCTTACGGTAGTACTCGCCAGCTACCTTCACTATGAGAAAGACCTTAATGTCGCAATCATCGACTGCGACTCACCGCAGCACAGCCTCGTGCGTATGCGTGAGCGTGACAAGAAGGCAATCTCTGCAAGTCCCTATCATCAGCAGCTTGTGGAGAAGCAATGGGAACGCACACAAAAGAAGGCATATCCCATTATCGGCTCTACGGCAGAGAAAGCAAGAGAGGCGGCGGACAAACTTGCCGAGAAGGAGAACTTGGATATTGTATTTGTGGATCTGCCGGGAACGGTGCAATCAACGGGTGTCTTCCGCACCATAGTTAATATGGATTATGTATTGACACCTTCCATTCCCGATTTGATTGTTATGCAGAGTACACTATCCTTTGCCACCACTGTATTGGACTATGCAAAGAGTCAGAAGGATGTTCCTCTCAAAGACATCATCTTCTTCTGGAACAGACTCAAGAAGCGTAGCAATACGGATGTACTGAAGACCTACTCGCAGATTATGGGAGAGTTGAAGCTATCCGTTCTCGACTCCACTCTGCCTGACCTATGCAGGTATGAGAAGGAGATTACCCATGCGAAAAAGTCATTCTTCCGTTGCACGATGTTACCGCCTCCTGCGAAACTTCTTAAGGGCAGTGGTATCGGTGAATTGGCCGATGAGCTGATTGTGAAACTTAAACTGAAATAGTTATGGCTAAGAAGAAAGTAGAAGTCAATGAGGATATGCTCAAAGACATTATGGTCGGTGATATCCCTGTCTTTGGCAGGGAAAGACCGAACTATCAGGAGCCGAAGGTCATTGAGACCGAGGATTCGGATACAGATTCGGACGAAGGCACTGAGGCGGTAGCCTCAAAGCCGAGTACCCCCAAGCCACGAAAGAAGCGTGAGGAAACAAGTACATATAAAGAGAGGTATCTTGTGAATATACCTGCCTCAAACCGCTCGCATGTATATATCAATCGCGAAGTGGCGGACTGCATCAAACGGGTGTTGCCTGTCATTGCTCCCGATATGAGTGTATCAGGTTACATCAGTAATATCCTTGTGGAGCATTTACAGCAGCACTGGGATGAGATTAACGAGTTATATAACAAAGAGTATTACAAACCATTAAAACCATTTTAAGTATGATTGAAACAATAGTAAATATCACAACAAGAGCTTGTTATTTGGTAACAGCAGGCGTTATCGTAAAGTATATCTATAGTCGATTTGTACGACACAAAAATCATCAGGGAACTAATATTCCTATGGTGAAGAAACAGACCATAGTTGCTCTTGTAGAGAATCCTTCGCTATATGAAGATACTTCTTCTGCAAAAGGAATTGATAAAGCGGAATATAAAAAGAGATTCCTTGGTAGTTATATGATGAAAAATCGCGTCCAGGTCTATATTGATAGAAGTAGTCATGAATGTATGAAGCGATTTTTATCAATTGCTGCACCAGATACGAGTATGGCAGGCTATGTCAGTAGAATTATCAAAGACCATATTGCTGAAAATGCTACGACTATCAATAAGATTTTTGAGGATAGTAAAACTAAACTCTTTTAGCTATGGAAGTAAAGATATATTTTGCAGTAAAGGTCTTATGTGCCTTATTCGTATTCTATCATCTGTGGGTGTTCTTGTTTTGCCGTAAGATTTACGGTTTGTGGGACAAACTGCATAACTGGGCACGCATAACCCGTGTCAGATTATGGAAGTACCGAAAGAAACGAATGGCAGAAAAAGCCAAGCGTGAAAGGCGTAAGAAAATATACGGTAAGGATTTGCTTACGGAAAAGCCTAAACCAATCCAAACAGTAATGCCTCAAAAGGTTGAAGAGAGTCCTCCTGTTGATGATGATCCGAATGAGGTAATGGGAAAGTCCAATATCATATATTATAACGATATTGAAGCTGACCGGAAGATTCCGACCCGTTCTTTACCTTTGAAAGAGGTAGAACTGCCTGTAGATAAGGACATCAATCCCGATGATGTAGAGGATAACATCGAACCTCAGAAGGGTTTGACCGAAGAGGATAAGCGTGAGTTGATGGAGCCTGAAGGAGTAATACCTGATCCGGACTTTGACAAGTCCTTAACATATGAGGATATGAACAACCTTGTGGATGTGCTAAACTCAGATAATCCTGACGAGCAGAAGTCTATTCGTGCAGCATCAACCATCCATCATAAGTTGGCTAATACGGTGATATTGGACTTCCTTGTCAATAAGGTAAGCAATGGAGATAAAGTAAATCAGTTGCTCCAAGAATGTTTGGATGCTAATGGAAATCCTCTGCCTAAACGAAGGAAAGCAAGTAAAGTCAAGTCGTTCGATATAAATAAGTATGCTTAGTATTTGTACATGGTTAATGATTTTTATTACTTAAACAATGTTGGCTGGCACTCCGATGTGAATCGTGGTGCCAGCGTTTTTTATGGAGTCCGCTATTTTAATTAACAAGTAAGGCAAGTATCGTAATGCCTCGTGCATTATGATTCTTGCCTTGCTATGTTGTTTAAGCTATAATTACTCTGCTGTTGCTCTTGGAGGAACTTTTCGGAATCGTTCCTGCAACGTTTCGAGGAACTTGAGCAAATCTGCAAACTCCAGAGCCTCTCCATAGATAAAGCTGGAACGCATATCGCTGTAGTCCACCTCATATTTCGGGACAAGTTCTTCACTTGGAACAATCGTAATGGATTCTGGCAGTCCCTTATCATAATCCACATATCCGACATGATAGAATTTCTTTCTATGCTCTACAATGTCATAATAAAGGTTAGAGTCATTCAATGCCTTATCCATATAATCGGTATGTGATAACTTTTCCAAATCATAGAAATGGCGAGACATACGATATGTTCTTGGCTCTTTCTTTTGGTATTCCTCACAAAGCAAAAATGCCTTCTCTAAGAATGTCCTTGCAGGACTCACGGTCTTGATGGTCTGAACAATATCAGAATCAACATCTTCATTCTTATAGACCTGTTCAACCAATGAAGATATGCGTTTCATTTCGTATGGTTCAGCCATAGAAAGGACACTGATTTCAATCTTCACAGTCGGTATTGCATAGGGAGCGTCGCTATTATAGAGTGATGGATATTGAACAAAAATCACAGATGGGTCTTTATCGTGATCCACCTTCTTTAGTTCACCATTTTCATCAACGACTTCATTTTCTGCAAGTACAATCACATCCAACCCTAAATTTGCCAGTTGTTCTTTCAAGTCATCTTTAAATTCACCGAAAAGATAATCCTGAGCCTTTTCTCTGAACTTGTGGATTTGAGTGTTGCTGGTGCAGTTGGCACACGACAGATTCATTTCATTTAAGAAGAAGTCACGACCAAGAGCCAAGTCAATATCTTCACTGAAACGGTCTATAATATCCCAACCTTTACTCAAACTTGTACCGCCTTTGAAAAGTAGATACTCGGAAGCCTTTGTGTGGAACAAGGCGTACAATATGGCTGTTACCCACCAATCTTTCTCCGCTGCGGCTTCATCAATATTCTTTGCTTCCACAACGCCCTGTATCATGGCCTTGCGTTCATCTATCGAAAAGTCTATCCATTTACTCATTGTCAGTATCCGTTTTGAGGTTTCTTTTTATAATTTGTCTTACCCATACCGGTGCCAATAATAGATCGTGTTCAATTGTTTCTGTTTCAGGTGTTGCAGATAATAGTTGAGCAACTCTTTTTTCCACGCTCTCTGTTATATTATCCTCTCCAATGCTACGAAGAGCCTGTACCAATTCGGGCATTAGTTTTCCTTTGTATGCAAAATTTCTTGGAACGCCATGTTTTAATGTTACAGTTCTATTGCCCAATTTCAGAGTTCTTGGAGTTCCTGATGTTATGAAACAAGCATTCATTGGGACTTGTGTGGAAAATCCCAATCTATTAGCAGCGGTTTCACCTGTTGGAAATACTATAGCCTTATCTCTCTTGGCAATCTCCGTTACCAGTTCAAAAGCAGAAGGATATACCACTCCAAATCGTGTTTTTTTTGCCTTAACATATACGCCTTTGGCTATTCGTGTAATCAAACCCTCTTTCTCAAATTGAGCAAGGAGTTTGGTTACATATTCCACATCAAATTGATGGAATGTAGACACAAAAAACACCTCGCCATATCTTGCGTAGGTTATCTTTGCCTTAACTTTATGTTCCACAGTTCTTTGCATACGATTTTTAGCCTATTTTAAGTCGGAATAAAAGCGTTTTTTTCCGACCACAAAGGTATGAAAATATTGCGAAGTGACAAAAGAATCCATTGTTTATTTCATTACACCTATACTTTTTGCTCTTTAAGCGGGCAAAAACTTGTGATTTTTGGAAGTTTTCGCCCGCTTAACCCGACAATATAAGGTTGAAATTTCATCCTTCAAACAAGCCTTCTTGTCCCTCTTTTTACCCCAAAATCCACCCTTCAAAAGACCCCAAATATGACATCTGACGACACGTTATGACGCGTATAGACCGATTTGAAAATCAATGGATTAAGTGCTATATATTCGCAGTCGAAATCACTTTTTGTATAACTAAAAAACATTTCGACGTATGAAGAAAAAAGTATTATTCGCAGCAGCATTTATGCTTGCAACAGTAGGTGCTTACGCACAGGGTAACGGTATCGCAGGTATCACCGAGGCTACCAACATGGTAACATCGTATTTCGACCCCGGTACCAAGTTGATTTACGCAGTGGGAGCCGTAGTCGGTCTTATTGGTGGCGTGAAGGTCTATTCGAAGTTCTCTTCGGGCGACCCCGACACCTCGAAGACCGCAGCCTCTTGGTTCGGTGCCTGTATCTTCCTCATTGTAGCCGCCACTATTCTCCGTTCATTCTTCCTCTAATATGGCGGTCTATCAAATCAACAAAGGGATTGGTCGTAGCCCCGAGTTCAAGGGGCTACGCAGCCAATACCTCTTCATCTTCGCCGGCGGTCTGCTTGCCATACTCATTGCCTTTATGGTGCTGTATATGGCAGGCGTGAATCAATGGATATGTATCGCACTGGGAGTCATCTCCGCTTCGGTACTTGTCTGGGCGACCTTCCACCTCAATGCCAAGTATGGCGAGTGGGGCTTGATGAAGATGCAGGCTGCAAAGAACCATCCCCGCTACATCATCAACCGCAAGCGATTCTTGCGATTGATTATTCCTAACCTCAAAAACAGAAAGTCATGAGAAATGTAATGAAAGCAGCTACCCTCGAAAGCAAGTTCCCGATTCTGTCGGTTGAGCACGACTGCATCATCAGCAAGGATGCCGACATCACGGTCTGCTATCGTGTGGAGCTTCCCGAACTCTTCACCGTCACACAGGCGGAGTATGAGGCGATACACTCGGCATGGGCCAAGGCGGTCAAGGTCTTGCCGAACTACAGTATCGTGCATAAGCAGGACTTCTTCATTGAGGAGAGCTACACCCCCGAGTTGCAGAAGGAAGACCTCAGTTTCCTCAGCCGCTCTTTCGAGCGACACTTCAATGAGCGTCCTTACCTGAAGCATACTTGTTATCTGTTCCTCACCAAGACCACCAAGGAGCATAGCCGCACAACCAGCAGTTTCAATGCCCTTACCCGTGGCTTCATTATCCCGAAGGAGATGCAGGACAAGGAGGCGGTGAGCCGATTCCTGGAGTGTTGCGAGCAGTTCGAGCGTATCATCAACGACAGCGGATTCATCACGCTCACACGTCTTACGGGCGATGAGATTACAGGCACGGAGTCAACTGCGGGCATCATCGAGAAGTATTTCTCGCTCTCGCAGGAGGATACCACCTGCTTGCAGGACATCACCCTCGGAGCTGGCGAGATGAAGATTGGTGACAACTACCTCTGTCTGCATACGCTCTCCGATCCCGAAGACCTGCCGACAAGCGTAGCCACCGACAGCCGTTACGAGCGTCTCTCGACAGACCGTAGCGATTGTCGCCTCTCGTTTGCCGCACCTATCGGGGTGTTGCTCACCTGCAACCACATCGTGAACCAGTACCTCTTCATAGATGACTCTGCGGAGATGCTGCGTAAGTTCGAGCAGACAGCACGCAATATGCACTCGCTATCGCGTTACAGCCGCTCAAACCAGATTAACCGCGAGTGGATTGAGGAGTACCTGAACGAGGCACACAGCCAGGGGCTGACGGCTATCCGTGCCCACTGCAATGTCTTCGCGTGGAGCGATGACCGAGAGAAACTCAAGCGTGTGAAGAACGATGTAGGCAGTCAGCTCGCCTTGATGGAGGCCAAGCCCCGACACAATACAGTGGATACGCCTACCTTGTTCTGGGCTGCTATCCCCGGCAATGCAGGCGATTTCCCTGCCGAGGAGTCCTTCTACACCTTTATCGAGCAGGCACTATGCCTCTTTATCGAGGAGACCACAGGACAGGATTCACTCTCTCCGTTCGGTATGCGTATGGTGGACCGCTTGACGGGCAAGCCTATCCATCTGGATATTTCGGATTTGCCTATGAAACGTGGTATCATCACCAACCGCAACAAGTTCATCCTTGGTCCTTCGGGCAGTGGAAAGTCCTTCTTCACCAACCATATGGTAAGACAGTATTACGAGCAAGGTACGCATGTGCTGCTTGTCGATACGGGTAACTCTTATCAGGGGTTGTGTAACCTTATCAATGCCCGTACAGGTGGCGAGGACGGTATCTACTTCACCTACGAGGAGAGTGATCCGATAGCCTTCAATCCTTTCTATGTCGAGGACGGTGTGTTCGACATTGAGAAGAAGGAGTCCATCAAGACGCTTATCCTCACCCTGTGGAAAAGGGATGATGAGCCACCGACGAGAGCCGAGGAGGTGGCGCTCTCCAATGCCGTGAACCTTTTCTTGGAGCGTATCCGTGCAGACAAGAGCATCAAGCCCTCGTTCAATACCTTCTATGAGTTTATCCGTGACGAATATCAGGATATTCTCAAGGAGAAGCGTACACGCGAGAAGGACTTCGATGTGTGGGGATTCCTCAATGTCCTGGAGCCATACTACAAGGGTGGCGAGTATGATTTCCTATTGAACTCCGACAAGCAGTTAGACCTCTTGAACAAGCGGTTTATCGTCTTCGAGCTGGATAACATCAAGGACAACAAGGTACTCTTCCCGATAGTGACCATCATCATTATGGAGACCTTCATCAACAAGATGCGTAGGCTGAAGGGCATCCGTAAGATGATTCTCTTGGAGGAGGCGTGGAAAGCCATCAGCAAAGAGGGCATGGCCGAGTATCTGAAGTACCTCTTCAAGACCGTGCGTAAGTTCTTCGGAGAGGCTGTTGTGGTCACTCAGGAGGTCGAGGATATCATATCATCTTCGATTGTCAAGGGCACCATCATCAACAACAGCGACTGCAAGATTCTTCTCGACCAGCGTAAGTATGTGAACAAGTTCGATGAGATACAGGCTTTGCTCGGACTTACCGACAAGGAGCGTGCACAGATTCTCTCCATCAACCTCTCCAATGCTCCCGGCAGGAAGTACAAGGAGGTGTGGATAGGTCTTGGCGGAGCACAGTCGGCAGTCTATGCCACAGAGGTATCTCCTGAAGAGTACTACTGCTACACTACCGAGGAGACCGAGAAGCTGGAGTTGCAGCGGCTCACCGAGAAGTTGGACGGTAATATCGAACTGGCCATCAAGCAGCTTGCCGAGAGCAAGCGAAGCAAGTAACCCTTTTTATCAACCATTAAACATTTGAAGTATGTATAGTAACTTAAAATCAGACGAAAAGAGACGCCAGGAGGTCATCTCGTGCCTCTATTGGTCACTGATGCAGAATTGGAACATTCCGCAGTCGATGCAGGATTACTTCGGACTTACGGAAGATTACCGTCTGTATCATCAGTTGGAGGATATGGATCCTGCAATCTATCGGCAGAAAAGAGCAACGGGAGAGATACCTGATGTGCTTGAGGTGGATGCAAGGCTGACACGAGCCGTGGAGAAGATCTTCGAGAGTATCTGTGAACGACCTCCCGTGCCTTATCTCAACAAACTGAATGATGAGTTGGAGAAGCTGGGGCAGATTGCACATTTCCCCGACAATGTTCACGACACCATCCATATCCGTCCCGATTTCCTTGCCAAGTACGGTATTGACAGGAAGGCTTCTTCGGAAGAGTGTTCTGCCAAGGCTGAAAAGGCATATCGTGAACTCGATGCCCGCTTTGTCAGGATGACAGGCAGAAGACCTTATGCTGATGAGCTTTTCAACGGAATGAAGAAGAGGCAGAGCGACTCTTCCGAGGAGAGACCGTCCCGAAAGCAGCATATCCGACAGAAACCCAAATCAAGAGGTCGCAAGATGGGACTGTGATTTCAGTAAGACAATGATTAAGTATTCACCCTTTAATTCGTAACAGTATGAGATTGAAAATTTTTATACTCTGTCTGGTGGCTCTCTTTGTCAGCCAGACATCGAGGGCGCAGTGGGTGGTGACAGACCCCGGCAACCTCGCACAAGGCATCATCAATGCCACGAAGAACATCGTGCATACATCCTCTACGGCAAGTACGATGATTCAGAACTTCCAGGAGACAGTAAAGATCTATAAGCAGGGCAAGGAGTACTACGATGCTCTGAAGAAGGTGAAGAACCTTGTCCGCGATGCACGCAAGGTACAGCAGACCATCCTGCTTGTGGGCGACATTACCGACATCTATGTAAACAGCTTTGAGCGTATGCTGAACGACCCCTATTTTACGGTGGAGGAACTCAGTGCCATAGCTTTGGGATATACGAAACTGCTCGAAGAGAGTGCCCACCTCTTAAATGACCTTAAATCGGTTGTCAATGAGAACGGACTCTCGATGAGCGACAAGGACCGTATGGATATCATCGATAAGTGTTACAGCGAGATGCTCCAATACCGTGGGCTTGTGCAGTATTACACCAACAAGAACATCGGGGTGTCTTACCTCAGAGCGAAGAAGCAGAACGATGTTGACCGTGTGATGTCCCTCTACGGCTCGCCGAGTGAACGCTATTGGTAAATCTGAAATCCTACGACTATGGTACTATTAGCAGTAAACTTTGAAAATCTGCATCAGATACTCCAGAGTCTGTATGAGGATATGATGCCCCTCTGTTCGCAGATGACGGGTGTCGCCAAAGGACTTGCCGGATTGGGTGCTCTCTTCTATGTCGCCTATCGTGTCTGGCAGTCGTTGGCAAGAGCCGAGCCTATAGATGTCTTTCCGCTCCTGCGTCCCTTTGCTCTCGGATTGTGTATCATGTTCTTTCCGACATTGGTGTTGGGCACACTCAACAGCGTAATGTCGCCCATCGTGACGGGAACGCACAGAATCCTTGAAACGCAGACCTTCGATATGAACGAGTATCGTAGGCAGAAGGACAAGCTGGAATTTGAGGCGATGAAACGCAATCCCGAAACAGCCTACCTTGTGGATAAGGAGTCCTTTGACAACAAGCTCGATGAGTTGGGTGCGTTGGATGCGATTGAGGCTTGCGGAATGTATGTGGATCGTGCGATGTACAATATGAAAAAGGCTGTTCAGAACTTCTTCCGTGAACTGTTGGAACTGATGTTCAATGCCGCAGCCCTTGTCATAGACACGCTGAGAACATTCTTCCTCATCGTCCTCTCGATACTCGGACCTATATCCTTTGCGATAGCCTGTTGGGACGGATTCCATGCCTCACTCACGCAGTGGTTTGTCCGATACATAAGCATCTATCTGTGGCTACCTGTGAGCGACCTTTTCAGCAGCGTGCTTGCACGCATACAGGTACTGATGCTACAGAAGGACATCGAGCAACTGTCTGATCCCAACTTCATCCCTGACGGGTCAAATGCGGTCTATATCACCTTCCTCATTATCGGCATCATCGGATATTTCACCATTCCGACAGTGGCCAACTGGATAATCCAGGCAGGCGGCGGTGCAGGTAACTATGGCAGGAACGTAGCCCAGACAGCGAGCCGCACGGGATCGATTGCAGCAGGTGCGACAGGTGCCGCCATCGGCAACATCGCAGGAAGATTACTTAAACGATAACCTATTAAACAGTATTCAAATGGAATTCAAATCATTTAAAAACATCGAGACCGGCTTCAGACAGATACGTTTCTTCGGCATTGCCTACCTCTTTGTCTGTGCTTCACTTGTGGGCTTCTCGCTTTGGAAGGCATACAGCTTTGCCGAGGCACAACGACAGAAGATATATGTCCTTGACGAGGGCAAGTCGCTGATGCTGGCTCTCTCGCAGGACTTGGAGCAGAACCGTCCTGTGGAAGCAAGGGAGCATGTGAAGCGTTTCCACGAACTATTCTTCACGCTTGCACCCGACAAGAGTGCCATCGAGGGTAATATCCAGAGGGCAATGTTTCTGAGCGACCGCTCGGCATATGAGCACTACAGCGACCTTGCGGAGCAGGGGTATTACAACCGTATCATCTCAGGCAATGTATCGCAGCGTATCGAGGTAGATAGCATAAGCTGCAACTTCAACCACTATCCCTACGAGGTGGTGACATACGCAAGGCTATCCATCATCCGCGAGAAGAGTATCACCGAACGAAGCCTTGTAACCAAAGGGCGACTGCTCAACTCCACACGCAGCGACAACAACCCTCACGGATTCATCTTCGAGGCGTTCCGTGTGGTGGAGAACAAGGACCTGAGAGTCTATGACAGATAACCCAATTATTCACCATTAACATTTACAGCGATGAAAAAGTACATTCAGAAAATCAAGGATTCAATCAACAAGTCTTGGAACAACAAGGCATCGAAGACCAAACGCCTTATCATCTACGGCCTCTTGCTGGCGTATATGGGAGTGGCCCTTTATGTCATCTTTATGCCTGCTCCCGATTACAGATATGAGGAGTATGTCAGAAGTGAGCCGCCTGCCACCAATCTGATTATCGAGGAGGAGGCAACTCCTGCCGACAGCCTCTCGGATGAGAAGATACGGGAGATGGAAGAGTTCTTTAACCAATTTAATTCAGAGAGCTATGAGTAACGATGCAAATGCTCTGAAAAGAAAGGAGCAAATCAAGAAAATTCTTGTGTATGGCGGAATGGTTATGCTATGCCTTGTATCATTCTACTTCATCTTCAAGCCATCGAAGGAGCAGGTGCAGGCGGAACAGCAGAAGGTAGGCTTCAACGCCGAACTTCCCGATCCGCGAGGTGCAGGCATCGAAGCGGATAAGATTGCAGCCTACGAACTGGAGGATATGCGTGTCAAGCAGGAGCAGAAGATGCGTACCCTTGAGGACTTTACGGCAATGACCACCGATGACGAGGAGGAAGAGGTGGTCGAGATACCCGAGGAACCGAGATATACAGGTGGTGGCTCATCCTATCGAAGTGGCAGTAGCAGTCGGAGCAACTCGTTCTCTACATCCACATCTGCCTACAACGACATCAATGCTACGCTCGGCAGTTTCTACGAAGAGCCGCGTGAGGATCCTGAAAAGGAGGCTCTGAAAGTGGAACTTGAGGAGCTGAAGCAGTCGATGGCACAGCAGCAGAACAGCCAGCCGACATATGCCGACCAGGTGGCACTTTTGGAGAAGTCATACGAGCTTGCAGCGAAGTATATGCCCGGAGGTACTGCTGCAACCTCCGAGGGCGCAGCCGAGGAGGTGGAGACCACCACACGAAGTGGCAAGGCGAAGGCACAGCCCGTAGGTCATGTAACGACTCCCGTAGTGTCGGCACTCGCTCAACCTGTAAGCGACTCGGTGATGATAGCACGGATGGCACAATCCGTAGGCAGTGGCTTTCACACTGCGGTAGGCGAAGCACCGAAGCAGACAGCACGTAACACCATCAAGGCGTGTGTGCATGGCGACCAGACGATCATCAGCGGTCAGAGTGTGCGGCTCAGGCTCTTGGAGGCGATGCGTGTCGGAAAGTATGTACTGCCACGAAACACCCTCATCACGGGTGAAGGCAGCATCAAAGGCGAAAGGCTCGACATCGAGATTCTTCAGGTGGAGCATAACGGAACGATCATTCCCGTAGAACTTACCGTCCACGACAATGACGGACAGGCGGGAATCTTCATACCCGGCTCCATGGAGGCGAGTGCGGCAAAGGAGATGGCGGCAAATCTGGGACAGAACCTCGGAACGAGCATATCCATCACCAACCAGTCTGCCGGAGACCAACTGCTATCCGAAGTAGGTCGCGGTGCCATACAGGGCGTGTCGCAGTACATCTCCAAGAAGATGCGTGAAGAGAAGGTACACCTCAAATCAGGATATACACTGATGCTTTATCAAAACAATCAATAACCTATTAAAACATTAAAGACATGAAAAAGATTTTTGTAATGCTTGCCCTCACGATGGGCGTTGTAAGTGCCAATGCACAGTCGGTTGATTCAACCGCAGTAACTAACACAGTAGCCGGTGATGTTACCCTCACTACGGACATCTATCCGCAGCAGGAGGATGGTGACATCTATCACGGGCTGACAAAGAAGCTGACCTTTGACCGTATGATACCGCCTTACGGCTTGGAGGTGACATATGACAAGACCACTCACATCATCTTCCCTGCGGCAGTACGCTATGTCGATCTCGGCTCGCCTAACCTTATTGCAGGTAAGGCCGATGGCTCGGAGAATGTGATTCGTGTGAAGGCTACGGTAAAGAACTTCCGCGATGAGACCAATATGTCGGTGATTACCGAGAGCGGCAGTTTCTACACCTTCAATGTGAAGTACTCGGATGAGCCTCTGCTCCTGAATATCGAGATGAAGGACTTTATTCACGATGGCAGTGAGGTAAACCGTCCCAACAATGCTCTCGACATCTATTTGCAGGAGCTTGGCAGTGAGTCGCCGAAGTTGGTACACCTTATCAGCAAGGCTATCCACAAGGACAACAAACGCCACATCAAGCACATCGGCTGCAAGGCGTTCGGCATCCAGTATCTGTTGCGTGGACTCTACACCCACAATGGTTTGCTCTACTTCCATACGCAGGTGAAGAACACATCGAATGTACCATACGAGGTGGACTTTGTGACCTTCAAGATTGTGGATAAGCAGGTGATGAAGCGTACAGCCATTCAGGAGCAGGTCATCTTCCCTCTGCGTGCCTATGACTATGCCACAACCGTTGCGGGCAACAAGGATGAGCGTACTGTATTTGTGTTCGACAAGTTCACCATCCCTGCCGACAAGGTGCTTGTGGTGGAGATGCACGAGAAGAGCGGTGGCAGACACCAGACCTTCACCGTGGAGAGTGAGGACATCGTAAGAGCAAAGGTAATCAACGAACTTAAAGTGAAGTAACCATGAAAAAGTATCTGTTTCTACTTGTCGCAGTCGTATCGCTTGCCCTGTCATCAGGGCAGGCATACGCCCAGCGTTATCTCCCGAAGATGATGGGTGTGGAACTCAGAGGCGGCTTTGTAAACGGCTCGAAATCTCCGCTCAACTACTACACGGGAATAGCGATGTCGGGATATACCAAGAAGGCTAACCGCTGGGTGGTCGGTGCAGAATATCTGCTCAAGAACTACGACTATCGTGGTACATCCATTCCTCGTGCCCAGTTCACAGCCGAGGGCGGTTACTATCTGAAGTTCTTGTCCGATCCCACAAAGACCTTCTTCCTCTCCATCGGTGGCTCTGCATTGGCAGGCTACGAAACGGTGAATTGGGGCGATAGATTACTACACGACGGCTCTACGCTGCTTGCCAAGGATGCCTTCATCTATGGCGGTGCCATCACCCTTGAATTGGAGAGTTATATAACAGACCGTATTGTCCTGCTTGCCAATGTGCGTGAGCGTGTCCTCTGGGGAGGCTCACTCGGCAAGTTCAGCACTCAATTCGGCTTAGGTGTCAAATTTATAATCAATTAAAAGCGTTATGAAAAAGTTATTTTCCTATATGATGGTTTGCGGTGCCATGATGACCGCTGTATTAGGCTTCACATCTTGCGAGGATGACCTCGATGTTCAGCAAGCCTATCCTTTTAAGGTTGAGACAATGCCTGTACCCAAGCGATTGGTACAGGGCGAGACAGCAGAGATACGCTGTGAGATTGTCCGTGAGGGGTATTTCTCCGATACTCGCTACACAATCCGTTACTTCCAGCCCGATGGCGAGGGTACATTGAGAATGGATGACGGTATGGTGTTACTCCCGAATGACCGCTATCCGCTTGACAGAGATGTGTTCCGTCTGTACTATACCTCAGAGTGTGAAGACCAGCAGACGATAGATGTCTATTTCGAGGATAACCACGACCAGCTCTATCAGCTCACATTCACATTCAATAATGAGGCGAAGGAGGAAGAGGATACCACAGAGGGTAACACGATTACTCCCATAGGAACTATCGTCTCTCCAATCAACATCAATCCTTAAACAACGGTGGCAGGCACTCGCTTGTCGGGTGTCTGCCGCCATAACCAATCACTAAAAGAGAATCTATGAGAATAAAATTGATGATTATTTGTCTGACCTTGCTTTGTGGATATGCCAAGGCACAGACACGTGGCGGCGACTCATCGCCACCACTACCCAAGGAGATTTCTGCGGAACTGTTCGATAAGGCGGTAGCACTTATCAAGGAGTTTGAGGGGTGGCACTCGGCAAAACACTATCCATACATCGGTTATGGTCATAAACTGCTTCCACACGAAAACCTGACAGCCGATATTACCGAGGAACAAGCGGATTCGTTACTCAGAGCCGACCTATTGGAGCGATACAAGTATTTCCGACAGTATGGGAAAGATGCTCTGTTGCTGACGGTTTTGGCTTACAATGTCGGCCATAGCAGATTGTTAGGATATGGTAAACGCCCGAAGAGTAACCTTATCAAGAAAATCGAGTCCGGCGACAGAGATTTTTACGAAGAGTATATCTCGTACCGTTGCTACAAAGGCAAGCCTATTCCCAGCATCGAACGCCGCAGAAAAAGAGAGTTTCAATTGCTGTATATCCCGTAGCCGTTATTTAAAGAGCCTTCCCTTAAGCAATTGAGTGGAGGCTCTTATTGTATCATCTTAAACCAAATCACATTATGGCAACAATTAAAGTAAAACTACGTCCATCATCAGTCGCAGGGCGTGCAGGAACTGTATATTATCAAGTGACTCATCGTAGAGCGACACAACAGATAACAACCAATATCCGATTGCAGCCTGACGAATGGGATGCAATAGGTGAACAGGTTGTTGTAAGTGTTGCAGACAAGAGCATTATTCAGAATCGTATAGATAGTGATATTGCACTATTGAAACGAATTGTCAAAGACTTGGATAATAGCGGAGTAACCTATTCGGTTGGAGATATTATCAAACGCTACAAGTCTCCAGAATGTCATGTGTCTGTATTGGACTTTATGAAGAATCAGATACGGTTGATGCGTAATGCCAATCGTTTGGGTACAGCCCTGAACTATGAGAAAACGATGAAAAACTTCGCCGAGTTTCTTGGTGGAGTCAACTTGCCGTTTTCGGCAATGACGGAACAACTTATTGCGGACTACAATGCCTTCCTTGTGCAGCGAGGGATGGTTAGGAACTCTATTTCATTCTATATGCGTATAATGCGTGCCGTTTACAACAAGGCAGTTAGACACAAGTTTGTTGAACAATCACATCCGTTTACAGAGGTTTATACTGGTATAGATCGTACCCGCAAGCGTGCTGTTTCAGAGTCTGTAATATCGCAGTTATATAAACTGAAATTAACAGAAGATACTCCTCTTGCACTTGCAAGGGATATATTTATTTTCAGCTATTGTACCCGTGGAATGGCATTCGTAGATATTGCCTATTTGAAGAAAGAAAACATTCAAAACGGAGTGATATGTTATGCCCGTCGCAAAACGGGACAATTATTGAGTGTGCGTCACTACTGTCCCGTAAAAGTTGATAAATAGTTCTTTGAAATTATTGATATATAGTCAATTACGTGGTTTCTTGAGATGAAACGGACTTGATTTTGCAACTTTGCAGTCTAATACAAATGGCTGCTATGTTCCAAGACAAATACGTATTCTCTCAATTAACCGCTTTTCTGAACAGGACTCAGTTCAACAACTATGTTCGCAAGTATGATGGCAACAGATATGTGAAACATTTCACTTGCTGGAATCAGATGCTCGCGATGATGTTTGGACAACTGAGTAACCGTGAGAGCCTGCGAGACTTAATCGTTGCTTTCGAGGCGCATAGGGCCAAGCAATATCATCTTGGTTTAGGACGTGAACCGATAGCCAAGACAACTCTTGCGACAGCGAACCAGAACCGTGATTACAGAATCTTCGAAGATTTTGCATTCTATATGATGAAGCATTAGTGTCCCATTTTAACGGGACACTAATGAAACAAGTATTAAAATCCGATTCAACAAATTGTGCCAACAATTCAAAAACAACTCTAATTATGTAAGTATTGATGATTATACAATAGCAGATGATGAAGATATTGCTTACGAACTGACAGTACATGATAAAAGATATGAAGCTGTATTTTACCAAAAGCCATTAGCGATAGATTCTACAAAGATAGCTGAAAAATTGAAAGAAACAGTTTTATCAAAGTACACTCAACAGGAACTGGATAATCCAACAGAAGAAATCCAGAAAGACATATATAAAATGTCTTTAGATTATGCTATAGAAATAGTGTTAAAGAAGCCTGTTTGGTTTATAATTTCTGAATTTGCGGGGGGATACTATATCACCATGTTCTATGATAATGAGTATAATAGGGCAAATGGTGAAGATTTATGATAATAACCATTGAAATAATGTTTAGATGATTATTTACGACAATACTCTAAAGTCATATTTTTAAAAACTTTATAGTATTTGCGTTATTTGGGTAAATCTTTCTCACTCATATCAATATCATCCATTAAAAGAGTATAAATATTGGATAGGGTCATCAAGATATACATTATCAAATCATAGAATAATATCAAATTTATAGTTGTCAATATAAGTTTTATGATACTATCTTTTGATAATAAGCATTATCTTTGCAACATCCCTTGAGAGAAGACATTTGAAACATAACTAAGAAAGAGCCTTATAATGTTGTATGGCTTACTTGATGTATGCAATCCAACCAGGCAATGATTTCAAGCGGGAATTAAAGATTCTACTGGCAAACTGTTCCATAGTAGATGTTGCTGCAATGAAATTTCCTAAGTTGTGGTATACACTTATATTGAACTCACGTTAAAATAAGCAAATAACAATAATATATCATCATCTAATAAAAACTAATTTATGAAAAAATCATTGTTTGTATTTTTCTTGTGTCTGATGTCTTTTGCATCAACAAATGCACAGACTTCCACTTCCAACACGAAAACAACAGTTGCCTCGCCTGACAGTAACGTAAATTTTCGTCTGTATCAAACAAATAACCGTTGGACATTCTTGAAATTGGACACACGAACAGGTGTGATAATGCATGTGCAATATAGTACAGATAGTGATGCTATGCAGTATGAATTGAACAGCATGCCATTAGCAGAAGGCGAAGATGCAAAATCTGGTCGTTTCTTTCTTTATCCGACTGAAAACACTTTTAATTTTATTCTTCTCGATCAAGTAGATGGGAGAGTTTGGCAGGTTCAGTGGAATATAGATAAGAACAAGCGTGGTATTTGGCGGATATATTAGACTAATTCATGACACAGCCTCAGCAAAAACCATATTTGACGTATGCACTTGATGCGGATAGTAAGTTGATACACATTGATAGTGTATCAACAGGTTTGGCATGTAAGTGCTTTTGTCCACATTGTAAAAGTGAATTGGTGGCTAAGAATGGAGGAAGCCGTAAGGTTCATCACTTTGCGCACGCTAACGGAAGTGATTGTGTCGGAGCAATAGAGTCGGCTCTCCACAAAATGGCTAAGGATATTTTGCAAGAACATAAACTTATTATGTTGCCTCCTGTTCGACAAGGTGGAACAGAAAAGCGAACTGTATTCGGTAAAGTAGAAATAGAGGTGTTTGACAGAGAATTGTCTTTGCGCCCTGATTGTATTGGGTATACAGAAAATGGTTGTATTATGTGGGTGGAGTTCAAACGCTCACACGAAGTGGATATCAAAAAGGCCGGCAAGATTATTTCAGCAAAAATAGATTGTGTGGAAATAGATTTAAACTCTTGTGAACTTGACCCTGCAAAAGTTAAAAGTTTCATCGAAAACAGTGGAGAAAGGCGTAAGTGGATTTATAACCACGAGAATTTACATCCATTTCAATTTTACGAAAAGAATAACTACGTCCAGTATTACAACTTTGGTAATGGTTACAACTTGGGGCAAAGAATGCTTCGCCATATTGCCATTGATGAGCAAAATACAATAGTGAATTTGTACAATCTTGATGAGATTGATGCAAATAAGCATACTTACTTTTGCATAGCTTGTGGTAAAGAAGTATTTGTAGATGTGGATGATAGGGGAAATTATTCATTTTTACATTTGGATGAAAACATACCATGTGAGGATGACTTTTATTTGCATGAAGCTGCAAAAAAGGTGTTATGTAGAAGATTCAACACTCAACATAAGTTCGATGTATATATACCCCAACGGCACTTATGCGAAAAAGGGCATCAGTGTTTGCTCTTTAATGAAAACTGTTGTTCCGTTGCAATTCCAATACCTTATGACTTGAAAGCGCATGGATATGATTCGTGTGAAATAGAATATAAATTCCCTAATGAGCAATTTTCTTATGACATAGTCTTGAAACGGGGTGAGGATTTGAAAACGGCAATAGTAATAGTCATAGATGCGGAGACATGCCGTATAGAACCGGGGAATCTAAAAAATAGGACAATAGAAGTAGCCGTAAGATGTGAAAATGATGTTTTTGAATTGTATGATAAACCTTTACGTGGAGAATGTGTCAGATTTTTCAATTTTGGACATAAAGATTTGAAGACCACATCCTGGGAGAATGTAAATCGTAAAGTATTGAAATTTAGATTGTTTTCCAGTGGTAAATATTATTTGAGTACAGAAAGTTGCATGAGTACAAAGAAAAAAAGTGCAATATATGAGATAATTATATCCAAAGGTACAGAAAACTATAAAGTGATGAGACAATATGCGGTATTGCGTTGTTATAACAAGAAAAAAGTATTGTGCCTTTGTGAAATCTGTTACTATTTAAGGGAGGTGAATGGCATCTGTCACGAAAATATCTGCATAAGGTATAAAAGAAAAGGAACTCCAAGAAATCCACTTGAAACAATGCACACCGGATGTCAGTATTTTAGGTTGGATAGAAACATTGAAACTACATTGGAAAAAGAGTGTTATGGTTTGGAGTTTATAGAAAAGGATTTGACAGAAAATAACTTGAATTAGTCAAGACTCAAATCTGACAGTTACGCATAAAAAGAATAATTTTGTAACAGAAAACAGATTAGGTTATGACAACGTCATAGATTTTTCATCTCAATCCGAAATTATTGTATCTTTTTCCTGAGAATTTCTAAATTTGCAATCACGAAAGATATTCGGAAAAATATACATAAGTGCAGAATTATAAGTCAAAGAATACAATGAAAACAAAATTTTTGGGGAAAACCTTCTTGCTATTGATATACACACTCAGTTTTATGGGCTGTAATGACGATGTTTTATGGGCTGTAATGACGATGATAACGAAACCACGGAAATACATCATTTGTCATTTGAAAAAGACTATTACGAGCGACCTTTGGTCGGAGCGAAAGACATCATGATACGAGGAGGAAATAGAGACTATGCTGTCGAGATAGAAAATCCCTCCATATTGGAAGTTACCGTAGATTTATCAAGCCCTGCTGATATGGGTAATTTGGAAATACATCCGAAACAAAAAGGAGAAACGACAATCAAAGTTCGGGACAAAGTTGCAAACGAAACTGTCGACTTGAAAATCAAGATTGTAGACAGTTACCTGAATCTGGCTGTTGCCAATCCGATAAAACCACCCTACCGGCAAGAGGATGAGTTTTTCTTAATCAACAATGAAGATAAAGACTTCTATCTGTATGATAAAGAGATGACATTAAGACATACAGGCAGCTATAAGTTCTTTGTAGAGAGCAATATCCCATATATGGAACTGACCTATCATGAAGACTTTGAAGGCAAAAAAACATATAAATACAACTTGTCGGGTACAGACCAAGCCATGTTTTATGCCATAAAAGGATTATTAGGCTGGGATTGGCATGCCCCCGTTGAGAGTCCGGCGACAAAAGAAATATCCCCCGTCGGGATGAATGCCACAGATACCGAAACGAATACAGTATATTACTTTGTTGCAAGGACAAATGACATGCCCGAGCACGTGTTAGACTGACGACCAGCCTCCGATAAGCCTGCACCGGGACTTTCAGTATTTGTATATGATTTATGATTTGGGACATGATTTATGAAGAAGATTATTCTATCCGGTTTCTTATGCCTTACCTTTACAGCATCTGCACAAAAGGAATATTTTTCCATAATAGGAAAAACATTTGTAGAAGAACACATAGTTCCTGACCATACAACAACTTCCCCTTTAGGCGGTGGCACATATATCCGGGTCAAAGAAATACCAAAACGAGGCTGGTTGGCAGATGCAGAAGGATATTTTAGAATAGATAGCCTGCGAAGGGGGAAATATCATCTGACCTTTTCATATATCGGTCTTGAGCCTGTAGATACAGCACTATTCATTGACAACGATGTAGATTTGAAAATCACATTATCAAATCTCAGTATTTCTACCCCGCAACTGTCCTTGATACTTCCGGAGAAGGAAATATGTGAGGTGCTGAAAAGGACATTTTGGACTAAATACGGGATTCGAGGGTCGTTTTACACAAAAGAAAGTTTGCAAGACAAATCGCAACGAATGACGGCTATAGGCTATTTCCACGAAGTTAGGAAAAACCGGATAATTTTTGACTATCTCGATACGAAATACGGATATAGTTGGAGATATGAAGCCCCCAAAGGGATAATAGGTTTAGACGAAACGTTAGATACGTATGAAATTTTTACCAGATGAAAGCCCTGTCAGAAATAATAGCCCGAAAACAAATCTCTTACCGTGGACAATGAAGAGAAACGGCAGCAAGAGGCCAATTCCCTCAATCGTGTTGACGATTCCTATACCAAAATCGTCGTGGTAGGCTACAATTTGTGTATTTTTTTATGTATTTTATGTGATAGACAAAAGAGTATATATACTGTTTAGTACCATTTTAGTATCATTGTTTGTATTTCAAAAAGAATAAGGTTGAACAACCGTCAATGTTTTTACAAATATTCATAATGCAGTTTTGAAAACAAAGTTATCGAATATTTGGGTACTTAAAAAAGATTTGTTGCCTTTACAACATTAGAACCTGCCAAGCCTCTCAACGATGCTCAAATCGGCGGGTCGTTTTTTTATTATACCTGTATGAAAACGAATTTCATCAAACCGTATTCCTCACCGAAACAGATTATTCAGATATTAAAGACACGTGGTATGCTCATGGAAGATACTTCCTCGCATCCGTTTCTCCGAATAACAACTTCAATGAAAAGGTGGCTGATTTACTGGCTTGTTTTCCTTTAATAGACAGGCCGTAGGTGATGTCCCAATAAGTAGAGCCTACCCGATATTTTTTTATTCAGTAAGAAATGGTGGAGAGTGTCGATGACATTCATGGCTCCGCCACGCCCTGCTACGGCAACTGTTCCGCAAACCTTGTGACGGAACATGCCCGGATTGGAGTCGCTTACTACACTGGCACATTCAATGACAGCTTTTAATGTAGATGGAACATCAGCGGAATAAATGGGAGAACCCAACAGAATGTTGTCGGCTTCGGCGTTTTTTTGAACAAGTCTATAATGAGATGTCCTTCTTTTCCGTCTTGGAGCCTTTGCGGTCTTTTGTGCCTGACAACTGCCGAAGACTGGACAGATGCCGGTAATTGCCGAATGCCTTCCATTGATAGGATATGTTGCAGATTGTCGCTATGCTGTCTGCAATGAAGGCCATCTGTGTGGCGTTGCAACCCTCGTAGGGACGGTATTCGTCATCCGTAACCCCTTCCCGATGCAATGTGTGGCAGGATGAGTTTTTTTGCACCTTTTAATGCGTCGGAAAAATTCGGGGGCGGCAGATGAGGTAAGTCATTATATGACAACAAGAAACGCAGCGTAAGATAAAATAAGCCGATGCATCTACGCTGCGCCTCTGCGTCACAAAAAGTATTTTTAGCCGGACGTAACTATTCGGTCAGGATTCTGACCGGGCCCGTCAATCCCGACTTTTGAAGCGGAGATTTAGGCCGGTAAGTACGGCATACATACGATGTTTTTCGCTTCTCTTCCGGTACTCTGGAATCCCCCACCAGACGATTTACCCAGTTGTTTACCACTGAGATTTCTATCGAGTTCTTGCCCCGTTTCAAGACATCGGTGATATCCAGAGTATAAGGAGCCGTCCATACACCGCCCGCATACTTTCCATTCACCTTCACTTTAGCCATTTCGTATACCTCTCCCAAGTCGAGAATTACCCTTTTGCCGGCAGGAATCTCCTTTATTTTGAATGAGTTTGTATATACAGCCGTACCCGAGAAATACTTCACATAGTCATCATCCATCGTTGACAAATCTTTCAAAGCCTCCGGTTTCAGTTTCTTCCCGTCGTTGACCATCGATTTCAAAGTCAGGCTCCAGTCGTCGTTTATCACGGACAACACCTTTGTTTCCGGATAGTTGAGAGCCATGTCCAACACTTGGGGCTCACCCGATATATCTTTGTCAAATACGATAAAAGCGCTTTCGTTGGGATGCAGTCTCATCGGGATATGAGTTACATTCCCCACGTTTACAAACGATTTGAGGGTACGTACCGAACCGTCCATCGGGCTCCATAATTCAGGAACTTTCCCTCCGATGCGGAATTGAGCCGTAAATTCAATGTCCTTTTCGGTCTGGTTGCTCACAAAATAAATATCCCGGTCACGCTGTGTCGTATGGGCATATTTCACGTCACTGTCGATAGATATCCGGAAGTCCGGCATATATCCCATCATACCGAATATATCTTCTATGCTGTATCCGGCAAACAACCATCCTTTACCTATGCGGCGTATCGTTTGAGAGTTGCTGTTGCCCCACAATTCGTCGGCAATAGCTTTCACTTCGGCATCCGCCTCCATATAGTCTTGGAGGCTCGGCGACCTTTCCGGTTTGGGGCCCAGAATGATGGCACCCTCTTCGAGAAGCCGTTTTATTTTTCTGATGACCCCCGGGCGCATGGTTTTGCTCGGCGGTAAAACAAGCAATTTATATCGGGTGCCATGAGGCAAAGACAATATATGCTCCTCATTGGCAGAAAGATAATTCTCGATGACCTCGGCATTTATGAAGTCATATTGGAATCCCTTAGGCAGAGCCGGTTCGGTAATACCCGTCATTACAGGGACATCCTCTCCGATGTAATAAGCCACATCGGCCACGTAATTCCCCTGTTGCAGCAAATAATTGCAACGCTTCAGATAGTCGGTAAACAAGTCTATATGGCTGTACCAAGTATTTTTACGGTTAAATTCGTTCCCGAACCAGCAATTCAGTCCCGGAAAAGAGGTCTCATCGGGTTGGGAGACATACAAGTGAAGTAGAGTATTATTGATACCCTCTGTAAAGAACTTGTCGCCCCGCTGTTTCATATGGCGGGGACTGCGGGCAAACTCCGGCCCGCCGCACGTGAACGATTCGGACGATACTTTGCCTTTTCCGTATATGTGAGCCGCCGATGACGCCGCGCGGTTCTCTATGTCGCCCAGCGAGCCTTCGCTCCAGAACTCGCCCGCCACTTCGTCCGACTGGCCGCCGTACTGCAAAAATTCACCGGGAAACCCCCAATGCCCGTATGGCTCCAGCCATATACCGAACCCGTCTTTGTGGGCAAGCTCCCGCATACCGCCTATATGGTCATAGGCCAGGCGGTCGGCAATCATGCGGCGCAAGTCCCATAAGAAGCGGTCCGACTTGTCGGTACTGCCTACCACAATGCCGTCAAAGGTGAGAAGGTAAGGAGTGGGGTCATATCCGAAATGCGATTTGAAATAGTCGATAAAGTCGTCTCCATAATTTTGCGTAGCTTTCTCATAACTGTCACATACAATCATTTTCCAGGTCTTCCGGTCATTTTCCGGAACCCGTCTGAGTATCTCGCCTATAAAACTGTCGTAGTGGTGTTTCAAGTTCTCCCGGTTCCAGCGGTCTACCTCAGGGCCTTCCCCGTCGCCTTTTATGGCAGGGGCATTACATATGCCCGTAGGAGCCATGTAAGTACGTACGATTTCCCAATCACCCTCCGGGACATTCCAGACAACCCGGTCGGCATCGATGTGGTCGGTGATGTCGATAATATCCCTTTCCGAAACTACGGCATCCGGTGCATAAGAAACCCGGTTGTCCCATTTATAGTCATGCCACATCGGCTGGGGAGTCTGGTGCATTTTGCTCAGTATCTTGTCTGCATAGCGGTCTACGATAGGAGTTTCGGACAATTTGAATTCCTTTATTTTGCAGTTGGCATTGATATTCATCTCTACCATGAATTCCTCGCCGCGCGTTTCGGGTACAGCCACAGCCGTAGGAGCCAGCCCGTCATATCCCACTTCGTTCTTTAGAACTGTGCGGTCGGCCCCGAAAGAACAAACCTCTTCGAAAGCCCCGTTGCGTTTCACCTTTACGGAAAAGTAAGCCCTGATAGGCGTAGCGCTCTCTATCCGGATAGAGCGGAGTGTAAAATCCTTCTTCGACGGCCTTACCGTAATGCTGGCCTTATCGCGTTCAAATCCGCCTGTAGTATTCAAGTCCCCGTCGAACATCCGGGCGACATCCGTCACGCCCTCTGTCGTAATATGATCTACCGTCGCCCTTATATCAGGAGCGATGTTGTTACGTTTGAAAGCAAGCACTTTTACATTCTGCAGGAAGTTGTCGGGGTGGGGGAATACGATATCCCTTTCGCCTCCGCCCGTTACCAGAGCATGTTGTGAAGCCAAGTAACGCATCGACTGTTTCGGGTCTACCCACGGCCCTCCGGCCTGGCTCCATCCGGGGCCGTTGAAAATGCCGATTTCGATATTCTCTTCAGTAGCCGTTTTCAAAGCAGCGTGTACGATGTCATACCACTCGTCGCTCTGCATATACACAGGGCCGTGCGGCATTTCTGCAATACCCTGGAATCCGATAAAAGCCCGGTTGATACCCGCCTTTTTCATCGATTTCAAATCATTGATGACACCCTCTTTACTTATATTGCCCGATATCCAATACCAGTAGCAACTGGTTTGTACATCTTGGGGCGAGGCAAACACCTTGCGCATATCCTGGTAACTGTCGGTAGCCGTGGCAGCCGGTACTTGTACCGTAAGCAACAACAAGGCTGCTGCGACCAAAGACGATTTTAAATTCATCGATTTCATGATAATATATCCCTTATATTTCTTTTATGTTGTTTCACCTAACTATCTTTACCCCTTTCGGAGCCTGTATGTCACATACGACTTTTCCCCGGCCGTTTTTCGTGCAACTTACCGTTACGATACCGTAAGGAGTGGGAAAAGTCCCTTTGACTGACTGTAGCGGGCCGAGGTTGGGTTTCACCTGCAGGACACGGCATCCCGGTTCTATCGGGACGATGCCGAGCACATGCCGGGTAAGCCAGGATGTAGGGCCCGATGCCCATCCATGGCAAAGGCTCAGCCTCAACCCCTTATAACAATAAGCACCCCCGCCTGCATGTATGTCATGCTTGCCCGGCGGCACTATCTCGTCGATGCGTGCCGCATTGGCTACGTCGGCATATTTCAAATCTTCCCAGAAAGTAGTCGCCCCCAAGTCCAGCATCGCTCCCCAATACGTAGAGATGAAGTCGAGAGCCTCATCATATTTGCCCAGCATGGCAAGAGCCTCCAGCATATAATACCCGTAAAACGTTGAGAAACCGTCAAGGCCGTTTTTCAATATCGTTTCACAATCCTTCTCCGGGTCTGTGCTCAACCCCGATATGATATTCAACGCTGCCGCCTGGCTGTTATCATGAGCATCCACGGCCACCCCCTTCATCCGTTCGAGGCAGCTCGATGCCATTCTTATCATATCCCTGTCACCGATATACTCCCCGATTTGTACAGCCGCTTTCATCGCCATGAAAGAGAGCGATTGCAGTCCGCTGTGTATCACATTCTGGTTTTCCGATGTCGGCCAGTCGAGAAAGCGTATTCCGTCGAGCCGTTCCACCCCGTTCTCGTCAATCCTCTCGTCGATCTGCTTGACGAGACGGAGCAAATAGTCGCGCTGGCTTTTTAAGTAATCGAGGTTGCCCTGGTACATATACAAGTCCTTCTGTATGATTATCCACCACAACGAATAGGAGCACATCCCGTTCATCCAGCCCGGAAAAGGCGTATCGTCGCGGGCAAAGTCGAGACTCTTGTACACCACCTCTTGTTCCCCGAATACATTGTTTATCGTCATCACCTCCGGATGCATGTCGCCCACCCATACGAGCCGGTCGCGCTTTATCCCGTCCCAGAGGTACTCCTGCATGTTCAGTTTTACGGTATAAGCACCTGTTTGCCATATTTGGTTTATCCGTTCATTATCAGAGCAGAACGACCCCTTGTCCTCGATGTCCCTTATCAGCGAGACAGCCGATACATGGCGCAAGTTATATTTTATATCCTTATCGAGCAAGTCTATCCTGGCAAACCTGAAGCCGCTGTTCCCGCATTGGAAAGAGCCCAGCCACGGAGCCGAAACCGTAAAATCACGCAACGAATGCTCGTTGGTCGGATTTTGAGGGTTATCCGGCATATTCACGTCGCTCATGGCCTCCGTGACCGACTCGCCCAGGCGTATTCTCAATCTGACGGGAACTTTACATTCCCGGATAGCCGAAAATATTTTTATCCTTCCATACATTTCCTTGCCGAAATCCAGTAAAATGGAGGCCTGATGCGTGTCGGAGCTCATCAGGGTTGCATACGAAGTATCAGATACCGATAACTGTCCGCTGAATGTCCCCAACAGGTGATTGGGATTGGAGACGAATTTCCCGGTATTATCCGACATCCAGACGATTCTGGCCGGAGGTACGGTTGTATGCGTGACTTTCGCTTGGGAGCTGAGCGCAAACAAGCATAAGAGAGAAAACACTATAAATAAATGAGGTTTCACCATTACGTAAAATTATTGTTTGATAAAGTTGATTTTTTTTGATTTACAATGTTACGCAATTTACGGCCGTATCAGTTTTTCATTTATCCCGATTTGTGTGATATTTGTCTTCAAGGTCTCGTGTTTTGTCTCAAAAGTTATTATATAAGTCTCAAAATAGGGAAATCGTACAAATTTGTTTTGAAATATACGATATTTTGAGATAAATTTACACAGTGATTTATCACACCTGTTTATTTTTTTTAATATCCATGAAACCTCTATGAGACAACAAATACTGACGATATCGCTATGTTGTGTTTTTATTTTGTCGGCACTCTCCGATGTCCTTTCACAGCCGTTGCATCGCACCGATTTGTCAAACCTTCGGGTCAATGCCTTTGCCCAAGACAGCTTGGGATATATATGGATAGCTACGGCAAACGGACTTTGTAAGAGCTTCGGCGAAAGCTATGATGTATTCTTCTATGACGAAGCCGACGAACACTCCATACCCTCCAATCTCATTACAGGCCTTTATGTCGACGACGCCTCCAAGCTGTGGATATCTACCGGGAAGGGTATCTGTTCGATGGCGCGGGGGAAGTACGAGTTTCACCGATACTCGCAGAGTACCTCGACCGGTATGGAAAGTTTTTTTCTCGGATTTGTGCAGTATGCCGGGAGAATATATACATACGGCTATAACGGGCTGTACGAGATAGATGAAAAAAACAAGACGCTTATACCGCGCATCGAAGTCGATAGGCAGGTCATATATGGAGCCGTTACCGACAGTCACGGCAACTTGTGGCTCACCAATGGGGCAGAGCTGATAAAGCTCGACCGCTCGTTGAGCCTGATTCCCAAAATCGTCGTAGGACGGGACGATGTTGTAAACTGTATGGTCAGTGACCGTGAAAAGATACTTTTGGGTACCGAAAACGGCATCAAGCTCCTCGATTTGCATAGCCTCGAAATCAGCGACGGCGATTTCCCTCATGCGCTCGACGATTTGCGTATCAATCAGATGTTGCCCGTCGACGGAGGCCGTAAGTTGCTGATAAGCACAAGAAACAAAGGTGCGCTTGTGTACGACATGGAAACCCGCGATGTGATAAGCCGGTACAACAACGACGAGTTTGCCGATATACCCTCTGTCGATATCAATACGGCATTTGTCGATAAGGAAAAAAACGTGTGGTTCGGGACTTTCGACCGGGGGCATTTCATGCTTTCGAACAAGAAAAAGATATTTAATGAAAACAAAGCCATAGTAAACCTGTTCAGAAACCGGTTTGTCACCCGTATTACCGCCGACCGGTATGGAAATATGTGGATAGGAACCCGCTATGACGGCCTGGCATATTACAATACCGCCACCGGGAAAGTGGTCTGGTACGACGCCTCCACGACCCCCTGGCTGTCGGTGTTCAACAGCAACTTTGTGCAGGAAATATACTGTGATACCCGCAACCGGTTATGGGTCGGGTATGGAAATTTGCTTATAGTCTGCAACATTGGCCGGGACGGGCAACTCTCTTTGGTAAAAACCTGTTCCGGAACCGGAGATGTGGTTACCATAGCCGAAGACGCTAACCGCAGGATATGGGCGGGCTCGTCCGAAAACGGATTATATATCTACGACGACGATCTTATTCTCAAGCAACATATCACATCGGCCGTTTCCAACAGCAACAACATCACCAAAATCATACCCCTTTCCGATGACAAGATGCTCTTTTCGGCATACATGGACAATATCTACGTCATCGATGCCAATTCGCTGGTAGCCAGTGCTCTCGATGCCAAGTGCCGGAAGCTTTGGAGCAATGCCGTAGAACTCAGGCTCGACGCTAAAGGCAACCTGTGGATCGGCACTTACGGCAACGGCCTTATGAAATACGACTTGAAAAAGAAGACGCTGAAGCAGTACGACCCGCTCCAGCGCAATGACATGGTAGGCATCGAGTGCGACGCGCACGATAATGTATGGGCAAGTTCTTCTTACGGCATATACCGCATATCACCGGCCGATACCATCAACGTCTATCTCCAGCAAGACGGTATCGGAGGCAACCAGTACCATGAAAAATGTACGTTCAAGGACAGCCGGGGACATATCTATTTCGGCGGGAACACAGGACTCGAAGAAGTCTTCCCCGATAACGTGGAGCCTGTCCGCCAAGACATTCCCATATATCTTACCGACTTCAAGCTTTTCGGCAACAGCGTGGTACCCGAAGACGGCGGAGTCATCGACAGGGATATATCCTTGATAAGGAACCTCAAACTCGACCATGACGAGAATGTTGTCAGTTTCGAGTTTTCGGGCATTGCTTATGACTGTCTGTCGTTTCTCGAATACGCCTATATGCTCGAAGGTTTCGACCACACATGGAACTATATAGGCAAATACAACCGGGCTACCTACGCCAACCTGCCGGCAGGCAGTTATACCTTCCTGGTCAAGGCAAAAAATCGTAACGGGGCCTGGGGTGAGCCCAGAAAGCTGCTCGACGTCGAAGTCAGTCCCGCACCCTGGTTGCATCCTCTCGCGCTATCCGTATATGCGGTATTGGCGGTATTGCTTGTTTTCCTGTTCAGTAAACTATATGTCCGTCTCAAGCTTGCCAAAGAAAAATATACCCTTATCGAGGCAAAAATTGAGCAGGAACACAAAATGTCCCAGATGAAAGTAAACTTTTTTACCAACATATCGCACGAGTTGAGGACACCCCTGACTCTGATTTATGCCCCTGTAAAGATGTTGAAAGACAAATATCGGACTCTGAGCGAGCAGCAAGTAGAGTCGAATCTCGATTTTATAGCCGGCAACGTAGACCGGTTGCTCGATCTCACCGACCAGTTACTGAAGTTTCGCCATGTCAAGGACGAAACACTTCCGCTGAAAGTCAGTCGGCACGATTGTGTTCACCAATTGGAAAATATTATTAAATTATACAATATATATACGGCAGAGAAAAATCAGATAGTGGAATTCGACTGCCCGTACGACAGTCTTACGGTCATATACGACGCCGATAAGCTGGATAAGATTATGAACAATCTGCTGATGAATGCGACCAAATATACGCTCGACAGCGGTCGCATTATCGTCAAGCTCGACTTGACAAAATACCCGGAAAGAACTACCGGAAACGATTGGACGTATATGGAAATCCGGGTGACCGATAACGGCATAGGCATAGATAAAAATGATTTTACACGGCTCTTCAAGCGTTTCAGCCGGTTGGTGACACCCTCGAAATACGGGCAGATAAAAGGATTCGGCATAGGATTGAACTACGTATATCACTTGGTCGAAAACCACAAGGGAAAAATACGTGCCGAACGGAATGTCTCCCGGGGGATGACCTTTACGGTTGTCATTCCCGTTTGCGAGAGTGCATATAGCGAAGACGAACGGGCATCCGACGATATGGATATGAAGCAGGAAGCAGAACAGGCAGCCGGCAGTGATATCCTCCCTGCAATCCCCGTTACGGACGATGCCGCAGAAGAAGAGGCGGCTGGTGCCGAACGCAGGAAGATACTTATCATCGAAGACAATCCCGATATGAACGCCTTTATAGCCGGCCTGTTCAGCGATAAGTTCGATGTAACCACGGCATTTGACGGCCTCAACGGGTTGCAAAGGGCTGTGGAGACGGTTCCCGACATCATCATTAGCGATGTATTGATGCCGCGTATGGACGGATATGAGCTATGCAGTGAAGTGAAGAAGAACAAGGACATTTGCCATATCCCCGTAATCCTGCTTACGGCCAAAGTCATGGACGAGGAGCAGATAAGAGGATATGACCAGGGAGCCGATATGTACCTCAGCAAACCCTTCAATCCGAGTGTGCTTATTTCCATAGTCAACAGGATGATGGCAAAGCAGGACAAGCTCAAAGTCCTTCTCATTTCGGCATGTGGAGCACAAGACTCTGTCCCGGCGGAGAAAGACGTACGGCTCGAGCTCAGCCCGCTCGACCGGAAATTTCTCGACAAATTGTACAAATACATAGAAGACAACATACCCAACGATGATATCAACATCAATATCCTTAGCCGCGAGCTGGGTTATTCCCGTGCCAATTTCTACCGGAAAATCAAAGCACTTACAGGAGCCACTCCGAATGATTTGCTTAAGACATACCGTCTCAACCGCGCGGCCGAGCTTATATTGACCCGGGAATATACATTGGGAGAAATCAGTGAGATGACTGGTTTCGGGACCCAGTCGCATTTTTCCAATCTCTTTAAGAAACATTTCGGGATATCGCCGAAAGAGTACCTGACCGAACATTTCGGCAAGTGATGGAAATATGGTGTCCGCTATCGGAACGAAGTAATTGTACGAATTTATCACACTATATGTAATATGGATATAAAAATGAAACCGTACCTCTTGTTATTTGCGACATACCTTATATGCGTCGCCCAGACATTCGCCCAAAATCAGGAAATACGGCTCTTTTCACACCGGGGAGGGCGCCTGGAACACGACGAGAACACGCTCCGGGCCTTTGAAGCCAGTTATCGGGCAGGATACCGGGGATTCGAGACCGATGTGCGGATGACCCGCGACGGAGCACTCGTCATCACGCACGACAGTTCGCTGGAGCGTACCACCGACGGCAAAGGCGTGGTAGAGCAGCATACTCGGGCAGAAATAGAGCAATTGCATACCCGGCAAGGGAACAAAGTGCTCTTTCTCGATGAACTGCTTCGCTTCCTGCACGACAAGCCGGGGCTCTATGTCGAGTTTGAGATGAAGACCGCTCCGCAACATCTCTATCCCTCCCGTCGTCTTGAGGAGTATTGCGACAAACTCTATGAAGCAGTCATGGCAGAGAAGCCCGCAGATGCCCTTTATGTGTTCACGTCGAGCGATTATCGGGCGTTGCGCTATTTGCAATCGCGCTACCCCGGAGTAGAACTGTTGCTCATCACTTCCAAGCCCTGCAACGACGAGACCATAGACCTCTGTAAGACTGTCGGCATAAAACGCCTCGGGGCGACCATGGACGGTACCAGTCGCGCAAGTGTACGGCGGGCACACGATGAAGGCATTATCGTAAGCCTGTGGCCGGGGAAGTCGGTACAGGACTTTATGCTCGGGGCGTACTTGGGATGTGACTATATGTGCACCGATATCCCGGTTGAGCTCAAAAAGTGGGTTGCAGAAAACGCCCCTTGGATAAAAGTGAAATATTAGCCGGCCCGCTCGTCGGAAAATATTTTGAAATAAACTTTGATAAGAATTTTGAAAATATAAAATGTTGATAATAAGAATGATGATTGGATAAATTGCAAAATGTACCACCCTTGTATAGACAAATTCGCCATTCGATTCTGAAACAAATATTCAAATAAATGAGACATATAGATGGCAGCCCATTGTTTCGATGCAACTACTTTTGTCGGACCATGTAACCATAAAGCCCGGGGACAACACCATAATCCCCCGGCACCCGGCAGAAGCCATTATTTGAAAATAAAGCGAAAACAAGTCTGTAATAAATTTTTTATTGGAATGAAACGAATACATACTATCCTTATTATCCTGTTATTGGCAGTGACGTACGGGGAGGCAAAAAAATCCTCGGACGACAGGCAGATGGATGACTTTATCACATCATTGATGAAGAAGATGACGCTGGAAGAAAAAATCGGGCAGTTGAATTTGGGAGGAGTCGGCAGCCCCAAAGTGGTCGGCAGTGCCATAGGACTCGACGAAGCCATAAGAAAAGGGCTTGTCAGTTCGGTCGGAGGGTTCGATGCCAAAGCAGCCGAAGACGCCCAAAAATTTGCCGTAGAAAATTCGCGCATGAAGATACCTTTGATTACAGGGCTCGATGTCGTTCACGGATATTATACGATTTTCCCCATACCCTTGGCCAGTGCATGCAGCTGGAACATGCCCCTCTTGGAAGAGAGCGCACGGGTCGCAGCCGACGAAGCATCCGCATTCGGTATCAACTGGACATTCGCGCCTATGGTCGACATCTGCCGCGACCCGAGATGGGGGCGTATTGCCGAAGGTGCAGGAGAAGACCCCTGCCTCGGCTCCCGCATAGGCCGGGCAATGGTCAGGGGATTTCAGGGTGACGACCTCTCCAAACCCAATACCCTCCTGGCATGTGTAAAGCACTTTGCCTTGTACGGAGCATCCGAAGCCGGACGCGACTATAATACCGTGAGCATGGATCCCGTAACCATGTACAACTACTATCTGCCGCCCTACAAGGCAGCCTTCGATGAGGGAGCGGGTAGTGGGATGACCTCTTTCAACGTCGTGAACGGAGTACCGGCCACAGGAAACAAGTGGCTCCTGACCGACTTGCTGCGTGACCAATGGAAATTCAAAGGATTCATGGTATCCGATGCCAATTCGCTGGCCGAAATGTCAGAACACGGAATGGGCGGCGCTCAACGAATCACCGAGCTGGCGATGAACGCCGGGCTCGATATGGACATGAGTTCCAGCCTGTATGTACTCTGTCTCAAAAAAGCGGTAGAAGAAAAACGGGTCCCCCTCAGCCGGATAGATGCCGCCTGCCGCAGAGTGCTCGAAGCCAAATACAAATTAGGACTGTTTGAAGACCCTTTCAGGTATCTGAAAAACAAGCAACGGCAATCACAAGTACTATCACCTCAAAACCGCGATGTCGCGCGTAGGCTTGCTGCCGAGTCTATTGTCCTGCTCAAGAATTCCGAGCAACTCCTGCCGATTACCCCTCCCCGTAAAATAGCCGTTGTAGGGCCTATGGGCAATGTACGTGACGAGTTGCTCGGTACATGGTCATACGGCTACTCTAAAGACAAGATGCATTCGGCATACGAAGCGCTCCGCGAAGCCCTGGCCGGGAAATGCGAAGTCTCCTACTCGCAAGGAGCCAATTATATCGAAGACTATTGTATATATAATGGAAAATTTTCCATACCCACCGACTCGCTCATACGCAGAGCCATTGCTGAGACAAGCGATGCCGACCTTATAATCGCAACCGTAGGAGAGCCTGCCTCTTGGAGTGGAGAAGCCAAAAGCCGGGTAAATCCCTCCCTGCCTGACTGCCAGAAAAAGATGCTTCGCGAACTCAAGAAAACAGGAAAACCCGTCGTTGTCGTCATATTCAGCGGCCGGCCTTTGATTCTTACAGAGGAAGATGCCGAGTTTTCCACCCTTGTAGAAGCCTGGCACGGCGGTACTATGGCCGGTGAAGCTCTGTGTGACATATTATTGGGAAAAGTATGTCCCTCAGGAAAGATTACAGCCACATTTCCCCGCCACATAGGGCAGATACCCATATATTACAACCACCTCAGGACGGGACGTCCGTATTCCGGCTTCTGGGCGACGACAAAATATGTCGATTGCGTCAATGAACCCCTTTATCCGTTCGGTTACGGGTTGAGTTATAACCGGTACACGTATGGAAAACCTGTTTTGGACAAGAAAAAGGCCAAGGGAGATGACGATGTCGTAACACTGAGCATCGACATTACCAATACCGGAAAATATACCGGAAAAGAAGTCGTGCAACTCTATATCGGAGACCCCGAAGCATCTGTTTCGAGACCCGTTATAGAATTGAAAGACTTTCAGAAAGTCGATTTTGCACCGGGAGAGACCAAGACAGTAACTTTCCGCATTACGACCGGGCAGCTCAAGTTCTATAATCAGGATTTGAAATACGATTGGGAAGCCGGGAAGTTCAACATCTCGGTAGGCCCCAATTCCCGTGAGCTACAGAAACTCACGATGACATGGGACAAATAAGATAACAATATGACATACCGGTTTACCGATACGAAAATGAAAAAGACGATAACCATATTGGCGATGGCTTGGGCTGCCTTCAGCCGGGCACAAATTCCCGACGAGGCAAAAAATCTGAAAGCGTATATCGACAGAGACATGCCCAAGACCGTACGTGTATGCACGGCCGATACAGTAGGCAACTTCGCCTTGCCCTATCCGTTCAGTGTGCCCTGCATCGTAAACGGCTTTCAAAATATGTTCTATTGGGACACATATTTCACCAATGTCGGGCTCTTGCTCGACGGGAATACAGGACAAGCAAAAAACAACATAGATAACATACTGGCGATGATTGAGCGGTTCGGATACATGCCCAATGCCACTTGCGAGGGGATGCTCAACAGGTCGCAGCCCCCGTATGCAAGTATGATGGTAAGAGAGGTATACGAAGCGACCCGGGACAAAGCCTGGCTTGCCCGGGCATGCAAGGCTCTCGAAAAAGAATACGGCTTCTGGATGACCCGGCGCATGACCCCCAGCGGGCTCAACCGGTATTCCAACAATGCCGACAAAGCATCATTGATGGCATTCTACAACTACATTGTCGGAAGGCTCGGGCTGAATCCCGCTCACTATACCGATGATGAGGAGCGATGTGCCGTAGCCTCCCATTTTCTTGCAGAAGCAGAGTCGGGCTGGGACTTCAACCCCCGGTTCGATTCCAGATGCGAAGACCACAATCCCGTAGACCTCAATGCCAACCTATACGCCTATGAGCGCAACTTCGCGTATTTCTATAAAGAACTCGGGCTCCGGGGAGCAAAAAATTGGGAAAAGCTTGCAGCCCGGCGCAAGGCCTTGCTCGACGAGATGTGCCTTGACCCCCGGGACGGGCTGTATTATGATTACGACTATGTCAACCGGCGCCGTTCCCCTGTACTTTCGGCTGCCGTGTTCAGTACACTGTTTGCAAAATTGGCGGGCAAGAAACAAGCCCGCGCCATATATCGCAACCTCTCCCGGCTGGAGTGTGCCAATGGAGTCGCAGCCTGTGAAAAAGGAGACCGCCGGAGAGTATACCAGTGGGACTATCCCAACGGGTGGGCGGCACTCAACTATCTCGCGATAAAAGGACTCGACAGTTACGGTTACAGGAAAGCCGCCCGCAGGATAGCCGGAAAGTACGTGCACAGTATGGCCGATATCTACAAGCGCACCGGCAACCTCTGGGAAAAGTACAATGCCGTCAGCGGAAGTACCGATGTGAAAGACGAATATGCCATGCCCGGAGCCTTCATGGGGTGGACTGCCGGAGTCTACATATTCGCATTCGATTATTACTATAAATGACCGTTCTCCACCCCTTGTTACAGTAAATCACACATAAAACATTAATATTTCAACTATGGTAAAATCATTGAAAAGACTATGTATCCTCGCCCTCTCCCTTTCTGTTTGCACCGCAGGAATCCGAGCAGGAGAGCAGGAGAGCACGTCAGCTCCCAGAATAGTCAACGTAATCAATTTTATACGGCAGACCGAACCCCGTATCGACGCCATTACCGACGAAGTGCTCTACCGCACCGTTGTCGAGCAGGTAAAGCTCCTCAATCGGTACGGTATCAAAGGCACATATTTGTTGCAATACGATGCGCTTATATCGCCCTCATATCAGGAACTGCTGAAAAAAGAAACCCTGCCGGGAACAGAAATAGGAGGCTGGTGGGAAATCACACAGCCGCATGTGGAAGCCGCCGGGCTCAAGTGGCGCGGACGGTATCCGTGGGACTGGCATGCCGATGTAGGCTTTGCCACCGGATATACCCCCGAAGAACGCGAAAAACTCGTAGATGTGTATATGGCGAAATTCAAGGAAATATTCGGAAAATATCCCTCAGCCATAGGCTCATGGTTTATAGACGCCCATACACTGGCATATATGTACGACAAATACCATATCGAGGCTTCCTGCAATTGTAGAGACCAGATAGGAACCGACGGATACACCCTCTGGGGAGGATACTGGCAGGGAGGATATTACCCCAGCCGCAAAAACGCATATATGCCGGCACAGACCCGGAAAGGGCAGATTCCCGTACCCGTATTCCGTATGCTGGGAAGCGACCCCATATACCAGTACGATTTGGGAATCGGCGGCAACTATCAAGGAGTAGTTACCTTGGAGCCGGTATATGGCAGTGCCGGAGGGTCGGAAACTTGGGTAAAATGGTTTTTCGACTCCATGTTCAAAGACCCCGGTATGGGATTGTCGTACGTCCAGGCAGGACAAGAAAATTCCTTCACTTGGGGAGCCATGAAAAAAGGCCTGGAGATACAGATACCCCTCCTCGCACGCCTTCGGGACGATAATACGATACGCATCCAGACCCTCTCCGAGACAGGACGATGGTACAAAGACAACTATTCTACCACTGCACCCTCGGCAATCAGTGCACTGACCGACTATAAAAACACCGGGAAAAAGACCGTATGGTACAACAGCAAATACTACCGGGCCAATCTCTTTTGGGAAGGCAATACATTCCGGTTCAGGGACATACACCTCTTCGATGAAAGATTTGCTTCCGACTATATCGACAAGCCCGGTACGACATCTACTTGCCTGTACACCACTTTGCCCTTTGTCGACGGGAATATCTGGAGCTCCGACAAGAAGTTGGCAGGCCTCCGGCTTTTCTGTGCCCGTCAAGACGGTACGATGATTGAAGCGACAGGCCGGGAACCCGAAATAGCACACAAGGGAAAGCGTCTTTACGTAAGATGGCCGCTGGAAATACCCGGAGCAACTTTTGTCATGACCTTTGACGAAGACAAAGTCCGTATGCAAATCGAATCGGCCGGCAACACCCGCATGGAATGGTACATGGAACTCTCCGTCGTGCCGGGTACCGCATTGCCTTTTACACGAATAGATGACAAGCGTATCGATGCCCGGGAAAAAACATTCGATTATAAAATAACCTGTAAGAAAGGAACATTCGCAGACTGCAAAGACTCCTCGGGACGAATATTTAGAATAAAACCCGAAAACAAAGAAATATCCATATCCTTTAAAAATTGAGCAATGGCAGGAACATTAGAAAAATTACGGGCCGGATGCCGGCCGGACAGACGTGCCCTCTTCTCTCTGGGGGCGATGCTGTTTGTTTTTGGCAATATGGCATGGGGGAAAATAAGCCCCGGTAACCTGAGATGCGAATATATGGAAAATCCCGCAGTGGTAGACACCCGTGCCCCGCGCCTCTCTTGGATAAACCATGCATCTTCCGGGCAGGAGAGAGGACGCTCGCAACAGGCGTACCGCATAGTCGTGTCCACCTCGAAAGAAAAATTGCAAAAAGGAGACTACGACGCGTGGGACAGCGGCCGGCAAAACTCCTCCGTGTCGCGGCTGGTGCACTATGCAGGAGCCCCCTTGAAGTCGGCGGGAGACTACTGGTGGCGCGTTATGGTCTGGGACGATAAAGACCGGGCTTCAGACTGGAGCGAGCCCGCTTATTGGGGCATGGGGCTGTTGGAACCCGCCGACTGGAAAGCCCGGTGGATAGGAGTGCCCTGGCAGGGAGAAGCCCCCCGGAGAGTACTCAGCCCGGTAAAGTACGAGCAGCGACAATACCCGGCACCGCTGTTTCGCAAGACATTCCGGGCCAAAGGAAAAATAACCTCTGCAAAAGCCTTCGTCACCGGGCTGGGCTACTTTGAGCTGTATATCAACGGAGAGAAAGTAGGAGACGACTATTTAGTCCCCAACTTTACCAATTACACCGTACGCGAAGACATAAAGCACTATGGCATATCCATCGACAACAAATTTCGCGGTTACAGGGTCATGTATCTGGCTTATGACATCACGCACATGCTCCGTCGCGGTGACAACGTAGCCGGGGCGATATTGGGCAACGGATTCTACGATTGCACCACCGGTTGGGTATGCTCCTTCGGGTCGCCCCGCCTGCTCTGCCAGATAGAAATCACATACGCCGACAATACCAAAGAAATGATATGCACCGACGAAACCTGGAAAGTAAAAGAGTCTCCGATTGTAGCCGATGACGTCTTCGCAGGAGAAGTCTACGATGCCAATAAAGAAACTGACGGTTGGTGCACGACGAGCTGCGACGATGCAGACTGGAGCCGGGCCGTTTATCGGAATGCCCCTGTCGGCACACTCACGGCAAACACCGCACCTACCGATAAAATCACCGAAGTGCTGGAGCCCGTATCCTTGAAAAAGCTGGACAACGGTACCTACGAAGTAGACTTTGGCAAAGAAATTTCAGGTTGGATACGGTTCAAGGACATAAAAGGGAACAAAGGCGATACACTCGATGTCAAGTACATCTGCGAGTCTCCCCTCGGAGTATACCGGTACATATTCAAGGGCACAGGCAAGGAGAGCTATGCACCCCGTTTTACATGGTACGTCTTCCGCAAAGCCGTCATATCGGGAGTACATGACCTGTCCGAAAAAAATATGACGGCAGAAGCTGTCAATACCGATGTTCCCATTGATGCAGAGTTCAGGACTTCGAACCCGCTGTTCAACAAGATAAACCAAATCTGGCGGCAAAGCCAGCTCGACAATATGCACGGGGGCATAGCCAGCGACTGTCCCCACCGAGAGAGAGCACCTTATACAGGCGATGCGCAAGTCGTGTGCACTACGGTAATGCACAACTTCGACGCTGCCGCTTTTTATCAGAAATGGATACGAGACATGAGAGATGCCCAGAATATAGAGACCGGCTATGTCCCCAACGGAGCCCCCTGGCAACCCGGTTGCGGAGGAGGAGTTCCCTGGGGCGCAGCCATGAATATCATGCCCTGGGAATTCTATCTGCACTATGGAGACAAGAAGATATTGGAAGACAACTATTTCGCCATGAAAGAGCAAATACGCTACATGCTGACATGGCTTACTCCCGACAGTACCATGCTCGCACAACGTGCCAATCTGAATGCGACCCAACCCAATTATTGGCTCAATCTGGGCGATTGGGCACCCGCATTCGACATACCCTCTGTCGAGCTCGTGCACACGTTCTATCTCTGGCGTTGTGCCGATTTTACCGCAAAAGCCGCCCGGGTGATGGGGTTGCAGGACGATGCCCGTTACTATTCGGTATTGGCCGGCAATGTAAAAAAAGCCTTCAACAAGAAATTTTACAATCCCGAAACCCGCTCTTATGGAGATTTTGGCAGCAATATATTCGCATTGGTATTAGGTGTCCCTGACGACCGTTACGACGATGTCGTGGCGACCTTGAAACACGAGATTTCGGTCAAGTACGACAACCATCTCAATACCGGGATATTCGGTACACAATTCTTTTTCGAGACACTGGCGCTGAACGGGCTCAACGACATCGCCTATAACGCCATGAATCAGGAAGATTTTCCCAGTTTCGGGAACTGGATAAAACAAGGAGCTACCGTCACCTGGGAAAAATGGAACGGAGCCGATTCCCGCAACCATCCGATGTTCGGAGGAGGACTCACTTGGTTTTACAGAATTCTTGCAGGAGTCAATGTCGATGCCGAAAGACCCGCATACGAACATATCATCATAAAGCCCATCTTGGACAAGCGGCTGCCCGAAGTCTATTACTCGCACATGACACCTTACGGCGAAGTCGTGTCCGAAATCAGGCAGACAGGCCGCAATCTGGAAATGAACGTGACCGTTCCCGTAGGGAGTACAGCCACCATATACATACCCGTAGGAGGCAATACCTCGGAAGTGACAGAAAGCGGGATATCGGTACGCGACTCGAAAGACGTCCGGTTCGAAAGGATACAAGACGGGAACTGTATCGTGCGTGTGCCGCAAGGAAAATATAAATTCAAAGTAGACAACCAATAAACTCTTTCCTATGAAAAATAGAATCGTCACGATTATCGGGCTGTTTGCCCTGTTGAGTACGGCATCTGCCGCCGGCCCGAAAGCCGATTTTAATGTAATACCCGTGCCGCGTACCATCTGTGCCGGTACGTCGGCCCCCTTTGTTCTGGATAGCAATACCAAAATATACTACGAAGAAGGGCAGAAGCGCAATGCCGCCTTTCTGCAACAATACATTACCGACATCACAGGCATTGTTCCCGAGCTGACCGATAGACCTCGGAAACGCGGGACGATAAGCCTCCGCGTCAAAGATACCTCTTCCGATGCCGAAGGGTACACCTTGACTGTCGACAAGAAAAACATACACATCGTCGGCAATTCTCCCGCAGGTGTATTCTATGCCATACAGACATTGCGCAAGGCACTCCCTGCAGGGCAGGCCTCCGAAGTGGAAATACCCTCATGTATCGTAGAAGATTCGCCCCGCTTCGCATACAGGGGAGTACATCTCGATGTAGTCAGGCACTTTTTCCCTGTCGATTCGGTAAAGCGCTATATCGACATCATTGCGCTTCACAATGTAAACCGTTTCCACTGGCATCTCACCGACGACCAGGGCTGGAGAGTAGAGATAAAGTCTCGGCCCCGGCTCACCTCCGTAGGAGCATACCGTAAACAGACGGCAGGCGACGGCACGCCTCACGGCGGGTTTTATACACAAGACGAGATACGCGACATCATCAGATATGCACAAGAGCGGTATATAACCATTATTCCCGAGATAGACATTCCCGGACACTCTGCAGCGGCATTGGCGTCATATCCCGAGATAGGATGCACCGGTGGCCCTTATGAAGTATGCGAAGTATGGGGAGGGCCGGCAGATGTACTATGCGCCGGAAAAGACGAGACCATGCAGTTTCTGCAAGATGTCTTTACCGAGATAGCCGGGCTCTTCCCCTCGCAGTACATACACATCGGGGGAGACGAATGCCCCAAACAACGTTGGAAAGAGTGCCGGGCGTGTCAGGCAAAAATAAAAGAACTCGGCATAGTCCCGGACAAAAAACACTCGGCAGAGCAGAAACTGCAAAGCTATGTCATGGTCTCGGTCGAGAAATTTCTGGCGGCAAAAGGACGTAAAGTCATCGGTTGGGATGAAATACTCGAAGGAGGCTTGGGCCCTGACGCCACAGTGCACTCCTGGAGAGGCATGGGCGGGGCCGTCGAAGCCGTCAAGCAAGGGCACGACGCCATACTTTCCCCCACGTCCCACTGTTACTTTGACTACGACCAGGAAAAAGTGACGCAGATAGACAAAGTGTACTCTCTGAATCCGGTGCCCGAAGGATTCGATTCCGAAAAGATGACACACATTTTAGGCGTCCAGGCAAACGTCTGGACCGAGTATATGCCCACTTTCGGCAGAGTGCAGTACATGCTGCTGCCACGATTGGCCGCACTCTCTGAAGTACAATGGTCCCAACCCGGCCGGATGGACTATTCGGCCTTCCTGCAACGTCTCCGTCATTTGGCACAGATATATGACAAGTACGGATACAATTACGCCAAAGTAATAGACATATTCAAATGAAATCCGAAACACATCTTTACATTTTAGCTCTGGTATTCATGTCCTTCTTATGGCCGGTATGGGCAACCGCATCCGAATTTAAGATGTTGCTACGGCTCTGGCCGCATCACCATACCGACGATTCGTTGAAAAATGAGCTGTTGGCAGCGCTGGAAGATTATCCCGGACTTTGGGATGAAGCCTGGTTTTTCATGGAATATAATACGCTTTTATCTGAGAAACATAACTGTTCGGCTCGGAAAATGGGGGAAGCTGCCCGGCAGCTGAGAGCCATAGGAATAAAGCCGTCTGTGCAGGGACTTACGATAGGACATGGAGACGGCTTTGAATTCAATACCGAGGAGTCCATTCCCGATAAATGGACAACGATAGTAAACAATGCCGGGCAGGCAACCCGAATGTGCAGTTGTCCCCGGCAGGCACAGTTCCTCGAATACGTAGAGCATACCTTTGCCCAATACGCATTACAATGCAAGCCGTCGGTAGTATGGCTCGACGACGATTTGAGAATTACGGAGCATTGGCCTGCAAAAATGCTGTGTTTTTGCAATACTTGCATATCCCTCTTCAATCAAAAATACGGATACAGTTACGAGGCTGCATCTCTCCTTGTTGCCATGAACGGCAATGCAGACAACGGTATTTTGCGCAGTCGATGGATAGAATTCTCCCAAGAAAGCCTGGCTCAAGTAGCCCGTTCTGTTGCCCGTGGCGTACATGCCGTATCACCGGAGACAATTGTCGGCTTGCAGCATCCCAATTTTCATCGCGAGTTGCTCGAAGGATACGATTGGACCCCCGTTTTTGAAGCCATTAAAGACGAGACGGGTAAGGCCCCGGCATCCCGTCCGGGCAGCGGTTTTTACGATGATCATGAACCCAGAGGCATGATACGAAAAGCATTCGACATGGCGCGGCAGATACGGCGGTTGCCCGCGTATGTAACGCAGATTGCAGCCGAAATCGAAGGCCATCCGCACAGACATACCGGAAAATCCCCTGACGGTCTGTGTACTGAGTCATTGCTATACCTCTCCATGGGGGCGACACAACTGTCATATGCCATTATATGCAGTGCATTGGAACCCATGAGCTGGTATGCCGGTAACTATTTTGGCCCTCTGTCCGCTTGCCGGTCCTTTTATGAAGAATACGTAGAGTTCAATCGAGGCACTCAGCCGGGAGGTTTGAATCCCTATATCAGCCCCGATTTCGTATTGCGTCCGCATTATCCCGGAGAACCCGCCTTCGGATGGTTTACCACCGGAGCCAATGATGTGATTTCAGAGTTGGCAACCTTAGGAATACCATTCAGTCCCGACGGAGATTACAGCTCTGCACTCTTTATGGATGCCGAGGCCGTTAAGGGATTGGGACAGAAAGAAGGGGAATCGTTGTTTCGGGAAAGAGGCATACTCATCGACCGGGCAGCTTGGAATATAGCGTGCAGCCGTGGATTTGATAAGAGACTTGACCCTTGTGGCAAATCGGTAGAAGCCGTAGAGACCCGATATTATACTTCGACGGACGGAGCGCGGGTAGCAGTAGTACCCTTCTTCAGCCTTGCGGTAAATAATGCCTCGAGGATTGCCCTGATACAGGCTGCCGACTGGGTATCGGAGCATCGGTTGCCCGTAATGACTGAGACAGCAGCACAAGTAGTGGTCGTGCCTCGGGTCGATTCCGGTTATCGCCTGCGTTCCGTTACGGTACTCAACAGCAGCATATCCCGGTATACAGGGATAAAACTGAGATTACGAGGATGCGCCTCGAAAAGCAGATACATCTGGAAACGACCCGGACATAAAAATATCCGGCTGAAAGCCGTAGCTGACGGTAGCGATGTTATAGTCACTCTGCCTGCGATGGACGGTTGGAAAATAGGTTACATAAGCATATCTCACCATTGAATTATAGAAAAGACAGTATGATAAAAAATCTTTTATTGACAATGCTTTTGACAGTCGGCATCACCGCTTCAGCCCAAGAAGCATTGGATAGCAGGCACACGATTGTCTCTCCCGAAATACATGACGATAACCGGGTTACTTTTCGGCTGAAGACCCCGGACCATGTTGCATCGGTGAGAGTAGGTAGTGATTGCTTTTCTTCAGGAGGTGCCGATTTGAAGAAAAATGCGGAAGGAATCTGGGAATATACGACCCCGGAGCCTTTGCCTTCAGAGTTGTACAGCTATTTCTATGTAGTAGATAGCATGATGATGTTAGACCCCTCTAACGTGTATATAGTCCGGGATGTATCCACGACGATGAATATCTTTATCATAGGTGGAGGCATTGGAGACCTTTATAAAGTCAATGCCGTGCCTCACGGGACGGTCTCGCGGGTATGGTACGACAGTCCGTCGTTGCAGATGAAGAGACGTCTCTCCGTCTATACACCCGCCGGATATGACCCCGGTTCGAAACGGAAATATCCGGTACTTTATCTGTTGCACGGTATGGGAGGGGACGAAGAGGCATGGTTGACCCTCGGGCGTGTGGCGCAGATAATGGACAACCTCATAGCGGCTCGCAAGGCACACCCCATGATTGTAGTAATGCCCAATGGCAATGTAGCGCAGGAAGCAGCTCCCGGAGAGTCTGCACTCGGGCTTGTCCCTCCGACGCCCTATCTGCCGAAGACGATGGAAGGGACATTCGAAAGCACATTCCCCGATATCGTGCAGTACGTCGATACGCATTATCGCACATCCCGTAAAAAGTCGCATCGTGCCATTTGCGGATTGTCGATGGGTGGGTTCCATGCCAAATTTATATCGGCACGATACCCCGACATGTTCGATTATATCGGATTGTTTTCGGCAGCCGTTGCACCCGGAGAAAAAGTACATAGTGAAGTCTACGAGAATATGGAACTCAAATTGAAAAAACAGTTCGATACCTCCCCCGAATTATATTGGATATCCATCGGTAAAGATGATTTCCTGTACAGTGCAAACCTCGATTACAGGAAATACCTTTCTCTCAACAACTATCCTTATACTTGGTTCGAGACAGAAGGCGGTCATTCTTGGAGAAATTGGCGTCACTATATTTCCCGGTTTGTTCAGGAAGTATTTAAATGACTGTAGACAAACCGGGAATTTCCGGTATGAGCAGGTGCGCCAAGACCATTTTGTTGCATCTGTATCGATAATACGGAAATGTATACGTAAAGACAAAACTAGCTCTTATATACTGATTATTAATATGTTGTGTATATAATGCAAAAAAGTCTCACATGCATAAAAGAGACAAATATGCAAATCAATTAGACAAAAATCGATAGTACTTATATGAATCGATGCATTACTTTGTATAGTGGAAACCGAACTAAATTTAATATACATGAGTCTTAACAAATTTCAAATTCCAATAAAAAATCTATGCCGGTTTTTTTACTGATGGGACTTATATTGTTTGCTCCGGTAATGATATATGCCGAGATAAAAAACGTGAAAGGCATTGTTGTAGATGAATCCGGAGAATCCCTGATTGGAGCTACCGTAAAAGAAAAAGGAACAGCCAATGTTACTGTCACAAATTTCGAAGGAGTATTCAATCTGAAACTGACGACTCCCAAACCCGTGTTGGAAATCACCTACATGGGATATGAAACAGCAACATATCCTGTGAAAACCTCACAAGTAAAAGTGGTCATGAAAGTTGCGGAAAAATTGCTCGATGAGACTGTTGTCGTGGCATACGGTACACAGCGGAAAGTCACCGTGACAGGTTCTGTCGCCTCTATCGGGGCCGACGACATCAAGAAAAGTTCTGCCCCGAATATCACGGCAGCCATTGCCGGACGGCTTCCCGGTCTGACGACCATACAGACCAACGGTGCCCCGGGCAAGGACGAAGTGACGATGTTTTTACGCGGGGCAGCTACGTACAACGATAAGAAACCCTTGATTCTGGTCGACGGTATTCCCCGGGAAAGCATTCGCGAAATAGATGCCAACGAAGTACAGTCGATTACCGTGCTCAAAGACGCCAGTTCTACAGCCGTATTCGGAGTGCGGGGAGCCAATGGAGTTATCCTTGTGACCACCCGGAGAGGTGAGAAAGGGAAAGTCTCCGTACGTCCCTCCCTCTCGTATAGTATGCAGACATTTGCCCGCAAATCTACCCGGCGCAATTCGTGGGATTATGTGCGCTTGCTCAACGAAGCACGCAAAAATGAAGGAGCAGCCCCCGAGTTTGACGAAAAAGACATTGCCAAGTTCGATGCTTGGCGCGATGGTTCGGGGCCCTCTGACCCCGTAGACCGTTATTGGTATCCCAATACCGACTGGCAAAGCATTTACTTCAAAGACTATGCCTCCATGGTGAAAGCCAATGTCGACATATCGGGAGGTTCCGACCGCTTGCAGTACTTTGTAAATGCAGGATATGTATACCAGGGGGGTATGTACAATACCGAACCGAAATCGCAACTGGGATACGACCCCCAGGCGAAGATGAACCGTTATAATTTCCGTTCCAATATCGACTATTCATTCAGCAAATGGATAAAAGCCTCTTTTGACCTCTCCAGTTTTATCGAAAAAGTAAACGGGACGAACGGGGTGGAATCGGCCGTCTGGGGCGACGCGATAACGGCCCGGCCCACATCTCCCGGCCCGCTTACCGTAGCCGGATTCAAAGTACGTGAAAACGGGACCGACTCCGAAGGCAACGTCCTTGTGCACGACGTCAGGCCCGGGCAGGTGGTACACGACCCGGTACAGACCTTGGAATCGGGGTACGGCAATATGAATCGCAGCGGATACAATTTGCAGACACGTTCCGGAGTGAATGCCATAGCGTCGTTGAATGTAGACCTCGGATTTATTACAAAAGGCCTGAGCCTGAAAGGGCTGGCATCGTTCGAGTCGAGGAGCAATAACGTGACCACCGCATTGAAAGGTTTCGTGACCTACAAGTATGAGCGCAAGCCTGCCGGTCTGGACCAGCCGATTTACACCTTCGACGGGGATAATGAGGAGGACGACCCCTTGAGCCTGCACCGCTCCACGACAAGCAACTACTTCCTCAATATGCAGATGCAGCTCAATTACAACCGCACATTCAACAGCAGGCACTATGTAACCGGTATGGTGCTTTTCCAGAGAGATTTGCGCGAGATGGCCAGCGGTGACATCCCTTACAATATGGTGGGACTGTCGGCACGCGGTACATACGCATTCGATAGCCGTTATCTGGCAGAGGTCAATATCGGTTACAACGGGACGGAGCAGTTTGCCCCCTCCAATCGTTTCGGATTTTTCCCGGCATTCTCTTTGGGTTGGGTCATATCGAACGAATCCTTTATGGACAATTTGCGCAATAACGGAATCATCTCCAATTTGAAGCTAAGGGCATCTGTCGGCAAAGTCGGGAATGACGGTCTGGGAAGCACCCGGTTCCTGTATCTGGACAATATCGACCTGCAATACCATACCAGCCATATCCCCTCATTAGGGAACGGAGGCAAAATTTACGAACGGATGGTAGGGAACAAGAACATCCATTGGGAAGTAGCGTGGAAGCAGAACTATGCCGTCGATTTGACGCTTTTCGATGACTTGGACTTGACTTTCGATTACTTTATCGAAGACCGTAGCGACATTCTTATCGAGAGGAATACCGTCCCGGCCATCTCCGGACTTACATCCTCGCAATTGCCGAGAGTGAATATGGGCGAGATAAAGAACAAGGGATACGAAATCACCTTGGACTATAATACAGACATCACCCGTGATTTGAACATCAATTTTGGCGGAAACTTCTCTTATGCAAGAAACAAGGTCATATCGGCCGATGAAGCCGTATTGTCGAGCGACTATGCCTACAGATACCGTGAGACCGGATTCTCTTTGGGGCAGAATTGGGGATACATTATCGACCATACCGTAGACCCTGAGCATGGAAAAGACGGTTCCGGATTCTTCAACAGTAAAGAAGATGTCATCAATAGCGGGCTTACCTATGAGACCGGAGGAGGAATCCCCCAGCCGGGAGACTTTATCTACAAAGACCTGAATGGAGACCATATTATCAATGAGAAAGACATGGCCCCTATCAAGTACTCTTCTCTGGTGCCCCGTATAAGCTACGGCTTCCATATAGGAGCCTCTTACAAAGGATTCGATTTCTCCGTCATGTTCCAAGGCGTAGGACAATACTCCAAATACTATTCGGGACGGGGCATATTTGAAGAAGAAGGCTCCAAATACTATTTGGACATTTGCGACAACCGCTGGAATGAAGAGCGCTATGCCAACGGGGAGAAAATCACGCATCCGCGTTTGGCAAATTCCGGTTCCGTGAGCCATATACAGAATAGTTACTATATAATGGATGCCGCCTATATGCGTCTCAAGAATGCAGAGATAGGATATACCTTCCCCGCACGGCTTACTCGCAAAGCGAAAATGAACCATGTACGCATCTATATCTCCGGTGACAATCTCTGTACGTGGACAGCGCTGCCTACAAAAGCATTCGACCCGGAACAGGCATCGGTAGTAGACTACCCCTTGATGCGGACATTCAATTGTGGAATCAATATTCAATTCTAATATCCCCAGATATGAAAAAGAAACTATTATATACCTGCATTGCGGCCTCTTTTGCACTATCGTTAGGCTCTTGTAGCGATGTGATGGACGTTACACCTGACGGACGTCTCTCTCTCGAAGAAGTATTTGCCAATCCCGATTATACGGCCGCTTATTTTTCCCAGGCATTCGATAATTTGCCTCATAAAATGATGAACTATTATTGGTTCGACAACCTGCCTTCGGCGCTGAGCGATGAGTCTTGGTCATGCGACGATGTGGAAGGGGTCGGCGCCATCAATGCCTATAAAGGGCAGGGCAGTGCCCGTGAAAATCTCTTCGAGACATGTTATAACGAAAACTTCGAATGCCAGTATTGGGAAAGATATTGGAAGTCGATACGCACCATAAATGTCTTTTTACAGAATATCCCTACCGCTGCAGTCAACAGCGAGATAGACCGGTCGAGAATGACGGCCGAGGCACATGTATTGCGGGCTTACTATTACTTGCAGTTGATAAAATGGTATGGAGCGCTTCCCATAATAAAAGTCCCTTTCCCGGACGATGTCGACTACTCGACCGTAAAAAAGAGCTCGGCCGTAGACTGCCTCAAGTTTGTCGTAGAAGATTGCGAGACGGCTATGCTGTGCGAAGACCTGCCGTGGCGTATAGTGAACGACCGGGAATTCAGGCGCCTGACCCGCGCCATGGCTGCAGCTATCCGTTCCCAAGCTGCTCTGTATGCCGCAAGCCCGCTGTATAATACCGGTGGCGAAAATCTCTGGGACTATGCTTACGAGAAAAACAAGGACAGCTATCAGAAGCTGAAAGCCAATGGGTATGAGCTGTACACACAACAACATCATCCGGAAGAATATCTGAATGCCTATGGAGAGTATTTCGCGCAAAATGCCACAGGTGGGGCAAATCCTATCGACCGCGAAACCATTTGGTTGGACATCAAGGACAACTGGGGCATGTGGTGGGTATGGGGCCTGCCTATACAGAGCAATTACAGGGCCGGTTGCGTGCCTTCCCAGGAGTTGGTCGATGCCTATGATATGCTCGAAACTGGGAAACCCGTTCTGGACTTGAAGCAACCCTACCTCGACGAGACACATTTGCAGCCTAACTATACCGAGGGCTCAGGGTACAATCCGGCACGCCCTTACGAAGGCAGAGACCCTCGCTTCTATGCCACGATAATCTATAACGGGGCTTCTATATACGTAGGTAACACCAAATCTGTCGTGCAGACTTATAACGGAGGCAATAGCGAACTTCGCGACAATGACCGCCGGTACACCCGTACCGGTTATTACCTGAACAAATACCGTAACTGGCAAGCCTATTCCGGTCTCTCCGGACAAGACGGCAAGTGGAAGCATTATCGTATGGGAGAAGTATATCTCAATCTGGCCGAAGCCGCCATTGAAGCCGGGCATATAGACGAAGGGCTGGCGCTTATCAACGATATACGGCATCGCGCCGGGTTCGACCCGTCGGTAGACGTCACCGCGACTACCCAGGAGGAAGCCCGCTTGTTGTTGAGGCACGAACGCCAAGTTGAGTTTGCCTTCGAAGAACACCGTTTCTTCGATACAAGAAGATGGACGAGAAACGAAGAAGATCTGGAGAACGAAAAGTTCTGTACCGGTATGAGGGCCAAACGTTCGGGGCTCAAACTGACATACGAACGCTTTATCGTCGGTTCTGACGGTTCGTCGCCCAGCAAGCTTTCCTATAAAGCTAAATGGCATTTCTTGCCGATACCGATTGATGATGTGTCATCATTGGAAGACCAGACCGGAGACCGCTGGCAGAATTATGGTTGGTAACAAGTCTTAAAAATATAATCATGAAAAAAATAAGAAAAATAGTAATGATTGTTGTGGCGGCTTGCTCTCTGGCAGGAGTTGGAGAGGCTGCTTCTCAAACAAAACATCTGGCCGGAGTCGTTCGCGACGAGGCAGGAAACCCCGTTCCCGGAGTATCCGTCAAAATATTGGATTCATGGCAATACGTCATAACCGATTCTGAAGGCAGATTCTATATAAATACCGATAAAGCCGACGGCAAACTCTCTTTTAGCTGTATCGGTTATAAAAACGAGATATTGCCGATAACCGAAAATTCGGATATGGAAGTGAAAATGCTCCCCGATGCCTCATGCAGCGATGAAATGCTCGACATTGCCTTAGACCGTACCGAACCGCGTTTTTCCTACACCGGGTCTATGAGTACCGTGAAGAGCCGAGAGATAGAACTGTGGCAGTCCAAAGGCCTTACCGAAACCCTTCAAGGAAAGCTCGCGGGATATCATGACGGACATATCAGGGGACTCAGTTCGATGAACGGCGAAGCGATATTGATAGTGCTCGACGGAGTGCCGGCGCCAACCCTCGATTTGAATTCGCTCGACCCGAGAAGCATAGAGTCGGTCTCTATACTGAAAGATGCCGCAGCAAAGGCACTCTATGGCCCCCTTGGAGCACAGGGAGTGATATTGGTTACGACCAAGAAAGGCCGTCCCGGGAAAACTCAAGTCAATGTGAATCTGAATTTTGCTCTTGAGATGCCTACTGTAAAGGCCGATATGCTCGACTCTTACCAATACGCTGTTTTACGTAATCAGGCACTGGCCAATGACGGGTTGCAACCCGTTTACAGCCCGGACGACATCACTGCTTTTGCCGATGGTACCGGTATCGACAACGACTGGCGCAAAATTTTTCTGAAAGACATGCGTACCTCGCAACGGTACAATATAGAACTCAACGGAGGAAATGAGAGAGTACGTTATTATGTCAACGGCGGTTATGCCCGTACGGAAGGAATGTATAAAGTAGACTGGAAAGAAAAGTATAATCCCGCCAACTTCGAGAACCGTTTTACACTGGTATCGAATATCGATGTCGACTTGTTCAGCTTTATGACGGCATTCCTCAATACAAATATGAGGATATACCGTAACAATGAAACCCGGGGAGGAGATATTATCAATAAAATTTATACGACCCCCAATACGATAGAAGGGCCTTTGGTCGACGGTAAAATCGTAACCACCGAGAATTTCTCCGATCCTATATATGGTTCTATCAATTATAAAGGAGTAAATCAGGAGACAGCCACGGATGTGAATGCCGATTTCGGGTTGAATCTGGATTTGAGTGCCCTCACCAAAGGACTTTCGCTTAAAGGCATTGTCGGGTACCACTCATATTATACCGGTATCCGGAACGGGGAGTACGACTATGCCCGTTACGTAAGGAATGAAGAAGGGGAACTCGTACTCTTCGGTACCAACGTGGAGAAAGCCTTGAGTTGGTCCAAGAGCGCGTCGACCGTATATTTTATGAATTTTCAAGGAATGCTCGAATATAACCGCACTTTCGGAGCCCATTCGGTCGATGCCTTTTTGAATTATCTGGCCGAAGACCGTCTCGGTGACAGTACCAGTGCCGGATGGTTGCTGCCTTTCCGCCGGATACAATTGGGTGGACATGCAAAATATGGCTACGATGGCCGCTATTTCCTGCAATTCGACTTTACACATGCCGGTTCCGAACAGATGAGGAAAGGCAATCAGTTTCATTTCTCTCCGACAGTTTCCGGTGCCTGGGTGGTATCGAATGAGAAATTTATGAAAAACCAGAGCGTACTGGATTTCTTGAAATTCAGGTTGTCATTCGGGGCTCTTCAGTACGACAACTTGTGGAATTTTTCGAGCCGTTACCTGTATGCCGATGACATCAGAGATATGGGCGGTAGCGGGCTCATAGGCTCTATATTTACCAATTTTCTCGTCACAGAAGGAGCCTTGGGCAATCCGGATATCAAATGGGAAAAGTCGTACCAGCAAAACTATGGCGTAGATATGACTCTCTTCAACTCGTTGAGCCTGTCGGTAGACTATTGGCGTACCCAACAGAGAGGAGTGTTGTGCCAGAGCGACTTGACCCCTGCCCTGAGTGGTTTCACCGGAGACAAACTGCCCTATACGAATGTCGGCAAAGTACAGAATCAGGGAGTAGATATCGAAGTCGGATATAGCAAAAAATGGAATTCCGGGTTTGAAATCGGGGTGACCGGAGACTTCGCTTGGAACAAGAACGAGATAATCGATGCAAACGACCTCAATTATTCCAGTATCGGGTATTATTACCCCTTCCGCAAGACCGGATACAGCATCGGGCAGAAATTCGGTTATCTAATCGATTATTCCAACGGTAACGGCTTTTTCAACAGCCGGCAGGAAATTGCAGACCGTAAACTCGTTTATCAGGGCGTCACACCCCGTGTCGGTGACTTTATCTATCGCGACCTGAACAGTGACGGTCTTATCGACGAGCGAGACAAAGCCCCTCTCGATGGGGTAAAAACCATGCCCAGCTTTATGGCAGGGGCTTCCGTACAGATGAAATATAAAAACTTCGACCTCTATATCCAGTTGCAGGGAGAGACCGGGCGCAATGCCTTTTATGACGGGCTTGGTGTATTCGAAAATCAGGCACAAGGTGTATATCTGGACATACACCGGAATGCCTGGACTCCCGAACGCTATGCCGCCGGGGAAAAAATAGAATATCCGGCATTGACATCGACAACTTCATCGAGCTTGCTGGCCAATGAATTTTTTGTCTCCAAAGCAAATTATCTGCGGCTCAAGAACGTCACTTTAGGGTACTCTTTACCTGATAAAATCGTTAAGAAGATGAAAATGAACCAGTTCCGAATATATATCACAGGGCAAAACCTCCTGTCGATGACCGACCTTAAGTTCAAAGGATTTGATCCTGAGTCCAAGAGCATCGATTCGTTTGTGTACAGGATGTTTAATTTCGGGTTGAATATCAATTTCTAAATAAATATAGGATAAGTAAAATGAAAAGATACAGATTATCATATATTGCACTGGCCGCATGGGCGGTAATCTCATTCGGCTGCACCTCTATCGAAGATTATCCTGACGGAAGACTGGAATTTGACCAGATATTCGAAAATCAGAAACTTCTCGGAGGCTACCTCAACAGTTGTTACGGTGCAATCGGGAATAACATGGGAAACAATTATACAGATAATACGTTTCTGGCTTCGGCAAGCGATGAAGCCCATGACGTAGGCGATGTCACCAATGGAGTGATGTCCCAGTGGTGCAACGGCTTTGTATCGGCATTCTCCAATCCGTTGGGAACTCCGGAAAAGTGGGATTATTATGAACCTATCAGGAAATGCAACATCATAATTGCCCGTATCGCTACCGCTAATATGCACTTGGAAGACCAGCGGGAAAGCTACAAAGGAGAAGCACACGGCCTCAGAGCCTTTTATTATCTCCAGATGATTAAGAATTACGGAGGAGTGCCCATTATCCTCGACGACCCCTCTGCCGAAGGGTACGACTTCTCCAAACTGCGTCGTGCAACGTTCTCCGAGTGTGCCCGGCAGATTATTTCAGACTGTCGTATTTCCATGGAAAATAAGACACTGGGATGGCACTCCGGGTCATCCGATAGTTACCGCTTCCGGTGGAGCAAGGCGATGAGTGCGGCAATAATGTCACAAGCCGCCTTATATGCGGCCAGTCCCCTCAATAACGATGGCACGTTGGATTGGGACGAAGCTGCCCAGATAACGAAAGAAGCGCTGGACCTCTGTCTGGCAAACGGGTATTCCCTGTACAAGGCCGTCCCCTCGGGAGGATTTGCCTCCTTGGCATATACCCCTTACGACATGTATTTCATGACAGCAGCCGATGTAAGGGGAGTAGAAGACCCGGAAACGATAATGACCGGGCGTAACAAACTCACCGTGTGGGAGCATTGCGGATTGCCCGTTACCGAAGGGCAAGTACGGGCAGGCTCATGCCCTTCGCAGGAGCTGGTAGACAGCTATGAGACCATCGACGGAGAGATGCCTATACTCGGATACGAAGACGAAGACCATTTGAGACCCATCATCAATCCGAAAGCCGTGCTGTATGATGAGAATAATCCCTTTGCCAATCGGGACCCGCGCCTGAAAGCGTCGATATACTATAACGGGGCTCCCTTTCAGGTCGGAGGAGACACCTACGTCTGGACATTCGAAGGAGGAAATTGTGCTTTGTCGAGTACGAACCGGAGAAATACACGTACAGGATATTATATGCGTAAGTTCGGAAACCCCACGTCAAACCGTGCCAACGGTAACAATGACGGCTACTTCCGTATATTCCGTCTGGCAGAGTTGTACCTCAATTATGCCGAAGCCTTGAATGAAGCCGAAGCATCTGATATAGCTCCCGATGCCGCTGTAGATGCGGTAAATGCAGTCAGGGACAGAGTAGGGATGCCCGACATTCCGTACGGGCTGGCAAAAGACGAGTTTCGGAAAAGATTACGCAACGAGCGCCGGGTGGAATTTGCCTTTGAAGAACAGCGTTTTTATGACGTGCGTCGTTGGAAAATACTGCATGAGACCGACCGGATTGTCACCGGTATGCGGGTGACGGACGAAGGCAAATACGAACGGTTTGTCGTAAGTCGGCGCAATGCGTATACAGACAAGTTCCTTCGTTTCCCGATACCGGGAGAAGAAGCGATACGCTTGCAGGTACATACCGGGCTCAATTTCCAGAATCCCGGATGGGAATAATCCCTTATAATGTTTCCTTAAAAGTAAAAAAGAACCGGAAAGTAAATATAACAAGATGAGCAAACAAGAAAAAATCATTCTGGCAGGATTGAGCCTGTTGCTGGTGACGTCAACGCTGAAAGCCCAGACATGGGAGACATATCCCGATACATGGGTGGCTGTTGACGAATTGGGGAGAAATGTAGCCCAGTCCGATGAGGGTGTGACACGCGGCAGTATCGACAAGAACTGCACAGTCGGCATGTTTTATTACATCTGGCACGGAATGCATCCGATGGCAGGAAAAGATGTGACGGAACTTCTCAAGGAAAATCCCGATAATCCCGATTGGGGAGCCGAGCAGACCTTCCATTGGGGGAGTAAGCCCTGGTTGGGATACTACACGGCAGGAGACAAATACGTCGTGGCCAAGCACATGCAGATGCTGGTCGATGCAGGAGTAGATTTTCTCTTCCTGGATGCTACCAACAGTTATCATTATCCCACGCGGGTAGAAGTGCTGATGCGCGAGATGGACCGGCGGGAGGCTTTGGGCATGAAAAGCCCGAAACTGGCATTTATGGTACACTCCAACGCTACGGCAACAGCCGAGAATATATACAATACCTTTTATAAGGATAGTAAATATGATAAGTACTGGTTCGAGTATGAGGGTAAACCTCTCTTGCTCGGGAATAAGGCCGAGATATCCCATACCCTGGTGAAAGGATTGGTAGACCGCTTTACCTTCCGTAATTCCTGGGCGTGGATGGGCGGGGCGAATGCCGACGAGTGGGCTTGGCTCGAATATTATCCGCAACGTCCCGGATGGACAAGCGTGTACAACAGTATTTTGGGGACGACGGTGAAGAAGACCGAACAAATCTCGGTCAGCGTAGCCCAGCATGCGACGACCAAAGTGGGGAAGAGCTACCACGGGGGCAAACAGCCGGCATACGACAAATACGGGCTATGCGAAGAAACCCCTTACGGGCTGTATTTCCAAGAACAGTGGAACCACGCCATAGATGTGCATCCGCCCATCGTGATGGTGACCCAGTTCAACGAATGGATAGCCCAGCGGTTTGTGATTCACAATCAGGGAGAATATGGAAACATCCGTCCGGGAGCCACAGCCAAAATCGGGGAGACATACTTCGTCGATGTCTACAACGCCGAGTTCAGCCGCGATTTGGAACCCGGTACACACCCCCTGATACGGGACAACTACTATTTGCAGTTGGTTTCCAATACACGCAAGTACCGGGGAGTAAATAAGATACCGGTGCCCACTGTAAACCTGTCGATAGATATAAACGGGGATTTTTCCCAGTGGGATGCCGAGCCTGTGGAATATCGGGACGATAAAGGCGATGTAGCATACATATCGAGAGACGTGCAGACGGCAGAGACCCTTGAACGGAAATCCAACGACATTGTCATGGCCAAAGTAACCAAAGACGCCGGCAATATCTATTTCTATGTAGAGACGATGGACGATATAAGCGACTTCGAATCATCGAAATACTGGATGCGCCTGCTACTCAACACCGATACTGACTACACGACCGGATGGGGCGGATACGATTATATGGTGTACAAAGATGCCGCTACCGGCAAATATTCGTTGATGAAGAACCGGCAAGACAAATTCCTCTGGGAAACGGTAACCCCTGTGGAATATAAGGTTGTAGGAAACCGGATGCACGTATCTGTACCCAGAGCTGCGTTAGGACTCGCCGGAGACGGGGACATAGACTTCAAATGGGCCGATAATATCACCGATAACGACCCCGACATCATGACATTTATATCGGACGGGGATGTCGCACCCAACGGACGTTTCAACTATCGTTACAAAGGGGCTTCCTTGCCCTCTGCGGTAAGCCGTGTCGAGAAAGACGATACAAATTTCACAATAACCTGTACCGACGGGAATGTGGCATTCTCCTACAATGATTCTGCCGAAGTATCCATTCAGGTTTTCGATATTATGGGGCGTATGATGAAGTCGATAGAAGAGCCCGGACACGGTGCACGGATGATGTTGGACGATGGAGTATATATGACCCGGTATTCCCTTGATGGCAGGTCGGGTACGCAGAAATTCGTAGTAAGGTAAACTGGTAGCCCGCATTCCTTGAACCCCTTTTCGGCAAAAAAATGCAGAGCCTTTTGCGGAACAGGGGGCGGGAGTGTGGTACCGGACAAAGGAAAATGGCATATAAAAAAAGAGATATGTAATATTTATTATTCACTTAAATCAAAACAATTATGAAATTGAAGTTATTACATTTGGTATTGTGTTGCTTGTTAGCAACAAGTGCGTTTGCACATAGAGACGACTATTTCAGGTTCACAATGGGAGACAATCCTGCAAATGACGGTTGGACGATAACCGGAGGAACGGGAGAAGCTCTTGATGGTCTGTATGTAGTGATGGCAGATGCCTCCGGAACTGTGACTTGGACTCGTGACCTGAAGTCGCAACCCGGGGAGAAAAATCAGCCTTACGTGTCGCAGGCAATATTGAAGTTCATCAGTGGAACCGACACAGGAGGGGAAGCCCATGTCGTACCTAAAGTTATTTTGAAAGACGAAGAAGGAAATGCCTTGAAAACATTTGTTTTCGAAACGGCGCCTGATAATTTGGAATTGCAAGTTTGCGATACGGCAAAAGTAGAGATGACAGAAGAATTGACGAAAGAAATCAGATATATCGATGTCACATTCGAAAACATGAAAGAAGGAGAAATGGTATCATTCAACTATATCGATTTGATATCCGATTGGTTCATGCCCGAATTGAGAATGAACGATACTATCTATATCCAGGCAGAAGACTACGACGAGTTCTGGATAAACAACCGTAAAGCCTATTCTCCCATAGGCGGAGGGGCCAACAGTTATCGGAACGATGACGCCGATTTGTATGTTGCCTTCCAAGATGACGGAGCTTTCTTCCAGTCGTGGACTTTGGGGCATGGGCACAAAGACAACTGGTATGGAATGGCTGTAAAGAACATGACTCCCAGCGGAAGCGATTGGATGACTTATAAAGGGGATTACGTAGATGGGACTTCCAATATAATAACAGCCGAAAGCGCAAAGAAAAACTGGGGTGCCTGGTTGGAATATACATTTGACGTACCCGAAGATTGCGTGGCCGATATATCTTTGAAGATAGGTACTCATTGGCTTGTATATTCTCAAGTCGGAGGTGTGGGAACCGGTAATTTCGGTAAATCTCGTGAAGAAGGAGGATATGTAGTAGAAGGCATGGCCGAAGACTGGGTAAAGAAATATTGTGCAACGGTAGTGACTTCTCTCGATGGTAACAACCTGACCACCAACTGGAGTTCATATCCGAAACTTAATGGACATTCGCAACTGGAATATGCAGCTTTGGCAAGCGACCCTTACAGCGGATGGACGAGCACGCAAGTACTTAAAGACGGCAATCTGGTAAACAGCGATACTCTGTTTATATACCCGAATCCTCGTTCGGGTGACCCCGACAATGGCAATCCGATGGTTGTATGGTCTACCTATTACAAGAGCGAACTGTATAAGGAACTTGCACAGATAACCGGAGATGAATCACTCAATGCCTATATAAAACCCGACTATGCGGATGTTCCCCTGACCAAAGGACGTCACACCTTGAAAGTACAGTCGTTGGCACCAATGATGCATTTCGATGAAATAAGGATTACAGCGAAAAAAGGTACCGTAGGGATCGAAAAATCGATTGCAGAAGACACTGAAAAACTCGTCGTATATCCCTCTCCGGCAACGGACGTTTTACATATCAAAGGAATCGAAAGCAATTATGCCATCATCGATTTGAGAAGTGGTGCAACCGTTATCGAAGGCTTTGGAAATACCGTAGATGTATCCGGTCTGAGCGCAGGAGTATATGCTGTCAGAGTAGGAACACAGACCCAAAGTTTTATCAAAAAATAATTGAGTAAAACACCTTTTAAAAGTCGGAGTTTCCTGTTGCAGTAATGACAGGAGCTCCGGCTTGTATTATAAATATCCGGAAAACAGATATAAGGACAAACCTATGAAGTTCATCAGAATATTCGCACTCTTGCCGTTCTTAGGAGTTGTGTCGATAATGAATATATCGGCACGCAGTCTCAGCAGCGATTTGAAGACCTTGGCGCAAAACAGCCGGTACAAGATGATGCTCTGTGCCCATCGCGGGAACACTGCCGCCGGATTTGAAAACAACGTACCCGAGAGGCTCTCGAATGGGCGGTAGCGAAAGGCATCGATATGATAGAGATAGATGCCCGTGTGACAAAAGACAGCGTTATTGTAAACTTTCACGACCCTTATATCGATGCTACTACCAACGGCACAGGTGTGTTGGGAGCTATGACTTACAATGATAGTAGTACCTTTGTGGCGGTTAAAACGTCATATGATTTTAGCTATTAAGAAGTTAGTTAGACTATAGAATAATCGTTAAATAAAAACAAATATTGTAAAGAAGATAAGCAGGATATAAATTATATCTCGCCTGAGGTTCAAATAATTGTAGTTGAGGTTGAAAAAGGATTTGCGCAATCCTCTCGTATAGACGGAATTTTTGAAGATAATGCAGAAAATGATTTCTGGACAATTAAATTAATAACAGATCACTATATCAATGAAAATAACGAGACATATAACCACGATGTTGTTCAAGGCAACTATTTCTTTGTTAACACTGGCATTTGTAGCTTGTAAAAGCGAAATAGAGGCTTCATTAACTGATACTGATACATTAGAATTTGGAGTCAATCTAATAATGTTGCCTGACACGAGAACACACTTAGGTGATAAGACAGATAATCATTACGAGTTGCTTTGGTCAGCAGGAGACAAAATATCCGTAAATGGATATCAATCAGAAGAGGTGCCAAACGAATATGTAAATTCTGTGAATGCTACTTTTACAGTCCCAAATATGCAGCCAGCCTCTTCATATAGCGTGGTTTATCCGTCTTCAGTTGTGGATAGTGAAGATTATACAAAAATACATCTTCCTTTTACCTATTGCCACACAGAAACAGGTATTCCTGCTGGTTCATCAGTTGCAGTTGCTAAAACATCCGATTCTCAGTATATACACCTAAAACATATTTGTGGCTTCCTGAGAGTTACTATCAATGACAATGAGAATTCATCATACCCTAAGGTTATGCTTTCCATACCGGGAGCAGCATTAGCTGGCGAATTTGAGGTAAATTACGAATCTGCAAGCATTACACCAATTGAAGGCCTTAACCAAATCTCCATTTCTGATGTAATTATTAAAGATGGCAAGGCAGAAATTGTATTCCCTTTACCAGCAGGCGAATATTCTGACCTTGTGGTACATGTATACGATGGGAACAAATGTCTAAGAAAGGTTGTGAAAAAAATGACTATCCAGTCGGGAAGGATTTTAAATGTACCGGCTGTTGACTATAACACCTTAGAACAAGAAACCTACACCGGTCAAGGCAAGGTTCTTGATGCAACTACAGGAAAAGGCATTGCAGGAATTTCTGTATCTGATGGTTACACTGTAACTAAAACTGATGCGAATGGCGTATATCGAATTCCATTGCATTCAGATGCGCGTTTTATTTACTATTCAACCCCATCAGGATATAATATAAACTTAACTCAATCAAAGACTCCTGATTTCTACAGTAAAATTGCAGATCCAACCCAGGTAAATATTGCCGATTTCCATCTTACACCCTCTGATAATGGAGATAATTTTACTTTGATAGGTGTGGGTGACCCTCAATGTTCAAGTAATTCAGAGCTAAACCGTTACACTACCGAAACAATAGCTGATATCGTTTCAACAACAAGAAATGCTGGTTACAAAAATGTGGTTGCTGTCACGTTAGGTGACGTTACGTTCGACTCGAATAATCTATATGAAAGCCTAAAAAACTCTATGTCAAATGTAGCTATATCAGGCAATGATTATATCCCATTCTTTCAGACTATTGGCAATCATGATCATGATGGTTTGAGCCAGACTGACCCGACAGGACTCTTCCAAAGCCATTTCGGTCCGACTGATTATTCCTTTAATGTAGGTAAGGCTCATATAGTCGTTATGGATAATGTGTATGAAACTTCTATATCATCAACCTCAAAGCCGAATGGCAAGAAATGGGACTATCAGGCTGGATACACCGAACAACAATACAATTGGTTGAAAGCAGACTTAAGCAATGTGGAAAATCCACAGGAGAAATTATTAATATTTTGTGGACATATTCCTTTTAGAGCAGGAGGTTCTAATAACGGTTCCAATGTTAACACTGATAAATTTTACTCTGAAGTGCTGTCCTTGATGACTCAGTTTAATGAAGCTCATATCATGATAGGGCATACGCATTACTCACAAAACTGGATTCATGCTAACTATAAATGTCAGAATGGTAAGCCTGTTTATGAACACATCCATGGTGCTGCCTCTGGAGCTTGGTGGTCAACCTATAATACGGACAAGTTCGGAGGTCCATCAGGATATTCAATCTACTCCATTGAAGGAAATTCCATTGTGGATTGGACTGCCAAAGGAACAGGTAGACCTGCTGGCTACCAAATGAGAGTGTTTGATGGCAATAAAATGCTTACAGGAACGAAAGGCTACAAGCTCAACTGGTATACAACCTCTACACTTTCTTTGACAGACGAATGTAAGATTAAAGGTAACGAAAATCTTCAGAATGCATTTGTAGTTCAGATTTGGGATGATGATTCTGATAACTGGAAAGTAGAGTTGAGACAGAATGACGCAAAGGTAGGCGACTTCACAAGGCTTGCTGATAAGTCTTGTTCCAATGTTTGGGCTTCTTCGTTCTTTTATAATGAAGCGAATAAAAAGACAGATACATATTGCGGGACTACTGCCAGTCACTATTGGTATTTTAAGCCAAGCAATAATGTTAAACCGTCTGAGATGGACAACTGGAGTGTAGTGGCTACATTTACTAACCCATATAGTGGGAAGGTAAAACAATACAAGTGTGATGCTTTCACAACGGACTATTCTTCTTTGAAACAACAAATAGGCGAAAATCAACAATTAACATATTAATGCTAAATGAATGAAAATCGACTATTTAAAATGGGTGTAAGGGGTAATAATATCTCCCTATGTATATAAAAACATCAGATACACGATGTATAACCATTATCACAATAATTAAAAAATTGTACAATATGAAAAGAACATTTCTATTCGTAGCATTACTATTGATATTTTCAGGGGCGGCATTAGCCAAAAAAGGCCCTAAAAATATTATTATCATGATAGGCGACGGCATGGGAATAAATCAGGTACAGGCTGCATATACCTCTAATGGAGGCTATCTGAATATGACCGACCGCTGCCCCTACTCAGGATTGAGGCGTACAAATTCGGCAAGCGACTACATTACCGACTCGGCAGCCGGAGGTCCAGCCATAGCAACAGGAGTAAAGACCAAGAACAATATGGTAGGCATGTCCCCCGATACAGTACCTTTGAACTCTATCATACGTTTGGCGACACTCAAGGGCCTCTCTACCGGAGTCATTGCCACCCACTCCGTGACAGACGCGACACCGGCATCATTTGTCGCACATCGGCCCCACCGGTTTATGCACGAGGAGATAGCCGCCGATTATCTGGCAAGCGACATTACTCTTTTTATCGGAGGCGGAAAAATGCACTTTGAAAAAAGAAAAGACGGGCGCGACATCTCTGAAGAACTCCGGGCAAAAGGATATGAAATAGTATATTCATTGGAAGAGGCCCGGAAAACAACCGGGGACAAATTAGGGGCTTTAATAGCCGAAGACGCAGTAGAGCCTGCCTCTCGGCGCGACCCTGACCTGCTGGCAGATGCCACACAATTGGCTATCGACAAGTTGAGCAGTAACAAGAAAGGGTTCGTGCTTATGGTAGAAGGGTCGCAGATAGACAAAGGCGGGCACAAGAATGACCAGAACTATATGATTAGCGAAACATTGGACTTTGACAGGGCAGTAGGCAAAGCACTCGACTTTGCCCAAAAAGATAAAAATACGCTTGTCCTGATTACCGCCGACCACGAAACAGGAGGAGTAACCGTTGCCGAAGGACACTATGGCAAGAAAAAAGTGGTCGTAAAATTCAATACCGGATGGCATACCGCATCGCCTGTGCCCTTTTTCGCTTACGGGCCCGGAGCAGAACTCTTCTCCGGATTCAAAGACAATACAGCTCCTTTTACCTGATGAAGGACTTATTGAAGTTAAAATAAATACGCGCGTGCCTCCCTCTCCTGGAAAAGCAGCAGAATGCCGTGCCGGAAAAGAAAAAAAACGAATTATATCATGAACAGGAAAAAGATGAGAACGAAAAAATATATCACCGTTATACCCCATGCGCCATTCATTACTATGGTGGCACTGCTCTTGTTGTGTACAGGAGCTGCAAAAGCAAAAGATTACCATATGGGGACATACAATATCCGTTGCATAAACGCTACCTTGACCGGTCTGCGGGACTGGGACAACCGGAAAGAATACGTTGCCAAAATCATTACAGACAACCGCTTCGACGTCATCGGATTACAGGAAATCGCCAATGACGACCAGGAAAACGACCTCCGGCAATTATTACCTGAATATTCGATGGTTACCTGGGGGCGTGAAAGTGCCGAGAAGAACGAAGGAGAACGGTTGGCAGTAGCTTTTAAAACCTCTGATTTTAACCTTCTGGACTGGGGGTATTATTTCCTGACTCCCGACCCGAAGGTGCCCGGACTGGCTTGGGACGCTGGATGTAAGCGGATATCTGTTTGGGCAAAACTTCAGGATAAGGACACCGGAGAGATATTTTTCTACTGCTCCACCCATTTGGACAATGACGGGGTTATTGCCCGTAAAGAAGGCACACGCATCAATGTAGAGATGATGAATAAGCTGGCAGGAGACTACCCCGTGTTTATCGTGGGTGACCTCAATGCCAAAGCTTCTGAAAAAGGCGTACATGCCGTGATGGGAGCCTACTATGACGACAGCCGGCTCACGAGTGGCCTTGACCTCTCGGCTTCGGGGCCCGAAGGAACATATTCGGGGTGGAACCCCGGGCGGTCAGATAACAAACGCATCGACTATGTGTACAGTCGGCATGCCGATGTAAAAAGCTATAAAGTTATTACAGAAGATTATGGAAGAGGGGAGACACCGTCCGACCACTTTTGCGTAATAGTCTCCTTGACACTGAGGCAACCCGCTCTGCCGCAAAACATATATGTCTGCGGAGAAGAAGGAGACGATAATGGAGACGGTACTCTTCAGTCTCCCTTTAAGACTATCGGCAAAGCGATAAGTATGGCAAGCTCCTGTGACACGTTGAGAATTACCGAAGGCCGTTACCTGACGGAAAACCGGGAAAATATCGACCGGACAAAATACCTCAAAGTCAAGAGAACACTATGTATTATCGGAGGGTACGATAAGAAATTTGAGAAAATTACCGGATATACGACGATAGACGGAGACTTCAACGGAAATGACCGGTACGACGATGAAGGGAAAGTCATCGGGGGGAATGAAGACAATTGCAAACTGCTTGTGTACGTATACAGTCCCGCGCTTCTGCATATCGAAAATGTTAAGATATGCAATGCCTTCCTCGATGATAATACCGTGACAAGAGGAGCCGGAATTTATAGCATCGGAGCCGGAATCAAAATGAAAAACGTGATTTTTATGAATAACATCTCAAAGGCATCCGGCGGAGCTGTCAAGGCGACGACCGACATAGATGCGGAAAACTGCACGTTCTTCAACAACCGGGCAGCATCGGGAGGAGCAGTTTATGTATCGGCTAAAAACTGGTCGGCGACATTGCGGAATTGTCATTTTGAAGCAAATGTCGCAGAGTCGGGGAGTGCCTTGCATATAGACAAGAATACGACCCTTTATGCCCGGGGGAACAGTTTTATCGGCAATCATTCATCCCGGTACGGTTGCATATCCGTAATCGGAGAAGCGATAAGCAGTAAGTTTACATTCGTCAACAATACATTCGCTGGCAATGCCCTTGCATTTGAAGGTGAAGTCGGGGACGATATTCCGGGAGGAAGTGCCATATACTTCCGTGCCGGAACGGATGGGAAAATTTCGTTGGTGAACAATACCATTGCCGGAAATTTCTGTGAAAGTGCAGGAAACGCCTCCGGCTTCAAAGGTGCGGCAGTACAATTGGTTTCGGGCTGGGTCTTTATGTATAACAATATAGTAGCCGGAAATCACTCGACAGGCGGTATCGGTGATATATGCTACGAAAGTGCCGGTATAAAGAACTGTATGGGGAAGCACAACCTGTACACATCGGCCGACAATATCGTGATGAAACAATCCGGTACGGATATAATGGCAGCAGACTATGGCACGGGACTTTCTTGGTTGGCGCAGACCCTGGATGGGACGGTATCGGGCGACCGGTTCGAAGCCAGTCCCAAAAATGAAGGAAACGGAACCTATACGGTCGGGGTATTGAATCCGCAATATGGGACTACACCGATAAATAACCTGGCAAAAAGAGATTTGAACGAATACTATATGACCATGACCGATTTAGATGGCGGTCTCAGAGACGAAGCCCCCTTCACGCTTTTGGAGCAAGACCAGACAGGGCGTCCGCGAGACATGGAAGGGCACGCCACAATAGGAGCATACGAATATATCGGGACAATCGGTATCTGCGACCGGGCAGTTTCGGAAGCAAGAGCATACTACTTCGACGGACAAGTACGGTTTGCCGAGAAAATTGCCGGAGATTACAAAATATATGATGCAGAAGGCAAGTTAATACAAGCAGGACGGGTCGAAGACGATAAAATACCGGTTGTTGTGGGAAAATCACGAGGCATTTGCCTTTGTATCGTGAAAACAGAAGCCGGATATCGGTTTTGTAAATTTTTAAGACAAGAGTAGATAGGTTAGATAGGTGTATAAAGTTGTGTTTCTTTAAGAGCCGGTCTGGGTTTTCCAATTAAGGAAATATTATCAGGTCATTTTCTTCCGCTTTTTTCCCAGTTTTCTCTCGTCAGATAGCCCGCTATCATCCCCTTGACAACGGAAAAATATCCGCGAAAGAAATTCCCGACCCTGACTCGGGCAAAATCCAGGCAGGCACTTAAAGTTTTTTAGGAATAAACTCATTTCGGATTTTATTATAAATAGTGTGTGTGTCAATTAGATATCGTCCTCGCAAATGTATGAACCATACCGGAGCGAGGACGGTTTTTTTTACATGCCACTTACCATCACTTGCCTGTTCTTTTAATTATTGCAACTAATTGATTATAAATAAATTATCACTACTGTCCACTAAAAATGGACAAGGTTAAAAATTAAATAAATTCAGTTCACTAGAATCATATCGGTCTTTGACATTTTTGAAATTCGATTTGTCAAACAAGTCACAGAGATGTGTTTTGTCGGTCAGAGAGATTCCGAGAATTTGGAGAACTTCATAGATGCTGCGTTCTAATTTCATATCGTGTTGGACTATTGCTACCAAACAGTAAGTAATTATCGCACAATAGATTTGTATGCGTACTGCGTTTTCCGATGTTCCCCAGAACTTCTTAATCCTGAGGTGTTGTTTTATCCATTTGAAGAACAGTTCAACACTCCATCTGTTTCGATAAAGCGATGATATCAACTCCGCAGATGCGTCAAGATTGTTTGTCAGGAAGATATATCGTGTACCGTCTTCAGGATTCTCAACGATGAGTTTTCTAAGTTCCTCGGGATAATCCTTAGAACTTTTATAAACCGTAAAGCACCCGATTACATCCGAAACTACACCTTCCGGCAATCTTCGTTTCCAGGTTTTAGGCTTGATCCGTACGTTTGTTTTGGCTCGTACAACGAAGAAAGCACCTATACGATTTATCGTATTAAGGTTGCTGAAATCGTTATATCCGCGGTCGAATATGTAGTGCGCTCCAGATTCGTATGGTATCTCAGGCATAGCCTTTGAGTCGTGAATATTGGCAGGTGTAATATGCACAAATGCAGGCACTTCCGCTTCAACATCATAGAGCGTATGCAACTTTATTCCGCCTTTGTGTTTGCGAAATCTGGCCCATTCAAACACCGACAGGCACAAATCAACCGTTGTAGAGTCAAATGCGTAAGCATGACCGTCAAGTTCGAATATTTTATTGATTCTACGCTTGCGGGCCTCGGCAATCATGAATGTTGCATACTCCTCGAAAATACGGTAATCACGTTGCTCATTAGCTTTACTGAGATTGCTTCGTGTTACAGATTTCCCGATTCCGAGATGGTAGAGTTTCCCAGCGTGTGCTTCCATAGCCACAACCAGATCCCGGAGGCTCTCTCGATTGGATAGCTGACCGAACATCATCGTAAGCAACTGATTCCAACAGGTATAGCTTTTGATATACTTGTTGCCATTGTATTTCTTCACAATGTATTTGAATTTCTCGTAATCAAGGAATTTAACTAATTGAGAGAAAACGTACTCGTCTTTAAACATAACGGTCTGATTTTGACCGCAAAGTTAAATTCAAGTCTCGGGAATCTATAATTGCCTATAACAAATTGAATTTCAATAACTTCAAAGAACTTCTATGTTTTTTTAGTGGACACTAATGATAAATTATAATAACTTCACATTCTTTCCATAGACAAGGATAATTGTATTTTGCTGAATTTCAAAGTTTTCCAGTAAATAAGTTACAAGGAAGAGGTATTTTTTACCTCTTTTTTAGTGGTGTAGCATATTTATCAATGGCGTGTAATATTATGCAAATAGAATACGTATTTTCGGGTTGTCTTTAAATCTTTGTGAAGTGAGATAATATGAAGATTGACGTTGATTTGTATCGATTTTTTGTATTGATGGATGGACTGATATTTTGATTAAATGATTATATCTTCTGTGGTTATAATAAATTCGATAAAATAGATATTAGTTTTCAATATTTACATGAATGATGTAAATAATTAAATCTAATTTGTAGGTTTGGATATTTAGTTATATTTTTGTGAAAAACAGAGATTATATGATAGCAGAAATTAGATTTAAGAATATGTTCTCATTTAGAGACGAGGCTATATTAAGTTTTGAAGCTGATAGAAGTAAGGATATGGAATCATATCATGTCGTTGAATTGGGGGGTGATGTGAGGCTATTGAAAGTGGCTGTCATCTATGGAGCAAATGCTTCGGGTAAGAGTAATATTATTAAAGTTTGTGATTTCATCAAGTCATTCATTACTTATACTCCACTTAATAAGGCAGAACAAATTCAAATAGTCCCGTTTCTTCTGAATAAAACAAGTTCGAGGCAGTTATCTGAATATTCGATTTCGTTCTATTTGAAGAATGAGGAGAAAGCTGTTCGTTATGTCTATTCTGTAGCTTTAGACAGATGGCACGTAGCAAAGGAAAGTCTAATCTATTATCCAAGTCAACAGCCTGCTACTATATTTGAAAGAAATACTGAGAATAACGTATCTGTTATTAAATTTGGACAGAAAATCAAGATGTCGCAATCTGTCAAAGAGGAAATAACATTGAAGTGTTTGCATAATATGTCAGTTTTTGCTGCCTATATGCAGGTGAATACACATATTGTAGAACTAGAGACGGTTCTTCAGTATCTGGCCAATCAGGTTATGCCGGCTATTGTGCCTGCATCATCTTTAAGTCGTTATGCCGAAGAATCAATCAAGAATGAGTCTGCAAAAGATTATATTTTGAGGTATCTGCAGGAAGCAGATTTTAATATTTCAAATATTACTTCCAAAGAACAGGAAACGCATAAGGGTTTGATTAATTATACTATGTATCAGCATAAAGTTTCATCTGATGATGGTAGCAATGATTATTATGAGTTCCCGGAACTGTTTGAATCGGACGGTACTATCCGTACATTTGGCTTAGCTGCTCAAGTGCAAAAGATTCTTGAAAGAGATGCTTTTCTCGCAGTTGACGAGATTGAATCTTCTCTTCATCCGAAATTGATAGAATACATCATTGAACGTTTTCTAAAGGAATCAGAGCAAGCCCAGTTGTTGTTCACTACACATTATGATGGACTGTTAGGAGAGGAAGATTTGCTTAGAAAAGATAATGTTTGGTTTACTGAAAAGAATCCGGATGGATCAAGTATATTGTATCCTCTGACAGATTTTAAGGGATTGAATAGGATCAGTTCTCTCCAAAAGGCATATAAGTTCGGTAAATTCGGTGCAGTTCCTAATCTATAATCATGTACTTTTATGAGAAAATCGAGAAAAAATACAGCGACCAGACAGGTTATTCATATCGTCGGTGAGGGTTTGACTGAATTATTCTATTTCAGTCATTTGAAAAAAATACTTGGTTATAGATACTCTATTTCTCCTCGTTTATTTGAAAACAATAGTATTGAGAAAATAGAAAAGAAAATAAAGGAACTTTTGGATGAAGATGTCTTTGTAATATGTGTTTTTGATGCTGATGTTAGCAGGCGTTCTGATGCAGAGAATAAAAAAATGGTGTCGCTCAAAAAGAAATATGAAAATAATTCCAATGTGATTCTCTGTGATAGCTTACAGTCAATAGAATATTGGTTTTTACTACATTTTGAAGATACGTGTCGATATTTTCGAGATTCAACAGCAACAGAAAGAGCATTAAAGCAATATCTGCCAACATACGATAAAACTCGGAAATATCTTGAGAAGGATAAATGGGTCAAAGAAATGCTTGCAGACTCAAAAATGGATAAAGCATGTGAACTGGCTGAAAAATATAAAGGTAGAGATTCTTATAGCGAGATTTATAAGGCGATTAAAAAAGTTAGTGAATCGTTGTAATAAATATGAATTGATGAAAAAAAGATTTATATGTTGTTTTGGGAATCATAATTAGTGGAATTGCTATTGCATTTATCATTAATACGCTGTTGACATATGGTAATGTTATCAAAACAAATCTTTCAAATGACTCATGGTTAAATTTTGGGGGAAGTTATAATCCGAGAAGCTGGAGACTGCATTTTCCGCTTGATATTTCATAATGTTGTTTTTATTTAAGGTTATACATCCTTGCAAAATAGCTGTTCACTTCAGGGATCCTTTTCTTGTAATAGGGCTGGTTGTCCCTGCACCAGTCCGCCAGTTCCTGTTTGTTCCTGAAAGGTTCCCTCCAGCTTTGCCCGCTCATGATCATTTCCACCTGCGGGGCCAGTTCCCTGATGAACGCTCCGACAGTCCATCCTTCCCAGACGTATCTGTCCATATTGATTTTTGTTGCCATATTGTCTTTCGTTTCAAGAGTTTCCTTTTGTATTTTCAAGTTGAAGCCTTACTGCTTCGTACATTTGATTAAGCCAATCAATGTTGCTGGCTCCGAGTTCGAAAGGACTCTGACAGAAAACCTCTTCCATACTGTCCTTTATTGTTGTCAACACGGTAATGTGCTTGTCAGTAACCTCAATTCCTGTAACATAACACTCGTATGGTTCTGCATTATCGTCAAACCAGATGATCCATACAGGGTCTTCTTCGTTGTCGGTAAACGTGATTTTTTTCAGGCCGTGCGCATCGAGCAGTTGCCTGATGGCTTCGATTATGTCCTTTCTCAGTTCTTCAATCCTGTCGCTGAAACACATGGACGTGTATCTGACCTTGCCTTTGTCAACCCGTTCCCTGAAAGAAAGGATCTGCATGTCAGGGTGACTGCTGAATCTCCACTCTGTCACCTCGTCATCATCGCGGGTAGTGTGGATGTTTCCGCCCAATACCAGACCGCAGTCTTCCGTTACAATTCTTTCCGCCTCGTCGCGGTCTTCCGCCACGACCTTATAGGTACCCTCGAAGGTGTACCTTACTCTTACTTCGTACTTTTCCATAATGCTTATGATTTTAATTGTTATATAAATGAATTGTTTATGAAACGACAAGAGCTATCCTTTCACCGAAGAAGGAGTCGCATACCCCATACACTCGCTTGATGGAGCATTCATATTCTGACCACTCGCTGTCAAGCCGGAAGCGAAATCCGTGATAGTCCCTGACTCCCAGTTTCAGCCGGACATCCTTTTTAAGCTCCATCTCCAGGAGACTTCCGCCACCGTACATGGAGCTGAATATACCGCAGCAGTTACCTTTGGGGATAATGACTTCCCCGAGCGAGAATCCGGCTTCATAGAGTTCCGTCAGGCTTACCTTACCGATATAGGTCAGCAGGTTAGCACCGCAGCAGGAGTTGACGAGTTCCTGGTAGAATTGTTCGTAGGATACCTGTTCCTTGCCATCTCGGTATTTTTTGTCGGGGAAACGGCCATACACCGTGTAACCATTCTCCACCAAAACTTTCTTCACCTTGGCAGGATTGAGATTCAGGGCATCGACTATGTCCCCGAAATAGGACTCCTTGTACCGGTAGCCTTCCTGCGATTCCAGCCAGTTGGAATTGATGCAGTCGTAGTTGGAGAGCATCTCGACACGCACGGGAATGTCATCCGTGTTCTTAATCAGTTCCTTCAAGATGTCTGAATCGTTTCGGTTGTAGATTTCCTCCCTGATTTCTTCCTCATGTTCCTCGAAGAACTCTTCCACCTCCTCTTCTTCAAAGCCGTGGAAGCCGATGCATTCATCCTTCAGCTTTGAGAAGATTTCATGGACTGCTTCCCATTCCGCGTCATCGTACCACTCGTCCACTTTCTCCCACAGACTTTCACAACTCCTTTCTTCCAAACACTTCTGGATGGTGTCATAGCAGTTGTCGAAATTGTCGTTGTAACCCACCCACACCAGCGTGTAGGACTTGTCCATAAGCGATTTCACGAATTCCATGGTCAGTCTTTTCTGTTCTTCCATATTCCGTTACCTGTGTACGGCAGGATTCCGTTTCCCGTACATGTATTTATTTTTCTGTTGTTTCTCGTTCAGTTTATTTTTGTCTCTTTCCCGCTGTCTTTCGCTGCCAGGATACCGAAAGGCAGATCGAGTATCCTGTGGTTAAAACATAGCGTTGAATTGTAGTCC